>Ga0172375_10001271_pt1 | contig 40692 bp, 26 predicted proteins | sample LakKiv1m_FD_114537 | JGI IMG/M metagenome (GOLD analysis project Ga0172375, IMG submission 114537) | Freshwater microbial communities from Kabuno Bay, South-Kivu, Congo - kab_092012_11.1m | ecosystem: Environmental > Aquatic > Freshwater > Lake | place: Democratic Republic of the Congo... | reverse complement strand
TATGCAGACATTTCCGGCGCAAACGCCGCTGACGCAGACATACAGGCTGTTGAGCGCATCGGCTCCGCTTACCGAAAAATAAGGGAGCAGGTTTCGCACGTCATCGTCGGGCAGGATCGCGTGGTCGATCACCTGCTCATTTCGCTTTTTGCACGCGGCCACTGCCTTTTTGTGGGTGTGCCGGGTCTGGCGAAAACGCTGCTCATACATACCCTGGCTGACGTGCTGGAACTGCGCTTCAACCGCATCCAGTTCACACCCGATCTCATGCCGTCGGACATAACCGGCTCGGAGATTCTGCAGAACGACCGTGACGGCGGAGCGCGTCATTTCAGCTTCATAAAAGGCCCGGTTTTCTGCAACATACTGCTGGCCGATGAAATCAACCGCGCCGCCCCAAAAACACAGGCCGCGCTGCTGCAATCCATGCAGGAATACAAGGTCACGGCTTCCGGCAGGACCTACGATCTTGAGAAGCCCTTTCTGGTTTTCGCCACACAGAACCCCATCGAGCAGGAAGGCACTTACCCGCTGCCCGAAGCGCAGCTCGACCGCTTCATGTTCATGATAGACGTGGGCTACCCCAGCGAAGACGAGGAGCGCGCCATCGTGCGCAAGACCACCTCTACATATAAGGCTGCGCTCGACAAGCTGCTTTCGCCGGCTGATATTCTGGCTCTGCAGGAACTGGTGCTGCGCGTACCGGTGGCCGACAACGTGGTCAACTATGCCGTAGCGCTGGCCCGCGCCACGCGCCCGGATCAGAGAGCCGCGCCGGACTATGTGCGCCAGTGGCTGCAATGGGGCGCAGGCCCGCGAGCTTCGCAGTATCTTATTTTAGGAGCCAAAGCCCGCGCCGTTCTGCAGGGCCGCTACACGGCGTCCATCGAAGATATCCGCAGTCTGGCCGTACCGGTATTGCAGCATCGCATGGTGCGCAATTTCCACGCCGAGGCCGAAGGCGTAACCTCTGCCAAAATAGTGGAGCGCCTGCTGGAGACGCTTCCGCAACCGGCGGTCTGATGAACGGCAGCTCACATCTTCTAAGCCCTGAGCTTATTAATCGCCTGGGCAATCTGCAGCTTAAGGCCCGCATGGCGGCTGAAGGCGCAATGACTGGTCTGCACCGCAGCCCGCATCACGGCTCATCCATAGAGTTCGCCGAACATCGCGAGTACACGCCCGGCGACGATCCGCGCCATATCGACTGGAAAGCCTTCGCACGTCTGGACAGGTTCTATATAAAGGTATTCGAGGACGAAACCAACCTGCGCGCCTGGCTGCTGCTGGATTGCTCGAAGTCGATGGCTTACGCCTCTGGCGAAGAATCGAAATTCGATTACGCTAAAGTATTGGCGGCGGCCTGCGCTTATCTGCTGCTGCGCCAGCAGGATTCCGCCGGACTGCTGACTTTCGGCGACACGCTCGATCCGCACATACCGCCGCGCTCGACCTGGACGCATTTCAACGAAATAACTGAAGCGCTGGTGCGAAAAGAAGCCTCCGGGAAAACCGATATCGTAAAGGCGCTGGACTGGCTGGCGGGTTCGCTGACGGGGCGCAGCATCGTCATTCTTCTTTCCGACATGCTGGACGTGCGTGAAGATGTGCTGAAGCTGTTGAAACAGATCCGCTCGCGCAAGAACGACGTGGCGGTGTTGCAGATACTCGATCCGCACGAGGTCGATTTTCCCTTCGAACGCCTGACGGAGTTTGTCGATATGGAAGGCGAGCGCATCGTCTTTGCCGATCCCGACGGCATAAGGGCCGAGTACCTGCGGCTATTCTCGGAATACTGCGACGGCATCGGGCGCGAATGCCTGAGAAACGGCATGGTTTACCGCAAGATCGTCACATCCATGCCGCATCACGAAGCGCTGCTTGGTTTCCTGCGGGCGCGGGAGGGACGCAAGTGAATTTTGGCTTCGTCAATCCTGCCTTTCTGTGGGGTCTGCTGCTGGCCGCAGTGCCGGTCATTATTCATCTTATTAACAAACGGCGCGCCGTCAGGCATGAATTCTCGGCCATATACTTTGTCGAACTCTCCAATAAAAAGCTGTCGGCGCATTTAAAACTCAAGCAATTTCTGCTGCTGCTGCTGCGCTGCCTGCTGATCGCCCTGCTGGCGCTGCTGATGGCGCGTCCATATACTCAGCCCGAAAGCCTTAAGCTTGCAGGCAATGGCCAGAAAGGCCCGACCGCGCATGTATTTGTAATCGACGTATCGGCATCCATGAGCGCCCTGCTGGACGACAAGCCGTTGTTCAACACCGCCCGCAAAGAGGCCCTGCGCATACTGGCCGGTTTCCCCGAAAGCGACAGTTTCGGCATTGTTCCCGCCGGAGTGCTGGCAGCCGAGCCATTCGAAATGAGCTTCGACCGTGGCGCGGCGATAAGGTATATCGAAGCATTGGAGGCGACTCCGGCAGGCGACGATCTGCCCGCTGCGCTTGAAAGCGCGGATGTGATGCTTCAGAGCGCTTCGCAGGAGAACAAGTCGGTAATTATCATCGGCGACTTCACACGCGTCGGTTACGACGTTCAGGCTCTGCCCTGGGGCAATTCCGACGAACAGCCCGAAACGCTGCTGGTCGATGTGCGCAAAGGCCAAGCCATAGACAATCTGGCGCTTACTGAACTGCGCGCCGAAAGATCGTATTTCACCGGCTCAGCCGACTGGAATATAAAAATCAGCGCGGTCGATTATTCCGATAAAAACGTCTCCTCATTGCCGGTTTCGGTTTTCATCAATGGCGAAAACTCCGCCAACGGCTTTATCGACATCGCTGCCGGAGCGACCGCCGAAAAGGAATTCATACAGCGTTTCGACAGCACCGGCGCAGTAAGCATTGAAGCGCGTATTCAGACTGACGCGCTGGCTTCCGATAACTCGCGCTATCTGGCGCTGGACATTTCCGAGACCGTGCGCGTTCTGGTTGTGGACGGTGAACCTTCCGACACCACCTACCGCGATGAAGTATTTTATCTCAGCCGGGCGCTTGATCCGGGCGGCTTGAACCGCGCACGCCTGCTGCCGGAAGTAATAACTCCCGACCGCCTGACGCCTGCCGTACTGAACGAAAAGGACGTGGTTTTCCTGTGTCATCTGGCGGTAATGCCTGCGGATATGGGCGCGGCGCTGTCGGAATTCGTAAAGTCCGGCGGCGGAATATTTATTTCCGTCGGCAAAAACACCGATGCCGACAGCTACAATGCTAATGTTCCGGCCCTGCTGCCGGGAGAACTGCGTTATTCCATAAAGGCAGGCGAAGCCACTGCCGACAATCAGGCAGGAACCACGCTGCATCTGGCCGGTCTGGATTATTCGCATCCCATTCTCGACATATTTAATGATGAAAATGCCGCCAGCTTATACGCGGCCAGAATAAACGAATACTACACCTATCATCCCGATCCCAGCCGCGAGAAGGAGACCATCCTCAAGCTCAGCAACAACGCTCCGGCGCTGGTAGCCATGCGCTATGGCAAAGGCATGTCCATGTTCTATGCCGGAACCATCGACCGCGACTGGAATGACATTGCCATTCAACCCGGATTCCTGCCGCTGATTCAGGAATCTGCGCTGTACCTGGCCGGATTCTCAGGTGAAAGTCTGTCGCCGGGTGCTGTTGTTGGAGGCAATATAGAGGTTGCTCTTGAGAAATCCGTCGCTCCCAGACAAATAAGTACCCCATCCGGGCGCAAGCTGGCTTTCAGCGTCGCCGACAATTCAGCGGTTTTTAACGGAACGGATGAGACCGGCATTTACAGTACCGAAATGGATGGTCGCAGCAGACTGTTTGCGGTCAATTTCGACACGCGTGAATCGGATCTGCGTCAGGAGGAAGCCTCCAGAATTGAAGCGATTTTTGGAAAGGAAGCCGCCCTCTCGGCGCTTTCTGGCACCCTGCCCGGCCAGCGCGATGAAAAGAACAACGAACTTACCTGGCTGCTGCTGCTGATTTTCCTGGCTGAACTGCTGATTATCCGCTGGCTGAATTAAGAGTTCTTTTTTCTGCGGACGAACAGAATCAGCATTACGCACGCAACGAGAATACCAGCAATTATATAAGGTAAAGAATTGGATTTATTTAAGGATACGGGAGAATCCGTTTCCGGACCGCCGTTGTCGATGGCCTTTACGGGTCCTATCACAATAGAATACTTGAAGGTCCTGCCCTTCTCGACTTTCACACGATAAAAAACCGTCCTGTCGCCGATTTCGTCTATAGCGGTCGCATTACGATCCAGCGGAATTTCGACTGCATTTTCGTATTTGCTGTTTATTGAAGCAGCGCGTGTTACCCATATGTGATCCACACGCTCCTGAAGGTCTTTGAACTGCTCGTCTGTATATGGTTTTTTCTTTGTGCCCCATATTGAATAGATGAGCATCTTACCACCGGCGTCGTCCGGATTGTCGATGATTCGAACGTCCGGCATGGGCAGAGTCAAATCGAGTATGCCAGGCGATCCGGGATTCTGCTTGACTCCAGCCTGTGGCGGCGGCGGTATCAGTATGCCCTGCTGGACATTGCCGGTCTGAGGCGGAAGGCTGACCTGATCGTCGGCCGAAGGGTTATCTGGAGCGACAGCCGGAGGTATATTGCTCTGAGCTACGGCTGAGGCCGAAAAAGCAAGAAGTAATATAGTCAGACATATCATGCCAATATGCGTTTTTTTCAATTCCGGTCTCCTTGAAATTCTGAACTTGACCTGAGATTATAATAGCAGACAATATCTCCTTCCTGAAAGGATTGAGATCAATAATAAGAATAAGAAAAATATTGCGGAATGATTCCTTAATGGTATGATTCTTCAAAATCCTTTTTTGCTTACTTGCGGCCCATTTTTGAGCGCTGGGAACAAGGAGTCTGTGGTAAGATGCGAATTGTCAGTTTGAAAAACATAGCAGTAACGTTTCTCTTTGCATTAGTTATGCTTGCCGGCTCTCAGGCCATGGCTCAGGAAGCGGATACTGCTACTCCAACACCTGCGGCGAACCCGGCAGCAGTCGATCAGCCTGATACAGTTCCGGCAGAACCAGCACCAGTTCCAGCAGAAACTGCACCAGCTCCGGCAGAAACTGCACCAGCTCCGGCAGAACCTGCACCAGTTCCAGCAGAACCTGCGCCAGCCCCGGCAGAAGCAGCCCCGGCAACTGACACCGCCCCGGCAGCAGAAACCGCTCCGGTTCAGACTGAAACACCCGAAACCGATATGACGGCTCCTGAAGTCGATAAACCGGCAACTACAGAAGTAAAACAGAAGTCTACCTGGACGCTGGTGGATAGAATTTCAGTCGGCGTACTTGGCAGCGATATGGCAGCGGAATACGGCTTCCAGGCTGAATGGTCTGCCCCGCATTTCGGAGTATCGTTCTTCTGGGCCAACATGCAGCCTTACCCGGACAAAACCGATTTCAACTGGGACCTCGGCTGGGTATTCCATTATTATCCTCTCGGTCACGGTCCGGGAAGCCTTTATGTCGGCCCCGGCTTCTGCCTGGTTCATCTTGAGCGCGACAGAGATCCTTTCCGCCTGCTGGTTGCCGATCCAATCGCAGTTAAAAGCGGTATGGCTCGTTTCGAAGGGCGTCAGCGCCAGAAGTTCGAGCTGATCGGTCCCATCGCAGAAATTGGTTATCGCCATACTTTCCTGCTCTATAAAAGCTTCGGAATTACCCTCGGCATCGGTGCAGCGGGTGGATATCTTTTCAGCGACCAGGTGCGTTATTACAGCAACAGCGCCTATTTCGCTGTTACTCCGCAGTTCGGTTTCTCCTGGTAGCCGAAGATAAATAAAGACACGGGCGGGGCAACCCGCCTTTTTTTATTTCAGACCGATGACATGATGCGTCACATTGACATGATTACAGTATTAAGATAATGTGCACAGCACGTTTTTGACTGAACAATAATCAGGAGGTATTCATAATGAGAAAGTTGGCTCTGCTTGTTTCTATTCTGGCTTTGCTGGCCTTTTTATGTGCGAGCGTTCAAGCCCAGAGTGAGGATTCCACTCTGACCACGGTTACGGATATGATTCAGAAGGCTCAGCAGAGAATGAACTCTGTAAAGGATTACACCTGCAAATTCTTCAAGCAGGAATTCTGGCATGGCAAAATGCAGCCGCAGGAAATTGCCTTAATGAAATTCCAGAAGCCGCATTCGGTATATATGACATGGGTTGGAGAAGAAAAGAAGGGCCAGGAGGTTCTCTTCCGCAAAGGCTGGAATAACAATGAGATTAAGGCTCATGAAGGCGGCTGGCTGAAGAAGATCGTCGTCAACCTCGATCCCAAAGGCAGCATGGCCATGAATGGTAACCGCCATCCCATTACCGAAGCCGGTTTCGAGCACACCATAGGGCTGATAGCCAAAGACATGAAGCTGATAAAAGATCATCCCGACTGGGGCGCAAAAGTCATTGACAAAGGCGCTCAGACCATTCACGGTGCCGCCAGCCATTGTTTTGAGGCTGAACTGCCGAAAAAACAGCATCCGGAATTCTACGCATATAAAGTTCACATCTGTGTAAACAATGCAGTGGGACTTCCCAATAAAGTTCAGATCTGGAATTTTGAAAGCGGACAGGTCAGATTGGTTGAAGACTACAGCTATACCGACATAAAGGTCAACCCCGGACTGACTGAGAAGGATTTCGATCCTGAGAATCCCGCATACGAATTCTAATCCAAGTACCAGTTAAGCCTATAAGCCGCCCGCGCTGCAAAGCCGGGCGGTTTTCATTTACGCTTATTAAATACTTTTCAAATATTTAATATTACACTTACGGTCTGGGTTTTCTGTATAATCACTCCGTTATCCAACAGTGAAGACAAGTCTTAAATTCAGAGATATATAGAGAAGAAAATTTATATAAACCGATGGTTAAAAAGAGCAAAAACAAAGAGACTCCTAAGACCGCATTAAAAAAGAAAGAGTTTCAGGAAACTCGTATAACTCTTATCCATCGCTATACCTTTGCCATTCTGGGCCTGATTCTACTGCTGCATGTTCTTGTATATTTTGCCTTCTATCTGCGCGAATCCAGAGAGCTCGAAAACCAGGCCATCGAAAGATCACGTCTTTTTGCCACCGAGCTGGTTAATGCGGTCACAGGCAACAGTTCGGGAGATCTGGCAAAGAGAACCGAAAAACTTCAGAATCTTATGAGTCTGATGCGAATATCAAAGTTCGCAAGGGACGAAGGGCAGATGCAGTTCCACTTCGCAGCCGCAGAGCCGGTAAACGCGGAAAATTCTCCCGATCCGTTTGAAAAAAAGGCCATAGATCTTTTTCAGGATGGAAAATTGCATGAGTATTTTTCCTTTTTCTATGGAAGTGAATATCCGCGCATTCAATATTCAAAACCCATATTCAGCCAGACCGGATGTAAAAGCTGTCATGAGGAAAACAGATTCAAAGATGGTGAATTGCGCGGAGTGGTAAGCATCCGCCTGCCTATTAAGAATTCGCTTCAGCGTTTTGCCGAGAAAAAACGATTCTATATCTGGTCCTGTGTAACGCTTGTTCTGGCGGTTTCTCTGGTGGTATTATCTCTGGCGCGTCAACTTGGAAGTCAGATAAAGAATTCATACAGAATTGAGCAGGAATCTTCACAGACCGACCCGCTGACCGGGTTGCCGACACGCACATTCATACTAGACCGTCTGAGACAGGAAGCCAATCGGGCCGCACGCCATGACACGCCGCTGTCAGCCATACTGGTCTCGATAGATCATCTTGGCGCTGTAAACAACCGTTACGGACAGAAGGCCGGTGATGCCGTTCTGCTTGAGTTGAGTTCACAGGCCATCAAGGACCTGCGCGATTACGACATGGTCGGACGCTACGGCGGTGAAGAGTATCTGGTAGTTCTGCCCTTCACCAAACTCGAAGCCGCCCGCGAAGTCGCCGAACGTCTGCGTTCAGATATCGAAAATCTGGTGGTGAATTTTAAAGGCAGATTCATAAAAGTCACTGTCAGCGCCGGTGTCGCACAATGGCGCGGAGAATCCGAAAATATCGACCAGTTGCTGCACCGCCTCGGCATGGCGCAATATAACGCTCAGGCCAACGGACGCAACCGCGTGGAAATCGACGATATGATGATGGTCTGAAAAGATTCAGATCCCGCAGAAGATTGCGCTGTCAGTCGCTCTCTTCTCCGTCCAGAATCTCGTCCTGTATAAAGGCTTCCGAAAGGTCGAACTCTTCAAGCCACGCAATGGCCTGCTCGTATTCCACAGCTTTAAGGCGTCGCGACACATCCGGCATTTCGAGGGCTTTGTGGGCAGGGAAATATTGCGACATCAGCGACAGCCTGGTGCGGCGTCCAATTTCTTCGGCTATGAATTTCAGTACGGCGCGGGTTCCCGAAAGATCATCGGGAAGAACCAGATGGCGTATCAGCAGACCATGCTCGCCTATGCCGTTTTCATCGCATTCGAGCGATCCCACCTGACGCTGCATTTCGATAACAGCCGGACGTACATGCTCCCAGTAGCCGGGCGCGCCGGACAGTCTGCGGGCTGAATCTTCGCGACTGTATTTCATGTCGGGCATGTATATGTCGATAATGTCTTCCATCAGCTTCAGCGTCTCGACGCATTCATAACCATTGGAGTTCCAGACAATCGGAATGGTCAGTCCGCGCGCGGCGGCTTCTTTTACGGCTGCAGCCAGTTGCCAGGAATAATGAGTCGGCGAAACGAAGTTTATGTTGTGTGCGCCACGCTTCTGCAATCCGAGCATGAGATCGGCGAATTGTTCTATGCCGTAGGCTTCGCCGCGTCCCAACTGGCTGATGGGATAGTTCTGGCAGAAAACACAGCGCAGGTTGCAGTGTGTGAGAAATATGGTTCCCGATCCGCGCTCGCCACTGATGGGCGGCTCTTCACCGGTATGCAGATTGTAGTTCGAGACATAAAGATCCTCCGGTGCATGGCACATGCCGGTTTTCTCGCGCCTGTCAACTGCGCAGGCGTGCGGACAGATCCGACAGGGACGCCCCAGCGCCTGAAGACCTTCGAGTTTATTCTTCCACTGTTGTGGGCTGATTCGGAGGTAGCTTGACCCCATGGAAATACTCGTCCATGAATTTATCGGAATAGATTAATTTCAGATCGACCTTGGTGTAGCGATACCTATGCACCCACATTTTCTGGAGCATAAGCATTAAAGGCTTGAAATTTTTAACACCTTCCTTCACCATGCACTTGATTCTCTTTTTAATGAACTTGCCGGCTGCCGAAGGATGCATCACAAAGGCGTTCATCATTATGAACTGCTCGCCGTTGGCAATGAGTCGGGCTTCGAATATGTTCTTTTTGTCGATGCCGTGCAGCATACGGCGTTCGAAGACTTCATATTTACGACGGTTAACCAGATCGAAAAGCACCAGCATGTTTTTCTTTGGAGCGATTTTTTTTACTTCGAAAATGCTGTGGATCGGATTGCACATTCTTTCGAGAGATTCACGATCTTCGGAAGTCAGGCTTTCGGCTTTTTCATTCATGTATACCCTTATGGGTATTTCACCGGCGGCGTTGCGCCAGTCGAATGCAAACCAGTCGAGCTGATTGGAAATGCGCTCCTCGAAGAACTCATCACCCTCGTATACTTCGCCACACTGTTCAATGAACCAGCGCCGCGATTTCTCGAGTTCTTCGGGATACCTTTCGTTCATATACGTCAGTATGTTTTCCAGATGCTGCTGATACAAATTCCTCTCCTTGCATACTTCCTTTTACATGCCCGCATAGTTTACTTTTACCTCTGATTCACCGCAAGGGAATTGTCTGTATTAAGTAGATTTCCAGCATACGGCAAAAAAGCGCTTCAAGTCCTGACGGAATCAGATTAAGACTGACTTAAGATTATGTTTTTAATATTCATATTTCTTCGGTTCTATGCAGAGCAGGAACGTGTTATCATATACAAATACAGGCCGAAGGCTTGAATTGAAATAATACCGCCGGGCTACCCGGCTGAAACCGGAGGATAAATGTTACGCAGAGTTTTTTATCCTGTATTTATAATTGTTCTGCTTTTACTGACCGGCTCTTGCGATTCTGGCGGAAACACATCCGTCTCAGGTGACGATGATCTGCCGTCTGACGGCGACTTTGATATGGTCTTCGATGCGGATACCGAAAGCGAAGATGTTCCTGCGCTTCTGCCGAAAATCTCGGTGACGGACAATCTTTCATTCGGCGCAGCTTATCTGGGTCAGCGCCGCGAAGCGGACATAAGCATCAGCAACGAAGGCCATGCCGACCTTAACATCTATGACATGCGCATTGTCGATTCATCCACTGAATTCGGTCTGGCGAACGCTTTTACGGAGCTGTCAATTCTGCCCGGCGATTATGTCGAAGTTACGCTTTATTACGAACCGGAAGACGCTGAAAGCGACACCGGCACTCTGCTGATTTACAATAACGATCCGACAAACCGCGTGGCCAAAGTCAGTCTGACCAGCCTTTACAAGGGCACCGCCAATATTTCCGCAGATGTGCAGAGCCTGGATTTCGGCACGGTGGCAGTTGGCACGGCTTCAGCGGAAAAGCGCATCAGAATCAGCAACAATCCCGGCAGTGAAGACGATAACCGCATACTGACTGTAAATGAACTCAACATCGCCAATAATGCCGGTGGTTCTTTCCAGATGTCTCCGGACAACCCGCGCACGCCGTTTTTCATCGGACCGGATTCTTATCAGGATATCTATCTGAGCTTCGTTCCGCAGTACTGGGGAGACTTAAGCGATGTTTTAAGCATCGAAAGCGATTCTAATTCCGAGGCCGACCGCCTGCTTGAAGTCTCGCTGTCGGGTTACGGCGGTGCAGCCCGCCTGTGCATAGTCCCAGACCCGGTGCTTTTCGGCAGCGTGAAGGCCGCGACTACTGCAACACGCCAGATAACGCTTGAGGCCTGCGGTGAAGACAGCGTAACCCCAACATCTGTAACACTTATCGATGCAACTACGTCATCTTTCTCCATCAGCAATCCGCCACAACTGGGGCAAGCTCTTGAGCCGGGAGAAAGCATCGTATTCGAGATCGAATTTTCTCCCGAGGCCCAACTGGGACTTGAAAGCGCCACACTGGAAGTAGAAAGTGATGACATGTTCTTCCCGGTTCAGAGCATCGGTGTCAATGGCTACGGCGCAATCTCCGATCTCTATCTGGTGCAGACTTCCCTGCTTTTCGGCGAAGTCAAATTTGGTGAGAGCAGCGACAAAACGCTTACACTGCGCAATGTCGGGCTGTGGGATCTTTCCATAAGCGCCTTCGAATTCACACCCGAAGATGCACCTTTCGAGGTGTTGGACGCTGAAAACATTCTTCCACTTGATATCTCCGGTGGCGCTACGACTGAAATTACTGTCAGATTCACTCCTGAAGACGAAAACATACAGACCGCCAATATGGATCTCATTTCCGACAACAGCGCCGGAATACTGACGCTGGGAGTTTCCGGACGCGGTGTTGATGCTCACCTGACATTATCGGAAGATGAAAACATCGAATTCGGCGAGGCGCGTCTGGGAGAAACACTCAACCGCACGCTAGTTATTGGCAACAGCGGACGCTATCCGCTGACGGTTTCAGCGCTTGAAATCATCGAAGGTGCCGACCGCTTTTCAGTCGAGCCGGAAAGCCTGGAGCAGCCATTACCCCACTTGCAGGAAGTCGAAGTAACTTTGAGCTACCAGCCCAGCGGTGAAATCGGTCAGGATACCGGGCGCATAAGAATAACCTCCGACAGCGCCGAGGGCGGACGCAGCCAGCATGAAATAAGCCTGCATGGCAGCTCAATCGATCCCGGTCTGAGGATAGAGCCTGCCGGACCTTCCTATGATTTCGGCCCCTATAATGTTGGAGCCTGCGGCGGCCCGCTTGAGTTCGTACTTACCAACGACGGTTTCGGAACATTGCTGATTCAGAACATAATTGCTCTGGAAGGCTTTGAAGAAGTCTTTGCATTAGTCAACGACAAAGAGTTTCCGCAGGCATTGCGTCCCTTCGACAGCAGCGGCGACAGTCTGCGATTCTGGATAAGCTTCTGCCCGGCGACGGAAGGCGTCGACTATGACGCAACAGTGCAGATACTCAACAACGACTACGCCAACAGCGATTACCGCTTCTTCTTCCACGGCACCGGCGGCGGCTGTCCGCTTAATCACATCAACTGCGACAGCGATCCCAGCGTGTGCGAGACCTACTGCGAAGGCTCATCCTCCGACCCCGAACTCTGCAACAGCATAGATGACGACTGTGACTGTCAGATAGACGAGGGCTATGAGCTGGGAGCATTCTGCTCCGGTGTGGGTGTCTGTCCGGACGGCATAAGCGAATGCAATATTTCCAATCCGCAGCAGGTGGTCTGTTCGACTTCCGCCTCCGGCAGTGAATACAGCGGCAGCACTGAAGAATGCGATTATGTCGACAACGACTGTGATGGTAAGGCTGATGAGGGATTCACCGTTTCCGCTTCAAACGGCTCACCTATTGCCTGCGACGGCATAGGAGCCTGCGGAGCGGGCCATAATGAATGCAAAGGCCCGGATGCGGTACGCTGCTCGACGGATATCGGCGGCAGCGCAGATGAAAGCACCGAGGAGCAGTGCAACGGAATCGATGATGACTGCGATAATAATACTGACGAGCCATGGCATATTGGCCAGAGCTGTGAAGGTGAAGGTCAGTGCGGTCATGGCGAATGGGAATGTGACGGACTGGAAGAGCGTTTGTGTTCAACCGATATCGGCGGTTCTCAGTATCCCGAATACGAAGAAATCTGCGACTATCTGGATAACAACTGCGATGGCGAGACCGACGAAACGTATAATATCGGCAAGCTGTGCGCTGGAGTCGGCGAATGCGGCATCGGCGAATTCGAATGCGCTTCGTCCGACGAATCGGTCTGCTCGGTAGATCCGGGCGGTAGCCAGTACGATCTTAACGATCCACTGCTGGCGGGTGATCCTGAAACCTGCGATGGACGCGACAATGATTGCGACGGACTGACGGATGAAGGCTTCATCATAGATGCGGTAAATGGCGATCCTGTAACGTGCAACGGCGACGGCGAATGCGGAGCGGGCATACTGGAATGTAATGGCATTACATCTGTGCGGTGCTCGACAGATATAGGCGGCAGCGAGGATGAAAGCATCGATGAAACCTGCAACGGCAAAGACGATGACTGCGACGGTCAGACTGACGAACATCTGTCCATAGGGCTGGCTTGCTCCGGCGATGGCGAATGCGGCACCGGCATATGGGAAGATGCCGGAAAATGGGAGTGTCAGGGTCTTTATGCCCATGTATGCTCCACCAATTACGGCGGCAGCCAGTATGACCTTAACGATCCATCCAAACCCGGCGATTACGAAAGCTGCGATGGTCTGGACAATGACTGCGACGGTGAAATCGACGAAGATTTCAGCGCAGGCGCGCCATGTGTAGGTCTGGGCATCTGTGGACTGGGAACAGTCGAATGCAACGGTATCGACGATTATCGCTGTTCGACAGATATTGGAGGCTCTGAGTATGTTGAGCGTGATGAGCTTTGTGATCATTTAGACAACGACTGCAACGGCCAGACGGACGAGACCTTCCCGCTGGGAGATTCCTGCACCGGACAGGGCGAATGCGACGAATATTCGGGCGTTTACATCTGTGGCGATGACGGACAGTTGAAGTGTTCAGCCGATTATAGTGGTACGGAAGAAAGCTGCAACCGTCTTGATGATAACTGCGACGGCGTCACGGATGAAATATGCCGCCAGGTTATTTACCGCTTTGTTGGAGGAACTGAAAATAACCGCGATCATGTACTTTCGCGCTTCGATATTGTACCTCTGCCAGGCTATCAGTCCGAAGGCCCTGTTTTTGTTATCTATTATGAAGAACTGGCTGGTTTATCGCAGTTTGATGCTTTTTCACGCCAGAGCGAAAGCGATCATATCTACACCATCGACGCCATAGAAAAGGCTTCGCTGCAGTCCAACCCGGACTGGATGATTCAGGCCCCTCTGGGTTATACCGGGGCATCTTCAGCGGAAAATGGAACAATTCCGCTTTTCCGACTTGCCAAGTCCTCTTCGAGTGACCATATTTACACGACTGATACAGCGGAAAGGGATTCGCTGATATCTTCGGGCTATATACTGGAGGGCACGGCCGCCTGGGTCTGGCCTCTGCAGTAAGTAGAGAAAGCCGAGTAATGTCGTGAGGATAGCCGTAGCAGTAAGTGGCGGTGTCGACAGTACCGTCTCGGCCCTGCTTTTAAAGAAACAGGGCTGCGATGTATTCGGCGTAAGTATGCTTACTAACGGAAACGATAGTGACGAGCAAATACTTGATATTTACCGACATCTTGGCATTCCGGTATATCTTATTGATCTTACGACTGAATTCCGTTCCGATGTACTTGGTTACGCCGTGACTGAACACCTGCGCGCCCGCACACCAAACCCATGCGTAATGTGCAATAAAAAGCTTAAATTCGGTAGACTCATGCGCCGGGCTTTCGAAATGGGGGCGGAAAAATTCGCTACCGGACACTATGCCGCCATCGAAGAAAATCCTTCCGGAGTTTTCCGTCTTAAAAAAGCCCGCGATCTCTGGAAGGACCAGTCATATTTTCTCTATCGTCTCACGCAGGATCAGCTTTCAGGCATGATGTTTCCCCTGGCCGAAATGGAAAACAAGGACGCCGTGCGCGAAATCGCTCGCAATAACGGCGTGTTTGAACTGGTAAAGAAGGAAAGCCAGAACATCTGCTTTGCGATTGACGATGATTCGTATTCGGACGTGGTCTTCTCGGACGCGCGTTTTTCCGGCATTGGGAAAGGAAAAGTATACGACAGTTCGGGCAGAGTTCTGGGTGAGCACGATGGTCATTGCCGCTATACCATAGGTCAGCGCAAGGGTCTTAACATCGCTGCTGTCGAACGTCTTTATGTGATCGCAGTGAAGCCGGAAGAAAATGTTCTGGTTTTAGGCCCGCGGGAAGAACTGGCTGTGCGGCGCATGCGCGTCAGCGACATTTCACTGGTGCATGAAAATTCTCTGCCTGCCGGAATCGAAGTTACCTGCTGTTTCCGCTACAAGAATCCCGGCGGAAAAGCCGTGCTGGTTCCACTGGAAGGCGATTCCATTCAGCCAGGCGGAACGCTGGAAGTTACATACGCCGAGAGCATGTTCGGTGTTGCGCCGGGGCAGTCGGCGGTTTTCTACGATGGCGATGAAGTGCTGGGCGGCGGATTCATCGACAGCACGGAGGCAAGCTGATGGAAGCCCTGCTCGACAGCTACATCATGCACCTGGCCGCCGAAAGAGCCGTTTCGCCGCGCACCGTTGAAGCTTACGTGCGCGATATAAAGCAGTTTTTCTCGTTCCTCGAAGAAAATGCAGCGGGATATTTCAATCCCGATAAAATAGGCGGAACGCCAAAGATAGTCCTGCGCCGCTTTGTGGCGCAGATGCACGACAGGCTCAAGCCTGCAAGCGTTGAGCGAAAAATAGAAGCTCTGCGCAGCTTCTTCAAGTATCTTGTGCGCGAAAAGCTAGCTGATTCGAACCCGGCGGATTTACTGCAATTGCCCAAAAAACCTAAGAACATTCCAAAATACATGACGGTCGACGAAATTTTCGGCCTACTTGACAGCATGTTCGATAACGAAGGTATGGGGCCGCGTGACCGCGCCATATGGGAAATGTTCTACGGTTGCGGTCTGCGAATTTCTGAACTGGCCGGACTGGAAATTGAAAACCTGGACTTTTCGCGGGCTGCTCTGCGCGTAATGGGTAAAGGCTCAAAAGCGCGCGAACTGCCCATGTCCGATACCGTTGTTGAAGCAGTAAAAAGCTGGCTGGCTGTGCGGGCTTCGCACATTAAGCCGGACGGTTCCGCCGGAATGGCGCTGTGGATTAACAATCGCGGCGGAAAACTGGGTGTGCGCGGCATACGTCAGATGATATACAAATACATAATTAAAGCCGGAGTGGGGCGCAATATCAGCCCGCATGCATTGCGACATACATTCGCAACACATATGCTCAACGGCGGAGCGGATATCCGCACCATACAGGAGTTGCTGGGGCACGAGTCGCTTTCGACTACACAGAAGTATACTCACCTAGGACTTGACCAGCTTATGAGCGTTTACGACAAGGCTCATCCGCGCGCTAAAACTGCGCCGGACGCCTGATAAGGAGAATTTGAATGAGCGAGAATAACCGGAAAGCGGAGGACGGCATGTTTCACGGCACAACCATTCTTTGTGTAAGAAAAGACGGCAAAGTGGTCATGGCCGGAGACGGACAGGTCACGATGAACAATACAGTAGTTAAAGCCGGCGCTAAAAAAGTACGCCGCCTTAGCGACTACAACATCCTGGCGGGTTTTGCCGGATCCACCGCTGATGCCTTCACACTGATAGAACGCTTCGAAGAGAAGCTGCGCAAGTACAGCGGAAACCTCACCCGTTCCGCAGTGGAACTGGCTAAGGAATGGCGCTCCGACAAATTTCTGCGCCGTCTTGAGGCTCTGCTGCTGGTCGCCGACAAAGAGCGCACCTACATGATTTCCGGCATGGGCGATGTAATAGAGCCGGATACCGGCGTAATCGCCATTGGTTCAGGCGGCAGCTACGCTTATGCCGCTGCACGCGCACTGACAGAAAACACTGCCATGGAGGCTCGCGCCGTCGCCGAAGAGTCCATGAAAATTGCTGCAGACATCTGCGTGTTCACAAATCACAATCTCCAGATAGAGGAAATAGCCTGAAATGTCTGACGAAAAGAAAAACGCAAGCAAGCATCTCACTCCACGCCAGATCGTCGCGGAGCTCGACAGGTATATAATCGGCCAGAAAAATGCCAAACGGGCCGTGGCGATTGCCCTGCGTAACCGCTGGAGACGCCAGCAGGTTGAAGAAAATCTACGTGACGAGATAACCCCTAAAAACATCATAATGATTGGCCCTACCGGCGTTGGAAAAACCGAAATCGCCCGCCGTCTGGCCAAACTGGCTCAGGCACCTTTTGTCAAAGTCGAAGCCACCAAGTTCACCGAAGTAGGCTATGTCGGTCGTGATGTCGAAAGCATGGTGCGCGATCTGGTAGGCACATCCATTCAGATGGTGCAGCGCGAAGAAGAAGAAAAGGTCATGGTGAAAGCGCGCCACAACGCTGAGGAGCGCGTGCTGGATATTCTACTTCCGCCGGTGCCGCCCAAAACCGCTGCACCGCGTAAGGCTTTCGATCTTTCGAGCCTGGGCTTGAATTTCGAAAATGACGCGGAGGCTCCAGCAAACGGCGAGGAAAACTCCTCAGAGATCAAACTGCTCGAAGAGGAGAAGGCTCGTCAGGAAGAGGAGCAGCGAGAATCCTCACGCGATAAAATGCGCCGCAAGCTTATGGATGGTGAATTGAACGAGCGCATTATCGAAGTCGAAAAATCCGAACGCAGCATGCCCATGCTGGAGATTTTCTCCTCCCAGTCGGGTCTGGAGGAAATCGACATGCAGATGAAGGACATGTTCGGTAACATTTTCCCCAAGAAAAAACGTCTCAGCAAAATGAAGGTAAAAGATGCTCTGGATTTCTTCACCAAAGAGGAATCTCAGAGACTGGTCGACATGGAGCAGGTGACACGCATGGCGCTGGAGCGCGCCGAGAATTCCGGCATCATTTTCCTGGACGAAATGGACAAGATCGCCGGTTCCGACAGAACGAGCGGCCCGGACGTTTCGCGCGAGGGCGTACAGCGCGACCTGCTGCCCATAGTTGAAGGCAGCACCGTAATGACTAAACACGGTGCCATTAAAACCGACCATATTCTTTTTGTCGCCTCCGGAGCCTTCAATGTATCCAAACCGTCAGACCTTATTCCCGAACTTCAGGGGCGCTTCCCCATCAGAGTCGAACTGGATGCACTGACTCGCGAAGACTTCGTGCGCATTCTCACCGAGCCGGACAACTCACTGACACGCCAGTATGTCGAACTGATCCGCACCGAGAATGTCGAAATAGAATTCACTCCTTCGGCCATCGACAAGCTGGCAGAAATGGCATTCAAGGTCAATGAGACTGCCGAAAATATAGGAGCCCGCCGACTGCACACCATTCTCGAAAGAGTGCTGGACGAAGTGCTTTTCGAGGCGGCGGAAGTCACTATGGCTCCGGTGCTCATTACCGCAGAATACGTCGAAGAACGCCTTAAAGACGTGATTGAAGATCAGGATCTGGGGCGTTTTATATTATAGGCAGGTTAATAATTCGACAAATTACAGCCCTTTCGTTGACGAAAGGCCATGTTTGCGATTAGAATACGCTATTAATTTATTCTCTGGTGTCTTAAAAGCGTACCGGAAATATAGATGACTCAAATCATTGAAGATAATACCATTTTAAGAGTAAGACCGGGGGTGGATCTGGGTAACCTGAACCTTTCTTCGCAGGAAGGCTATATGCTTTCGCGCATTGACGGCAAAATGACCGTTCGCGACCTTTACCAGATCAGCCTGCTGGATAAAACCGCTACAGCCGCCGTACTCAAGAATCTTATAGATCAGGGTGTTCTGGCGGAAGTTGATCCTCCTAACATTGTAAAGCTTCCTTCTGATTATAAATGCCACGATTACGGCAATACGATTTTCAGCCTTCCGGCTATGCAGGAAGATTGTGAGCCGGAAAAAGCCTGGCGCAAAGAAGTGCTTTTCCTGCATGAAAACATGGATAAGCTCAGTCACTTCGAATTCATGGGAATCGAAGTCGCTTCCGAGGAAGCCGAAATAAAAAAGGCCTTTGTGCGACTGTCGAAGATACTGCATCCCGACTCCTATTACGGCCGCAATATGGGCACCTTCAAGAAAAAGCTTTCCGAGCTGTACAACCATCTGTCAGAAGCTTATCGTCTGCTTCTTGATCCCAATACCCGGATTGAATACAAGCGTAAGCTTTCTATCGTCCGTGGAGAACCGGACTGGGCCGGAGAAGAAGAAACGCCGGAAGAAAGAGCGCGTAAAAACCGACAGGTTGCCAAAGAAAAGCGTCTGAAGAACAACCCGATGATGTCGCGCGTCAGCAAAGCCGGCGAGTTTTATCAGGCGGGTCTTTCGGATCTTGAGAAACAGAAGTGGATTTCTGCGGCAAACAACTTCAAGATGGCTCTGACATATGATCCATTAAACGAGTTGTACAAACTGCAACTTGAAAAAGTGGCCGACGCCGCCAACCGCGTAGCCGCCGAACGTCATTTTCAACGCGGTCAGACGCTTGAGGCTTATGGCCAGGACGGTTATATGGAGGCTTACGAAAAGGCGGCTCAAACTTATCCGACCAGCGTGGAATTCAATTTGAAAATATGCGGTCTTTACAGCGATCAGGGCGACTGGGACAAGGCGGAGCATTATGCCGCCAGAGCCGTAACAAGCAACCCCAAGAACCTGGATGCCCGTATGACTTATGGCAAAATTCTCGTCAAGCACAAGAATAAAGAAAAAGCCTTGCAGCAATTCGAAGCTGTACTTAAGCTGGATCCCAACAACGAGCAGGCCAAGGCCAACCTTAAAGAAGCCAAACGATGGTTTTAGTTTTTATCTGTACCTGGAAGGATTGAATAATGGCGCGAGTGATTGGAATAGATTTGGGAACTACTAACACTTGCGTGGCATACGTCGAAGACGGTGTGCCAACGATTATATCCAACAAGGCCGGTTATAAGATAACGCCTTCGGTCATAGCAATCACGCCTTCCGGCAAGAGACTTGTAGGCCATGCCGCCAAACGTCAGGCTTTGACTAACCCCTCCAACACCGTTTTTGCCGCCAAGCGTCTGATCGGTCGCTCGTGGGATTCGCCATCGGTACAGGCTGCGCTTATTTCTTCGCCTTTCGATCTGGTTGAAGGCCCCAATAAAGACGTTAGAGTAAAACTGCACGGCAAGATTTATTCCATTCCTGAAATACAGGCCATGATCCTGAGTGAAATGCGCCGTATCGCTGAAGAATATATAAAAGAGCCCGTCGAAAAAGCCGTTGTAACCGTACCCGCCTATTTCAAGGATGCTCAACGCCAGGCTACTAAAGACGCCGGACGCATCGCCGGTCTGGATGTAATCCGCATTGTAAACGAGCCGACCGCTGCGGCGCTGGCCTACGGTTACGGCAAGTCCATGCATAAGAAAATCGCCGTGTACGATCTGGGCGGCGGTACTTTTGATATTTCGGTTCTCGAAATCAACGAAGGCGTATACGAAGTTCTGACATCCAACGGCGACACCTTCCTGGGCGGCGAGGATTTCGACAGCCGTATCATGGAATGGGTGCTGGATGAATTTTATCAGGAACACGGCATAGACCTGCGCGAAGACAAGATGGCCATTCAGCGCCTTAAAGACGCCGCCGAATCGGCAAAAATCTCGCTGTCGACAGTTCAGGAAACTGAAATCAATCTGCCCTTCATCGCCACCGATGACAAAAAACAGCCTCTGCATATTCAGAAGAAAATATCCAGGGAAGACCTCGAAGGCATGGTGGAAGATCTTATTGAACGCACTGTTGACATCTGCGCCAGAGCTTTGCGCGACGCCAACATGAAGCCGGAAGACCTCGACAGTGTTCTTCTGGTGGGCGGTCAGACGCGCATGCCGCTGATTCAGGCCCGTGTAACTGATTTCTTCCAGAACGCTCCATACAAAACTCTTAATCCAGACGAAGCCGTTTCGCTGGGTGCTGCAATTCAGGGCAACATGCTGCTCGAATCGCAGGAGCAGAGCACGCTGCTGCTGGACCTTACGCCTTACAACCTTGGAATTATGGTGGCGAGCGGATACTTCAAGGAGATAATTCCCAAAGACTCGCCCATCCCGATTTCGAAGAGCCACATGTTTACCACCGAAAGCGATTTTCAGGAGAAAGTGCGCGTGGTGGTAGTTCAGGGCGGCGCCAAAGGCAGCGGTGGTGAAGGAGAAGAGGACAGCGCAGTTTTAGGCGAGTTCATCCTTGAAGACCTTAAACGCGCTCCGCGTGGTGAAACTAAAATAAAGGTTTTCTTCGAACTGGACTCCAACGGCGTTCTCAAGGTTTCAGCCCGCGACATGGATACCAGTAAACAGCAGACCATTTCTCTTTCGGCCTATAGTTATCTGACCGAAAAAGAAATCCGCGGCATGATAGAAGACAGCCGGGGCTATACACTGGAACAGGAAGCCGATGAGCGCATGCAGGAAGTGCGCTTCAATGTGGAGAAAATGTTTCAGAGCATCTCCGACATGCTACCCAGACTTGACAGCTATTTCAATTCGAGTGAAGAAAACAAACAGGCGCTTGATAAAATCAGAAATCTGGTAGATCGCGCCACAGAGGCATTGGAGAAAGACGACCGTGAACGTATGGTTGAACTTGAAGAATATCTTAAACGCACCGAAGAAATTCTAAGAGCCGCCATGATGTCGTAAAATAATCTGTGTTATTCAAAAGCCCCTTGCAAACAAGGGGCTTTAATAAATCCGGGTATTTACTTAACTCTATCATGATAATTATTCATTAACAGCAAAGATCTTACAGATAGTTACCAATCTCGCTTAATCTTTTATATTTTCTTGTTCCTCGTCAATTATTGACCGAATATCAGTTACAACTTTTTTTCCTGTCAACCCAGGCTCGCGTGCAAGCAACTCTCGTAAAGGAGCGAGCGAGGGAATATTCAGAGCCGAGCAAATTGCCTCATCAATTTTGATTCGAACCGAGTCACTAGTAAGCATTGCAATAGGCTCAAGGGGTTCCTTGCATAGGGCATCATATGCGTTTGACAGAGATTCTAGTTGTTTTATTGTTAGCACACGAACATCAAGAACAGGCATCGTTTCCCATGCCGGTTTTTTCATTTGCATCCAAGCGCCCTGTGTAATAGCCCTACGACCAAAATACATTAAAATTCCTAAGCAACAATTAAACCATAAGAGCAGCGCCTTTTTTTGCATGCTAGTAAGAGAATTGTCATTAAATGCCCACCAAGTATTTCCTAGGACGGCTTTATCAAACCCAACAGAAATAAGTCTATGTGTATTTGTTCTAAGACGCGAAACGAGCAAAATTGTTCCTGCTTTTTTCCAGACTGCATCTGCGTTTTTAAGGCTTCTTCCATCCAATGCCTCAGTACGAGCTATTAAAAATGCGTTTGGAGCCTGGGAAATCATTACGACTTTCTTTCCGTCATGTTTCCAAAACGCCGGATAAGGAGACCATTCCGTCTGCGTTTCATCAACAGCAAACGCATCTGTAATATCACGAACGTCATATCCAATAGTTCCAAGCTGCCCTAAACAGCATAACGGTAAATAGTTAGATATAACACTACCGGGCACTACTAGTTTTAGTTCTTTTTCTAAATGCCAATGAGCCTTCATGAGTGTACTTTGAGCAAACAATGCACTTGTCCAGTTTTCCTCACCAACTGGAGAAGGCAAATTAGTCACTTCTCCGAGCACTCCCGCAGAAGAGCGAATAACAGCAACTGCCACGCTCTTCGATTTTATCTCACTAACCACATTTGAAATTCGTGATGCAATATCTAGCGCCTCATGAATTGAACGAGGATTACGACGTAGCGCCACATAAATAGTATTTGTGGCATTCTCCTTTGCAGCAAGACGCCTTGCCACAAATAATATTTCTGATAAATCTGTATTTTCAGAAAAATTAGTTCGACTAGGATCATGGCTTGTAATAACAAGCTCTAAATGATAACGATCCGCAAGATATTTTCGAACAGAGGCCCATGCTTCGCCTGTTGCGAGTGCTATTGGAAGAACAAAGGCAATACGTCCACCCTTCTTAATGTGCCTGTCTGCCAGAGGGACAAACAATGCCCCAAGACCGGCAGTCGCCTTTATTCCTATTCTCTTTGCTCTTTTAGACAATTCTTTCTGCAATAATGAACGTTCTTCTGGCATGGAACCAAATAAAAGATTTCCGTATCGACTGCTGACGAAAGGAGGATTCATAACACAAAGATCCAATTTAGGTACCTTTGCATTTGTATATGCGGTTTTAGCCGCACTTGTTTGCACGGAATCCAAATGAGTGTTATCCAATGAAAATTGTGTACGTATTTGATCGTCTTCAAGAAAGTCAAGACTTCCAAGTCGAGGTGTTTTATGATCCATACCAATAGGTACAACAAACAGATTCATTTGACGAAATGCAACTTCAGGGGCCAACAAAGCCAACGTTGAAGCTGTAAGATGAACGGCAGAAGGTAAAATATCGTAACCATGAATTATATTCTGCATTAATGTACTATGCAGTACCGACAGATCTTTTATTTCTATGCTTTTATCGTCTTGAGCACGTTTGTTTATGAAGTTGTCTGTTATGGCTTGCGCCGCAGCCATTAAAAGTGTACCTGTACCACAAGCAAGGTCTGCAACCTTAAAATCAGCAAGTTCTCTAGCATTCCCAAAATCGACAGACCATTCCAAATCCAATGTAACCTTTAGTAATAATGTGGCTGCTGACACTGAAGTGTAATATGTTCCTAAATATTTAGCATAATGAAGAAGCCAGTGGTATATTCTGCCCATGAGATCATGACGAAGAGCCGCCTGTTTAGTACATATATTTTGTGCCTCAACAAGAAGCAACTTAACTGATCGAGTGGTATTTGCACTAGCGGGAAGCTCATCAAGGATACGCTCTCCTAATTGAAATATTGGGACATAATTGATGTTTTCCCATATCCATCTCCAATGTTCTGAGATCGCAGTTACAAGATTGGCGTTTTTTCCTAGTTTACCAAGAGTATCTACTCTCTCATCGGAAAATGCGAGTTGCTCCTGAAATATGAACGAATTTGCAAGAACAAGAGCAGACACTTTGGATGCCATTTCACGACGTTCATCTGCTGTCTTTGCATCTTCGTCTTTGGGGATACCGATACTAAGGATTTTTGATAATCGGTCACACGCACCAGATTGACCAGCCCATAGATTAGCAATATTTTCTAAATGAGTATAAAGGTCTTTTGCTGTTTTCTCAACAATGTCGTCTTCTGTTAGTGATTCTTGCGCTCGACGCAAGGCTTCCATAAGAGATGCAGGATTTCCTTCAAACCAATTACCCTCAAAGGTTTCAGTTATTATACAATAGTGCAATTGGGTATCAATCAATGCATCAAGGAGTTTTGTCGTAGGCGCGCTACGAAGCTCATCGGAATAAATAGTAGCGGCGACTATGTGAGCAATACCAGCCCGAACTCTTTTACGAGCGTCCTCAAGTACAATTTGTTCGGCATTTTGTGTATCTGCAAATTTTCCTTCAATAATGACACGAAGCCCACGAAGTTGAAAAATAACATCAGGTCTATGTTTCCCATGTACTCGAATAGTTTCAGCATCGGCTGTAACACCAAGTTTTGAAATTAACAAAGCGAGTTGAGTATTAACTACCTCTTCTCGATTGCGTTGATTACTCATTAGTTTCTCCGCAGACTTACTTAATAATGTTCTTTAATTGCCTTAAAACATATTTTTTGTACGATATCACGTTTTTCCGAGAGAGTAAATTTTACAGTTTTTGCAAATATAAGAAAATACCGCCGTTGATGTGGAGTAGCAACGCACCTAATAGCAAATTATTTTTGCTGGATTAAGATCCTATTCCAATAGGAGCCAGTGCTGTTGTTGTCCGTCATTCCCGCGCAGGCGGGAATCAAGGTTGAGATTAATTAATCCTGGACACCCGCTTTCGCAGGTGTGACGATTTCTCAGTCTATTCAAATGGGTTCTAAGCAGAAGAACTCCAGCAGTATAAAAATCCCGATAATCTTAACCATTCAAAGCTTGACAAAGTCTATTTTGACAATAGACTGACACATCATTCTAGTGGAACGACATGTCATTCTGCTTACAGTGCTTACAGGAGGTCATCTTGGAAACCAGCGAGCGTAAACAGAGCATTCTGATGGCGGCCAAAGATGTCTTTGCCGATAAAGGTTATCATGCAGCCGGCGTGGCCGATATCATCGACAAAGCCGGAATCGCCCGCGGCACCTTTTACCTTTATTTTAAAAGCAAGCGCGACGTTTTTTCGGCGCTGATCGATTATACTTTCGATTCCATACGCGAAAAAATGTCTCCCATAGAGACAGCCGATCCGCTGGTCATAATCCCCGGCCTGCTTGGAAACATCGGCGTTATCCGCAATTTTTTCTTCAACGACCCGGAGATGGCAAAAATCGTCATCCGCGAGGCGGTTTCGCTCGATTCCGATTCGTCGGACAGAGTCGAGGAAATCCAGCGTCGCCTGGCCGACTGGCTGACCGGACTTGTCGGTCAGTGGCAGGAAATGGGCATCTTGAGGAAATTTAATCCCCGGATTATCGTTTATACCTTCATAGGTTCCATCAAAGAGCTTTTCCAACAGTATCTTATTTCGGGAAATCTGGATTCGGACAGCAGCAAAATAATCGAAACTCTGCTTACCATGTATCTCTTTGGTATCATCCGACGCGAAATCATCAATGAAGAACACCCCATGGAAGAAGTCGAAGAATACCTCAATACTTTTAACATTTTCAGCAAAGACTAACCCCCTGCTCAAACGGAAGTGAAATATGAGAAAAAGTCTTATACTGACGGTAATATTTCTGATCTCTCTGATTATTCCGCAAACTGCTGCGTATGCACAGGACGACGGTGAGAAAAAATGGTACGACATGATCGACTTCCAGGGCTATCTGGAATCCGATCTGCGTTTTATTGTTGACGACTGGCGCGGACCGACAGATGGTGACGGCTATAAGTTCCAGATGAACCGCAACGACCTTGACCTGCGTCTGGGCATTACGCCGTTTGAAACAGTCAGAGCGGTTATTGATACGCGCCTGCGCATGTACGGCTTCAGCGAAGCTGACACCATGCAGGGTCTTAACAGCCGCGAAACAGTGGATCCCTTCGCCATTTATCTGGATGAAGCCTATGTGCATGTGCAGGCCTTAGGCTGGGAAGGTCTGGACCTTAAGGTCGGTCGCATGGTGCAGAACTGGGGCACAGCGGACCAGTTCAACCCTACCGACAACGTCAGCGCCCGTGACCTGTCCGATCCACTGGATTCTTTTGCCAAGGTGCCGAACCAGATGGTCGAAATTGATCTTTACCCTGCCGACTGGCTGACGCTTAATTTCATATGGGTTCCGGTCTTCAAACCCTCCATGCTGCCGCCTTCGGCCAATCTGGGCTTCGCTATCGGCTACGATCAGAACGGCTGCTTCAAGGATCTGCCAACACCGCCCTTGAAGGTCGAATATATGGAAGAGCTCATGAACATGTTCGGCGCCATAGATCCCTGTTCGCTGAATTTCATCGACCCTCAGATGCAGATTGTCTCGCCGGATCTTAAAATAGAAAATTCGCAGGCCGCCGCCAAAGCCAAGTTTCTTGTCGGCCCGCTGGATTTCTCGCTCAGCTACTACTATGGCCGCTGGAGCTTCCCGGTACCGGCTACAGGTTACGCCGGAGTTGACGCCAACGCCGAAGACCCCAACATGCTGGATGTCAAATACATAGTGCAACTTGTCTATCCTCGCATTCATGTGGCCGGTTTCGATTTCAGCTATTCCGCCGACTGGTTCTTCGATGTCGGCTTCGTGGGCGAAGTAGCGGTGTTCTTCCCCGAAAAAGTCGATTTTGCTCTGCGGGCATTCCAGGGTGGCAGCCCGATTTTCGACAAGATGAACAATAATGTTCCCAAAACTCCGTTTGTCAAAGCCACCGGCGGTTTCGACTATACTTTCACATCCTGGCTCTATTGGAACACTATGTATGTCCGTGGTTTTCTGGATGAATTCAACGATATCTACGGTATTCACAACTATATTGTCATGGCCTGGGAGTTTAAATTCCTTGAGGACGAGCTGCAGTTCCGCCTGGCCGGTGTCTTCGGCCCGGACGACCTTTCCGGCAGTTTCCAGCCGCGCATTACCTGGATCGTCGTCCCCTCGGTCGAATTGTTCCTGCAGGGTCAGTTCTACTTCGGAGACGAAGACTCCACCAACCCGCTGGACTTCAGGGCCAAGGACAAGCTGGGCTGGAAGCCGGTCGGTCGCAACATTGTCGCGCTTAAAGCCAGGGTAAGCTGGTAATAAAGGAGAATCGCCATGAATAAAATATCATTCACTTATATGCTGCTTGCCGCTCTGCTCGTATTTGCTCCCGCCTGCGGCTGGGGAATTGACGGCACTGAAATGCTGGACGAAAAATGGCCCATCATCGACGGCGATGCCGAGCTTGAGGAGGAAATCGAAGCGGTCGAACTGGAAGCCATCGAAGGCGACACGCTGGCCGGTCAGTGGTTAATGATGGTGGAATTCACCGGGACAATATTAATAGCAACTTTGCCCCATCCAATAGTTATCCGCGACCTTTTTCTTGTAAACATCAACGAAGAACAGACAGCCGCTGAGCTTACATTTTGCGATCAGATACAAGCCATAACAGATGGTTTCAGCATGGGTGCGACCGAAAACCCGCAGGCGCTTAAAGACGCGCTCGGCGAAGCTAGGTTCTCCATCGAGATCGCCAATGCCAAAAAAGTAGCGGCACAGAAAATTGCTTGGCTGTGGGGCCTGAAAGATGTCAGTGATCCAATCAATAGCGATATCCCTATGACTCCCGAGGATGCAGCCGATAAGCGTATATGGGACCAGGACAAAGACGACAATCCTGGCGTGACGGTACATATTCTTGCCCCTCCAGGATATCGTTACATGGTGCGCCGCGCCATTTGGGACATGAGCGAAGGACAGCTTTCTGAAGACGGACAATGGATTGAAGGCACCGCTGCCATTACGATCGAACAGGGCGCTATGGCTGCTGTTGATGGAGAAGGTAACCCGTCTACACTTCTTACCTCTGCCGCACCCATTGCCGACGACACCGAAGTCCCCAACGAAGAAGGAAAGGTGTTACCCAATACATACCGTCTGCGCCGGGTTAGCGGCTACGACTGTGAAAAAATGATAGCCAACTATAAGGGAATTTTCCTTATCGAAGACGAAGCAGCCGAAGAATAAGCGTCCGATAAATAACATTCTGATCGGAAGTAAACATGAGCGAAAAAAAAGCCATCGAGCGTATATGGGACGGAATCGCCGCTGCGGTAATCAGGCAGCGTAAAGCTGCACTTTTAGTCGCTGCGGTACTTATCGTCGCGTCTCTGGCAGTTGCGCCAACCATACCATTTAATGCCGACGTTACGGAATACCTGCCCAGCCAGAACGCCGATGTTGAGTTCTGGAACGACCTGACGCATCGCTTCGGTGCGCTGGACCTGCTGCTGATCGGTCTTGAAGAGCCGGGGCGTGAACTTGACACCGAAAGTCTGATCAGTCTGGCGCGCATCACCGATGAACTGTCCGAACACAAGTCGGACGGAATTCTCATGGCTCGCAGCATTACCAACGTCAGTAACATAAAAGAGGGCGATGACGGCACGCTCAACGCTTCGCTGCTGATGCAGTCTATTCCCCGAACAGAAGAAGCCCGCGCCGAGCTGATGAAAAGCATACTGGGCAACACTCAGGTAAATGGCTCGATGGTTTCGAATGACCTTAAGGCCTATATGGTTCTGGTCCGTGTAGATAACCGCAAGGACTCACGCGACGTGGCTGCACTGGTCAAAGACATTGTCGAAAAAGAGCGCGGCGACCTGATCGCAACTTATTTCGGAGCGCCGTTCATCGCCGGAATGATAACCAACAATGTCTATGTGAGGCTGGTGTATATTATCCCCATCTTCCTGCTGCTGCTCTTTGCGCCGCTCATCTTTATTGTCCGCAACATTAAATCTGTTCTTGTTATTCTGCTCTCAGCCGGACTCTCGGTTCTTATCTGGCTGGGTCTGCTGGGCGCGCTCAGAGTCGATCTGACCGCCTCAGCCTCAAACGCCGCACTGTTTATAGTGGTAATTGCGGCGGTGGCTTTTGCACGCGGTTACGAAGAAAGCAGTAATACTCCCTTTTCTGCCCGCATAATGACAACTCTGCTGGCAGCCGCCGTGGGGTTGATAGCAGTAAGCACGCTGTCGATACCATACATGCAGCACTTCGGCACAGCAGCGGCCGTCGGTATGCTGGCTGTTGCACTGGCTGGACTGCTTATCTTTGCGCCTCTGGCAAGTTTTCTGGCTCCGCCAAAAGCGGTTTCTGCAGAAAGCACGCCGCAGCGTTTTTCGCAGAAAACTTCGGCCATCATCGTCATCGTGCTTATCGCCGTGGGACTGGCAGGCACACTTTCGGGACGTTTCCTGATTAACCCCAAAGAAATTTTCATGCAGGAGGACGAAGTCGGACGTTCCCTGAACTTCTTCGACCGCAAGTTCGGCGGTTCGGATATTCTGCAAATCAGCGCTAAAGGCTCCTTCCGCGAGCCGGCTAATGCTGCCCGTCTCATGCGCCTGTCGGACCTGCTGGAAGGCAGTGGGCTCTTCTCGGACGTGCGTTCAGCTTCACAGGTACTGGCATTCTTAAACGAACAGTTCTCCGGCATGTACCGCATACCGTCTGATACGGAAGCACTGGGCAATCTATGGTTTTTCATGGAGGGCAACGAGGACTTGCGCCCGCTGATGATGGATGAACGCGATGAAGCCATGATAGCGGCGCGCATTCCCGGTCTGACGGAGATTCCCATCAGTCAGTGGGCGGGTATCGCCGAAGAGGCAGTTAAAGCCTCGACTCTCACGGGCGTGAAATCCGGCAGACTGCGCATAAAAGCTATTGCAGAAAAGTACGGTTATAAACTGGATGAATCCGCGCTGAATTCGGTTCTGGCCGATGTGGGCTTGGACACCAGTGCTGCTGCTGGTGTCAGATCAGCGAAAGTGGTTAGCTCAGCACGTGAATATCTGCTCTCGCCGTCTTCGCCTTTTACCCCGACTGAAGATGATCTGATACTGCTTTCCACCATTATAGAAGCGGAAGGCGCAGACATTGTTGCGGCGATGTCAAAAGCCATCGCCTCCATGAGCGGCTTTAAGGAAATGGATTATCCGCCAGAAATGGCGGACGATCTGGCCCGGACGCTCACCACCAACTTCGAAGCGTTGCAACTTGAATATAAGGCCGACGAGTTGCTGGAAAAGCTGAAAAACAAGGCTGTAAGCGGCAAGACTTCGGCGGCTTTTGATACGCGTGTCAGAGGAGTCTTCGCTGACCTGCTGGATAAAAACTATCCGACAAAAGATAACCTGATAATAAAAGTCAGCGGATTCCCGGCCATTATTCCACTGGTTGATGGACAACTGCTGCATAACAACTGGCTGGCGGCCATAATGCTGTGCGTGATAATCGCTCTGGTCAGCATTCTGCTGGCTGGACAGATGCGCCCGACATTTTTTGTCATGTTCGAAGCCGCACTGGCTTCGCTGCTGACTTTTGCCTTCGGCGCATTCAGCGGATCACATATAGATTCGGCCTGTGCAACAATTTACCTGCTGCCGCCGGTTGTAATGTTCTTTGTATCCGGACGCATGGCCTCAGAAGAAAAGGATGCTGCGATTCCGGCGCGACACTCGCACGCAACTACGCTGGCGTTTGCACTGGCTGGATTGTCGCTGCTGGCCTCCGGAGTTCTGCCTGTAATGCGTCTGGGCGGAGTCATGGCGGTCGGAATGGCGCTGGCGCTGATAATTCCAGCCATAAGCCGCAGGTTATCGCTTTAATATAAAAGCTTGACTTAAATAATGGCCTGGGTTGAAAATTCCGCAATCCGGGTGACAGACTTGCAGCCCTGATTTGTTTTATTAATACAGAATGTTTTCGCCGCCCACCAGTTGGAAGCCCGACTATCGGGCCAGGCGATTTGTAAAAGGATGGAATTATGAGGGATCGTTTATTAAAAGCGCTGGGAACTTTCGCGGTCAGACATGCCTGGATCGTCATTATCGCAGCATTGCTGATCTCTCTGGCATCCTCTGCACTTACACCGCAGCTTAAGATACTGACATCACGCACGGCGCTTTACCCCACCAACCTTGAGGTCAATAAAAAATTCAACGATTTCCTTGAAGAATTCGGCACTACCAGCAGCCTTATAGCCGTTGTTGAAGGCGACGAAAAAGATATTGCACTCTTCGCCGAAGACATGGTCACAGAATTGAAGAAAGAAAGGGAAGTTGTCAAAGACGTTTTCTACAAGGCCGATGTAAATTTCTTCCGCGACCGCGCCTTCCTTTTCATTTCCACCGAACAGATGGAAAAGCTGCGCGACAAGGTAAAGGAAAACGAGAGCGGCATAGAGGAATTCGGCAAAATGAACGGCCTGCTGCCGCTGTTTGACAAGTTTGTTAAAGCCGATCCTACCGCAGCCTTTAAAGACAACCTCGACATAGATTCCGCCAGGCAGATATTGACCTTTTCACGCGAGTTCTTCAATGAATTCGACCGCTGGCTGTCGGACCCGAAACGCAATGAAATCAAGATCATCGAAAACGTTTTTGTGGAAGAACTTTCAAAGCACAAAGGCTACGACAACGAGGGCTATCTGCGCTCTTTCGACCGCAAAATGCTTTTCATGTTCATTCAACCGAGTTCAAACAGCGATGAATTTGAATTCCTGCAGAAGCTTGTCGGACGTTCCCGAGCAGTGGCAGCAGATGTTGCTGAAAAATGGAAAAAAGACGGGCGGACTCCTCCGACTTACGGCTTTACAGGAATTCCGGCACAGGGCGAAGAGGAAAACATCGCCATCCGCCACGACGTTGTTTTCACTGCTACCGTATCGGCAGTTCTGATTCTGCTGATAATTCTCATCGGCTTCCGTTCCATACGGCGCGGCATAATAGTCTTTATCCCGCTGGTGCTTTCCGGCCTGTGGAACCTGGGATTGACGACATTAACCATCGGTCACTTGACGCTGCTGACTTCGGCCTTTACGGCCATTCTGTTCGGACTGGGCGTTGACTACGGAATATTCATATCCGGTCGCATTGACGAAAATCTGAAAAGCGGGATGAGCCTGGATGAAGCCATTATCGCCGCCTTACGCAGCGCCGGAAAAACTCTATTAACCGCAGGCGGAACCACGATGATGGCCTTCTTCGTCATCGGCACTGTCGATTTCACCGGGTTCGCCGAACTGGGAATAGTGGCCGGATGCGGCGTCTTTATGGTGATTCTGGCGATGCTGCTGCTCTTGCCTGCAATGGTTAAAATTTTTGGAGTTTCAGCGCGCAGTCAGGCCGTTGCCGCAAAAACCGAAGATCCAACTGTAAGCAGCCGCCGCCCGCCGATGGTCTACACTGGTTTCATTTCTCTGGTGGCGCTTTTCATTACTGCCATATCCATTTACTATGCTTTCGATGTACCTATCGATTTCGAATTAAAGACCATAATGCCGAAAAATTCGGAATCCATGCGCCTGCAATACGAAATGAGTCAGCGCAGTGATTTCCAGCCTGAATTTCTGGCTGTTCCGGCAAAAAACGTTGAAGAAGCCCGCACACTGACGGACAAACTCAGCCAGTTGCCGACTGTTGCGAAGGTGGAATCCATTACCATGCTGTTGCCGGAAGATCAGGAGAAAAAGGTTGAACTGATGCAAGATATTGTGCCGGTATTCAACCGTGTTCTGGTCACACAGGACGGTTTTGCTGACTTCAGTGTAGAGGATCTGTCCGACAGACTGGAAACTCTGCTGGATGTTCTTGAGGATTCGCAGGAGAAAGCCTTCGCCGCCGGTCAGAAGGAAATAGTGGCCGATCTTGAAAATATGATTACAAAAATCGAGGACATCAGCGACAAACTTGAAGAAAATGATGATGCGCTTGAACGCTCGCGCGCCTTCGAAAAGGCCATTTTCGCCACCATTAACGGTGGAGTCGAACAGATAAAGAAATGGTCGGAAATGGGTCCAATCAAGGCCGAAGATTTGCCGACAAGTCTGCTCGACCGCTTCAGAGGCAAATCCGGCAAATTCTCGATATTCGTATTTCCTAAAGGCTCCATCTATAATGTCGATTTCCTCGATAAGTTTGTCGCAGATGTCTATGCCGTTTCGCCCGACGCTACCGGCTTCCCGGCCACGCATCAGGTCTTCTCGCGCCTGATCCTTAAAGGCTTCAGCCAGGCGACGCTTTATGCCGCCATAGTAGTTCTGCTGCTTCTGCTGGTGGATTTCCGTCACCTTGGATACGCACTGGCGGCGGCATTGCCATTGATCTGTGGAGCGGCCTGGATGTTGGGCTGGATGTACTTCACAAGAACACCACACAATTACGCCAACATCATCGCCCTGCCCCTCATTATAGGTCTGGCGGTAGATTATGGAGTCTACATAACCCATCGACTGAAAGAAGACCGCGAGTTGCATCCCTTCGCCACAATGGAACTGGCGGCTCGCCCGGTTTTCATGGCGGCTCTTACTACACTGGCCGGCATCGGGGCCATTATCATGGGGCAACATCAGGGTGCGGCTTCCTTGGGAAAAAATCTGATTTGTGGTATTGTGACCTGTCTCATTGCAGCCATGGTGGTTCTGCCTTCCGTCGTCTCGTTCGTTCGTGATTTACGCAAACGGAAGTCGGAAAAATAGATTCTGAACGAAAGGAGCTTCACAATGAATCGCAAACTGCGCAACGGATTGTTGCTTACCGTGATGTGTCTGTTTGTTTTCGCTTCACTGGCCCAGGCCGGACAGATAGTCGACGCCCGTAAATTTCTGGTCTGCCACGCTTCCGGCGTGACTTCACAGGAAGAAGCCCAGCCGTACATCGACGGCTTCGGTGCATATCTGGCGAAAAAACTCTTGTGGCAGCCCAACAGTTATCAGGTTCAGTTCGAGAACAATCGCCGTTCCGGCGTAAAAGCGCTCGAAACATTAAAACCGGCCTTCGCTGCCATGACGCTGGGCATGTATCTCGAAAACGAAAAGAAATTCAACCTTAAGCCGCTGGTCATGGCCAGAGTCGGCGGCAAAAACACCAATAAATACCGCGTGCTGGTAAAAAAAGGACAATTCGCTTCCTTAGACGCGCTTAAGGGTAAAACGCTGGTCGGTAACGAACTGGAAGACCCGGTTTTCTTAAGCAAAGTCGTTTTTGCCGGAAAAATCGACGCGGTTTCTCACTTCACACTGTCGAATACCAAACGTCCGTTACGCGCCATCCGTAAAGTCTCACGCGGCAAAGCCGACGCGGCGCTGGTTGACGGCAGCCAGTTCGAAAGCCTTAAATCCCTGCCCATGTTCAACGAACTGCAGGTGGTTTACGAATCGGCGGAGCTTCCCAACCTGGGGCTGGCTTATGTAGATGGTCGCGCCAAACCTGCCGAAGTCGACGCTTTCCGTGCGGCGCTGATCGGCATGTGCAAAGACCCCGAAGGTTCGAAAATTTGTGAATCTTTTAAATTAGATGGATTTGAAGCAATCTCTTCTGCTATGATCGACAGCGTGCGGGCAGCGTATAATAAATAAAAATTCATAATCCGGTAAGCACAGATCAAATGCATGAAAAGAAATTCTATTTATTTGCCATAATATATTCAATTGCTTTTTGCTGGTTATTGAACGCCTGCACTCCGGGCGTCAAGGCCTCGCCGCGGGAGTCGCTGCTCTCGATGAACTGGGAGTACAGGAATTTCCCCGACGAAGTCGAATCGCTGCTTAATCTGGCAGACATACTTTATTCCGAGAGCGGCCCGCTCGAAAACAACACCAGATCTCTGCACGCTGCCTGCAAAGCGGTTGACATCGACCCTAACAACGCCAGAGCGCAACATATGGCTTCGCGGGCGTGCGCCTGGATAACAGACTTCGGCGAAATGCCTTTCTGCTACGACATGAAGGAGCTTGAAAACAGAATATTAAGCTGCACCGATTTCGGCGAAGCAGCAGTCAAGCTTGATCCGGACAACGCCGAATATTACCTGTATTATTCCCTCAATATGGCGATGAAAATTCAGAAGATCAACTTCGCCCGCCAGGCCTTTAACATCATACCGCTTATGAAGGCGCTCAAGAAAACAATAAAGTTGGACGAAAGCCTGCACGAAGGCGAGCCCTTGCGCGTGCTGGCGGCCATTTATCTTAAGGCCCCACCCTGGCCGGCCGGACCGGGCGATGAGGAAAAAGCGCTGGAGCTGCTTGAGAAGGCTGTTGAAAAATATCCCGGACATCCGCTGAACCATATGTTCTACGCCGAGGCTCTTATGGAAGTTGAAGAATACGAGCTGGCGGTGGAAGAAATCAAAGTGGCCAGAAACATGGTCGATCCGATCAAGTATTCCTGGAGAAGCGAAAAATACCTGAAGATGATCGACAAGCTTGAAAAGAAAATCCAGAAAGAGGCGGAATAGACAAGCGCATTCACTAATCAAAGGCTCCCCGATGGGAGCTTTTTTTATTGGAGGCCGGGTGGCCCTGATAAAGTGTGGTGGGGGGTCGGTTTTTGAATGTGTGCCATGGTCTCACGAACGAAGTTCGGGAGGCAGTGTGTCGATGAAGATCGATTTCAATCAACTTATTCCCACACGCACTATACCAGAAAAGACACAGCCTCCCAACATCCTTCGGATGCTGTGAGACTATGGCACACCTCTTTTCGTCAATTTTTCAAAACCCGGCCACCCGCCACTCTCCTCCAATGTTTCAGTTCGTATAAACCCAGTAATCTCCGCCGTGGTGTTCGATGCCGTCGGATTCGGCGCGGAGTCTGACGACGTAGCGCTTCATGGCGTCCAGTCCTTCGATGAGGACTTCCTTCGTCTGTCCGGCTTCGACCGAACCGGCATCGAAGCTCTGGCCGTAATCGGGAATTTCCAGACCGTAATCGACAGAGACCTGCGCGGTCGCACTGACAGTGAAGCTCAGGCGCACCGAGTTTGCAGTTGTTTCAAGCACCTTTACCGGACCGAAAAGCGCGGCGGGCGGCTCCAGGGGTTCGACATCGGGCACCTGCGAAGCCGTGTTGGCGAGGAATTCCGCCACACGCGCCGGGGAGGCCAGCGCGACACTTTCCAGACCGTCGTCAATCATGGCCTGACGTATGCGTCCCAGTTCATTCTGCGTCCATTTTATCCAATAGACACAATCCTCGCAGTCCAGATCGTAAGCGCGGCGCGACCAGATGAACATTTTTATGGCGCGCCAGACTTCGGCGGCGTACTTCTGGTGCTTGAGACGCTGCAGCAGGTCTTCGTACTGCGCTGTTTCGAGCTTACCGGATAATGCCGTCACATCGGCCAGATCCTGCGTTGCAATGGCTACGGCTTCGGAGCCTTCCTGCCAGACTTTCAGCACGGTGGCCTTGTCGGGCGCGTTCAGGCTGTCCCAGACGCCCTGCCAGTCGGCGTCCCACTTGGGCATTTCGCCGCGATCGGTAAACTCGCCCAGCTCGGTTGAAGTGGGAATGTCGCTGCTCTTTTCCAGCGCCCATATGCCCAGAACATAATGCGACTTGCGCCGCACATCGAAGGTGTCGGACAGAATGCGCTGCAGCGTCGGATAAAGCTCGTCGGCAGAATCGAGATTGTAGAAATATTCGATAAACTCGCCCCAGATTTCGGCCAGCGGTTTGTCGATATCCTTCAGCAGTTCGTTAAGCGCGAAAATATTGACTTCGTTGGGAGTGCCGAGAGCGGTTTCTGAACCGCGCTGAATACGCGCCACAAAGCCGATAGCGTTGATGTCCCAGCCATAGCGTAATCTGTACCAGTAGTAGCCCGGCGCACACCAGGGCAGAACAGAGCGCCCGAAATATTCGCCCGCCACGTCGGTTTCCATAACGGCGGCATGATTTCCGATGTTGCCGAAGCAGCCTTCGGGCGGGTTATAGGGCTGCCAGTCCTGCACATCCGATTTGTGCATGGCGGTGAATTCCAGACCCTGCGCGCCGGAAAGGCCCTCATTGTGCCAGCCGATTTCGGCAGGTTCGTGCACAAAGGTTCTTATCAGCAGATCCAGACCGAGTTCGTTGACGATAACGCCGCCGATCTTTTCCGTGACAATACGCAGGCGCTCGCCGGAAGGCGGAACCTCCCAGGCCTGGCCTTCGTACTGTGTGCAGTATTCGCAGGTACACATGGCATACCAGGGCGGCAGCGACGATGAGCCGTACATCAGGATGATGCCGTCAAGCTGCGGAATCTTCGCCAGCCCCTGACGATAGGCCTCGGCGCGCTCTTCCCATATGGGATCGGAGGGATCGAAGCAGACGGTAAGATCGACATTGTTGAACTCATGCGCCCAGACATAAGCTTTCATACCGTAATCGTGGGCCAGATCGATTGCCAGATTGATGGTTTCAACCCGCGCCAGCGTGGCTTCATCCTCGCCCAGTATCTCGTCGATGTTCATTATTATGTCGTGCGAAAGCTGAATCTGATTGACGCCGTAATCGGCGGCCTTCTCGATTGAAGCCTGAATGGCGACCTGATCGTAATCGAGCAGTATCCAGCCATTGACCGGCTCGTAATTCGAACGGTCGAATACCCACTCTTCGACATCGCCTTCAAGCTCGGCGTCGCCGTCAATAGTTTCATCATCGCCGTCCAATTCGGATACTTCGGTGTTCTCCGCAGTGTCAATGCTGTCAGTGTCGATGTCGCCGTCGCTATCGATTGCATCTGTGTCAGATTCGGCGGGATTATCGGCCTGATCGGCGTCGCCATCGACAGCCGTATTATTGCCGCTCGATGAACAGGCTCCGAATGACAATGCAGAGAGAGTCAGCAGACACAATAAGCTTAATGCACAAAATGAACGCATATCGAAATCCTTCCTGTTCAGACGGATATTCTGTTACTGGTACAGCATCTCTATTAATGTTTCGCCTTCAGCCGCATTGACAGTGAACTCAAGCACCATAATGCTTTCGTCGCTTTTCAGCGACGTAAAAGCGGTAAAATCCGTGCCGTTGACTTCGAGCTTCACATTTTCGGCATACGGCACAGCCAGACGGACGCGATATTCCGACAATCCCGCGCTCTGCAGCGGGAACGGACAGCCAATCTCAAGTCTGTAGGCTCCAGCGATCTTTTCGTAGCGCATGGAAAGCGCGTTGCCTTTGTACATAAGGTTCTGCGCTGCGACGAAACCGCTGTCATGCGGCAGATGCGGTGCGATATTCACAAAGCCCTTGTTCACATCAGCTTCGTAACCGGTAAGGAAATGCATCAGGGCTTCGGCGCTGACAGCGCCTTCCCACTGACGATGACGCGCCCAGTTCTCACCCGAACCGCGCCGGTTGTATATGAGATTCAGCGCCCGACCAGGTTCCGAGAAAACGCCAACTTCAGGGTAGTCGCCGGAAGGTGATACATACTGCCCCACGGCGTCAAAGGTGATCGAGGCTATTTCAAGATTCAGATCGGTAACATTGTAAAGGAAATAGGCCGGAGCCATGCCGGTCATAATGCCCTGCCCCACCTTGTAACCCAGAATTTCGAGGCTGTCGCCGTTCTGGTTCTGCAATATGCCGTTGTCGCGCAAAATCATGTTCATGGTCGAAAGAATATTGTTCCGCGCCTGCTCGCTGTGGAAATCGAGATAATGCAGCCATATCGGCTGAGTGTTGACATCTTCCGCCGGGCGTGTTTCCGGCACCGGACCATCCATATATATGAAGGGACTGTAGCGCTCTTCCTCTTCAAGCCAGTAGTGCTCTTCTGTTTTTTCGCGGATATTTGCCGCTTCAGCCTTCAGCCATTCGATTTCGTCGCTCTCCAGCCCGTATTCTTCGGCGTATTCAGCCAGAGTTTCGCAGGCTCGTACATACAGGAAAGCCGAGTTGGCCGAGTAGGTCAGATCCTCGAATTTGTAATCGGCTCCGCCTTCCATACCCAGGTTGGTCGAAAGTTGCGGCCTGAAAGTTTCATCGCCGGAAAAGAACATGAACCCCTCTGCGGTTTTCTCCTGACCTTTTAGCGTGTGCATCAGGTAATCCCAGCGGGAGGCGATATCGTCACCCTGGCCGGTATAACGCCAGTACAGCGCATGCATAAGCGGGATATGGCTTGGCCCTTCGCCGCGCAGACGCCCCGAGAAAGGCATATTGGCCATCCAGTCCACCTGCGGCAGCGGATCGGAAATTGTCACATCGGAATCAAGCGCATTGGCAATGCTGCCATGCATGGAAGCCGCCTTGAAGTAATAGTCCGAAATTCCCCAGGCATCTTTGGGATAGCCGAAGCGCAGGAACATGCGCGTCGGGCCGTAGCTGTCGCGAATCCAGACGCTGGTGTAGAACGACATGGGGCAGCTTGCGCCGTTGTCGGCCACCTGTACACGCACTATACCTTTCAAACCTTCGATGAGATCGTTGACACGCCGGTCAGAAGTGTTGATGCTTATTCCGGCATTGTGCCAGTTGTGCCACCACTCAGAGGTAGCCGCCAGCAGGTTTTCCCAGCCCGCAGTTTCAATGGCAGACCTACCGCTGAAAGCCTGGCCTTCGAGCGCGAATTCGTAGACGACAACAAACTGCATTTCTGCGCCGGGCTCAAGCGACAGGTCTCCGGAGATCAGAGCCGGATATTTTTCGAGCGGAGATTCGGCGGGGGTCAGTTTCGAATCGAGCGCCGATACATGCAGCAGTTTTACTCCTTCGCGGGTCTGCTGCAAACCGGTCGCGGTTATGGTGGCGCTGTCGTATGCCTGTAACAGAAGCTTGAAATTGCTTTCGGCGTTCTCACCGACATTGCGCAGATTGATTACCTGTACAATAGTCGAGCCTTCGTCGCCGGGTTCATCAGATTCAGGAGCGAAGGTTACGGTATCCAGTTCTATGCTTGCTTCTTTGACCTGCATGCTGGTGCAGGGCGCCTGCGTCTTCAGCGGTTTCCAGGCCAGTTCACGCGTCCAGGGCAGCAGCTTGTCGTCACGGATGAGCATAGCCGAGAAATCCGAAAAATAACCGCTGGCACCGCGCTTCTGATAACCCGGACCGATCATCTCGTGCAGAGTGTTGCGTGGATAGTATGTACCCACAAAACCGAAGACGTTTCCGTTGCCGACGGCGTAATAACCCAGACGACTGGACTCCGGCGGCGTTTCGCCAGCTTCTTCGTGCTGAATATCCTCGAACCAACTTGAATGCTCATCGATAAGCCAGGCATGCGCTGTAAAAAACGCGCTGCGTGTCTTTAACTCACGCAGAGCGGTATCTTCTTTCTGTGGCCACCACGGATCATATTCTGCTGCGCTTTCTTCTGCCTCAAGCTCAGCTTCAGACTCGCCGTCCGTCAGCTCATTCTCTTCCGGACTCTCGCCGCTTGCCTCCGGCTGCTCAAGCTCGCTGCCGTCGATGTCGGCATCTCCATCAGGAACAGTATTGTCTGCATCTCCGGTCGAACAGCCCGAGCAGGCAACAAAAGCGACGAGCATCAATATGAACAAAGCTTTTCGCATGAGAATTCTCCGTCTGTTGTTAACAAACTGATATTATAAAAAAAGCTCTTCTGACCCAAGTTAAAACGCAGCGAAACTCCAATATGGGAAACCCTGCGGTTTGTTAGTTCTTTGTAAGGCTGTTGCCAGACGCCAACTAATCCCTATAATCACGGTGAGCTTGTTTGATTATAGATAACACAAGTGATAGATTTCGACATGTACATCAGAAAAACTGAGCGGAGGAAATAATGAGCAGCAAACGTCTCTTTCTTACCATAACGTTTTT
>Ga0172375_10001268_pt1 | contig 40786 bp, 41 predicted proteins | sample LakKiv1m_FD_114537 | JGI IMG/M metagenome (GOLD analysis project Ga0172375, IMG submission 114537) | Freshwater microbial communities from Kabuno Bay, South-Kivu, Congo - kab_092012_11.1m | ecosystem: Environmental > Aquatic > Freshwater > Lake | place: Democratic Republic of the Congo... | reverse complement strand
ATTATAGACGATTTTAGCGGAGTCTTTTTGATCAAGTTCAGTGTAGGCTCTGGCAAGACGGTTGAGAGCAGCAATGTTGTGGGGTTCGTCTTTGAGGATGAGATTATTGAGTTCGATTGCAATTTCCCAATCTGAATTTAGAGAGGAGGAAATAGCTTGTGAATGTAAATTCTTCATTACTTTGTCGCATTATCGTGACCAAGAATGATTTTGTCAAGATGGTAGAATAGGTTTATGTCTGGACATAGCAAATGGATCACGATTAAACACAAGAAGGCGCTGGTTGACGCAAAGAGAGGCAACATGTTCACTAAGATGGCAATGTTAATCACCGTTGCAGTAAAAAAGGGCGGCGGGGTAGGGGATGTAAACAATAATTTTTCGTTAAGACTGGCGGTCGAGAAGGCCAAGATGGTAAACATGCCAAAAGAGAACATTACCAGAGCAATTGAGAAAGGTTTAGGAAAAGGAGAAGCGGGGGAGATTGAAGAAATATTACTGGAGGGTTATGGCCCAGGAGGAGTAGCACTGGTAATTGAGACGATGTCTGATAATCACAACCGGACGGTAGCCGAAATTAAGAATATCCTCGAGAAACAAGAGGGAAGTTTGGGAGAACCGGGTTCGGTTCTCTTTCAGTTCGAGCGAGTGGGAAGAGTGGGGTATACAGGGAAACTGAGTGAAGAACAATCTTTAGAATTAATTGATTTGGGGGTAAAGGAGTTTGAAGAGGATCAAGAGGGAGGAGAGATGGACACGGGCATAGATGAAATTAAAGAAGTGATGAAGTATTTAAGTGATCAGGGTTTAGCAGAGGTTGCAGGAGAAGTGGTTTACAAACCAAAGACGATAAACAAATTGGCAGATAGTGAAAAAGTGAGGAAGTTGTTAGAATTATTGCTGGAGCATGATGATGTTCAGGAGGTTTACACCAATGTTGAATAAGAACGATTCGAAGATTTTTTTTGGGAGGAGGATTGTAAATAGAGTACGGACTCGAACGGGGATCGAAACACCGACGAGGTTAGGCGTGTTGACTAAACGGAGAAAATTTGTAATAGTGTCAATTTTGTTATCAGTTGGACTGTTTATTATCCAAAGAGTGCCGGTTGACCAGCGATACCTCGCCATTCTAATTTTTGGAATCTTATCTTACGCTTTGTCGGCTTGGGCTACCATCAAAGACCTATATGGAATCGCCTGGATAAACAACTTGATTCTGCCGACTTTTTATCCAGTGGCGGTGGCACTATTTTATTTTTTACTTCCCCAAGAAATGTTGGTCAGGATGATCATGATTGTGGTGTTTACAATTTCAATGTATGCACTGCTTTTAACTGCCAATATCTTTGCAGTCGCTTCGATTAGAACCATTCAATTATTAAGGGCTGCCAGAGTAATTGGCTTCTTACTGACAGTTTTAACCGCGGTCTTTATCTTCCACGTTATTTACTCATTAAAAATTGGGTTGTTGCCGATTCTTGGCTTGACGTTCGGGGTGAGTTTAATGTTATTTCTCCAAGGTGCTTGGTCACATACTCTGACGGTTAGAAATCAACAACGTGAGTGGATATATGCCTTGGTGGGAGCCGTGATTATGACTGAAGCCGCAATGGCCTTGTCGTTTTGGTTAGTGGATGTAGCCTTGGTTGGCATCATGCTGGGGATGATGGTGTATGTGATTCTGGGATTATTCCAACAAGATTTAGATAAGCGATTATTTGCCAGGACGATCCAGGAATATCTTGGCTTTGCAGGGATAGTTTTTATTGTAATCACGGTGACAGTTTTTTGGCGATGGATGAACTAGGGTAGGGGAGTAGGAGGTTTTTGATAATAGGCCTATAATATACGTAGTTTTCACGAAACGTCCTATAATATTTTCACGTTGTGGATAACTAGTGACCGATCCTTGTAATGCTTGATGATCTAGTTTGACCTGTTTAGTATTTGTACTCAGCAGATACGTGGAGCGTTGTGCTAAAACCAGGGGTTACATCTGGTAGGGCTAGTGAGAAGGAAGAGAGGAGCAGTAGAGCCTAGTAAAGGAGGAGCGACAGAATTGTTCGATGCTTATTACTTAGAGAGGAGGTGTGAGGAGTAGGCTCACCCTAATGACGGATAGAAGCCCCCATTACCCTTTTGAGGAGTGTGAGTGCCACGATAGGGAGATCTATATAGTGTCGCACAATATATCTTTTGTGACATGAGAGCCTAGGGAGTAGGGAGGCCGGGATATTAATTAATTTCAAAATAATTATGGTTGAATTGGAAAAGTTTGACGGAGCCGACGTATTTTGATTGTTATTCCTACCCCACTACCCGCAAGGTGCTTAAAAACCGCTTTCCAAACAAAACCCAAAGATTTTTGGGGTAATTAACGATAGAATTATTCATTGCGGTAATTAACTGCCCGTAGACGTGATTATACGGCTTTTTGATCTGGTAGGAAGTCCGTTAAAGGAACTTAAAAGTCTTTGAGAGCGTGAGAGAAGAAGTCAAGAAAGGTGTTGTAATAAGGTTTAAGATCTTTTTTTACAATCGGCAGGCTAACTAGAGACCACTTTTCAACGAGCTTGTTTTTGGCTTGGGTAATGATAAAAGCATAATCTTTGGGTTGACGAAGACTGAGAATGCGAAGATACTCAAAGACACCGGTTGGATGAATAAATCGGTAACAGTCAGCGTTGGTGACAATTTCAGACTCCTGACTATTGTGAGGGATTTGGCCGTGGTGGGCGGAAACACAATTGTAGAGAATGGCTTTTTCCTCTCTCGTTAACTCTTTAGCTGGTTCAAGAAGTTGTTTGGTGAAATCTAAAGAAATTTTGACGTGTTGGTCTAGCTGATTTGAGTGCAAGGCCTCTCCCAGCTTGATGTCCATCAGAGTAGTTCCAAGAGAAACAAGATCTATTCTGGCATGAAGATTTTCTGCAAGTTCCCTACCCTTTTTTTGGGAGAGATGAAAGTGAAGTAAACTAGGTGAGTGATACTTTGTAATTTCGGCTTCGGCGATTTTAGTAATGTTACTGATAAATTCTTGAGTAATCATGTCGTAATTATAGCTCATTGACACAACAGCTTTAATGTCGCACAATGTGTAGCAGAGGAATAATTAAGATACCCTACCCTTCTACTATAGGATTATGGATATATACACTATAGGTTATATAATAAGCAAAATTAGTATGTGTTGGATGTGTATGGTCAGAAAAGGCGGATATATCCTTACCAATACTTATTCTACTTCTTTAGCAGAGAGGATATTATGAGTGATAAGGGCTCTGAGGGCATGTTAGAGGGTTTGATTGAAGAGTACCTCGAGTACCTAACAATTGAGCGCCAAGTCTCCCCTTATACGGTGAGGAACTATCGATTTTATTTGAAGAAGTTTTCAGCTTGGCTTTGTAAACATTATCCGAACGTGACAATTACAACGGTTACGCCGAAGATACTGAAGCAATACAGAGTATATCTAGCGCGGGTAAAGTCAAGTAATGGAGAGTATTTGGCGCCGGTAACTCAGGGATATTACGTGATCGCGCTCCGGTCGATGCTCCGGTATCTATTGAGACAGGACTATGAGGTGGTTTCACCAGACAGGTTGGAGTTACCTCGAGGAAAAGAACACTCAATAAAGTTCTTAGACTACAATCACGTAGAGTCGATGATTGTAAAGGCCGATATTACCTCAATTCGAGGAGTGAGAGACCGAACAATCATGGAAGTGTTGTTTTCCACGGGACTCAGGGTTTCGGAACTGGTGTCTTTGAACAAGAGCACGATTAATCTTGATACAAAGGAGTTTGGGGTAATGGGGAAAGGACGGAAAGTGAGGGTGGTGTTTTTGTCGCCAAGAGCTGCCCAGTGGATCGAGCGGTACTTACGGGAGCGGGATGACCATTATCAACCTTTGTTTATAAGACATGGTGGGGCTAAGCCACAGATTGACGATCCAAAGGCCGGGGAGAAACTAAGACTGACAACCAGAACGGTGCAGAGAATTATTAGCAAATACGGAAGACTTGCTCATTTACCATTTGAGGTAACTCCGCATGTGATGAGACATTCGTTTGCAAGTGATCTCTTGAGTCACGGAGCAGGATTGAGGGATATTCAGGAAATGCTTGGGCACAAGAGCATCGCGACTACTCAAATTTATACGCACGTGACTAATCCTCAGCTTAAAAAAGTCCATGAGAGATTTCATTCTGGGAATGCAGAGGAGGGGTGAGAACTAGAGATAGAGATAGGATGGGATGAGGGAGGACCAGTTAACGGGAAAATGAGAGCGAGGATTTTTCTTGATGGCGAGAATAAGCCAGAGAAATAAGTTGATCAAGGAGGTCGGGGAATGATAGTCCAGAAGCTTTCCAGAGTTTGGGGTACATGCTAATTGGAGTAAAGCCTGGCATGGTATTAAGTTCGTTAAGGTAGAATTCGTTGGTTTGTGCGTTGAATAAAAAATCAACGCGGGCAAGAGCATAACAGTCTAGTACTTGGAAAGCTAAGCAGGCGATGGCACGGATTTGTTCAGCAAGATCGGGCGGGAGTTGTGCGGGGATAGTGTCCACACTATTATTATCAAGGTATTTGGCGGAGTAATCATAAAATTCATTGCCGGGAATGATCTCACCAAGAACCGAGGCTTCGGGAGCGTGATTTGGGCCTAAGATTGCGCACTCGATTTCACGGACGTGATTTACCCCCAGTTCAATGAGAACTTTGGTATCGCGGGTGAAGGCGAGTTTGATGCCGGCGACCAGTTCTTTCTGGTTCTTGACCTTGGTGATTCCATCACTACTGCCTTGATTGGCGGGTTTAACAAACAGGGGAAAAGCAGAGGAGGTGAATTTACGAGAAAGATTGGTTAGGACGGAAGATTGGTTCTCTTTCCACTCAGCTTGAGTAAACCAAAAAAATGGAACGACGGGAAGGTGGTATGACTGACAGACGTTTTTTTGGAGTACTTTATCCATACAAAGAGCAGAAGCAGTGACACCGCAACCGACATAGGGTAAGTGGAGAAGCTCGAGTAAGCCTTGAATAGTGCCATCCTCGCCGTAAGGGCCGTGAAGAACCGGAAAGGCAAGGTCACAAATATTTGGGAGGTTAAAGGGGTTGAATCCCTTCCCCTTTTTATCAATCCATTTATTCTCTTTAGTGATTTGAAGTGGTAATATTTGATATTTATTTTTATCGAGTTGAGCGAGAATGGCCTGAGCAGAGATTATACTTACTTCGTGTTCGGTATTGGTTCCACCAAAGATTACCGCAATGGTTTTTTTCAGATGAGAGTCCTCCTGGTTGAGGGGTGTAAGGCAGTAAGAATAGGATAAGGAATGTTTCCAAGAAGAGAAGCAAATTTATAGACAGAACAGGGGGAGTTTAAGTCAGGAGAGATCAGAGTCACTGGGTCCCCTACCCTCGCATGAGCAGTTCGAGGAATTTTGATGGTAGTCATGTTCATGGAGATATTACCAATAATTGGACACGGTGTGTTACGGAGTACAAAGGAAGCGCGGTTGCTCAGCGCGCGTGAGATCCCGTCCGAGTAGCCAATAGGCAGGACCGCAAGGGTTTCTTTTTGTTTGACAAGATAAGTTCCGCCATAGCCGACCCGATCTCCGGGCAACAGGGTTTTCAGGAGGGCGATGCGGGAAGTTAAGGTGAAGGCGGGTTGGAGATTTTCCCTTAGTTCCCTACCCTCTTTAGAATGACCACTAAAAGGAGAGTAACCGTAGAAGCCTAAACCTAAGCGAATTAGATTAAAGTAGGGATCTCTGATTGTGGTTGAGCCGGCGGTCGCGGCAAGGTGTTTGTACTTGAAGCGAATCCCGGTTTTTTCGAAGCGGGAGACCATTTCTTTGAATAAGTTAATCTGGCGGTTGGTGAACGTTGCGCGTGCGGGATGATCGGCTTGAGAAAGATGAGAAAAAACTCCTTCAACACGAAGATTATGGCATGATTTGAGGGTTTTGAGAAACTGAGGGATGTCGGCTTGTTGCAGACCAAGTCGACACATGCCGGTATCCAGTTTGAGATGAATACGGGCACCGGGTTGGTGCTCGTTAAGAGCAAGAAGGGTTGGTTGGTCCCAGACCGAGAAGATAAAGGGGAGTTTTTTCCAGATCCTGTAGTTAGAGGGATCGGTATAGCCCATGATAAAGATGGGGGTTGTGACTTTAGCTTGATAGAGTTCGTAGGCTTCGTAGAGCGAGTCGACACAGAGGAAAGGAACTTTAAGGGAGGTATCAACAAAGTTGGCGATTAACTTGATACCATGTCCATACGCGTTAGCCTTGAGAACGGGGGCAAGTTGAGCCTGCGGATTAAGAGTCGCAAAGTACTGAAAGTTGTGAGAGAGCGCGCGGGAAGAAACAGCTATTTCGTTCAAGACCCGGTATTTGGCCATAAGCAAAATATACTACTTTGAGTTATAAAGTCAAATTATAAGGCTAATAATATGATTGCAAAGTTAAATATTAATTATATTGGGGTACTGAATAAACTAACATTAAATAGATATAATATAATATCGTCAATAATACAAAGAGAGCGAGGAGGGCGTGTGCGTAAAATATTATTGCTCATTTTAGCGGTTGTAATACTTGGAGGGTGTACTAAGAATACACTCACCGTTCCGTCTGACAATAAGCAAGAAAAGGGAGTCAGTCAAACGGAGGTAACGGGGAATTGCACGCCCGAAAAGGTGGAAATTGAAGGATATGGTGATAAAGGACAGCGGTTAGCCAATTGTTTTGTCCAATATCCTGGGGAACCATCAAGACAAACGGACAAGTATGTCGTAGTCGAAGATATTTGTGGGCAGTTTACTCCCGAGTTTGTGGGGGCGATGTTTGGGAGAGAGATTGTCAACGCAGGAGCGACGATTGAAGGGATGAGTTTGAGTTGTACATACTACCTCAATGATAAAGATAATTTAGTTTTAAACTTGGCGTATTTGCCAATCGAAAATCAACGGAAAGGTCAGGAAATGATGGACAGGGTGGTAGAGAGTGAGGCAAGTATTCCGATGGAGAACTTGGTGGTAAAACAGGAGGATGGATTGATTAATTCGATTTACTTAGTCTTTTCGCCGAATAAGTTTTTGAGTATCAACCGGAGTAATGGGAAAAATATTTCCGAGGAGGAAATACTATCTTTCGCCAGTAATTTGGGGAAGGCAATTGGAGATTACCAATAACGGAAATTAAGACTTAAGTTAGGTTTCTTCATCGTCTGATTCTTGTAAAGTTGTGACACTGGTTACAAGATCACCTTTGTGGGGACGCATGAGGATGACGCCTTGGGTTGAGCGGCCAAGAACTTTGATATTTTTGAGGGGAAGTTTGATGACTTGGGCGGCTTTAGTTGTGAGAACGACTTGTTTATCCGCTTCGGTGACCATGCGGGCGGAAGCGATCAAACCAGTGCGCTCGGAGAGTTCTGCCACCTTGACCCCCTGCCCTCCCCTTTTCTGGGAGGGATATTCTTCAACGTCGGTGCGTTTACCTAAGCCTTTTTCAGTCACAACTAAGATTTCGCGGAAGAACTTGCGGCGTTTATCGGCTGGTTTCATCGGTTTAATTTCGAAAGTTTCGGCGGCGATTACAAAGTCGCCTTTTTTGAGAGAAACACCTTTGACCCCCATCGTGTCACGGCCAGTTGGATTGACATCACTTTCTTTAAATTTAATGGATTTGCCGTGTTTGGTAACAAGAAGCAGATAATTCTTGCCATCGGTGACCTGCGCACGCACTAGTTCGTCTCCCTCACGAAGGTTAATGCCGATTTTGCCACTGGCCCGGATATTGGCGTACTCGGTAATCGGGGTTTTCTTGACTAGGCCTTTTTTGGTCACCATGGTGATAAAGTGATTTTGACTTTCAAGGATGTCGCCGGGGATGGCGGTGAGAGCCAACACTTTTTCTTCCTGGGTAATGTTAATCGTGTTGATAATGGCCTGTCCTTTGGCGACGCGACTGCCCTCGGGGAGCTCAAAGACGCGAGTCATAAAGACTTTCCCGGTGTCGGTAAAGAAGAGGCAGTAGTCGTGAGTGTTGGCAACGGTCATGTGAATGATTTCGTCATCCTCTTTAGTAGTCATGCCCATGACTCCTTTACCTCCACGTCGCTGGGAGCGGTAGGTGCCAACAGGCATGCGTTTGACGTAACCTTCACGGGTAATCGTGACGAGATTATCTTCTTTGGCGACTAAGTCTTCTTCGGAGAACTCACCGAGCTTACTTTTAATAACTTTGGTACGCCGAGGATCACCGTAGAGTTTTTTCAGTTCAGTCAGTTCCGAGACGATAACGCCGAGAATAGAAGCGGGATTTTTGAGAAGTTTAATGAGAGCGTTAATGATTTTGAGGAGTTCTTGGTATTCTTCTTCAATCTTTTGGCGTTCAAGTGCGCTGAGTCGTCGTAGTTGGAGATCGAGGATGGCGACGGCTTGAATCTCCGAGAAGCCAAATTTCTTCATCAAGTTATTTTTGGCGTCAAGGGTATCTTTACTTTTTTTAATGGTTTCAATGACGGCGTCAAGGTTATCAAGCGCTTTAATATAGCCTTCAAGGATGTGGATGCGGGCGCGGGCGGCGCGCAGTTCAAACTGAGAACGGCGAACGACAACGTTTTGGCGGTGGGAGACGTAGTGGGATAAGATGGTTTTCAGGTTCATTAAGTGAGGGGTACCTTTTTCGTCGAGGGCGACCATATTGGCGGGGAAGCTACTCTGCAGCTCAGTGTGTTTGAAGAGATTGTTGAGAACACTCTTAGGTTTGCCGGCTTTTTTGAGCTCGATGACGATACGAAGTCCTTCCCGGTCGGATTCATCGCGGAGGTCGGAGATGCCGTCGAGTTTTTTGTCGCGGACGAGGTCGGCAATTTTACTAATGAGTTTAGCTTTATTAACTTGATAGGGAATTTCGGTAACGATGATCTGGAACTTGCCGGATTTGGTTTCTTCGATTTCCGCAACCGCACGAGTGACAACTCGGCCTTTCCCCGTGGTGTAGACTTCTCTCACGCTTGCGGCGTCATAGATGACGCCTCCGGTGGGGAAGTCGGGACCTTGAATACTCTCTAAAAGTTCGTCGATCGTAGCTTCCGAAGAAAAACCACCGGTTAACTGAGAGTAGGGAATGTCTTCGAGAGTAGCGTCATCTAGAGGTGGTTCTTTAGCCGAAGGTTTTTCAGCTTGGCCTTTGTCGACAAGAGTGATAACGGCGTCGATAACCTCTCCGACGTTATGGGGAGGGATTTTGGTTGCCATGCCAACGGCGATACCGTCCGAGCCCATTAAAAGGAGGTTGGGGAGTTTAGCGGGAAGCACAGTGGGTTCTTGGAAGGTCCCGTCGAAGTTGTCGATCCAGTTAACGGTTTCTTTTTCAAGATCGACAAGCAGTTCGCCGGTAATTTTGGCGAGGCGGGCTTCGGTATAACGCATGGCAGCCGGGCGATCGCCGTCAACACTACCGAAGTTGCCTTGACCGTCAACAAGCGGGTAGCGCATCGAGAAGTCCTGAGCGAGTCGGGCGAGGGCTTCGTAAACAGCGGAGTCACCGTGTGGGTGATATTTACCTAAAACTTCTCCGACGATGCGAGCACATTTCTTGAACTTAGCGGGAGGGAGGAGGGATAACTCCTTCATACCATAGAGGATGCGGCGATGGACGGGTTTGAGACCGTCGCGGACGTCTGGGAGCGCACGGGAGACGATCACACTCATCGCGTAATCAAGGTAGGATTTTTTCATTTCGTCAAGCGCGTTAACGCGGGCGATTTTGCCAAACTCGTTTTCTTCAATGTCCCAAGGTTTCGGTTCTCCGACAAGCATTGAGACTTCCCCACGATCGGAAACGTCAAGAGGTGAAAGGAGCCCGGAGTCTGAGTCGGTCTGATCGGTTTCTTCAGGCTCTATGGATCCCTTAACTTGAGGTTGAGGAGAAGAAGGTTTTTCCTCCGGAGTTTGTTTGTCCGGAGAAGGAGCAGTGTTTTCAACTTCGTCCTCAAGGTCTAGGGGTTTCAGAATTGAGTCGTCTGCCACTTATTTGGCTCCTCTTTTCAGGTCGGCGGATAAGATTTTCTCGGCTTCGGAGGCCCCGAGAAACTGGCCGGTTTTGACAAACTTGCCAGGTTCGAGGTTTTTGTAGTGATCGAAGAAGTGCTTGATTTTGTTTTTGGTAGCAGTCGGAACATCCGAAATATCTTTCCAAGTACCAAATAAAGGATCGACTTTTTCGACCGGAACGGCGATAAGCTTGGTATCAACACCGGCTTCATCGGTCATTTCGAGCATGCCAATTAGTTTAGCTTTGAGGCCAACTCCGGGAGTAAGTTTGGCAGAAGTCAGAACCACAACGTCGGTCGGGTCACCGTCCTCTCCTAGACTATCCAAGACAAAGCCGTAGTTAAAGGGAAAATTCATGGGAGTGAAGAGAATACGGTCGACCATTAAGAGACCGGTTTCTTCGTCACGCTCATACTTAACCTGACTGCCTTCAGGGATTTCGATGTAAACTTTGATGTCCATAAGACCTCCTTAATAAGACGACTAATTTAAACGTCTAAAGTTGCTTGGGTCGCGTTGACTTGAATAAATTTTTTGCGAGGGGGAACGTCATCACCCATGAGGGTTGAGAAGATTTCGTCAGCGGCAGAGGCGTCTTCAATAAAGACGCGCTTAAGCATGCGTTTTTTGGGATTCATGGTAGTTTCCCAGAGTTGTTCCGGGTTCATTTCTCCGAGACCCTTGTAGCGCTGAAGAGTGACTTTTTTGCCCTTGTTGTTAGCAAGGATAGTATCGCGCTCGGCGTCGGTGTAGACATAGTACTCATTTTTGTCGACTTCAAGGCGATAGAGGGGCGGCATGGCAATATATAAATAACCTCCCTGGATAATTTCTGGCATGTGGCGATAAAAGAAAGTGAGGGTGAGCGTTGTGATGTGTTCTCCGTCAACGTCGGCGTCGTTCATCAGGATAATGCGGTGATAACGAAGGCGTTCGGAATTGAAGGTCTCCCCTACCCCGGTTCCAAGAGCGATAATTAAGTTTTTGAGTTCTTCAAAAGCAATAATTTTGTCAAGGCGCGCACGCTCGGTATTCAAGATTTTGCCGCGGAGAGGAAAAATAGCTTGAAAAAGTCGGTCCCTTCCCTGCTTGGCACTGCCACCAGCGGAGTCTCCCTCAACGATATAGATTTCACAGGCGGCGGGATCTTTGGATTGGCAGTCAGCGAGTTTACCAGGCAAAGTTGAACCTTCGAGGGCGCCTTTGCGGACGACGGCGTCACGGGCAGCGCGAGCGGCCATGCGGGCACGAGCGGCAAGTTCGGCTTTTTCAAGCATGCGTTTGGCTTCGCCAGGGTGTTCTTCCAGATAGTATTCGAGTTTTTCCTTGACAATGGCGTAGACGGCCGATTGTGCTTCGGGATTATTAAGTTTGGCCTTGGTTTGGGACTCAAACTGGATATCGCTTGAGGGCATTTTGATAAAAACGACGCCAGTCAGACCTTCCTTAAGGTCTTCCCCGGTGAGTTCTACTTTCGAGTTGCCATTGCCGTTCTTTTTCAAGAGGTAGTCTTTGATAACTTTGATAAGAGCGGAGCGGAAGCCGGTTAAGTGGGTACCCCCGTCGTAGGTATTGATGACGTTAGCAAACGTCAAGATGTTTTCCGAGAAGGAGTCGGTGTATTGGAAAGCCACTTCGACGGAGATGGTGAGATCATTTTCCTTGTGGGTACCGGTGACATAAACAACGTCGTGCAGGCCTTTTTTGTGGGAGTTAAGGTGTTCAACCAGAGATTTAATGCCGGATTCAAAATAGAAATTAGTTTTTTCACCACTGCGTTCATCGTTGAGGTGGAGGAAGAGTTTGGGAATGAGGTAGGCGCGTTCTCGGACCCGGTTCTTGATTTTGGAGTAACTAAATTCAACCGTTTTTTTGAAGATCGTTGGATCGGGAGTAAAGGCGGTGTAGGTGCCGGATTCGTCGGAGAACAAGTGAGAGTGGGAGGGGTTCATGAGTTTTTTGGCTTCGGCTTCCGAGATTTCTTTGACAGGGTGTTTAGGCTTGCCGATGTTGTATTCTTGGGTGAAGTATTGATTGTCGCGTTTGACGATGACTAAAAGGTGAGAAGAGAGGGCGTTGACGGCGGAAGCACCGACTCCGTGAAGACCCCCGGAAGCTTGGTAAGCAGTTTCTTCAAACTTGCCCCCGGCGTGGAGTTTGGTCATCGCAATTTCAAGGGCCGATACGCCGGAGGGGTGGAGTTCGGTGGGAATTCCGCGGCCGTCGTCGGAGATTGCGGCGTAACCGTCTTTGGTAAGGGTAATAAAAACGTTTTTGGCGAAACCACCGATCGCTTCATCGACGGAGTTATCAATTAGTTCTTTCAAAAGTTCTTGAATACCTCGTTCGTCAGTTGCACCAATATACATGCCGGGACGCTTGCGGACCGGTTCAAGCCCCTCGAGAACCTTGATGTCTTTGGCTGTATAGGTTGATTTCATAAAGCAATTCCAAACACAAAAACTTAATATACCACACTTAAGTATACCAGGGGTAAGGGGGCGTGTCTAGGCGGAAGCAGAGTGTTGTCGGGGTAGAGAGAGAAAGAGGTTTTGGATCGTCAAAGTGGGGTTACAATTGGCTAAAAGCTCCGAGTGGGCAAGTGAGGTGAGAGCCCCAATTTGAGAAAGGATTTTTAATGATGCGGGGGGGGTTGTGGGGGTGAGTTTGTGATCAAGACTTTGCAGGACATTTTCGGTCCAAGTTAAGAGAGAGGGGCGTTTGGCGCCAAGAGAGTTGGCAAGTAACAGGCGAGTTCCGGAGGGGGCAAGAATCGCTTGTTTGAGGAGGGTGAGTTCGGAATCGTGGTTGGGAAGTGAGGAAGTGGGAGCAAGTTTAAGAGTCGAGCAGCGAGAGAGAATGGTTGGAAGGAGGGCATTTTTGGATGGAGCGGTAAGGAGAAAGCGGGTTCGAGAAGGAGGTTCTTCGAGAATCTTGAGCAGTGCGTTTTGGGAAGGAATCGTCATGGTTTGGGCTTCTTCAAGCCAGACGATGCGGGGAGTAGAAGAGGTAAGCGAAAGAGAACGGGTGAGTTCATGGATTTGAGCAATCAGGATAGAGGCGGTGAGCGAAGTCAAGTGAATAAGTTGGGTATCGGAGGAAAGGTATTTGGCTACTTCGGTGGCGCGATCTGCCTGAGAACCACCAAAAATAATTGTTGGGAGCATAGGAATAAGTATACATGGTGATTGCAAAAAGATGGCGAACTTGCCATACTGTAAGTTGTATGCAAGATCTTGCCCTCATCCTGAAACAGGATGGTATTGTTAGTGATGAAGATTTCGAGCGTTTGCAACGAGAGAGTTATGCGTCAGGGACGCCAATCGACGAGCTATTAATTAAGTCGAGTTTGGTTGATGAAACACAGGTTGCCAAAGGGAGAGCTAAACAGTATAACGTGCCATTTATTGATCTGGGAGCCTTAGCGGCGGCACCAGAAGCGATGGCAAAAATTCCTGAGTCGGTAGCGCAGCACTATATCATTTTGCCGTTTGAAGTTGATGAAAAACTCAAAGTGTTGTCGGTCGCGATGGCTAATCCTTTGGATTTGCAAACGGTGGCGTTTTTGGAGGCTAAATCTGGTTTGAAGGTAAAGCCATTTTTGGCGATTAAAAGCGAGCTAATTGAAGAAATTCCTCATCGTTATGCCCAAAGCCTGTCGGCGGAAGTGAGTCAAGTTCTGAAAGAAAATACGGAGGCTGGAGAAGGAAGACGAATTGTTGACGTACAGAAAATTGGAGAAGTAATCAAAGAGGCGCCGATTGCCAAGATTGTGGCCACGGTTCTTGAGTTTTCGGTGAACGCGAGGGCGAGTGATGTACATATTGAACCTTTAGAAGAACACACCAGAGTCAGGTACCGGATTGACGGAATTTTACAAGAAAAATTGGTGTTGCCAAAGAAAGTGCATGACGCGGTGGTTTCGAGAATTAAGATTTTGTCAGGATTGAAGATTGACGAGAGACGGTTACCGCAAGACGGAAGGTTTACGTTTTTGACCGGAGATCAGGAGGTTGATTTGCGGGTCTCTACTTTGCCAACGGTTGACGGAGAAAAAGTGGTGATGCGGCTTCTCAGGAAAAGTCGCAATGTCCCTACCCTCTCTGATTTAGGTTTAAGAGGCGCGGCGTTGAAGAATTTGGAAGAGTCCGTAAGAGTCCCGCACGGAATTGTGCTGATCACGGGACCGACCGGTTCCGGGAAAACCACGACGCTCTATTCGTTAATCCACATTTTAAATACCTTGAAGGTAAATATAATTACCTTGGAAGACCCGGTAGAGTACCAGATGGATGGGGTAAACCAGGTACAGATTAATACGAAAGCCGGGTTAACCTTCGCCAGTGGGCTGCGGTCTTTTTTAAGGCAGGACCCGAACATTATCATGGTTGGGGAAGTACGGGATAACGAAACGGCGGATTTGGCGATTCAAGCTTCGCTAACCGGGCACTTGGTGTTTTCAACCTTACACACAAATTCGGCAGCCGGCGCATTGCCAAGACTGCTTGATATGAAGGCAGAGCCATTTCTTCTCGCTTCGTCAATCACTTGTGTGGTGGCGCAGCGGGTGGTGAGGAAAATTTGTGACAACTGTATCGAAGCTTATACACCTTCTCAAGAAGAGATAATCGAGTTAAAGAGAGTTTTGGGAAGTTATTTTGATTCTTATTTACAGAACAAGGGAGAAAAGGGTTTGCAACTTCATCGCGGGCGAAAGTGTGACCAGTGTGGAGACACGGGCTATAAAGGCAGGATGGGGATATTTGAAGTTTTGAAAGTTACGGAGAAGATTGGTAAATTGATATTAGAGAGAAAGTCGGCGAGTGAGATAGAAAACGCGGCGGTTGCAGACGGGATGCTTTTGATGCAACAAGACGGCTACTTAAAAGTGATTGACGGACTAACAACATTAGAAGAAGTGATGCGGGTGGCACGCACCTGAAAGGACGAAAAGATGGAAATCAATAATATTTTGCAGTATTGCGTGCAGTATCAAGCATCGGATGTCCATTTGAATGTGGGGGTTCCCCCATATTTAAGGTATTTTGGAAAATTGCTGCCAATTCCAGAGACACAGGTTCTGACTCCGGAAGCGGTGAAGGAACTGATCATGCCGATTATTAATGAACAGCAGAGAGAGCTTGTCGAAGTTGACCGGGAGCTTGATTTTTCTTACGCCACGACTAATGGAGCCAGGTTTAGAGTGAATGTCTATCACGAAAAGGGGAATTTGGCGGCGGCTTTACGGTATATACCGCCAACAATTAAGTCAATCAGCGAACTTGGTTTGCCGGAGATACTCGGGGACTTGACTCTGTTAAAACAGGGATTGATATTAGTCACCGGTCCCACCGGGCACGGAAAGACTACCTCGCTGGCGGCGATGATTGACAAGATAAATAAAGAGCGGGCTGAGCACATTGTGACGATCGAAGACCCGATTGAATTTGTTCACAAAAATATTAAAAGTGTGATTTCTCAACGGGAGATGCACGCAGATACCCACTCATGGGGGGTGGCTTTGAGGAGTGTTTTACGAGAAGATTCGAACGTGGTTCTGATTGGAGAGATGCGGGATTATGAGACGATTGAGGCGGCTCTCACGGTTGCAGAGACCGGACACTTGGTATTTGCGACACTGCACACCAACTCGGCACCCCAAACGATTGACCGAATAGTTGACGTTTTTCCGGAAGAGCAGCAGCAACAAGTGCGCTCACAACTGGCGGCAACCCTTGAAGCGGTGCTATCTCTTCGCTTGTTACCATCAGAATCAAAAGGAAGAGTGCCGGTAATGGAAATATTGCTAGGGACGCAAGCAGTGAGGTCCACAATTCGGGACGGGAAGACTCACATGTTGACGAATGTGATGCAGACTTCGGTCGATTCGGGAATGAGGACTTTAGAGATGGCCCTTGCGGAGGCCTATGAGGCGAAACTGATTACGCTTGAAGTCGCACGGGAGTATGCGCAGAACTTGGAAGAATTAAATAGATTAGTATCAAAAGGGAAGTAGGCATGTTGAGGTTTAAGTTTAAAGCCAAAACCAGTGAGTCGGTACTCCGTAAGGGAGTTGTTGAGGCGCAGAGTTTAGCTGCCGCCGCGGACGTTTTACGAGGTCAGAAACTGGTGATATTGAGCTTGCAAGAGATCAAGGCAGGTGACGCGGGAATGTTTAGTTTTATGGATAAGGTTAAGTTTGAGGATATTGTTAACTTCACGCGGCAGTTGTCAACGATGATTTCGGCCGGTTTGCCTCTAACGGACGCCTTGTCTATTTTGCAAGTCCAGACCAAGCCGGCTTTGCAGAAAAGGGTGGCGGAAGTGTTAAAGGCTATTGAAGGAGGATCAACATTTGCCGACGCACTTGCGAGTCAAGAGGATGTATTCTCCAAGGTCTATGTATCTTTGGTAAGAGCGGGAGAGTCGGCGGGAGTGCTAGACACAATTTTAATCAGGCTAGCGGACAATTTGGAAAAGCAGCGAGAGTTTCAGGCAAAAACGAAAGGAGCTTTGATTTACCCGGTGATTGTCCTGATTGGGATGACGGTAGTGGGGTTTGTGATGATGGTCTCTGTGTTGCCAAAATTGACGGCGATGTACGATGATTTTCAAGTTGAGTTGCCGATTGTGACAAAAATTCTGATTGGCTTTTCCGATTTGTTGGTCAAGGTTTGGTATTTGGTAGTTCTTGGAGTAATGGGAGGATTGTATGCTCTGAGGACTTGGCGAAAAACTAAAACTGGAGCTTTGGCAGTTGACAAGGTTTTATTGAAGTTGCCAATTTTTGGGAAGATCCGGATGATGACTTCGATGGCCGAGTTTTCAAGAACTTTGGCGCTTCTTGCATCAGCCGGAGTCGCTCTCGTTGAGGGATTGGGGATTGTGAGAGAAGTGTTGAATAACGAAGTATATGAAGAAGCTTTGAAGCAAGTTGAAAAAGATGTGGAGCATGGGAACGCACTGGCCGCGAGTTTGGCGAAGCACCAAGCTTTTCCGATGATTGTGTCGCAAATGGTGTCGGTGGGTGAGCAAACGGGGAAACTGGATGACGTCTTGACGAGAGTCGCTGGTTATTTCGAGATGGAGAGCGAACATGCGATCAAAAACCTGTCAACGGCGATGGAGCCAATCATTATGGTGATACTCGGACTGGGGGTCGGATTTATGGTTGTCGCGATCATTGTGCCGATATATAACTTGACAAGCGCGTTCTAAAGTGGTGATATAAATACAATATAGATAAATAGGAGATGACTATGAAACTGCCCAAGCTCTTTAAGGGATTCACGATGATTGAGCTATTAATCGTGATTGCCGTTTTAGGAATACTAGCGGTTGCGGTACTGGCGGCCATCAACCCGATTGAGCAGATTAACAGAGGGAGGGATACGGGGAGTAGAAGCGATGCTGAACAATTACTTTCGGCGATTGATAGGTATTATGCCGGCAAAGGATTTTATCCTTGGATGACGAATGGAGTGAGTACAAATACTTGGACTGATCCTACCGCTGATGCTGTAGATTCGGAGACACTGTTGCTTCTAAATGCACCGGCTACGCTAGTTGGAGATGACGGGCTAGACGTATTGGATTTACTATCGTCAGGGGGAACGGCGGAGTTAAAGGCATCCTTTACAGCGAGAATTGTTGATCCGAACGCTTCTAATTATCTCGCAATTTATAATTCTGGAGTTTCGGGAGATAGTACCTATGTTTGTTTTGTGCCAAAGTCAAGTTCTTTCCGAGAGGAAGCTTGGACGAGATGTTCCAATGACGACCATACAGATTTGGATGCATCGTTACCTGACGATTTCCCAACGTTGACGGCTTGTCCAAATACTGCTACGTGTGTAACGGCACAGGAAGCAGTGGACGCTATCGATTGTTATGTTTGTTTGCCATAATAGTCTGAACTCTTAATTATTTAACCCCACCGAAAGGTGGGGTTTTAGTATAGAATAAAGAGATGGTGATCGCGTGGTATTTAATAATTTTCTTTTTAGGAGCGTCGGTAGGGAGTTTTCTGAATGTGCTAATTATGCGGATGATTGTGGGAGAAGAATTTGTGAAAGGGAGATCCCATTGCGATCATTGTCGAAAGACCTTAGCTTGGTATGAGATGATCCCGATTTTTTCTTTTCTTTTTCTAAAGGGTCGATCGAGTTGTTGCAAGAAAAAACTGAGCTATCAATACCCGATTGTCGAAGTACTAATCGGAATCTTGTTTGTTTGGTGGGTAGTGATGGGAACCCTATTTTTTCGATTAGTGATGTCACCAGTTTCAACGATGCAACCCTTGTTTTGGTTGGTTGTCGGCGTGATCTTAACGGGAATATTGATTGCGGACCTGTTTTATGGGTTAATCCCCTCCCCTTTCGTGTGGGGAGGCGTGTTGTTGACCGTGCTTTACCGGCTTAGTTTAATTTTCGCGGGCGTGTACCGGGGAGTAGACTTGATTTGGTCAATGGTTTCAGCCGTGGGCGCTGCCGGATTTTTCTGGTTCTTGAGATTTATTACTAAGGGGAAAGGGATGGGGGAAGGAGACGTGATCTTAGCCGTACTGGTGGGGTTAATTTTGGGATGGCCAAGGGTATTTGTTGGGGTAATGAGCAGTTTTATTCTAGGCGCGTTGATTTCGGTATTACTGCTTGTTTTTGGGAAGAAAAAATTTGGACAGACGATTCCGTTTGGACCATTTATGGTGCTCGGGGTACTGGTAGGACTCCTATGGGGGGAGAAGATCTTGATACTGCTTTTTTAGGGAGGGGTTTAGTTATTACGAAATTCGATTGAGGAGGAGAAGTTGAGGGAGGGATTGTCGTGGGGGCGGGCGTTGGGGTCGGAGTTGGTTGAAAGAGTAAAATTGAGGTTAACGATTTGAGGGTCGGAGGAAGAAGGAAGGCAGATAAGCGAAAAATTGCTGACGGTGACGTCGCTCGGGGTCAGCGAGGCGGAGGAGGAGGCAATACTAGTGCCTGAGAGCTGAATGGTGGTGGGGTTGTTATCTTGATTAAGGAGAGTCAGAGTATTAGAACTACAAGAGGTAACGGAGCGAGCGTTGTGGATTAGGCGCTCAAGTTGACCAGTGACATAGTTGCCGACTTCTCTAACGTGGACTAAGTTGCGAAGGCGATAGGAACCAACGACGGTACTAAGGACGATGGCGGAGATAGTCAAAGCCAGAATGCTGAGGAGGCCGACGGTGATAGTGAGTTCAATGAGCGAGTAGCCTTTCTTCATAAGAGTTACCAGTTGGTAATGGTGGCTTCGGTCGAGGTTGAATGAGTATTGTTTTCCCAGGAGGTGGTGACGGTTACGCTGAGTGAATCACTTCCGGGGAGATAGTTTATCTCGGCTTCGCGAATGAGCTTGGTATCAGTCAGATAGTCATTTGCGGAACAGTTGCCATGGGTCAGGGCGGTAAAACCGGCGGAATCAGAGGGGAGAGAGTCGAGGCAGTAGGTGGGGTTTCCCCCATTGTCAGCGCTAATGGAGGTCGTAAATTCTCCCCAACCCATGTCACTGCGGAGGTGACGAAGCCAATCGATTGCTTGATTGTTGTAGTTGGTGGCTGCGCTGAGATCACGGGCATAGGAAGTGGTTTTTTGCGAGTTGTTGTTCAAAGAAAGCGCAGCCAATATGGAGAGCGAGATGAGAGCTGTTGCGATGAGAACTTCGAGAATAGAAGAACCTTGGAGAGTGAGTTGAGCTTTCATGATTGTTTACCGTTATAGGTAATTACTCCTGGAGAGTTGATATTAATTTGGTATGAGAGGTCATCAACTGAGTAATCAATGTTAAGCGAGGAAGCCCCGCCAAGATTGACCCCATTGCCGAGAGGAAGGAAAATTAGGGAGTAAGAGTTTGAAAAAGTTACCGAGGGAATAATTGTTTCTTTAGCGGTCCCATCCCCTCCTGCACAAACCGGAGTTTTTGTCACGGTAGAGTTGGTGAGGGTAACTCTGACGCCTTGAAAGATGCCGCTACAATCATTTTCGCCGATGGTTGCCTGAGTTTGGGCTTCTTGCAGAATGGCGATGATTGATTCTTTGGCCGAGAGAGCAATCTGCCTTTCCTGATTTTTGGAGTAGCCTGACAAACCAAAAACAATCAGGATGCCGGTGATGGAAATTGTAATCAAGAGCTCTATGAGGGTGTATCCACCAAATTGAAGAGGGGGCATGGTTTGTCTGATTCTCATGGATTGGCAACTTCGTAGTTACAAGCTAGACTATTGGTACCACAGATTGAGCCACTACATTTCGAAAGTGTTTGTCCTGGATTAACTTCTAGTGTGGCACAAAGGGAGTAAGTAGTGTTGCTGCCGACCTTAACATATCGATAGTAGTAGTTGTTGTATTTAGGATCTTGGGGGATAGTGGAAATAAATTCACCATTCACGAGGGCGATTGCGAAGTTTCCGTGGGTGTTAGCGTTGACGTTTACAGTATCTAAAAGTGGATATTTTCCGTTTTCTGAACGATAAGTTTCGAGAGCTTGACGAAGTTGTTCAAGGTCAGTTTTACGTTTATTGTCGCGGGAGAGTTTGACAGCACGTTGATAACTAACAGAACTAATCGCAACCAGAATGCCAATAATCGCGATTACGACTAAGAGTTCGATGAGGGTGAAACCTCTAGTGAGAGTGAGCAGTTTCTTTTTGAGAGAGAACATAATAATCTCCTATTGTTTATTTTGAATACAGAGGTAAGTGCCCGATGAATTCCAGGTGCAGGTCGTACTTGCGGGGACGCTGGCGTTACCGGTCGCGGTTTCAAGGCTAGCACAGACGCAATAAGCTGCGGTTGAAGTATAAGTCCAGATGTAAGAGCTGGTAGATTTGGGATCAGTGGGGATTATTCCGCCATCGAAAGCGTTCGCGATATTGTTGGTTGGGGAGGCGACTGGATAACTACCATATTCGACAAAATAAGATTCAAAAGCAGTTTGAATGTTGGTCAGGTCTTCTAAACGCCGAGCATCGCGGGCTTGTTTTTGGGCAGTGACAAGGTTGACACTGATAACCGAGATCAGGATGCCAAGAATTGAGATCACGACTAAGAGTTCGATGAGGGTAAAACCTTTTTTCAGGTTGATGAGTGTTTTCATATGTTTATTGTGGACAAATAACGTAGTCGTTGGCCATTTGATTACCACCCGCGGCGGCAAAGTCAGCATAGGCTTGTTGACAGTTGGCTTGCGAGACGGCAATATCTGAATCAGAAGCATTTTCCAAAACCGCCATTAAAGCAAAAATGTCGGCGCCGTCCGAGTAGTAGTTATAAGTAACGGTGCTGGTAGTGGTCGAAGAAGGATCGTAGGGGAGAAAATTTAGGTAAGTGTTGGTGGAAGTCGCAAAAGGGGTTCCCCAGGCGCATTCGGAGGGGGAAGCAATGGTCCCACAACCGGTAATGTTATATCCTGGGCTATAACCTGGAAAGTGATGGGCGTCGGTAAAATAAAGACGCAATGCTTGATTAATTGCCTCAAGATCGGTTTTGCGTCTGACATCCCGACCGCGCTCTCTTGCCCCCTGAAGATTGGTGAGCACGAAACTGGTCATGATGCCGATGATGGCAATGACGATCAGAAGTTCGATGAGGGTGAAGCCCCGAGGCAGGATTTTTTTCATTGCAGGTTAGAACTAGTAATTTTGTAGTTGCAGTTGGGAGTACCACAGGAGACGGAAATTGACGGGTCGATCGCGGGATCGTTGTTATTTTCTAGATGGGCATAGAGATAATAGGCGCTGGTCCCACTAGTCACGTATTGATAGTCTTGGGTGGGGGAAAGATCGTCAACTGGAAGTTTGGCGGCATAGATGGTTGACGGTTGAAGAGGGTCGGTGAAGGCCTCTCCCCAAGCACAGCAAGCGAGTTGGCCGTTGCCGGCGGGGGGATAGACTTGATAATCATTGGCGTAAGCTTCTAGGCTTTTGGCAATGGTTTGCAGGTCACTTTTTCGTTTAGCGTCACGAGCTTTAAGTCTCGCACTTTGAAAGTTGACAATACCAATTACTGAAAGGATGCCTAAGATAGCCATCACGACAAGCAGTTCAATCAGAGTAAATCCTTTTCTTGCGGGCATAGTCCCAGTATGGCAAGAGTTGACTAAATAATCAAGTGATGCTTTGATAGAGTTGTGAGAAATAATCAGCATGAAGGACAAGCTGGGCTGTTGCTTTTGGTGGTAATTGGGGTGGTGGTAGGACTGATTATGTCGATTGCATCTCGATCTATATCTGACAGTGCGATGTCAAGAAAAGGAAAGGAGAGTAATGCGGCGTTTTCGGTAGCAGAAAACGGTATTGAAGAGGCTTTACAAGCTTTGGCAAATGGGGGGACCCCTCCAACAGGTCCGCAAACAATTAGTGATTCGACGGGGAACATAAGTGGAACTTATGAGGTAACAGAAACTAGCAGTTTTGAGTTATATGTGAAAGAGGGTGAGTCGGCTCAGATTGATTTTGGAGGAGTGGCTGGGAATGTAGCCGTAAGATGGGTCTTGCCGAGTGAAGATCCGGGGACCTGTAGTGAGGGGAGCGGGAATGCGCCTGCAGCTCTAGAAATAACTTTATTTAGTACGACAAATGTAGCAACCAGAAGTTATTACAATGCTTACGGTTGTAACCAAACTAGCACAAACGGATTTTTGAACGCGGGAATCGGTACAGCTGGGTTTGGCAGTCTAAAAACAGTAGGTATAGGAACACAAGATAGATTTATGCGATTGAAGCCAATTTATAACGGAGCAACAATAAGAGTTTCTACCGCCATTCCCAACTTGTTAGACTCGACCCTTTATTTATTACAGTCGGCGGTGACTGGTGGAGATGCCCAGAAAGAAATTGAGGTGAAGAGGTCGTTTGACACGGCTGGATCGGTGTTTGATTATGCTTTGTTTAGCGGAGGGACGATCACGAAGTAGCGGGAGTTGTTGCGGAATGAGAGATAGTTTATAGTAAAAGGAAGAGAAATAATTTATAAACCAGGAGGATAAGGCTGCCCATGAGTTCCTATTTTGGATTAGACTTTGGGAGTTCGAGTTTAAAAGTTGCCCAGGTGAATTTGTTGGGTACTAATAAGTTTGTGGTAAACGCTTTAGGCTTAATCCAAAATCCGGCAGGATCCTTAGATTTTAGTGATACCAAAGTTACTAATCAGTTGTTGCCGGCTGTGAAAAAATTAATTAAAGATGCAGGGATAAAAGATAAAAGAGCGGTAGTTTCGGTCCCTGAGTCAAAAGTATATAGCCGGATTGTGACGATGCCTAACATGTCAGACGCGGAACTGGCGGGAGCAGTAAGCTGGGAAGCGGAACAGTTTGTGCCGGTCCCAGTTAGTGAGGTGGAAGTTGATTATTCGGTAGTGAGTCGTCCTCCCAAAGGTGCAAGCACTCAACCCCTACAAGTTTACTTAGTAGCGGCGCCAAAAAAATATTTGCAGGCAATGGTAGATTTTCTGATCCTCGCAGGGATTGAGCCGATTGCGGTTGAAAGTGAGATGGTGGCGGTCTCAAGGGTGTTTAGTTTTGGGGGTTCAGTTGGTTCAAGTTTGCTCGTACATATTGGGGCGTTGTCGACTGTGATGGCGATTATCGAGGGAGGAGCTTTGAGATTCTCGTACGTGATGGAAACGGGAGGCGTGTCATTGACCAGAGTCTTGTCAAAATCCTTGGCTTTACCGATGGTGCAAGCAGAAGAGTATAAGCGAACTTATGGTCTAGATCCTAATCAACTTGAAGGGAAAATTAGGAATGGTTTGTTGGTGCTACTGAATGAGGTTACAAGCGAAATTGGGAAAGCAATCCAGTATCATGCGACCCAAAATAAGGCTCAAGTTGCCCGCATCATTTTGTCGGGGGGTGGAGCGTATTTGCCGGAGCTCGCGACCTATTTAGGAGAGAAGTTTAGTGGGATAGAAGTGTTGATGGGAGATCCCTTTACCTATGCTGTTGCCGGTAAAGGGGTGAAGATCCCGGCCGAGAAAACAGTTTACTCGGTGGCAGTCGGTTTAGCAGAGCGAGTTTTCTAGAGGTAAACATGTCAACGAAAGTAAATTTTCTTAAGAACATCCCAACTTTATCAGAAAGAGATTACAATCGGGAGCGGGTGTACTTAAGTTACGCCATTGTGGGGGCGATTTTGACATTTGTTGTAATGTTGGCCGTGATAATTTGGCAGTTGGTGTTATCAAGCCGGTATAATAAACTTGCAGAGAAAGTCACCAATATTAATAAACAATTAAGCGGGTTGACCGAAGCAAGTGCCCAGCAGATCTACCTAAAAAGTCGACTTCAATTGGTGAAACAATTTTTGGGTGAGCGAGCAGCTTCCAGAGAAGCTGTCCAACAAGTATTTTCATTGTCATTACCAGGAGTAACGATCAGCAGTGTATCGTTTGAAAGCGAGAACGTTATTAGTTTGCAAACGACAGCTGATAATATTCTAAGTTTGGTAAATCTAGTGGATTATTTTAGTTATGAAACTAATTATTTTTTGCAAACGGTGAGTTCGGGGATTCACCGGGCGGAGACAGGCGAGTATCAAATGGAGCTTCAACTAACGATTCCGAAGGAGTCATAAAATGGAAACAAATAATTATAAGTTATGGATAATTCGACACACGTATGGATTACGGGCGGGGGTGATCGCGATTATCTCGATTGGTGTTATTGTATTGGTGGGTTTGCCGATATTTAATAAGGTCAAAACCATTGAGAAAAATATCGCAAAGAAGACAATAGAGGAGAGTGATTTGTCGAGTAAAGTGAGTTTGTTGTCGGGACTGGACCCACAGATTTTGTCAGAGAGAGTTAGTTTGATTGATAAGGCATTGCCGCCAAATAAGGATGTCGTGCTATATCTTTCTACGATCGATGGACTGTCAAGAGAACTAGGTCTGGTATTCAACAGTATTAAGTTAATTCCGGGAGACGTGACGGCAGTTTCGGAGGGGGAGGTTGGAGCAACTAACAAGAAAAGAGCGACGCCCTCGGGGTTGAGTAGTTTAGAAACCGAAATCACTGTGTCAGGGTCGAAAGATAAAATTTATACCTTTTTAAGAACAGTTGAAGAGTCGCTGCCGCTGATGCAGATTAAGGATGTGAAGATTAGTGTTTTGGGAGGAGATCAGTTTTCTTTGTCGCTTCAATTAGGGATGCTTTGGGCGAGTTTCGATCCGAAAACGGTGACGGGAACGATTACCTTATTTGATAAACAGGAAGAGCAGTATCTTCAAAAATTGGCTACTTACCCGCAATATACGAGCGAACTAGGGATTGATACTTCGACTGAGGGATTGGGGAAGAGTAATCTATTTGAAGGGATTACACCTCAACAGTAAGTTCATCATTGGGCGCTGGAGCTTCTTTTTCGGAGTCTTCCTCAGTGGGAGTTTCGCTCTCGGCGGGCTTAGATTCTTCTGAATTCGAGGCTTCTTCTTCGACAACTTCGGTTACCACCTCTTCTTCTTTTTGAGGAGCGCTTGGAGGAGCATCTTCTGAGAGGACAGAGACTCTGACTCTGACACCCTTTTGGATAGCGATTACGCGCATAATGGTACGAATGGCTTTGATAACTTTGCCCTCTTTGCCGATAATTCGACCAACATCAGCGGGATTGACCGTAATCAGATAGTTGGTTCCAACGTCTTCATCTTTTTCCTCGATTTTGATGTCATCGGGGATGGTCGTAATGTTTTTGAGGATATACTCGAGTACGTCTTTCATGGAGACTCCTTTAGGTTAAGTAATAAGTATTTGGGATTAAATGAAAGGTCATTAGAGGGAACTTTTTTGAGCTAAAGAACGAATGGTGGGAGTTGGTCTAGCACCTTTGGCTAACCAGGCCTCATATTGAGGTAGATCCAGTTCAAAGGTACTGGGTTTGGTAAGGGGATTGTAGTAGCCTAAGGTAGCGATGAACTTGCTGTCACGTTTGGAGCGAGCTTCGGCGACAACGATTCGATACTGAGGTTGGTTTTTCTTGCCGATGCGAGTTAACTTAATTTTTAGCATAGGTGATATCTTATCAGGTATGATCGAGAAGCTCAAGAGTAGCTTTGGCTGCAGCTTCTTGGGCGGCTTGTTTACTATTCCCCTTCCCTACTCCGTATTCCTTGGAGCCAATAGAGGCAACAACCGTAAAAACTTTGTCGTGATCGGGTCCGGTTTCACTAAGGAGGTCATAACGAGGGGTTTGTTTGAAGCGGGCTTGGGCAATTTCCTGCATATGGGATTTATGGTCTTTGTATGACTTTTCTTTGAGGATATTTGTGAGATAGGGAAAGAGGTGTTTTTCGAGGAGTTTGGTGCAGGTGTCGAAACCCAAATCAAGGTAAACGGCGCCAAGAAAAGCTTCAGTGGTGTTAGCAAGGATCGAAAGATTTTGCCGGCCGCCGGTTGCTTCTTCGCCCCGGCTCATGAGGATTAATTTATCGAGACCGAGGTCTTTGGCAATTTGAGCCAGGGATTCGGTTCGCACGAGGGAGGCGCGCAGATTGGTGAGCATCCCCTCTTGAAAGGAGGGGTATTGGGCGAAGAGATAGTTAGAAGTTGCGAGTTCTAAAACAGCATCTCCAAGATACTCTAGCCGTTCGTTGGATTCGGGAAACCTGGAAGATTCATTAAGATAAGAACGGTGGACAAAGGCATTTTCGAGGAGATGGGTATTGTTAAATTGGAGCGCGAGTTTTTTGGCAAGCGGAGAGAGATCAAGAGGCATGTTTAAGCTCCTTATTGGTTGTGAGAATATTTCCTAAAACACCATTAACAAAGGCGGGTGAGTGATCAGAGCCGTAGGCTTTGGCGATTTCAACCGCTTCGTCGATTGCGACTTTGGGGGGAAGATCGTGATCATTGAGAAGTTCGAAAGTAGCAACGCGTAAGATCGCCAGATCGATGCGATTTATTTTGTCGAGTGGCCACTCGGGAGCGGAGGCCGAAATTAAGGAGTCGATGGCCGGGAGAGAAGCAACAATTGGAGCAATGTTTTTAGGTGACTTAGCTTGGAAACTGTAGGAATAAAGAGCTTGAACCTTCAGGAGGCGATTTTTGTGGCGAGGATCAGAGGAGGTTTTCATGAGTTACTGTTTGCAGTTTTGGCAGACCGTGTGCGCCTTTTTGGGTTGAGAGCAGTTTTTACACTTGACAATTTTCGGAAGCGAAAGTTTGATAGCGGCTCGTCGTTTGCCTTGGCGACGGGTAGAAAGACGACGTTTTGGTAAGGGTGTCATATATAGGTTATTTTAGGGGGTAACGAGTTTTTTATCAAGAGCGAGTTTGGCAGCCTCAAAAGTGTCATTAATTAGTTTTTCATCATATAGATTACCGAGAGCAAGAGAGAAGAAGCCATGTTGGTTGAGGCCAAAGAGTTCCCCGGGTCCACGGGATTGAAGGTCAAATTTAGCGAGTTTTTCGCCATTATTTTCGTGGAGAAAGAAATTCAGACGCTCTTTGGCTTCTGAGGAGTTGGAACTAGAGAAAAGAAGACAGTAGGCTTGTTTATTCCCTCGGCCTACCCTACCCCGAAGTTGATGGAGTTGGCTTAAACCAAAACGCTCGGCGTCTTCAATGACGATGAGGTTCGCGGTTTTAATGTCGATGCCGACCTCAAGCATGCTGGTTGCGACAAGAATATCGGTAAGTCCAGCTTTAAATTTATCGAGATGGGCAAGCTTCTCGACTTCTTTCATTTTGCCGTGCAGAAGGTCGATGGTGAGTTTGGGGAAACGATCGCGTAATTCGGTTTCCAAGGAATGAACGGATTTGAGGGGTGAGGTTTCGTTTTCCGCGGCTTTCTCGATTAAAGGAGTGATCATGAAGACTTGATTGTGAGTCTCACGAATCTGTTTAGCGATCCAGTCGTAGGCCGCAAGACGTTTTGATTCGTTAACCAGATAGGTTTTGACAGGTAAGCGAGTGGCCGGCAGTTCAGTGAGACGGGTGATAGCCAGTTGGCCGAACATGGTTTGGGCGAGCGAGCGAGGGATGGGGGTGGCGGTCATCATTAAAAGGTGGGGGGTGGAGGACTTGTTGGCAAGGGTAGATCTTTGCTCGACCCCAAAGCGGTGTTGTTCATCGATAATAATAAGACCGACTTGGGAGTAATTATGCTTTCCAAGGAGTGCTTGGGTACCGACAATAATGTTGGCTGAGTCGTTGCCTTTAGATTTGGCGGTCAAGAGTGAGACCGAGATGCCTAAGGGTTGGCAGTAGAGGCGAAAATTTTCGTAGAGTTGATTGGTGAGGATTTGGGTAGGAGCCATGAGCAGGGTGCGAAAACCGGCGGAGTGGGTGGCGATTGCAGCCGCAGCCGCGACAACGGTCTTGCCGGAACCTACTTCGCCTTGAAGCAGGCGGCGCATGGCAAGAGGCTTAGCAAGATTGGCCAAAATTGTTTCAATGGCTTTTGTTTGAGACAAAGTGAGGGTAAAGGGAAGACTTGTTAGGAAAGAATTTACGAGCGAAGGAGTGTACTTGAGGGCGGTGGTTTTGATTTTTTTCAGTTCACGAGTTGTGAGGGCGTTGAGTTGGAGGTAAAACAGCTCGTCGAAACTTAGGCGATGGACGGCTTGACTCAGCGCGGTATCGGAGGGAGGACGATGGATGTTGACGAGAGCAGTTTGGTAGTTTTCGAGAGCATATTTAGAGACTATTTCTGAGGGTAGAGGATCGGGAGGAAGAGCAATATGTTTAAGGGCAAGCGAAATTTTTTGGCGCAGAACCCAGGGTTTCAGGGCGCCAATTTGGCGGTAGATGGGAAGGAGTTCACTAGTTAAGGGAGAGGCTAGATCGGTTGGAGATAATTGGGGAGCGATCATTTGCATTCGGCCGGCGAATTCAGAGATTTGACCACGAACTAGATAGAGATGATTGGGATCGAGAGAACGAGAGAGGTATGGCATGTTGAACCAGCGGAGGGTTAGTTTGGAACCGTGTAAGTCCGAAAAGGTGGAAACTTGGGTGGTAGTACGAGCAGTATGCCGAGAAACCGGGCGGGTTAGCGAACCCTTCAGAACCAGCCAGTCCCCTACCCTCGCGTCTTGAAGGCTCTTGGCTACGTAGGCACGGTAAGTACGCGGATAGGTAGTGAGGAGGGTTTTGAGGGTGGTAATGCCGGCACGATTTAAGGAGGCAACTGTTTTTTCACCAATACCCGGAATCTCGATTAAATCCATAGAGCTAGTTTAGCAAGTTTTGAGTTAGCGCGCGAAAAAAGGAGCGAATGACATGGCAAGGAGCGCAATGGTTGCAACGGCGGTGATGATCGTCCAGATTTTACGTTGTTTTCTAGTGAGCGACATAGAAAAATTATTTTGGTAATTTAATTTTGAGAAAATTACGTTTGCCAAATTTGAGGACATCACCATTTTTTAAAGTAAGCATTTGAGTGGGGCTGGTAATTTTATCACCGGATAATTCAACTCCGCCTTGGTCAAGAGTACGTTTGAGTTCTGACGAGCTGATGCCGAGATTGGCAGCTTTGAGAAGTTCAAGCATAGAGAGCGAGGGGGAAGGTGGAGTAAAGGATGGGAGACCACTGGGTAAGTCCTTGTCTTGGACAGTTTTTTGGAAAAAAGCTTCGGCTGCAGTCGCTTCAGCTGGTGAGTGAAGCTCGGTCACGATTTGGTGAGCCAATTGTTTTTTGATTGTCATGGGGTTATCGCCTTTGGTGAGCCGGTCTTTTAAGGAAGAGATCTCAGTGAGTGGAAGGTTGGTTGCAAGGGTAAAGTAGTTAATGATAAGGTCGTCTTTTAGAGACATTATTTTTCCGTACATGTCACTTGGAGAGTCATCTAGCCAGATCGCATTGTTCCAGCTTTTGCTCATTTTGCGACCGTCGGTGCCTTCAAGGAAGCCGTTGGCGATAATAAAAGATTCTTTGCGACGCAAATCTTTTTGGAGGATGCGGCCGGCTTGCATGTTGAAGGTTTGATCAGTGCCACCTAGTTGGATGTCGGTGTCAAGAAAATAACTATCATAGCCCTGCATGACCGGATAGAGAAGTTCGTGTAGGCCAACGTGTTGACTCGAAGAAAGGCGTTTCTTAATAAGTTCGCGGCCGACAAAGTCTCCGGCCCCAAAGTGCTGACAGAGTTTGATGATTTCTTGAAAAGAAAGTTTGCTCAGCCACTCGGAGTTGAAGCGGACTTTGATACGCGAAAAATCAACGACTTTAGAAGCAAGAGTTTTGTAGCTAGCAAAGTTTTGTTTGATTTGTTCGCTGGTTAAGACCGGTCGTTCGTTGTCTTTGTCGGAAGTATCGCCGATCAGGGCGGTGAAGTCGCCAATGAGGAAAGTAACCTCATGGCCAAGTTTAGCCAGTGCGTTAAGTTTGCGAAGAGGAACAGCGTGGCCGATGTGGATACGGGTAGCGGTGGGGTCAATTCCAAGATAGACGTGAAGTTTTTTACCGGATTGTAAAAGCTTGTCTAAAGACTCTTGATTAGGAATAATGTTTTCAACCCCGCGGGTTAAGAGATCAAAGTTATTTTTCATAGGTATTTCTATTGTATCATCAGGCTAATATTTTTTTCTAGTTGTGAATTTGTCAAGCATTGACTAGAATAAGGGCTATGCAAGATTGGTCTAGAGTGTGGCAGAGAAGGAGAAATAAGATCAGGAGATTTAAGTGGGAACGGGCAACGGTTTTGAGATATTTAGGAATAACGGCGTTAGTGGGGACAGTTCTGGGGGTGGTGTTGATGTTGTTTCTCTTCGCTTGGTATTCGAAAGATCTGCCAAGTCCAAATCGGATTGTCAGGAGGGAGGGGTATTCGACGAAGATTTTGGATCGGGACGGGAATACCATTTATGATCTTTTTACGGATGTGAACCGAGTGCCGGTACAGCTAGCGGATGTTCCGTTAGAAATGCAGCGAGCGACGATTTCGATTGAAGACAAGGATTTTTATACTCATCAAGGTTTTAGTACTTGGGGAATGTTGAGAGGTTTAACGAGGATTTTTACAAAAGGACGAGCGGCTGGGGGATCAACCTTAACCCAACAATTAGTGAAAAACGTGCTTTTGACTAGCGAACGATCACTACCGAGAAAGTTTAAGGAGTTGGTGTTGTCGCTGCAGATTGAGCGCAAGTTTACCAAGGACGAGATTTTGCAAATGTATTTGAACGAGGCGCCCTATGGGGGAACGGCAGTGGGGATTGCGGCGGCGGCTGAGCGGTATTTTGGCAAGAGTACAAAGGACTTAAGTTTGACCGAAGCGGCGATTTTAGCCGGGATGCCACAGGCTCCTTCGCTTTACTCGCCGTTTGGGAGTAATCCAGAAGCATATGTGGGAAGAGCAACGGCGGTCTTAAGAAGGATGAGAGAAGACGGCTTCATAACGGAGGAGCAAGAGAAGGTGTCAGTTGCGGAGTTACCCAAGGTGAGCTTTAAAGAGCAAGATACCAATATCAAGTCTCCGCACTTTGTGTTTTATGTAAAAGACGAGTTGGTGAAGCTCCTTGGGGAGGCGGCGGTCGAACAAGGCGGGTTTACCGTGACAACCACGTTAGATTCGCAGTTGCAGGATTTTGCCCAGACAACGGTGGCGGATGAGATAGCTTCCTTGGAGAAACAACACATTACGAACGGAGCCAGTTTAGTCATGAATCCGCAGAACGGAGAGATCCTCGCCATGGTAGGGTCAAAAGATTATTTTGCAGAGAATTATGACGGAAAAGTCAACGTAGTGATGTCGCTCAGGCAACCGGGAAGTGCGATCAAACCAGTCACTTATGCTACCGCTTTTTCAAAGGGGTATTCGCCGGCCAGTATGATTCTTGACGTTCCGACCAAGTTTCCAGGAGCAACCGAAGGAGAGTTTTATGAACCGAAAAACTATGACGGGAAGTTCCGGGGACCGGTGCAACTCAGGTTTGCCCTTGGGAGCTCGCTAAACGTGCCGGCGGTCAAACTGCTGTCGCTGATTGGGCTTAAGGACATGTTGACGCTTGGGTACGAGATGGGGTTTGATTCGCTCGAGCCAACGGCCGCTAATATGAGTCGATTAGGGTTGTCGGTGACCTTAGGGGGTGGAGAGGTTAGACTTCTAGACTTAGTTCATGCGTACAGCGCATTTGCGAATGGGGGGGAGAAGATAGAGCCGGTTTCCATTCTTAAGGTTGAAAGGGAGGGAAAAATTCTTTATGAAGCGAAGCCTTTAAAAAAGAAAAGGGTAATTTCGGAAGAGGTGGCATTCTTGATTAACCACGTCTTATCCGATAACAACGCAAGACTACTAACATTTGGGGCGAATTCATACCTCAATATGGGTGGGCGGCCAATTGCGGTCAAGACCGGAACGACGAATGATAAGCGTGATAACTGGACGGTGGGCTGGAGTACGGGGGCGATTGTCGGAGTGTGGGTTGGCAACAACGATAACTCGCAGATGGCGGAAGTAGCCAGCGGAGTAACGGGTGCGTCGCCGATTTGGCGGAAGATTATGCTTGAGACTTGGAAGAATTATCAAGGAAAAGATTTTGTCGCGCCAAGCGGGGTTGAGAGTAGACTGGTTGATGTAATCAGCGGCTATCCGGAACACGATGGTTATCAGGCAAGAGCTGAGTATTTTGCCAAAGGAACGGTTCCGACCGAGCCAGACCCGATTCATACGAAGGTAAAGGTATGTAAGAGTGATAATGCGAAACTGGCTAGTGAGGTTGACGTGGCGCGGGGTGAGTATGATGAGAAAGAGTACTATGTTTTGAAACCACAGAGTACGGCGTGGATTGATGACATTGCCGGCTGGATTAGTACGCAAACGGATGAGCGATATAAAGTCCCAACCGAGTATTGTAGTAGCGACACCCAGACAGTTATCGGGTTTGAGAAGCCGCATAATAACGATAGGATCAACTCCTCAAACGTTGACGTACGTTTAAAGATTGTATCGAGCAAAGAGATTGAGTGGGTGAAAGTTTATCATGATGGGGTGGAGTGGCCGGAGAGCTACACGACCAAGATTGTTGACATGACCATAACCGGATTAGACGACGGAGTGCATCAACTAGTAGGGAAAGTCAGGACTAAGGACGGTAACGAAACACAAACTGAGGTTAAAGTGGGAGTGAATGTAGATCCGACGGTGAGCCCTAGCCCGTCACCGAACCTCTCTCCAAGTCCTTCCCCATCTCCCCCCCTCTCGCCGAGCCCCTCTCCTTGAAAAATTAGCCGGAACGGGAAGTAATAGAAAGTTTCTTGAGAGCAAGAGTGATCTTGTTTTTTGTTGCTTCTTTGCTACTTAGTTTTTTCCAATAAAGCCGCACAAGGAGATTGCCTTGAAGCTCTTCGAGAACTTCGATTGATTGCAAAGAAGGAGAAGTTTTTTTAAGGACTTTTTCCAGGTCACAATAGTGAAGATTAGCGGGAAGACGGAGTGAGAGGTCGAGCGAAGTGCGATGAGCGTATTCAGTAACAACACCAACGTATTGATGAAAGTGTTGGTGGAGAAGAGAGAGGTTGAGAGAAAAGGAGTTGGAAGAGAGTAAGCCAAGGGTCGTTGAGCCAATGGTGATTTTAACTTGGTTAGCTGAACTGGGGAGGAGGTGGTAGTTAGAAATGCCAAGGCGGGTAAAAAGCGAAGCCAGGAAATCGCGGGAAGAAGGAGTAATTACCCCAAGCTCGTTGGTTTCTTGGTAGTCGGAAAACTTGTCTCCCCTACCCTTTTTAGTAAAGACCTTACCTAGTTCGAAAATGGGTGGGAGTGAGAGAGCGTGTTTTTGATAGGCAACGGGAACTTGCGAGAGGGTATCGAGAATCGAAGTGCGCAGGGAATTTTGGTCAATGGTAAGGGCATTGGCGAGTTTGACTTGGTTAGGTGCGCCAGAAGCGCTCAGGAGAGGGCTAGTGATGTGTTCCTGGCCCCCCAGCGAGACTAAAACGTCGCGTAAGTAGTCTTCAAAGTTGGTAAGGGGGGAGGTAATTTCGGGAGGAACGGCCGAAGTGAGAGGTAAAAGCGGAAGATGGTTGTAGTCGAGCATTCTCAAGACATCGGAAATGAGATCGTCTTCAACTTCAAGATCGGTGCGGAAATAAGGAACTTCAACGATGATTTTATCGGGAGTTTCGTCGATAATTGTGTAGCCGAGTGTCTGAAGGGTTGTTTTGGTTTTTTTAGGGGGAAGCTCGATGCCCGAAACTAGACGGAGGCGAGCAAACGAAAGGGAGAGAGTTTGGGGGATGACGGGGTGTGGATAGTAATCAATATTTTGGTAGTAAGTCCCTCCGGCGAGGGTGAGAATAAGGTCGGTCGCGCGGTTGAGGGCAATTTCACAGAGGCGCGGATCAAGGGGCTTGTCGTATCGACTCACAGTTTCGTTAAGGATTTTGAGTTGACGAGAGGTAGTGCGGATCACGCGAGGGTCATAATTGCCGGCGTCTAAAATAATGTTGGTTGACGAAGCGGTAACACCAGTTTGTTTCCCGCCGACGATACCCCCGATCACCGTGACCCGATCCCCAGAGGAAAGAACGAAGACGTGGGGGTCGAGTTTAATGGTTGTCCCAAGGAGTGTTTGGAGTTGTTCACCTTTCTTGGCTGGGCGAAGAGTAATTTCGGGCTCCATAAATTTGTCGGTGTCTTGAGCGTGGATGGGTTGGCCGAGTTCGAGCATGACGAAGTTGGTGATGTCGACGACGTTGTTAATACTCTCGACGCCGTAAGCAAGAAGTCTTTCTTTCAGCCAGGAAGGAGAGGGTTTGACCGTAAGACCGCGGAAAACACGAGTATTAAAGCGGCGGACAGCGGGAGTTTGAACGTTAATTTTTATTGCTGTGGAGGAAGTTTTGGGACGGGCTTGGTGAAGCTTAACTTTAGGTTCTTTAAGCGGAACGTTTTCAAAGACCGAGAGATCGCGAGCACAACCAAGGATAGAGAGTAGGTCTGAGCGGTTAAGGCGTTGTTCCAGATCAAGAACTTGGTTTTCGATGGGCTTGTCGAGCATGAGGCCAATCGTTGTAAAGTCGGCGGCGATCCCGCGGAGAGGTTTGTCGAGAGTCAGGTAGTCGGAAAGCCAGAGAGCGGGAATACGCATAGTGATTATTGACTAGGAGTAGACTAGTTCACCTCCATAGAGTTTTCTAATGTCAGAAATGCCAAATTTGGACATGACTAAGCGGTCAAGACCCATGCCAAAGGCAAAACCGGTGTAGACTTCTGGGTTAATGCCACAAGCTTTGAGGGTATGGTAGTGAATCATGCCACTACCGAGTGACTCGATCCAACCCCGGTCTTTACAAACTTCACACCCCTTTCCTAGACAGAATTTACACTGCATGTCGATTCCCATGCCTGGGGAGACTTCGGGATAGTATTTATAGCGGTAGCGCAGGACTACGTCTTGGCCAAAAAGGTGTTGGTGAACCAGGGTGAGGAGGTGTTTGAGGTGGCAGATGTTAATTCCCTTATCAACAACTAAGCCTTGGTAGTGATGAAAGAAGGAACCGTTAGTTTTGTTGGTGGTTTCGTTGCGGTAGACTTTGCCGGGGACGACCACTCTGAGAGGCGGTTGGTGAGTAGAGAGGATCCGTGCTTCAACGGAAGAGGTGTGAGTACGCAAAAGAATGTTGGGTTCACGCACAAAAAGGGTGTCTTGGAGATCGGTGGCCGGGTGACCTTCCGGAAGGTTGAGGCGCCGAAAGTTATACTCAACGGTTTCGATTTCAGGCCCTTCGCCAATCGAGAAGCCATGATAGCGGAAGAAGGAATTGAGTTCGCGGATCGTGATAGTTGTGGGGTGAAGGTGCCCGGCGGATTTAGCACGGCCCGGAATGGTCAGATCAGGATGGGCGGAAGACGCCCGTTTTTTCAACTCGATGAGTTTCCGCTCGAGCGCATGTTCCTGATTTTGCTTGAGCTTATTAAGGAGCGGTCCGAATTGACGTTTATCGGCAGGAGTAAGTTTGGGGAGTGTTTGTAAGAGTTTGGTGGTCAGACCGTTTTTTTTGGAGAGGTACTTGGTCTTGAGAAGTTGCAGGGCAGTTTCGTCTGTAGCAGAGTTAAGAGCTTTCGTGAAAGCGAGTTGATTTTGTTCAATAGTAGTTTTCATAGAGATCATTTTATACTAAAAAACCCGCTCGTGGCGGGGATAATTTGTAAAAACACAAATTCTCCCGCGGTTAGTGGGTAAAGAAAGCGAAAAAATTACAAGGTGATTGCATAGTGAGAAGAATAGCGAAGAGACAGAAATTTGTCAAATACCTCTAGATACGCCAAAAGCAACCTCCCTGTCGGCGAGCTCTAGAAACAGAGTCGCTTGGGTGGTTGCTTCTCGCAGATGGGCATAATACAACGGAAAGTTATAGAAAGCAAGAGGCAATTAAACGGAAAGCAAGGGACTAATTAGATAGAGTTAAGTTAGTTTTTGAGGGTTTTTTCGACGATTTTGGCAAAAACGGTGGGGTGGGAGATCGCGAGTTCGGAAAGGGTTTTGCGACTAAGGTCGATTTTAGCTTGGTGCAGGCGATTAATAAAGGTCGAGTAGGAGTAAGTGGGGTCGAGCGCTCGCAGGCCGGCATTAATCCGCACAATCCAGAGAGAACGGAAGTTACGTTTGCGATTTTTGCGGCCCTCAAAGGCATAACTGAGGGCGTGCAGGTAGGCTTCGTGGGCAACCCGGTATAGACGGTTTTTCGTCATCCGAAAACCGCTGGTTCGGGCAAGGACCTTTTTATGACGCGCGTGTTTGGTTGGTCCAGATTTGATTCTTGTCATATCTTTTTTAGGCTTTCCCGAGCATTTTCAAGACTTTTTGTTTGGTGGCACCGGTTAGAAAACGAGTTGATTTCATCCGGCGGATTTGAGATTTAGACTTGTTAGCCCGCAAATGGCGCATGTTTTGAGTACGACGGAAGACTTTGCCGGTCCTCGTAACGCGGATGCGTTTGCTAAGGGATTTACGGATTTTCTGTTTCATTAGTGACTTTACCCTTCTTTTTTCGATCAGGATTAAGAATTAAGAATAATTGTTTGCCTTGAAGTTTGGCAACGCCGTCGGCAATCGCAATGCCTGCGAGTTCGTCGGTGATTCTTTTAATTAGATCATGTCCGAACTCTACGTGAGTGATTTGGCGACCGACGAATTTTACCACAATTTTGACTCGGTCACCATCTTCCATGATTTCGGTAATTTTTTCGATTCGGCTGTCAAAGTCACCTTGGGCAATAAAGGGAGTGAAACGAATCTCTTTGAGGTCGGTTTTACTGGACTTTTTGTTTCCTTCCCGCTCTTTTTTGGCTTCAAGATATTTAAACTTCTTAAAATCAATGATCTTGGCAACCGGAGGTTTGGCGTGAGGAGCGATCTCGACTAAATCGAGGCCTTTTTCGCGAGCGAGCCGGAGAGCTTCCTCGAGAGGGATGACTCCGACTTGTTTGCCGGTTTCGTCGACAACTCGAAGAGTGGTAGCCCGAATATATTGGTTAGTTTGATAAAACTTCATCTTAGGGAGATATTATAGCTTACTCTCGACTTCTTTGGTGAGTTTGTCGATAACTTGGTCGAGGAGAAGAGTCTCTTGTTCCCCTACCCTATTTTTAAGGGTTAAGGTTTTGTTTTCAACCTCTTGTTTACCGATGATCGCCAGATACGGGACTTTCCATTCTCGGGCTTTAACCATCTTTTTGCCTAGGGTATTACTACTTTCGTCGATTTCGACCCGGAAGCCGGCTTCGGTGAGCTTAGCGGAGGCTTTTTTGGCGTAGTTAAGTTCGTGTTCGGAGATGGGAAGAAGCGTAACTTGAGTGGGAGCAAGCCACAAGGGGAAAGCGCCGCCCCAGTGTTCAATGAGGATCATTAGGAGACGTTCAGGGGAGCCAACAATCGCGCGATGAATGGTAACGGGTTTTTGTTTGGTGCCGTCGGCGGCGGTGTACTCGAGGTTAAAGCGGTCAGGTTGAACCATATCAATTTGAACCGTAGAGAGCTGCCATTCCCGTCCCAGGGCGTCGGTTGCCATCAGGTCCATCTTGGGGCCGTAGAAAGCGGCTTCGCCGGGTCCGTCATAGTACTCGATATTGTTACGCTCCATAATCTTGACCGCCCAGGCTTCTAGCTTGTCCCAGATTTGCGGGTCACCGAGATATTTTTCGGGGTGAGCCTGGTCACGAGTTGAGAGGCGGTAGCGATACTTGAAACCGAAGGTATCCATGATTTGTTTAATCATGGTGAGCATCTGATCGATTTCAAAATCAACTTGATCTTCGCGGCAAAAGACGTGGCAGTCGTCTTGACTGAAGGAGCGAACTCGAGCAAGGCCATTGAGTTCGCCTGGCTTTTCATCACGATAGAGCATGGCAAAATCAGTGAGCCGAAGAGGTAGATCCCGATATGAACGGGGACGAGAGGCATAGATCTCGGCATGTTGGGGACAGTTCATCGGTTTAAGGAAGAACTCTTCTTCAGAGTAGTTGCTGACAACCTTGAACATATCTTCTTTATATTTGTCGTAGTGGCCACTTTTCTTGAAAAGGGCGGCTTTAGCAATTTGAGGAGTCCAAACCTGGGTATAGGCCAGGCGACTTTGGACGGATTCGACAAAATCATTGATGGTACGACGAATAAAGGAGCCTCGAGGAGTGTAGAGCGGGAGGCCAGCACCAACTAAGTCTGAGAAAGTAAAGAGGTCAAGTTCTCGCCCCAGTTTGCGGTGATCACGTTTCTTGGCTTCTTCCATTTGCCAGAGGTAATCGTGTAAGTCTTTTTGGGAGAAGAAGGCAGTACCGTAGATCCGAGTGAGCATTTTATTTTTTTCGTCTCCGTGCCAGTAGGCGCCAGCTATAGAGAGAAGCTTGAAGGCTTTAATTTCTCCCGTACTTTTGAGGTGTGGACCTTTGCAGAGGTCAACCATACTGCCCTTTTCCCCTGGCTTACCCGTCCAGTAGACGGTAATGGTGCCTTTGTTTTTGAAGATCCCATCAATCCAATCGAGCTTGTAGGGGTTGCCCAAAAAGAGTTTGTGGGCTTCAGCCGCCGAAAGTTCATGACGAGTGATGGGGAGATCTTTTTTGATGATTTCTGCCATCCGCTTCTCGATTTTAGGGAAGTCTTTTTCGGTTAAGGAAACTTCTTTTTGGCCTTTAACTTGACCATCATAGTCAAAGTAATAACCTTCGTCGGTGGCCGGCCCCAACGCGAGTTGAATAGTGGGATAAAGCTCTTTGACAGCTTGGTGAAGGACGTGCTCCGTTGAGTGGCGGAGGGCTAAGAGTTGTTCTTTTGTTGTATTGTTTGGCATATGTTCCTTAGTATATCAGTTAATTGGGGTACAAAAAATCCCGCTTCGGCGGGATGGCTATGCACACTAACCTTCCCGTCACTGGCGGATGGTAGTAGTGGTTAGAAAAATAATTTGCTTATTCATAGTAGTTATTATAAATAGATTTTTGGTTTTTGTGGGCGGTACAGGGATCGAACCTGTGACCTTTACAATGTCAATGTAACGCTCATACCAACTGAGCTAACCGCCCTTGCGAAAAGTATTTTATCAGATAAAGGCGAGAAAAAGAATTCGTTAACCAATGCTAGTTGCAATGGTGCGTTCTGAGGACATCGAGTATTTGGTCCCGGATTTGCCAACTTGATTCCAGTAGTAGGAGCGTTTGCCACGACCGGCTGAGAGCTCCATCCAGAGAGAAGCATCCTCGAGGTTCTTGCGCATGATGCGAAGCCAAGAGGAGAGTTTGCGAAAGAAGTTGAGGTGGTAGACACCGGGGTCGACAACTTCCTCAATGGCAGCGGTCTCGATTTGTTTCTCGACTTTACCCATGGTTATAACAAGGGCGGCCAGTTCTTGGCGAACCGAGTCGATTTCTTTTTTTATCTGCTCGTCAGCCAGAGAAAAAAGAACTTTCTCGGGAGTTCTTTGTCGCTGACTAACCCTTTCTTCAGATTTGGCGTTTTCGGCGACTTTTTCTTCACGTTCTCGAAGCCATTTCTCGAAGAGTTCGGAGTTTGGTTGCGGATTGTCTGGAACTTCGCCGGACTTGGCGCTACCCAGAAGTTGCTCAAAAATAGATTGCGCGGTACCCTTGACGACGTCGGTCTTAAAAGAGTCGACCGCGGAAGAGCCAAGGTCTTTAATTTGTTCAACAAAGCTATCACCCTTGGGTGAAGAGTTATTTTTCTTTTTTCCGGAGGGAGAGTTGAGAGGTTTGAAGTTTTTGAAGGGATCGTTCATAGTGTCTATATTGTCCTATAATGCGCAGAGAAAGTCAAGAGTTTTACGTTTTTGGACCAGATATTTAGCGTAGCTTTCTTGGTTTTTGGCGGGTTGAAGGGCGGCAACTTCTTCGCTGGTGACTTTAGGAGCATAATCGGTAATTACTTCAGAAAGAATAAACTCAAGCTTGAGGTTGGTTTCTGCCGAGATTCGATACTCTTCCATGAGCTCGTTTTCGGTTTTCTTGATTGACCTGAGGTAGTCTTCAAGAGAAAGCTTGAGATAGGAAAGCTGTTTGACTAGTTTGGAGAGTTGAGTTTTGGTTTCAGTTTCAACGAGCAGGGGGGCGACGGAAACTTTAACCTCTTTGAGGAGAGTGTCAAAGACAGTGGTAAGCTGCCAGTTTTCTTCTGGTTTTTTAAGCTTTTTCTGTTTGAGGGAGGCAGATTTCAAGGCTTTAGCGAGATAATCTTGATATTTGCCGAGGGTGATAGAAGGGCGGGTGGCGGTTTCGGCTTTAAATTTCCAATCCTTTCCCT
>Ga0172375_10001267_pt1 | contig 40787 bp, 39 predicted proteins | sample LakKiv1m_FD_114537 | JGI IMG/M metagenome (GOLD analysis project Ga0172375, IMG submission 114537) | Freshwater microbial communities from Kabuno Bay, South-Kivu, Congo - kab_092012_11.1m | ecosystem: Environmental > Aquatic > Freshwater > Lake | place: Democratic Republic of the Congo... | reverse complement strand
TAAATCCTACCAACATTCAATGTTAGTAAATAAAGAAAAAGCGGGTATTATTAAACTCGCTTCTTTTATTATGCAGAAATTGTTATACTAACATTCAATGTTGGTAAAAAAATGCGCAAAGATCCTCTTGTACAGAATGAATATTATCATATTTATAACCGAGGTGTTGATAAGCGGGATGTATTTTTGAGTAACAGTGACTATAGCAGGTTTTTATTGGCGATGAAGTTATTGAATTACAAACAAGACGGATTGATGCATAAATGGCGTGACTATAATATAACATATCCGCAAAAAGATTTTCATGAATTTTTAGTTTCGCATGTTGAGAACGGAAAAAATCTAGTGGAGATTGTCGCCTATTGCCTAAATTCAAATCATTATCATTTTATCCTAAAGCAATCTTGCGAAAATAACGGAATAAAAATATTCATGCAAAGATTAGGAAATAGCTATACAAAATATTTCAACGATAAAAATGAAAGAAGTGGAGCGCTTTTTCAAGGCAGATTCAGGTCAGCGCGTATAGAACCGAATAACTTTCTTCGAATGTCGGTTTACGTTAATTGCAATAGTGAAATTCACGGGCTATATCCCGCAAGAAGTTACAGATGGTGTGGTTTTCCGGAATATCTCGGAACGACAAATGAAAAAATATGCAGCAAGGCAGTTATTGCAGATGATTTTCGAAGTCCAAATGATTATAAAAGTTACGCAAAAGAAATTATTGAGGATTTCAGAGAAATTAAGGAAGATGAAAAGGCAATGTTACTTGAATAACATCCTACCAACATTGAATGTTGGTAGGAGAAAAGATCATCCTAAAGTTTAGCCTTAGAAGTTAGATTTAGTAAAAAGTTTGATTGTGCCAATCGCAATCAAACCGCCGGCGAGGGCGGTGAAGAGTTGCGGCCATTGCATCATGATGAGCAATGGACTGGAGACTTTGATGAAAAAAGAAGTGATGGCAAAGAGGAATAAAAATTTGGCGATTGATGCCGAAATGATACCCGCGTAAGGGTATTTTTTTAACGCATAAAAAACAGCGATCAGGATGACGTTCGAGAGGATGATATAAGGAATCAGGACGGCCATTGGAGCAGGAAGAAGTCCGCGCAAAAAAGCGATTGAAGACGGCAAAGCGGCGACCAGTATCGCGTTCAAGATTCCTACCCGCCAAACAGCAAGAAATATTATCGCGTTGACGATTGTTCCGGTGATCCACTGATTATGCGGGGTATGAGCAAGCAGAGCGGGGAAAATGACGGCGGCGATAATGAAGCCGGCAGTCCAAAGTGCGTCTCTTATCCCATACGCGGCGGCAGGAAAGGCTGTCGTGATTGCTTTTTCTCGGATATTTTCCATTTTATTGATCTTAGTATTACCTGTTGTATTGAGTATATGTATTATATAACGGTTTCTCGTTTTATCAAAATATGATAAAATAATTCTATGTCTATCCAAAAGATCCTTCTTGAATTTTCGCCAAAACCGGAAAATTTACTGAAGGTGCTGAAAGAAATACAAAAGGAAAACGAATATATCAGCAAAGACGATTGCGAGAAAGTAGCAGAGTATTTTTTGCTTCCTCTGGCGCGGGTGTTCACCTTAGCCAGTTTTTTTGGGGAATTAAAAGTCAGGAGAGAGCCGAAAATAATCATAAAAGTTTGCTCGGGTGGGCCATGCTTGATGGAAAAATCATCTCAAGTTGTCCGTCAAATCGAAATGCTTTTGCATATAGAAGCGGAAAATAACGCCCATCCGAAATGGAGGCTTGAATATATGTCCTGCCGGGGTCTTTGTGACCAGGGTCCGGTCATGATGATTGGTGATCAGGTTTTTGAAAAAGTAAAACCGGAAATGGTGGATGATATAATATCGAATTATCTATAATCTCTAAGAATGTGCAAACTCTTTTTTATTCTTATTTCGTATATTCGTAGAGCGAAGCGTATTCGTAATTCGTAGAGAATTCATGCAAATAATCACAAAAAACTGGGAAAAAATAAATCCGCTTAATATCAACACCTATATAAAACAGCGTGGATATGAGGCGATCGATAAGGCGATCCGGAAAATGTCTCCTTCGCAAATCATCGCTGAAATCAAGAAATCCGGCCTTCAGGGGCGGGGCGGGGCAGGATTTTCGACGGGTGACAAATGGGAAATTTCAGCAAAGGCTAAAGCGGATGAAAAGTTCTTTATCTGCAACTTGGACGAATCTGAGCCAGGGGTATATAAGGACCGGACTATAGCTGAAAAAAATCCCCACCAGATCATTGAGGGGGTCCTGATCGGAGCCTATGCCATCGGAGCGAAAAAAGCATTTCTTTTTATCAACGGACATTACAAAAAGCAGCTGGAAATATTGAAAATAGCCTTGGATCAAGCCAGGGAAAAAGGGTTTGTGGGCCGGGGAATCATGGGAAGCGCTATTGATATTGACATTGAAATTTTTGTAAGCGCGGGAGCCTATATTTGCGGAGAAGAAACAGCGCTCATAAACACTATTGAGGGAAAAAGAAGTGAACCGCGGCTCAAACCTCCCTATCCTACCGTTGCTGGATTATTCGGAAAACCGACTGTGGTGAATAACGCCGAAACACTGGCCAATATACCGTATATCATCAGACGGGGATCGGAAATATTTTCTCAAATCGGCTCCGCTGCTTCCCCGGGAACGAAGTTGTTCTTGCTTGAGGGAGCGGTGAAAAACAGAGGTGTATTCGAGGCTCCTCTTGGAATAACAATTGAGGAGCTGATATTCAATTCAATTTATGGCGGAGGAATGGTGTCGGGCAAGGAATTTTGGTTTGCTCAAGTCGGAGGAGCGGCTGGCCGTTTGATTTCGCGAGGAAAACTGGATCAGCTCTTAATGTATGGAAAAAGCGAATATCCACTCGGCTGCGGTTCAATCCTGGTGGTGGATAAATCCGCCGATATCAAGGAATTCCTGCTTTCATGGGCCGGATTCTTTCACCGTGAGTCTTGCGGGAAGTGTGTTCCTTGCCGGGAAGGAACTTTTCGGCTTTGGGAAGTCGCGAAAAGAATCAAAAATGGCGATTTGCGCGAATCGGATAAGGATAACATTGAAGATATTCTTTGGACCCTGTCGAATACAACTTTCTGCCCGCTGGGTAACTTTGCGGCCATGGCGTGGGGAGACGCGGTGAAAATGTTTAAAAAAGAAATATTCAGCGAAAAATCCGAAATCCAAATTTCTGAATCCTAAATAATATCAAAATTTCAATAACCAAAATCCAAAACATCTTGAAAATTTTTTTAATGTTTTGATATATTTGTATTTTGATACCTGAAGCATTGAGATTAAGACTCATGAATATAAAAATAAACAATAAAATATACCAAGTCGAAGAAGGCGAAACCATAATATCCGTCTGCAAACGAAACGGCATTCGCATTCCTACTCTGTGCGCCCATCAGGACCTTCTGCCGTCCGAAGGGGTTTGTCGGATGTGTCTTGTTGAAACAAACCAATCAAAGGGGCTTGTTTCGTCGTGCACTCAAAAAGTAAGCGAGGGACTCGAGGTTTCCACTGAAACAGGAAAGGTGAAAAAGGCGCGAAAAATAAATCTGGAGCTTTTATGGGCGGATCATGCCGGAAAATGCGCCTTTTGCAAGCGCAATGGGCGTTGTGAACTGCAAAATCTCGCTGAAGAATACAAAATCAACGAATACAAATTTGTTCCTCGAAGGAAGGAGTTGTTTTCCGGCGATGAACTGGATCTTCTCAAGGATAACTGGTCCCACGTGGTGATAGACGAAAAAAATGCCAGTATTGCGCGAGACAGCGAGTATTGCATCGAATGCCGTCGTTGCATCCGGATTTGCCGCGATATGCAGATCGTCGAGGCCTATGGAATGAATTATCGCAGTTCCCGGACGAATGTCGGAACTCCTTGTGAAATTCCGCTTGATTGCATTTTTTGCGGTCAATGCAGCGCTGTTTGCCCGACGGCGGCTATCACCGAAAAAGATGATACTGAAGAATTTGAAAAAGCCGTTGCCGATCCGAAAAAAATGGTTATCGTCCAGACCGCCCCTTCGATCCGCTTTACCTTCGGAGAGGAATTTGACATGCCTCCCGGAACATTTTGGGAGCAAAAACTTGTGTCAGTTCTCAAGGAACTGGGATGCGATAAGGTTTTCGATACTGTTTTGGGGGCGGATCTCACGATCATTGAGGAAGCGGAAGAATTGATAAGAAGAGTAAAAAGCGGAAAAAACCTTCCGATGTTCACCAGCTGTTGTCCGTCCTGGGTCTTGTATATAGAAAAATATTATCCGGAAATTATTCCTCATCTGTCATCATGCAAATCGCCGCAACAAATGCTTTCTCCGCTCATCAAAACATATTATGCCAAAAAAGAAAAAATCGACCCGAGCAATATTGTAAATGTTTCGATCATGCCCTGTACATCGAAAAAATACGAAGCGGACCGGCCGGAAATGCAATCGAGTGGTTTTCAGGATACGGACATTGTTTTGACCGTACGTGAACTGGGAAGACTGGTACGAAAAAAGAAAATCAATCCGCACGCGCTCGTGAGCAGGAAATTCGATCCAGCAATGGGCGTGACTACCGGAGCGGGAATTATATTTGCTTCAAGCGGAGGTGTGATGGAGGCGGCTCTTCGAACGGCGGTGGAGAAGCTAACGGGGAGAACCCTAGCCAGACTTGATTTTGAAGTAGTGCGCGGAGAGGAGGGAGTCAGATGCGCTGAAATCGAAATAGATGGCCTGAAGTTGCGCGTTGCCGTGGCGCATGAAATAAGAAACGCAAAAAAAATATTGGAAGATCTGAAAAAAGGTAAGTGTGATTATCATTTTGTGGAAGTGATGGCCTGCCCTAATGGATGTATCGGAGGTGGGGGTCAGCCGATTCCGATGAATCAGGCGGTCAGGAGCGCGCGGATCAAGAGTGTTCTTTCGCGCGATAAAGGCATGTTGCTTCGAAAATCCCACGAGAATCCGATACTCAAAAAGATTTATCATGAATTTTTGGGGAATCCAGGTGGCGAAAAAGCAGAAGAACTTCTGCATACGAAATATACGAACCGAAAGAAATAATCGCCTTTTTGGTGCTTGAAGTTGCATTGCTTGACAGTAGTCATAAAAAAACAGCCAATCCCGCATGGCGGAAGTAGCTGCTTGATTTGAAGGATGGGGCATAGTTAGCCCTTCCTTTTTTTGTATCGGATATCCTTTTTTGAAACGAACGCTTGTGGCAGATATTCTTGCGCCATAGTCTTTAATTCTAATTTTTCTAGGGTCTCCCGAATAAGACTGCTGACCATTGTGACATCCTCTTCGCAAAGGATGTTCGGATCTTTGACGTCAGGCAACTCCGTTTCCTGATAGATTCGTTTCCAGGGCGAATGGGTGAATGCGTACACAAGAATTGGCCCGCTGGCAGCCACCCAGGGATATGGGTCTATAATATAGTTTTCATAGAAATAAGGCTCAATTGACCATCGGGATTTGGGAATCAGCCAGGAATGCGGACACAGTTTTCCCACGAAGTATCCGTCCTTACACTCCACTGGGAAAAAGTTAGCCAAAGCCCGGCAGATCATATGGCAGGAGATAATCCGGTCGTTCCCGGATTCAGTCTTCCTTACTAAGACTTTTTCCTGAGGCAGGCTTTCAAAGACCGATTTGATGTCAAAAAATAGCCGGACAACTTCTTTCGGGAATTTCGGAAGAACATGAGGATCCATCAGGTCCGTCTCCTTGCTTGATAGGATTTTATAATATCTAGGTGGATTATGCTGTTTGGTTTCAAACAACAGCTTAAAATATCAAAAAAAATATATCTTGTCAACAAAAAAGATTACCGATAAATGGTAAACTTTTTCTTTTGCGGGGACGACGGGAAGCGAACGTCGCTTTGCTCCTTGAAACCTTGCGGTTTCAATGTTTCCACCTCGGGAAAACTCACGTTTTCCCGACCCCTTTCCTCGTTCGAATCCCTTCAATAGCCCATAAAACCAAAAACATCCGCCATGCGGATATTTTTTGCTTTGCGGGGACGACGGGACTCGAACCCGCGACCTTCTGCGTGACAGGCAGACGCTCTAACCAGCTGAGCTACGCCCCCATATATTTAATTTTGTACCGGGGGAGAGTCTCGAACTCTCTACCTCGGGCTTATGAGTCCCGCGCTCTAACCAGGTGAGCTACCCCGGCATAATTTCTTGGGCTTATGCCTGCCCGCCTCCGCTAAAGACGGATAAATTTGGCGGGAGCCCCACGCTCTAACCGACTAAGCTACGCCGCCATTACAATAAGTTTATCAGAGTTATAAGCAAAATAAAAGCACCGGCGGAGTGCCTTTTTATTATTTGCGGACGTCTGTTGCGGGGGTGGGATTTGAACCCACGACCTGGTGGTTATGAGCCACCCGAGCTGCCAGACTGCTCTACCCCGCTGTGATAATTCAGGATAAAAACGACTAAATCAAAGCCTAACAGAAAATTTTGCTTTTGTCAACAAATGAATGTTCACAACTGCAATAATTCGGCTTTGATTTGAGAAATAGCGGTATTAGTGATAGCATTCAATAAGTTATGAATATCGATAAAATCGAAGAAATTCTCAAGAATGAACCATCTTTTCGCCGAAAACAGGTTCAAAAGATTATATTCAGGGATTTGATAGCGGACTGGAGGGAGGCAACCTTGCTTCCAAAAAATCTTCGCGAAGAACTTCAAAAAGTATCGACCCTTGATATTGTCGCTGAAAATTTTTCTTCAAAAGACGGCCTGACAATAAAAGCTCGCCTTGACCTCGAGGATGGTCTTTTGGCGGAAGCCGTACTTATGAAGCATACAGATAGTCGCAATACAGTTTGCGTCTCATCCCAAGTCGGATGCCCTTTGGGCTGCCTTTTTTGCGTTACTGGAAGCATGGGATTCAAGAGAAATCTCAATGTTTCAGAAATTTTGGAGCAGATTTTGCTTTTTGCGAGGCATCTCAAAAAACAAAATGAAAAAGTGACCAATATTGTGTTTATGGGAATGGGGGAGCCATTTCTCAATTGGGATAATGTGAAAAAATCTATTCTTATTATCAATAATGATCAAGAAGGCTTCGGAATCGGAGCCAGAAAAATTTCCGTTTCCACGGCCGGAATCACGGAGGGCATTGAGAAGCTGACCAAGGAATTTCCACAGATCAATCTTGCCATATCGCTTCATGCTCCGGATGATAAGTTGCGGTCGGAACTTATGCCGATGAATAAAAAATATCCGCTCAAAAAAATATTTCAAGCAGTCGACGATTATATCAAAAAAACCAATCGTAAGGTCATGTTTGAATATGTGATGCTAAAAGATATAAACGATTCAGAAGATCAGGCGAAAAAACTGGCAGAAATTCTCAAAAAACCCCTGTATATGGCAAATCTGATTGCCTATAATCCGAATGGAAAATTTGAGCCGACGCCTTCAGAAAAGATCAAAAAATTCAAAGCAATACTTGAGAAAGCTGGTATATTCACCACTCAAAGATACCGTTTTGGGACCGACATTGAAGCCGCTTGCGGCCAATTGGCTGGTGGTAGCTCGAGAATAACCGGTTAAAAAATAGACCACTCCTTTGGAATGATCTATTTTTGCTTTCATTTTTCTTCTTCTGTTTCAATCTCTTTTTCTTCTTCCATTTCAGATTTTTCCGCGAGTCGCCGCATTTCCCGCAGAAACTCAAGTTCAGCTTCCAGGATTTTTTCCTTTTTCTTCATCTTGGCCATCATAAACTCCTTTTTTGATTTCTTCGGCCACTTTGTGCAGCACATTTCCATTGCTTCGCTCATTTCCTTGAAATTTCTTTCGTGTTCATAATGCATATATTTGTTCTTAAAAAATTATTTATTACCGACCTTTCTTATTTTGAATACGAAGCGGGGATGATAATATTTTCAAAATATTAATTTATCATAATTTTGGAAAATAAATTATTTGTGATATAATATCAGAAGAAAAAAATAGCCTTGGATTTATAGAAAAATTGGGATAACAATTAAAAAAAATCAAATGGATCAAATTGCTTCGAATCAAGGGGGACAGGAGAAGCCGCCGGAGCAGCAACCTCCAGCGCAGCAGCAACCAGGTCAGCAGCAGCCAAAAGGCAGCAATAAAACCGTACTGATAATCGTAGCGGTGGTTGTTGTCTTCGGAATCGTAGCGCTTGTAGGAGGCTATTTTGTTATGAGAGGCCTTAGGGCAAAGGTTTCAGAAACCATTGGACAAAAAATGGGAGAAAATATGCTTGAAAAGGCGATTGAGCAGGGTACTGGACAAAAGGCGGATGTCAGTGCGGACGGCAAAACAGTGAGCGTGAAGACCAATGAGGGAACGATGGCAGCATCTCAAGAGGGCACTATTAAACTCCCATCAGACTTTCCATCGGATATTTTCATATATCCTGATGCCAAGATAACTTTTTCCACTTCGACACCTGCAAACGCGACTGAAGGAACAAAAGCCAGCTTCATGATCGCTTATAGCACAAACCAGAGTGTTGCCGACGTGGTCGCGAAATATAATGAAGAGATGGTAAAAAACGGATGGACAAAAGGTACGGAATCAAATTATGGGGGAATGATGATTGACTTTAAAAAAGGAAACAGGGGAGTCTTTCTTACCATTTCTGATAGCGGAGGAGATAAGGCCGGTATAACAAGCGTATCCATCACAAGTTCGGAAAATTAGATATTGACTAGTACATAGTCTTCTTGATTAGAAAAGGGATTTTCAAGGGTTATTTTCCTGTGTAAATTTATAAGTTTTTGGCTGCAAAGACAATGTCTATATATTGTCCTTGCAAATGGCGGTTAAATGACTTACCAAATAAAAGAATGGGGGGTGTCATAATAAATCCCTGTTGTAAAAATAGCTGTTTTTTTTGCAACCCTCTAAAAAAAGTTGACAAAAATTTGTTGGACGAAGAAAAAATAAATGTTCTTAGAAATCTTATTGATTTCAAAAAGAAAGGCATAAAAAAAATTGAGATATCTGGCTGTGATCCCATCGAGTATACGCATATTTTTGAATTAATTGAGTATATAAAAAAACAAGGATTTACCGAAATACAGCTCTCCACACATGGAAGATTTTTTTCGAATAAAGAATTTGTCAGGAAAATTGAACTAGCCGGCCTAACAAAAGTAAGAATCCCCCTCTATGGATCGAAGCCAGAAATACACGATAGAATAACAGGAGCTAAAGGAAGCTTTCGGGAAACTGTCCGTGGTATCAAGAATTTATCTAAAACAAAGATAGAGATTCAGGTAACTTCATTAATAGCCGCACCAAACAAGAATGATTTAAAGCAACTAGTTGATTTGATAAAAAATATGGGCGTAACCAATTTTTATATAGCGGTTCCGCTTCTTGCTTTTAGTGGGGATGTGCCTTTTTATATTCCTTTAAAAGATTTAGGGCCTTATTTAAAGAAAATTTACGATCATTCCGAAAATACTGATTACAGTATACGTTTTTTTGAAATTCCTTACTGCGTATTGGGTTTTTATGATAAGTCTATCAAAAACAAGACATATCCGCCTGATTTGGGAAGATATTGTCAGCCCATGAAAATACATAAAACAAGCATAAAAGATATCCCCGCTTATAGATTAAAAATAAAGACAAAAATATGTAAAAAATGTCTCTGTGATAGTATTTGTGACGGTTTTCTTAAGAGGGATATAAAAAAATTTGGGATTGGCGATTTGAAACCAATAATGGATAATCATGTTAAAGAGTAAATAACGAGAAAACAGATAAAAAGACCCAAAGCTATATCTTATATTTTAATTATATCCCTGGTTTGTTGGATGTAATAATCGACCTGAGATTGTTAGTCAGATGCGAAATAAAAGAATGAGTATCAATATTTGATTAAACTAAAATGAGATCACACCTTCTGCACTTCTATGGATATAATTTCTGTGGTATAATTTTTATAGGTAAATATTAATTTTAAAAAATGAAGCAAAGAACAAAAAAAGCGATTATGGCATGTATTGCCATGTTAGCGATGGTTTTTATGACTGCTCCCGTTGGGGCGGTAGAAGAGCGCGAATTGGCTCCGGAAAACGATCCATTCTGGATTATATTCTCCGAAATGGACCATCCGACGGATACAAGTACTTGCGTAACGGCAGTCACTAACTACATAGATAGCTTGAATATCCAGGATGAAAACGAGCGCCAGGGAAGTCTTCAGGGTATGACGCAAATGTGCACAGAAATTGCCTATATGCCTGCCGAAATGGAAATCGGAATGGCGGCTGAGGGCGTAACATCAAATATATTCGCCAATACCGATGACTGGCACAACGTAGAGAACCTTTACTTTGAGAAAGCCGGAATGGGAAAAATTCAGTTCACTAACACGATTGATTTCATGTCCTACCGCTTTATGAGTTTCATGAGAAATTTTCGGGAAATGGTTGAATTCAGTGACGGGTATATCAGCTTGAATGCCGCAATGGTGTCCGGAATGAAGGAGTATGGCGCCCAGCTAACGATGTACGGGCTCGATTTTGATTCGATGCCGGATATTTATGTGACAGATGCCAATGGGGCAAATATGCACCTGGCGACCGGCAGCGATATTTCTGCGGCAAGTTATGATCCGGCTACAGGAGAGCTCACTTTCAGCGCTTCTCATTTCAGTGCTTTCAAGGCCGTGGAGGATGGCTCGAAACTGAAGGCTATGAAAATCACCAAAGTGGATCCGAGGCGGGTAAAATACAACGCAAACAAAAATACGTTCAGAGTCAACGTGAAAGGAAAAAACCTTTTCAAAAGGGGATCAGATACGGTTTGCACCCTTGGATTCAGCCAAGCAACAAAAGTTCATGCCGGAAGAGCAGGTAAGAGGGTGAAGTGCACATTCTCCATGAGCGACTTCAGCGTGCTTGGCTATTATCCCTTGGTAATATCGATTGCTGGAAACGGAGAAGTGACAAAGACAAATGCGGTTAAAATAAAGTGAGGCAAAGTATCTTGAATAAAATGCTTTTTAAGCGTAGTTATTCTGATATATAAAAAACAAAAGAACCGCTTTTTTGAGGAGTGGTTCTTTTTTGTGGTTATCTCGGATATTCCTTTCTCCGCAATTCAGTTCAAGGCCGTCACAAAATAGGCAAAATCGGTTGGTAGCCATGTTTTGTCGGACTAAATTAGGCATAAATATAAGCTTTTTCAGAGAGCGCTCGCAGTTGCAATTATTGATAAAATCTGCTAGAATTATAGAGATAAAAATAAAAAAATGACAATTCGTTCATATCTTTGGGGAATGCGTTTGAGCACTTTGGTGGCGCTGGCCTCTTTAGGGCTGGTCATCCGCTTCATAAATCCGTTTCGAGACGGAGCGCTTGGACTGACACTCTTTTATATAAGTCTGTATTTTTCCATCACAGGACTTGCCACGCTTTTTTTGTTCTGGCTACGGAGAAAATTTTCCAAAAATGAAGTTGCCTATACTAACGTTGGAATAAGCTTCCGCCAAGGAATGCTAGTGGCTTTGGCGGTATCTGTCCTTTTTGTCCTGCAAAGCTTCCGTCTGCTGCTTTGGTGGGACGCAGGACTGGTAATAGTGGCGGTGCTTCTCGTTGAGCTCTGGTTTCTGTCCAAATAAGATATAAGAAATAAGAAAGAATAAAATTAGCGTCTTTCTGATTTCTCATTTTTATTTCTTCTATTTTATTTTTTATTTCTCATCTTGATAATCATTATGCCTAAAAAAATCAAAGAATCGAAAAAATCCGATTACAATGCAAAATCCATTCAAGTTTTGGAGGGTCTCGAACCTGTCCGAAAAAGGCCGGGAATGTATATAGGAGGAACATCCGTTGAAGGCCTGCATCATTTGATCTGGGAAGTGGTCAATAACTCAATTGATGAAGCAATGGCTGGCCACTGCAAGAACATAATAATCGAAATGCTTCCAAACAGCAGAGTACGGATAATCGACGATGGCCGCGGCATTCCGGTTGAGAAGCACCCGCAAACAAAAAAATCAACGCTTGAAACGGTGATGACCAAACTTCATGCCGGCGGAAAATTCGGCGGCGAGGGATATAAGATATCCGGCGGGCTTCATGGAGTCGGAGTGAGCGTTGTGAATGCCCTTGCCTCCTGGATGCGGGCTGAGGTTGCTCGGGAAGGAAGGACTTGGATCCAGGAATATAAGCGAGGGAAGCCGACCGGACAGGTGAAGGCTAACGGAAAAAGCAATCGCACCGGGACGACTATTACTTTCGATCCCGATCCGGAAATTTTTCCGGAGATTGTCTGGAATTGGAATAAAATCGTCGATTATCTGCGCCAACAAGCCTATCTTACAAAAGGAGTGAGCATCAAAATTTACGATAAGAGGGAAGTGTTGTCGGAAAACGATACTTACAAAGAAAAGCGAATCGGTTTTTGCTTTGACGGAGGTATTGCTTCATATATCAAGTTTCTAAACCGGGGCAAAGAGGTCAAGAACTTCCGGCCTTTTTATGTCGAAAAGACCCAAAACGAGGTTTATGTCGAGATTTCACTCCAATATATTGAAGGTCTCAAGGACCACCTTTATGCCTTTGCCAATAATATCTATACTGTCGAAGGCGGCATGCATGTTACCGGTTTTCGAACGGCGCTAACAAGAGTCCTCAATGATTATGCCCGAAAGAATAATCTTCTTAAAGACAAAGATGATAATCTCACCAGTGACGATGTTATTGAAGGAATCACGGCGGTAATCAGCGTTAAGCTCAAAAATCCCCAGTTTGAGGGGCAAACCAAGGCAAAGCTGGGCAATAATGAAGTTCGCGGGATTGTTTCTTCAGTAATGGCCGAAGGATTCAATGAATACCTGGGAAAAAATCCGCAAGATGCCAAGGCGATTATCGGCAAATGTTTAATTTCTGCCCAAGCGCGTCTAGCGGCTCAAGCTGCTAAGCAAGCCGTAATCCGAAAAGGAGCCCTCGAAGGAATGACCCTTCCGGGAAAATTGGCCGATTGCTCGTCGAGGGATGCTTCGAAGTCGGAACTTTACATTGTTGAGGGAGACAGTGCTGGAGGCAGCGCCAAACAGGGGCGCGACAGGACTTTTCAGGCTATTTTGCCACTTCGCGGAAAAATTCTGAATGTTGAGAAAGCCAGGATTGACAAAATGCTGATGTCGCAGGAAATCAAAAATCTGATTATTGCCATGGGAACGGGAGTAGGCGATCAGGCCAATATCGACAAGATGCGATATCATCGTATTATAATCATGACCGATGCCGATGTGGACGGGTCCCATATCCGGACGCTGCTTTTGACTTTTTTCTACCGCAATTTCGAAGAGATCATAAAGCGTGGCTATCTTTATATAGCCCAACCGCCGCTTTATCGTCTCCAAAAAGGAAAAGAAGCTTCTTATGCCTATAATGAGGAAGATAAGGCTGAGATCATCGAGGAATTTTTGAAAAAAAACAAAGAAAATCCGAAGAAGATTGCCAAGGCTCTAAAAAAGACAGAGGAGCCAGGAGAAGAGGAGGCCGAAATAAGCGACGAAGAGAAAAAATCAGGTGTGAATATCCAGCGCTACAAAGGTCTTGGAGAAATGAATCCTTCCCAGCTTTGGGAAACGACCATGGATCCGGCCAATCGCGTCATGTATCAGGTGAAGGTTGAAGATGCCGCCGAAGCCGACAAAATCTTCAATATTCTGATGGGGTCCGAAGTTGAGCCGCGCAAACGCTTTATTCAAGCTGAGGCAAGAAGCGTTGTTAATTTGGATGTATAAATAAAAAAGCCCCACACCAACTGTTTTTGGCGCATAAAATGCCTGTCTATTGACAAAATTTGCAGAAGCATTATTATGTATAAGTAAGTTAAAAATATCAATAAAGGAAAGTGATTCAAGCTTTTGGAATGGATGACCCCACAAAATATCTTTTCGTGAGAAAGGCGGGGCATAAGCCTTTTTAATTTTGGGTATGTCTAAAGAAAAAGAGATAATTAAGCTGCAGGGAGTAGTCCGAGAAACTCTTCCCAGTACGACTTTCAGAGTCGAGCTTGAAAATGGGCATGAAATTCTCGCCCATATCTCCGGGAGAATGAGGGTAAATTATATCCGTCTTCTGCCGGGCGATAAAGTTATGGTCGAGATGAGTCCCTACGATCTCACAAAAGGAAGAATCGTCCACAGGCTCTAATTTATAACTGCGATATTCAACAATGAAAGTTCGGGCATCAGTGAAAAAAATTTGCAATAAATGCAAGGTTATAAAAAGAAAAGGAAAACTTTTTGTGATTTGTGATACTCCGAAGCACAAGCAAAGGCAAGGTTAGATGAAATCAAAGATTCAAATGTCAAAGTGTAAAATCTTGATCCTAGCTGTACTGCATTTTTGAATTTTGATTTTTAAATTTTAAATTTAGCGAAGCGCAAATGGCACGTATCGCTGGGGTAAATATCCCCGATGACAAAAGAATAGAAATAGCTCTCACATATATTTATGGAATAGGGAGATCAAGAAGCGGGAAAATCCTTGCTGCTTTGAGTTTGAGCCCGGACACAAGATCGAAAGATCTCAGCGAGGCTGATATAAACAGCCTAAAAGACTACATAGAAAAAAACTTTACCATAGAGGGAGAGCTCAAGCACCAAAAACAGATGAACATAAAGAGGCTCAAGGATATTGGCTGCTATCGAGGAGTTCGCCATATGAGAGGATTGCCGTCACGGGGCCAGAAGACTAGGACAAACACAAGAACTGTGAGAGGAAACGTCAGAAAAACAGCTGGAAGCGGACGAAGGCCATCCGCGGAAAAGACATAATTTGATATTTAAACATAGTTTTTAGTATTTTTTAAACAATGTCAGAGAAAGAACAAGAAAAATCCAAAGAGGAAAAAGTGCCTGGCCAAAAACCGGAAGCGGTTGTTGCTGATGGAAAGGCAGCGGAAGAAAATGTCAAAAATACCGAGAAGCCGGAAGGAAAAGAGGAGGAGGCGGTGCCTGCAAAGAAAAAAAAGAAGAAGATCCGTCGGCAGGTCCTCAAGGGACAGGTCCATGTTCAGTGCACCTATAACAATACAATCGTTACTTTTGCCGATCTTAGCGGGAAAGTCTTGGCCTGGTGCAGTGCCGGATCACTCGGCTTCAAAGGAGCGAAAAAGGCAACTCCCTATGCTGCAACGCAAATTGTGAATACTTCGGCTGAAAAAGTGGAAAAATACGGTCTTAAGGAGATTGAAGTCTACGTAAAGGGAGTAGGAAGCGGTCGGGAAGCTTCAATCAGGGCGCTAGCCAACAAGGATTTTGAAATAACTCTAATAAAAGATCTCACTCCAATTCCTCACAACGGATGTCGTCCGAGGAAACCCAGAAGAGTTTAGTCTATAATACTCGCCAATCTCAGATCGAATGCTTACGGACAGATATTAGGATCCATTCGTTCTGACTTTAGCGCTAGTCTGTATAAATATGTCGCGAGATTTATCACCACAATGCAAACTTTGCCGAAGAGCTGGAGAAAAGCTTTTTCTTAAGGGTGACCGGTGCGGCAAGCCGAATTGCGCCATGGTTCGTCGGCCCTACCCGCCGGGCGTAAACGGAAGCAAACGAAAGAGGCCGCTCAGTGAATTTGGACAGCAGCTGGCCGTAAAGCAGAAAATAAAGAGGATTTATGGAGTACTGGAAAAGCCTTTCAAAAAATACTTCAAAGAAGTTAAAGATAAGCCGGGCGTTACAGGGGATCTCTTGATGCAAAAGCTCGAAATGAGGCTTGATAATGTCATTTATCGAACTGGTTTTGCAGCAAATCGCAGGCAAGCCCGCCAGCTGGTAAAGCATTCCCATTTCATTATTGGCGCCAAGCGCGTGAACATACCCTCTTTTTCGGTTAAAATCGGAGACGTTATTGAAATAAAGCCCAATAAACAGAAAAAGAATTATTTCAATGAACTTGCGGCGATTATTCGAGGAAAGGATGCCCACACATTGCCGAATTGGCTGGAGCTGGATGCGGGGAAAATGAGCATTAAAGTAAAGAATAAACCAACCAAGGATGATATCGGAATTGATGTTGATGCTCAGATGGTAGTTGAATATTATTCTCGTTAATATTTAAATTAAAAAAATGCAAAAGGTATCTCTGCCAAATAAACCTGTTTATACGGAAATTGGAAAAAATTCTGGAAAAATAGAAATTGACGGTTGTTATCCTGGATATGGAACGACCTTGGGCAACACGCTCCGAAGAGTGCTGCTTTCATCCCTCACTGGCGTGTCTGCAACATCAGTAAAGATCGAAGGGGCTTCCCATGAATTTTCAACGTTGCCGGGCGTACTCGAGGATATGATCCAGATAATCCTAAACCTGAAAAAAGTCCGTTTTAAGATGCATAAAGACGAGCCGGTAAAGCTGACACTCAAAGAAAAAGGTGCAAAAAAAATTACTGCTGCTCAGATCCAGTGTCCGGCGGATGTTGAAGTTGTTAATAAAGAAGCTCCCATAGCTACGATTACGGATAAAAAAGGAGAACTTGAGATGGAAATAGAAGTTCAGAAAGGTTTGGGCTATGTTCCGGTTGAACAGCAGGAAAGGGAAAGAAAAGAGATCGGACTTATCGCCATTGATGCCGTGTTTACTCCTGTCAGGCGAGTCAATTATACCGTTGAGAACACCCGAGTCGGAAAAAGAACTGACTATGACAAAATTACCCTTGAAATAGAAACTGACGGATCGATTTCTCCAAAAATAGCTTTCGAGCAGGCGATGGAGATAGTCATGGAGCAGTTTGGAGCAGTTAAGAGTTTCGGGGAGGAAATAGTTGAGGCGGAAGAGGCGGTGGAAGAAGAGATTGTGAAAAATGTCGAAGAAGCTGAAGGAACTATTGAGGAGGACACACTTTCAAAAAGCGTGGATACACTTTCCTTTTCAACGAGAACATCAAATGTCCTGGAAAAAAACAGCATCAAAACAATCGGAGAAATAGTTTCTTTGAAAGAGGAAGAGCTGATGAATCTCGAGGGAATGGGAGAAAAGAGCGTCAAAGAGATAAAAAAAGCGATTGGGAATTTCGGATTGACGCTGAAGTAGGCAAGAGCAGAGAAAAGACTTTCTGGGAATTCGACTCGGTATATTCCCGGAGCAGGCAGAATTTTATGTAATTTTAATCATTTTTATCGGTAATCACAATATTTCTAAAGAGATGAAACATCTTAAGAAAGGAAGAAAATTTAGCCGGACGGCAAAACAGAGGAGAGCAATGCTCAAAAATCTCTTGGGAAGTTTTCTTATCAAGGAAAAAATAACCACAACTGAGGCAAAAGCCAAGGAACTCAAGATGATTTCCGAAAAGATGATAAGTCAGGCCAAAAAAGTGTTGTCGGATGATAAAAAAGAAAGCATTTCAGCCATGAGAATTGTAAGATCAGGCTTACCCCAAAATGTCACGCCATCCGCCATAAAAAAGATCGCAGAGAGATTTGTCGCCCGTAAAGGCGGATATGTGAGAATAATCAAAAAAGGGGCGAGAAGGTCGGACAGTGCCAAGATGGCGGTTATCGAAATGGTAAGTGAATAATTCCGTAAGTTGCCTAAAAGAATTTTTTTATGAATAAAATTGAATCTAAAAAAAATAAGAGATATTTCCTTTTTGATTCTAATGAATATGTCTTAGGGCGACTTTCGGCGAAAGCAGCTTTTATTTTGCAGGGAAAAAACAGTCCGGACTATTCTCCAAACAAGGAGGCGAATAACTGGGCTGTAGTAATAAACAGCGCCAAAATTCAGATTACAGGCAATAAAGCCGAGAATAAGACCTATCACCGTTTCTCCGGCTATCCAGGCGGAATAACATCGAAAAAACTTAAAGATCTGATGAAAGACGATCCGGATTTGGTTATTAGGAGATCGGTCTACGGCATGCTTCCCAAGAATAAGCTGCGGAATAAGATGATGAAGAGGCTGCTTATCTCGAGAGACGCTGTTCATGGCCTCGACGTCAAATTTGAGGAATAATTTTAGTCAATTAATATATCATTAAGATGCCAGTAAAGAAACCGGTAAAAAAAGAAAAATCAGTTCCAGCAACTAAGGAGAAAAAGGAAGTGAAATCCAAATATTTTTCCAGTGTCGGACGCCGGAAAAAGGCAATTGCCAGAGTCCGTCTCTTTGAGACTTCCTCAAAAAAAGAAGCTGAAGCTATCGTGATCAATGAAAAACCGATGAAGGAGTATCTGACTTTGTCCGATCTTCAGGAAATTGTCGAAGCTCCTCTCCGAGCGACAAATACCAGTGATAAGTTCGCGTTGAAGATTCTAGTGAAAGGTGGCGGTATTCGTGGACAAGCCGAAGCTATCCAGCTTGGGGTGGCAAGAGCCTTGGTGAAGTTTAGTGAAGATTTTCGGAAAACCCTTCGGGATCTTGAATATCTTACCCGGGATGCCAGAGTGGTGGAGCGCAAGAAAGCCGGTCTCAGGAAAGCCAGAAGGGCTCCTCAATTCTCAAAACGTTAGTTTTTCTTTTGACTTCCTATGATATATCAAAATTTAAATGATCCCTTTTTGTGAGGGATCATTTTTTTGGCGTCTGTTATTTTCTATTTTACTGAAAGAAGCCTGTTTTTTCCGGGATGTCAATATAATTTAGTATTCTCTGGCCATTCACTTCATGAACAAAATAAAATCTTCCGTTTCCTGAATCGTAAGTAGCTGGAAATTCGTTCAAATTATTATTAAAAATTTCCATCGATGACCGGTGATCCCGGGAATCGAGTTCAATTATCTTCATCTTGTTTTGATTTGTGAAAAAGACATGCTCATAATCACGATACCAGAAAACATTATCAATATTCGAAGAAAAACGAATGATTTGCTGGGTCTCATTCTCCTCCCGTCTCGGTTGCGTTTTCCATTCCTTGAGGAACAATACGTCGATTTCGTTGTTGCTCCAATAAAGCAGCTTTTTACCGTCGTCGGAAAATTGAACACCGATGACATTATCACCAAGTTTTTGAATAGTGTCCTCCGCCGCCTTGTTCCGAACAAATAACTCTCCATTTTTCAATATAAGCGCCTGGCGATCTTCATCGAAAACAATAAGCCTTGCTTCGCTGCTGATTTCACTTTCAGTAAACGGAGAAAAGGTAATTTGGGTTATATTTTCTCCAGAAAGGTCTGAACTGTACAATATATTGTTATTTCGGATAAAATACAAACCGCTCGAAGAAAAGTCATAAGTCTTGATATCTTCCGTAACAAGAATGATTTCTTTGGAATCGATATCGAGTTTGTATAAATCAGTGGATATTTTACCGTCCGCTTTCGCAAGGAAATATATAACACCCTTTTCCTTGGAGCTCCAACGAGCTTTTTGCAGGTCCTTGAGCTTTGTCATTTCGGACAGAAAGGATGCCTCGATGTCTAAATCTGCGCTGGTAATCAGGTAATCCTTCTGATTATTGCGTATTACGGGGCTGACAATGTAGCTTTCCTTGAAATTCCACTCCAAGTTTTCTAGTTTATCTTCGGGAAAGCTTATGTTTTCTCCAGAGTAAATAACTTGAGGATCATTCTGTCCAACATTGAGGAACCAGATCTGAAACTGGTTTTCATTCGATTTGATATAAGCAACTCTTTTTCCAAAGGGCGATGGAAAAAATCTTTCGGCACCAGAAGCCCCTAGTTCTTGAAGCTTGGCTGTTTTTGGCAAAAGAATGACATTCCAAAACTCGGTCGAAATGCCGCTATGAACTTCAATTCTTTTCTCCCAATCCTGATAGCCTTCGGAACTTACCCGAAGATTATAATTTCCGGGCCTAAGGCCGTTGAGCGTAATTGAGCTATTTATGATGTCCAGGCTCTTTGTCGGCTGAAGGTCATCATTAAGATAGATATTAACCGACGTTGGTAAGGATTTTATAGTAACGGATCCGCTGTGTATAAAAATGCCATGGTATTTATCATACCGAAAACCCTGTGAATAATAGATTACAAGAGGGGATATCGCTAAAAAAATAATAAAAAAAATCCAAAAAATCAATCGACGATGAATTATTTTCATTTATTTGCTATTAGCCTGATGCTGATAATAAAGTTTAAAAAAAATAAATTGGCATTCACTCCAAGGCAAGCCCTGGACGCTTTCGGGTTCCGCGACCCGCTTCGCTCGACAATAAAAACAAGACAGCCTGTCTCGCGTGAATTGATTCTCTTTAGGCGATTGTCTTTCTGAAATCATCATATGGCAATAAGCCTCTTTTGTCTAATTTTTTGACCAACCAAAAAACCGGACTTTGCCGGCTCCTGGTTGGTCTCGAAAAAGGAGACCGATTATATAGAAAGGAACGCTTTTTGTTTAGGAAACTTTATGAATTTCTGAAATTATCATAACCCAGGAACTCTTTGAGAGTATTTTTGCAGATTCTTAAGCTGTTTTTCGTTTAGTCCCTTGGATTTTTCAATTGCTTTCGCAATCGTATCTTTGCTGAATTCTCTCGTGTCACCGATCTTAAGTTTTCCGTTACCGACTTGCCGTCGCAGATAATCTTCGATGAAGATCTTATGTTCGGCGCTAAGGCTCGTATCCGGATTTTTTTCCAAGTAGTTAGCCAGAGCTCTTCGGGCCAACTTGGTCGTACCGTCGCCTTTGGCTGCCGTTTCCATGAAAGATGAATCAGTTTCCTTGCTGGTTTGAACTTCAGCTGCAGGAGTTTCTTCAGACGGTTTCTTGACTTCTTCTGAAGGCATTGGTTCCTCAGATTTTATTTCTTCGGAAGTTGCAGCTTCTTCGTCTGTTGTTTCTCCGCCAATCACACTGATTTTTCCTTCTCCTTCTTCCTGGCTTATAGCCGGCTCTTTCTGTGTTAATGGAGCCTGGGTTCTTTTGGAGTATGCATAAATTCCGCCGGCGATAGCAATAACTATTACGATGCTAACCAGCATTCGAAGATTCTCCTGAAGCCAGTTCCCCATATCACCCCTCCCATCCTCCGAAGTTTCTTCTACTTCGTCGGAATTATTGGGATCCTTTTCCATTTACTTACACCTACCTTTCTAGCTTACCCTGCTAATTTGCCTTTATTAAGGGCAACATCAGCAGTGCTTAAATTATTAACGTTCACTTTTTCAGCGCTTTTTAGCTAGCGCATTTTCCTGAAATATAGCAGGTATTGCTGCTATTTGTCAATTTTCAGAATTTGGAAAAATATAATCTTGATTTTAAAATATTTTTAAATTATTTTCGATTTGCGCGAGAAGAATCAGCGAGCTTTTTTTCATAAAATTATTTTTTGAATCATTCGCAAAATATTTTTTGGAAAATTGTGGATAACTCTCTTGACAGATGTTTCAAAAAATACGTTAATATAGATAGATGAAAAAAAATGCTTGTAACAATTTTATTTTGTTGTTAAAATAAAAAATAAATAGTAATCCTGTTGAATAAATTATTTAAATATAAAAATTCGTTTTAACAGGATACATAAATGAAGGGAGGTGAAAAATAAAATGGCAAAGAAAAAAGCAAAAAAGAAAGTTGTGAAGAAAGCTAAAAAAGCAAAGAAGAAAAAGAAGAAATAGTTTGAATCAGTTTTCTTTTTGCCCGCTCAAATTTTTGAACTTATATCTCATGGAATGCTTGAGAGATGAGTCCGGGAATTTGGGCGGGCTTTCGTTTCATAAGATCCTTTTAAAGAGTATTTTCGCAATCCTGTTTTTACCCGCCAAATCCTTTTCGAAAATGACCGCAGAACTGGGGAAATTCTCCCCGATAAGCCTTAAAACAGGCTTTTTTTGTTCGGGACTGATTTCCAATAAAACCGTGATCAGTGAACAGTTATAAGTGCGCATTAGCTCCTTTATTTGCTTGAGAAGTTTTTTGTAATGCTTCAGTCCGTTATCATCGCTGACCAGCGCCGCTTTTGGTTCAAATTTCAGGTTTGGAATGTATTTAGCGTATATTTTTCGAGAGACGTAGGGGAGATTAGCGGTGATGATAAGATGTTTGTTTCTAATTTTATTTTTCCTGTCTAAAAAATAATCAAGCAAATCCGAATGGATAAATTTTATTTTTTTGTCTGTATGATGTTTTTTTGAATTTTTTTTTGCGACTCTCAGAGCTTTTTTGGAAATATCAATCCCATAAAAAGAAAATTTCCGACAAACTTTATCTGGAATATTTTTTACGATTGAGACAATGATATTTCCTGATCCGGTTCCGATATCAATAATATTTAAGTTTCCTTTTTCATATCTTGCGCTTTGTATGCAGCTTAAAGTATTTTCTACTAAAATTTCAGTTTCAGGGCGGGGGATGAGAACGTTTTGATTTACATAAAAATCCAATCCATAAAATTCCTTTGAATTTATAAGATATGCTATCGGCTCGCCGGCATTTCTTCGCGTCATCATTTTTTTTGTTTTAAACTGTTGAATCTTCGTCAGTTCTCTTTTCGGATGAGCGAAAAGGTACTCTTTCGGTTTTTTGATAATAAAAGATAAAAGAACCTCCGCTTCAAGAGGGGAGATTCTGCTGCTAAATGTATATTTTCTAAGCGCTTGCTGAATATTCATTATAATTTTCAGGCCATTTTTCTTTTTTGTTCCTCTTCTTTCAGTCTGTCGATTATTTTTTCCAGATCGCCACTCAAAATTCCTTCAATATTGCTCCAGCTCTCTTTTATGCGATGGTCGGTAATCCGATCCTGGGGAAAGTTGTAGGTGCGGATTTTTTCGCTGCGGTCGCCGGTTCCAATCTGGCTTTTTCTTTGGTCGCCCAGTTCTTTTTGCTTTTTTTCCTCCTGCTCCGCCAAAAGCCTCGAGCGGAGAACTTTAAGAGCCTTTTCCTTGTTTTTTATCTGGGATTTTTCATCCTGGCAGGTGACTATGGTTCCTGTCGGAAGATAGGTTATTCGCACCGCGCTGTAAGTGGTGTTCACGCTTTGTCCGCCTGGTCCGGAAGAACAATAGGTATCAATGCGGAGGTCCTTAGGATCTATGGTTATATCAACCTCTTCCGCTTCCGGGAGTACCGCGACTGTCACTGTGGAGGTGTGGATCCTTCCCATTTTCTCCGTTTCTGGCACTCTCTGCACCCTGTGGACTCCCGATTCGTATTTCATTTTTCCGAAAACATCCCGTCCTTCAATATTCACGATCACTTCCTTGAATCCGCCGATTGGAGTTTGGCTGGAATTCAATATCCCGGCCCGCCAGCTGTTTTTTTCGGCATACTTAAGATACATCCGGAGAAGACTGGCAGCAAAAAGCGCCGATTCATCGCCTCCCGCGCCAGCCCGGATTTCAACAATGGCATTTTTTTCGTCATTCGGATCCTTGGGAATGAGCAGGCCTTGAAGTGACTTTTCAACACTTTCCTTCTTTTTTGATAGCTTGACATTTTCTTCCATCGCCATGCCCTTTAGTTCTTCTTCCTGTGCGCTGTTCACTATTTCCGCGTTTTCCCGCATTTCTTTTTCGATATGGTCAAATTCATTGGCGACTTTCACGATTTCTTCCAGTTCCGAAAGCCGCTTGCCAATTTCCTTCATTTTTTTACCATCAGAAACAATTCCGGGCTTCTGAAGCTCGGCTTTCAGGTTTTCATATTCTTTTTTTATCTCTTCAATTTGATGAAGCATATGCTTTGTGATAGGATAATCGTGTGAACTTCTCTCGAAAAAATAGCATAAATCCGCTTAATGCGCAAAATTTAGCTCTACTGTATGTCAAGATAATAAGTTTATTACCTTGCTCCAAAGAGTCTAATATCATCAAATTCGGAATTAAAGAGTAATCCCCAGCCTATAATTATTTAATAATTAAGAAAAAATTATGACGCTTGAAGCCATGAAAATTCCCGCTCTTTCAGAAGACAGGGAAGAGGAGCTTACGGAATTAGCCTATGACGATCGAGCCGACGAAGCGCTTCAGGAAGCTTTAAAAATAGGTGCTGCCAGAGTAGTAAATCTGGCATCTAGGATCGTATTGTGTTCCGGTTCGTACTCGGAAGAAAGCCGGTTGCTTGCGGCTCAGAACAATTTTGATCCGGATCTCGAAGAAATCCGCAGAAAAATTTTGAGTCCAAAATCATAGCCGGAAATATTTGCAAAAAAAGAAGCGGAAGAAATTTTATTTTAAAAGGCCATCGATTTCTCGATGACCTCCTCTCTGACTAATTTTCTTAGATTGCTTTGAATCTGACGTACTCTATTACAATGATTCCGACTCCGCTTGCTGCCGCACCGTAGGCAAAGATATTTTGGTTAACAGGAATCGGGAGAAATATCCTTATAATAGGTGCAAGTCCGCATAGGATGATGAAGACACAGACGGACCGCGATGGCCTCTTCTGATTTCCCTGAAGGATGATAAGAAAAAGGCCGATTATTTGAAGAAAAGAACATATGCCCGTAACAATCTCCATATTTTTCATTTTGAACTCCTCTGTAATTTGTTTTTTTACATTTTAAAATAGCAGAAATAGTAAAAATTGTCAAGTACAAAAAACACCACTTTTTGAAGGGTGTTTTTATGAAAGAAAATAGTCTATTTTTCTGTGGTTTTTTTCGTCTTTTTCTTGGAAACCTTCTTCTTGATTATCAGCTTGGTTTTCGGCTTTTTCTTCGCCTTATCCTTCGCTTTTTTCTTCTCAATTTCTGCTTTCATTTTCGACGATTTTTCAAAGCGTTTCTTGAAGCGATCCAGCTGCCCGGCTGTGTCAACTAGCCGTTTTTTGCCTGTATAAAAAGGATGGCAAGCAGAGCAGACCTCTACTTTGATTTCCGGCTTGGTCGACCCGGTTGAAATGATATTGCCGCAGGCACAGATAATTTTGGCCTCGCTGTAATATTTTGGATGGATATCTTTTTTCATGATTTTGCCATAAATTATAAATCAAAACCTTGCCTGTCCAACTAGACTCTTGCGGGCATGTCGGAAGGCGAATATGCGAAATATAAAAGAAATAATTTGAATTTTCGCAACATTTGGAGATTATCACATTATTTATTAATTGACAAGTTTAGCATAAGCTGATAACATCTTAAACGATATCATTCATATCTCTTGTGACAAATATTCCTTGTCCTGATCAATTTTTATGACCAGGTCTTATCAAGAGATAGGTGTTAAGTAATAAAGGAAAAATAATGAAAAAAGAAGCAGAAGCAGTTCAAGTAAAAGAAGAAAACAGCCATGAAAATGTGGCTCGTTTTAAGTATGAGAGGTTCGAATTATCAATTTCGGAAATGCTCAAGCATGGCCTTCATTTCGGTCATAGAAAGTCGCGCTGGAACCCGAAAATGAAGCCCTATACATTCACGGTGCGCAACAATATCCATATAATCGATCTTGAGAAAACACTTTCTCTTTTCCAGGAGGCGATTGATTTTTCGCGGGGTATCGTAAAAAATGGCGGGAAAATCCTTTTAGTGGGAACGAAGCCTCAGGCCAGAAGATTGATCGAAACTGCCGCCCAAGAGATAGATATGCCTTATGTTTCCAATAGATGGCTAGGCGGTACTTTTACGAATTTTTCAGAGATAAAAAAAAGGATAAAATATCTCAATGACCAGGAAGCAAAACTTGACCGCGGCGAACTTGAAAAATATACCAAATACGAACAAACCCAGTTCAAAAAAGAAATTGAAAGAATGAACGAAAAAATGGGCGGTCTCAAGAAAATGGACAGTTTCCCCCAGGCTATTTTCGTACTTGATATAAAAGAGGACATTTTGGTGGTAAAGGAAGCTCGCAGGGTAAAAATACCCGTCATAGCGATTGTCGACACAAATACAGATCCGACCCTGGTTGATTATCCGATTCCGGCCAATGACGACGCCGTTTCTTCTCTTCAATACGTTTTGGGAATGATAGTAAAAAATATCAAAGAAGAAAAAAGGGCCAAAATGGCTTCTTCGAAAGAGGAAGCGGATGTCCAGGCTAAAAATAAGTCTTAAATTCAATTTTCATGTCAAAAGATAAAAAAATAGACGCCAGCCTTGTCAAAGACCTTCGAGACAAGACAGGTGCGAGCATTATGGAGTGCAAAGCTGCTCTTGAAAAAGCGGCGGGTGATATCGAGAAGGCCATAGTCTACTTGCGGCAAAAAGGGAAAGAAAAAGCGGTAAAAAAATCCACCAGAGCGACCGGAGAAGGGATTGTGGCGGCCTATATCCACAGCAATAAAAAAATCGGAGCCATGGTTGAATTGAGATCAGAAACCGATTTTGTGGCCAAGAATGCCGAGTTTCAGGAACTGGCATATGATTTGGCGATGCACATTGCCGCCATGTCGCCGAAATTCCTTTCTTTTGATCAGGTAGGCGAGAAGGAGAAGGATGAATACGAGCATCTAGTGAGAGAAGAGCTGGCTAATGAAAAAAAGCCTGCCGAGATTATCGAGAAAATTGTCGAAGGAAAAATCAAAAAACACTTCGAAGAGCTATCTCTGCTTAGCCAGGCTTTTATCAAAAATCAGGACATGACCATTTCTGACCTGATAAAAGAGAAAATTTCAAAAATTGGCGAGAATATCCAAGTGGGGAATTTCACCAGATTCGAGGTTTAGCTGAAAAAAAGGAAAGCTTTTGAAAGTAGTGCCGGTATGAGTTAGATTCAAAAAATGATAACACGTTAAATATCGCCCTCTACATGAATACTTTTTTTCTAAAAGTTCATCCCTGGGACAATCCTCGAAAGGCGCAAAGCGTTCATGTGATCAGCGCAGGGGACGTTGTCATTGTTGATACGGAAAACGGGATGGAAGCGGCTATTGTGGAGTCGCTTTCGGATGCCAGGGAAATTCCGGGACAGAAGGGCAATGATGAGCAATCAGAAGTAAGGATTGTCCGCAAGGCCAATCTTAGCGACCTGAAAATATTGAGCGAGCAAAAAAAGAAAGGGAAGGAAGCGGTTGAAATGTGCCGGAAAGAAGTCAAAAAAATAAATCTTCCCATGAAAATAGTCGATGCCGCCTTTTCATTCGATGGAGGAAGCATCATTTTCGCCTTTATTGCCGATGGAAGAGTGGACTTCAGGGATTTGGTAAAAACTCTCTCCAAGCAGCTTCAGCGTTCGATCAGACTGCATCAAATTGGGGCCCGTGATGAGAGTCGGCAGGGAGGGGGATATGGCATTTGCGGAAGAGAATTATGTTGTGTTAAGTTTAAGGGCAACCTGCCGAGCATCACTTCGGAAATGGCAAAAATTCAGCAAATTTCTCACAGGGGCTCGGAGCGCATCTCGGGTATCTGCGGAAGGCTCATGTGCTGTCTCGCCTTTGAAGCTGATCAATATCGTGAACTCTTGGATCAATATCCAAAAGTAGGGGACCAGGTAAATGTCAAAAACGCCAAAGGTGTTGTCAGGGAGGTGAATGTACTGACAGAAGAAATCAAAATAATGCTAGAAGACAAAAGCATTATTTCCGTAAATAAGAATGATTTATAGTTAATCGCGCAATTATTATGTGGCTCTATTTACCACCAGCAATCCTGATAGCGGCTCTTATCGGCCTCGTTGTTATTCTCGGGAAGAAAACGGCAGCGCTTAAAAAAATGGGACCTTTGCGATCCGAGGCCAATATTCAGAAACCGGCTGATTCAAACGCAAGCCGGGTGAAAAAAATAGGAGGCATACTTCTGAAAACTTTGGAAAGGATTTTACATTTGACGAAAGTTGTTTTTCGAAAAAGCGAGGAATCAGTGACTGGCTGGACCAAAAAAATCAAAGAAAGGCGATTAGGAAGAAAAATGGGTGTAAATTCACCTATGGAAAAGAATCTATTTGCCGACGATCTTAATATACCGGACATAAGCGACGAAAATATAAGAAAAATCAAGGACGAGGAGATGATTGAAGGTATCAACAGGATTGACGACGGCCTGGAGTTTACTGGAAGGAAAGCCCAAGTCAGGTCGTCCATAAGGGAAGAGATTACCATTATTCCGGCAAAAACCGAAATAGAGCCATTGCCCGAAGACAAGGTGAGGGAGGATGCCCTGATCCATAGAATCGCTGAAAATCCAAAGGATATAGAAGCCTATCGGGAGCTGGGGGATTACTATATGGCTGTCGGAAACATTAAGGATGCAAAAGATTCTTTCAAGATGGTACTCAAGCTTCGTCCGCGCGATCTTAAGGCAAAAAGCAGTCTTCGGGAAATTGAATTAAAGATGAGGCTTAGAAATTAAAACAAAAATTTGCCGCCCTAGCTCAATGGCAGAGCAACTGTTTTGTAAACAGTAGGTTGTGGGTTCGAATCCGACGGGCGGCTCGGGGAAAACTGGGTAGGTGACAGAGCGGCCAATTGTACCAGACTGTAAATCTGGCGCCTTCGGGCTACGGGGGTTCGAATCCCTCCCTGCCCACAATTCGAACCAGGAAAGAGGTCGGGAAAACGTGAGTTTTCCCGAAGTGGAAGTATTGAAACCGCAAGGTTTCAAAGAGCGAAGCGATGTTTGCATCCCTCCCTGCCCACAATTGAATTCAAAGGAAGGAGGAAATTAATTAAACATTGATTCTTTTCGAGACGTGAATTTACGATCCCTGCTGCCAAAACAAACTATTTTCTGCGATTACATTTCTGATCTCGCAAAAATTCAGAGAGAAATGGCTCTCAATTTTCATGATCTCTCGCATTCTTTCAAGGATTTCGAGAATCATGCTAAAAAAGCGCAGGAGCTTGAGCATAAGGCGGATGATAAGACGCATGAAATAGTCCGTGAGCTAAACCATACTTTTATCATACCTTTCGATCGTGAAGATATCTATAAACTTGCTCAGGAACTGGACGACGTAGTCGATCTCATGGAAAACGTGGTCAGTAACATCTTTGTTTACGGCATAAAGACCAAAGAGCCGGCGCTTGTCGAATTTTCCGATCTGATCAAAGAAGCCTCCCAAAATTTGACGGATCTTTCCGAGTGTCTCCGGGAACTAAGATATACGCCTCGCGTGCTGGAGCTGAAAAAGAAAATGCATGATCTTGAAACGGAAGGCGACAAAATATTCCGAAAAACAATATCGGAATTTTTCGCCAACGGGCATGATCCATTGAGGGTGATCAAATGGAAAGATATCCTGGAAGACCTGGAAAGGGTAATGGATAAATATCAAGAGGTCGGCGATACTATCGAAGGAATAATAGTAAAATTTCACTAATTGAAAAGGGGAGTCAAAGAACGTGTCTTTCATCATCTTCATCATCTTTATTGCTTTGGTATTTGATTTTACGAACGGGATGCACGATTCTGCTAATTCCATCGCAACTATTGTTTCTACTCGCGTTCTTACTCCTAAACAGGCGGTTATCTGGGCTGCCTTTTTTAATTTCGTCGCTTTTGTTGTTTTTGGAACGGCCGTAGCCACAACAATCGGAAAAGGAATGGTGGATATCAATATCGTGACGCCGATGGTCATTTTTGCCGGACTTATCGGAACAATTGCTTGGAATGTTTTGACTTGGTGGTGGGGGCTTCCGACCAGTTCTTCACATGCCCTTATCGGCGGATATGCAGGTGCGGCAATTGCCAAAGGCGGATTTGCGGCAATAATTCCCGGCGGATGGTACAAAACCTTGATTTTCATTATCCTTGCTCCAGCCATTGGGATGCTTTTAGGGTTTATTCTGGAGGTGATCAGTATTTGGCTGGTCTATAAAAAGCGGCCGAATCTAATTGATAAATGGTCGCGGCGGATGCAGGTTGTTTCCGCGGCGCTATACAGTCTCGGCCACGGCGGTAACGATGCTCAAAAGACCATGGGAATCATTACGAGTCTTCTGGTGGCGGGTGGATTGCTTAATACCTTCCACATTCCTCTGTGGGTTGTCCTTTCCGCTCAGGCAGCGATTGCTTTTGGAACTTTGAGCGGCGGCTGGAGGATAGTAAAGACCATGGGACAGAAAATAACAAAGCTGAAACCGATCGACGGCTTTTGCGCCAATACGGCTGGTGCTGCGAGTATTTTCATCGCGACTCATATGGGTGTTCCTGTCAGTACTACTCATGTCATCACCGGTGCAATCTCCGGAGCCGGATCGATCCGCCGCTTCTCGGCTGTTCGCTGGGGAATAACCTTGAAAATTGTTTGGGCCTGGATTTTTACAATTCCTGTCGCTGCCCTGATTTCCGGCGGGATCTATTATGTGATAAAGCTGTTTATTTGATAATATCGAAAATCTATTATCATTTTATCGCAGAAAGCCCTTTTTAAGGGTTGTTTTTATATTTTCGCTCTTTATGTTAGAATAAAGCCCAGAACCAAACACAAAAACGAAATGAATTTTATTGCTTGGCATTATATCCAAGGAACAAAAAAATATATAGAGATTTGGAAAAATTATCTCGTTTTTTTTTGGTGGTATTTTGCCGTTTCTAGGCATTTTCGATCCCTTTTTTCAGCCTGGAAGCGAGATGTTTCAAAAGTCCGTGAACCTGGGCTGCATCCAATCTTATGGGCTCAGTCGGCTCTCGAGAACCTGGTAACCCGCTTTCTTGGCGCGATTGTCAGAAGCTTTGTGGTAATAGCAGGCATATTCGTTGAATTAGTGGCGGTAATCATCGGGCTGATAATGTTTTTTGCCTGGCTTTTATTGCCACTGTTTTTGTTTTTTGGAATAAGCGCGATATTTTCCTTGCTTAAAGGAAATACTTCCGTAGCCGCTTTTGAAGGAGTTTTCCTTCTTATTTCGATCATACTGACTTCGATCTCTTTCAAAGCATTCATGGCGTCAAAAAGGAATCTGCCGGCGAAAAATCTTGCGGAAATGGCTTCTCAAAAATGGTTTTCCCGCGTTTGGCAAAGAATCGGGAAAGAACCCGACGATCCTGGAGTTTATTCTGTATCCAACCCCGAATTATTCCGGGAATTTTTGAAAAACTGCGATATTACCCCTGAAGAATTCCAAAAAATTGCGGATTGGGAGGCGGCCAGCGAAGCCGAAAAGGAAAAAAAGAAAAAATTTTGGATTCCTGAAAATTTATACAATACAGCTCCTATTGGGCAGAATTGGACCTATGCCTATACGGTTAATCTGGACAAATATGCCACTGATTTGTCCGAAGGCGATCCAACGGAGTATAAAAAATCAAAACTGATCGGCCATATCCAGGAGCTGGAGCTTTTGGAATTGATTCTGATTCGTCCCAATCAAAACAGCGCCCTGATTATCGGTGAAGCTGGAGTCGGAAAGCGTACGCTTGTGCATACCTTCGCTGACAGAGTTAGAAAGAGAACGGTCAGTCCTCTCTTGGTCAACAAAAGAGTGCTGGAGATAAACATAGGAGACATTGCTTCGGGAATGACCAATCAGGGTGAGATTGAGGATATCCTGCGGTCGATGTTTTATGAAGCTACGTATGCCGGAAACATAATCCTTGTTTTTGACAACCTGGAACATTATCTCCAGTCCGACCCCAAAAACCCAGGCGAAGATATTTCCCCGGTCCTGACAGAGTATCTTCCCGCTTCGACATTTCAAGTGATAGGCCTTGTGAATCCCTCAGATTTTCACCAAAATATCGAGAAAAAAGAAGGACTGATGAAAAATTTCGACAAAGTCCAAATCGAGGAGATGAACTCTGATCAGGCTCTTGATACGCTTCTTTATAACCTCAAGGAGGTTGAGAATGAAAAAATCATATTTTCTTATCAGGGACTTAGGGAAATCGTAAAATTAGCCGATCGGTACATAACTGATTCTCCTTTTCCGGAGAAAGCACTTGATCTTATGGAAGAAACTTTGCTTTTCTGGTCTCAAAATCCCACGGATCAATATATTGGACCGCAAGCAGTAAACGAAGTGGTTTCAAAAAAAATAAAGGTTCCTATCGGAGAGATGCAGGACAAAGAAAAGGAAAAGCTCATCAATCTGGAAGAAGTGCTTCATAACCGCGTAGTGGGACAAGACTTTGCCGTGAAGCAGATTGCCGAAACGATGCGGCGGGCCCGAATCGGCATGGCTAGTTCCACCAAGCCTATGGGGAGTTTTCTTTTCTTAGGTCCGACCGGCGTAGGAAAGACTGAATCAGCCAAAGCTTTAGCTGAGGCCTATTTTGGTGACGAAAAGAGAATGATCAGGCTTGATATGAGCGAATATCAAAATCAGGAATCGGTGGACCGGCTTCTGGGATCGGTCGAAATCAACATGACAGGGCAGCTGACCAACAAGGTGAAAGAAAATCCGTATGCCCTTTTGCTTCTTGACGAAATAGAGAAGGCTCATCCCGAAATACTCAATCTTTTCTTGCAGATTCTCGATGAAGGCTGGCTGACGGACGCATTCGGAAAAAAAGTAAATTTCCGCAATCTGATAATTATCGCAACTTCGAATGCCGGATCGGATTTTATCAAAGAATCCATTGATGCGGGAATGGAGGCTGACGAATTGCAAGGAAAACTGACGGACTACGTCATAAAAAATGGCATTTTCCGGCCAGAATTTCTGAATCGGTTTGAAGGAGTTATCTTTTTCCATCCTTTGAATCGGGAGGAAATTCAAAAAGTTGCCGGGTTACAGCTGGAAAGGTATGCTAAAAAGTTAAAAACAGAAGAAAATGTTGACATTCAATTTAATCCCGAAATAATCCAATTTGTCATTGAAAAAGGTTATGATCGTAAATTCGGCGCCAGATCGGTTGATCGGTTCATTCAGGACCGCATCGGGGATAGTATCGTAAAAAAACTTATTAGCGGAGAGGTCAAGAAGGGAGACAGCTTTATTTTTGGAATGAATGACTTGACATGAAATTTTCCGGGCTGAACCAAAAAGGAGCTAAAAACATAATTCAAGTTTCATTGGGGATCCTAAAAAAGTGGACTTTTTTTTATTTTTGCGGTAAATTAAGAATATGCTAAAGGCTAAAATAAGCGAAATAAGGGCAAAAAGCCTTGATGAAATAAAAGGCTCTCAAGACGAGAAGAAGCTTTATGCTATTAAAGTTAAGTATCTCGGACGCAACGGCGAATTGACGAAAATTTTGAAAAGCCTGAAGGATATGGAGGCGGAAGAACGGCGATCTGCGGGATCGATTGCGAACCAGGCGAGGCAGGAAATAGAGAAAGAACTGCAAAAACGCGGAAAGGATTTGGACAATCAAATTGATTGGAAGAAAGAAAAAATCGATGTCACGCTGCCGGGAGAAAAAAATGAAATCGGCAGTCTGCATCCGATAGCTCTGGTCTATAGAGAAATCGAAAAAATATTTTCGTCGATGGGTTTTGAGGTTGTCTGCGGGCCGGAACTTGAGACGGACTGGTATAATTTCACTTCGCTCAATTTTCCTCTTGACCATCCGGCGCGGGATATGCAGGACACGTTTTGGATAAAATCACCGAAAGAAAAAATGGTCCTCCGTACTCACACCTCTCCTGTCCAAGTAAGGTCCATGGAAAAAAGAAAGCCCCCATTTCGGATTATTGTTCCGGGCCGGGTTTTCCGGAACGAAGCGACCGATGCCACGCATGAACATACTCTCCATCAGTTCGAGGCTCTTATGGTCGGAGATGAAGTCAATGTAGGCCATTTTAAATATATCGCTAAGCAGTTTTTTAGCGCGTTTTTCGAGAAAAATGTCGATATCAGGCTCCGGCCGAGCTTTTTTCCGTTTACGGAACCCAGTTTCGAATTTGATATCAGCTGTACGGTTTGCGGCGGAAAAGGCTGCCCATCTTGCAAAAATGGAAAATGGCTTGAAATTGGAGGCGCGGGAATGGTAAATCAAAATGTTTTTACGGCGGCCGGCTATCCACGAAACCGATACCAGGGATTTGCCTGGGGATTCGGAATAGAGCGGCTTGCCATGATGAAATATAAAATCGACGACATTCGCTGGTTCGAGAGCGGAGATTTGAGGTTTATTAAGCAATTTTAATCCATGAAATACAGCTATACCTGGCTAAAAGAATTGTCCGGAACAAAAAAAAAGCCGCAGCAATTGGCCAGTCTTTTGACTATGCGGTCGTTTGAACTGGAGGATATGAAAACCGAGGGAAAAGAAACTCAGCTGGAATTTTCAATACTTCCCAACCGCGGGCATGATGCCCTGTCGCATATCGGCATGGCGAGGGAAATCTGCGCCTGCGAAGGTCGGAAATTCAAAAATGATTTTTTAAGATTCTATCTTAGGATGAATCATGGGATGAGCGTGGATATCAAAGATAAAAAACTTTGCTTTCGATATATTGGCGCGGTGATTGAAGGCGTGAAAATTGGCCCTTCTCCAAAATGGATGCAGGAAAGGCTGCTTGTTTCGGGAGTGAAGCCGATTAACAGCATTGTTGATATCACAAACTATGTGATGCTTGAAACTGGTCAGCCGCTTCACGCTTTCGATGCGGAAAAAACTTCAGGGAAAATAATTGTCCGAAGAGCCAAAAAAGGTGAGGAAATAAAATTGCTGGATGAAAAGGCGTATGAACTCAATGAAAACGATCTTGTCATTGCCGACTCGGAAAAAGCTCTGGCTCTTGCCGGCGTGATGGGCGGATTTGATTCCTCAATAACGGGGAAAACAACATCGATTATTCTTGAATCGGCCAATTTCAATTCAACCAGCATCCGAAAAACAAGGTCCTCGAACAACATAATCACCGAATCGTCCCATCGCTTTGAGCGCGAAATCGATCCGAACCTGGCGGGAATGGCCATGGCGCGGGCCCTTGAACATATCAGAAAAGTTTGCGGACCGAAAATCAATATCAAGGCGATGACTGATGTTTATCCCAAGAAAATAAAGTCTTGGAAAATAAGCCTGAATACGGATTACGTAAATCGGCTGCTGGGAGAAAAAATAGCTATATCGAAAATGAAAAATATTCTCGGGAATCTCGGAATCAGCGTGAAAGTCGCGAAAAATATCCTGAAATGCGAAATTCCAACTATTCGGATCGACCTAAAGAGCCAGGAAGACCTTATTGAAGAAGTTGGCCGTATTTACGGATATGAAAATATAAAAGAGCAATCACCGGTTTCCGCCGTAGAAACGCCGCCCGAAAACCTGAAGAGGAATTTTGAAAGCGAATTGCGCGACATTATGGCGGGACTTGGATTTTCGGAAGTCATGAATTATTCTTTTTACGGGAAAGAGGATATCGACAGGTGCGGCATGAAAGAGGACAGCCATATTGAGGTGTCCAATCCGCTCAGCTCGGAGCAGCAATACCTTCGGAGAAGCCTTGTTCCGAATATACTCAAGAATATCGAACTCAACCTGAAGAATTTTCCAAAAGTCCAAATTTTTGAAATCGGAAATAAGTTTTGCAATGACAAGGGAGAATACAGCGAGGGAACGATCTTGCTGGGCGCTCTTGCGGATGGTTTTGCTAAAGATGCATTGTTTTCGAAATTGAAGGGAAAGCTAGAGTCTCTTCTCGATAAAATCGCCGTAAAGGACGCCGAATATCAGGGTTTGAATGCGGAATACAAATTTTGGAATCCTAGCCGGTCGGCGAAAATAATATGCAGCGGCAAAAAAATTGGAAGGATTGGAGAAATTCATCCCCAGGTATTGGCTAAATACGGCATAAAGCAGCGAGTTGCTGTTTTCGGTCTCAAAATTTCTGCTTTAACGGAAACAAAACTGTCCAAGAGGCATTATGAAGCCGTCAGAAAATTTCCGTCCGTGAAGCGGGATATTTCAATGTTTGTCGGAGAGGGCATAAAATACTCGGACATCAAAAAGAAAATTCACAGCGCGGGCGCGAAATTGGTCCTGGGTGTTGAACTTTTTGATATTTTTGAAAAAGCTGGAGAAAAAAGCCTTGCGCTCAGAATAGAGATTGGAGCAGACGGCAAAACCATGACCTCGGAAGGAATAGACGGAGTTATGAAAAAGATAACCACAGCTCTCGAAAAAGAATTGAAAGTGAAAGTGAGAAAATGAAAGAAATCTCAAAGCATTATAATTTTTCCGAAACGGAGCCGAAGTGGCTGGGATTTTGGGAAAAAGAGGGGATAAATAAGTTCAGCCCCAAGGAAAAGGGTGAAATTTTTTCTATTGATACTCCGCCACCGACGGTAAGCGGTAAGATGCATATCGGGCATGCCTATTCATATACTCACGAAGATTTCATTGCCAGATACCAAAAAATGGCCGGCAAGAACGTTTTCTTCCCGTTCGGAACCGACGATAACGGCTTGCCGACTGAAAGGTTGGTGGAAAAATTGAAGGGAGTCCGGGCGAATAAGATGAAGCGGCCGGATTTCATCGATCTTTGCAATAAAACCATCAAGGAAATAAAGCCTGACTTCATTGCTGATTGGAAAAAAGTCGGAATGTCCTGCGATTTTTCGAAAATATACTCTACGATTGACGATAATTGCCGCCGCATCAGCCAGGAATTTTTCATCGATCTCTATAAAAAAGGAAAGGTATACCGCCAGGAGGCGCCGGTTGTCTGGTGCCCGCATTGCCAAACTGCCATTGCCCAAGCCGAACTCGAGGACAAAGATGCGGAAACTTTTTTCAATGACATCGTCTTCAATCTGCCCGATGGAAAAAATCTTATCATTGCAACCACTCGCCCGGAGCTGCTTTCGAGCTGCGTGGCGATCTTCGTGCACCCGAATGACAAGCGGTACAAAAAGCTGATCGGGAAAAAAGCCCAAGTCCCCATATTCGGCAACAAAGTTGAAATCATGTCCGACAAAAAAGTAGATATGGAAAAAGGAACAGGCGCGGTCATGTGTTGCACGTTCGGCGACAAAACAGACGTGGAATGGTTCAAGGAATATAAGCTGCCGCTCGTGATGTCTCTTGAAAAGACCGGAATAATGAGCGAAAAGGCGAAAAAGTATGCCGGTATTCCCGCCAAGGATGCCCGCGCAAAAATCATAGAGGATCTTAAAAAGAAAAAACTGCTTCTTGATCAGAAAAAAATAAGCCATACTTTGAATATCCATGAGCGATGCAAAACGGAAGTCGAAATCCTGAATTCCGAGCAATGGTATATCCGGGTTCTGGACCAGAAAAAAAATCTGATTGAAAGCGGGAAGAGAATAAAATGGCATCCGGAATTCATGCGTTCGCGCTATGAAAACTGGGTGAATAATCTCGGTTGGGATTGGTGCATATCCCGCCAGCGTTTTTTTGGGATTCCTTTTCCTGTTTGGTATTGTCAAAAATGCGGCGAGGTGAAACTGGCGGACGAAAAGGATCTCCCGATTGATCCTCTTTCAGCGAAACCGAAAGGAAAGTGCCAAAAATGCGGCAGTTCGAAGTTTTTTGCTGAAAAAGACGTGATGGATACGTGGGCGACCAGCTCCTTGTCGCCGCAACTGGCGCTTAATCTTTTTTTTGACAAGGAGAAATCGGACGAATTGATTCCGATGAAACTTCGGCCTCAGGCTCATGATATAATTTCGACTTGGCTTTTTTATACGGTTGTCCGGTCGAATTTTCACTTTGAAAAAAATCCCTGGGAGAACGCGATGATTTCGGGACATGTCCTTGATTCGAAGGGGGAGAAAATGTCGAAAAGTCTTGGCAACACGGTTGCTCCGCAAGAAATATTGAAAAAATACGGGGCAGACGCCCTTCGTTTTTGGGCGGCTGGGAGGTCGCTGGGTCAGAATATCAATTTTTCCGAGGAAGAAATTCAGGTCGGTAAGAAGTTTTTGACAAAGCTTTGGAATGTCACGCGCTTTGTCATGATGAACCTGCCGAAATCAAAAAATTATCTAAACTTGAATTCAGCAAAACTTTTTCCGACTGATCGGTGGATTTTGGCGGAGCTTCAGGACGTAATTGAAAAAATGACCGCTTCGTTTGAAAAATACGACTATAGCTCCGCTAAACTTGCTATAGAAAAATTTTTCTGGATAAAATTGGCGGATAACTACATAGAAATCGTGAAAAATCGCCTTTATGACGAGAGCAAAGAAAACGAAGCTGGCCGCGAATCGGTCCAATTCACGCTTTTTGCCGTTCTGTTTTCCCTGATACGCCTACTGGCTCCTTTTGTTCCCTTTGCCACGGAAGAGATATATCAGACTTTCTTTCGAGGAGCGAAGTGTGCTAAATCGATTCATCTTTGTGGCTGGCCGAGAGTAAATGAAAAAATTGCGGATGGCGAAAAGATGAAGATCGGCAAGACTTTGATGGAGATAGTCGCCTTTATGAGAAAATATAAAGCAGAAAGGGGAATGAGTATGAAATCGGAGTTAGCGGAGATCGCAATCGGCTGTGACGAGAAAACGGCTAAGGAGTTTAAAAAAATGAAAAATGATATTTCGGCAGTCGGTAGCGTCAAGGCAATAAAATTCAGCAAAAGCCAGAAGCTAAAACTGAAAATCAGTTAATATGACCATAGCCAAAAAATCTAATATCAAAATAACCGTCGGCAAGCACAGCGGTTTTTGTTTTGGAGTGAAAAGGGCCTATGATTTGGCGTGCGTCAATTCGAAGGATTGCGACAAGATATATGTTCTTGGAAAACTGGTGCACAACAAGGACGTTACCTGTGATCTTGAAAAAAGAGGAGTTATTGAAATAAAGTCGCTAAGCGGCGCTTCAGAAGGAACGGTGATATTTACGGCTCACGGAGTTGGCCCGGGATTGTATAGCGAAGCCAGCCAAAGAGGGCTCAAGATAATCGACACTACCTGTCCGAAAGTCATGAAGGCCCAGAGACTGGCTCAAAATTACGTAGCTAAAGGGTTCAAGGTTCTGATCTTCGGAGACAAGAAGCATAAGGAAGTGAAGGCTATTTTTGACTGGTCGGGAAAGAAGGCGACCGTATTTGATTCATTTGATGAATTAAAAAGAATGAAGCTGAAGAAAGGCGGCCGGTATTGCCTCATTTCGCAAACCACTCAGAATATCGAGGAATTCAAAAAATGCGTCGGATATCTCAAGAAGAATATCAAGAACTTCATTCATTTTGATACTATTTGTCCGTCGACATACGATCGTCAGGGAGAAATCAGGGAACTAGCCAAGAATAATGATGTTATGATTATTATCGGCGGCAAAGAAAGTGCCAATTCGCACCGTCTCTACGAAATCGCTAAGGAAATTAATCCCAGAACCTATTTCATCGAAAATGAAAAGCAAATCAGGATAATTTGGCTAAAAAAAGCTAAAAAAATTGCCATTGGTGCCGGGGCTTCAACTCCCGATTGGACTATCAATAAAGTCACTGAAATATTACGATCCTGCCCCTTGACAAGAGTTTAGGCGGGATATAGAATAAAAAGAGTCAAAACAAAACATAATTTGTAGAATTATCTATGATAGTATTAGCTAATAAGTTAATAACAAGAAGCGGATAGACTTTTGCGTTTTTCTTTTGCGTTCAGTCCGCTTCGCCCGAAGCGGTTTTTTAATTCAAGTGCAGAAATATTGGTCGATAAGTTACTTAAAGATCAATATTTCCGCGCTAATGGGACTTTGAAAATTGAATAAGGAAGAGTTTGGATTTTCAATTTGTTGCGTAATGCGGAAAAAACAAATGATAATTACATACTCAAAATATGCCCGCCTGCGACGCTTTTGCGTAGCAAATGCGGGCAAGCAATTAGTGATTACTAATTGCTGGTCAGTCCGTTCGTATCGTTTTGATACGGCCGGACTATTGCGATAGAGCGGTAAAATACTCATGGCGTATGGTGGATGCCTTGACTGAAGCAAGCGAAGAAGGACGTAGCGGGTTGCGATAAGCTCCGGGGAGCTGCCGAGCAAGCTTTGATCCGGAGATTTCCGAATGCGGCAACGCAACTGTGCGCGGCACAGAATTTTGAAACTCGAATTTTGAATTTCGAATGAATTTTCAATGACTTAATTTTAAATAATTAAAACATTAAAACATTCGAAATTGATTCAAAATTCAAAATTATAAATTCAAAATTCCGCGCTGTGCATAGTTAGCGCTATTTGAATACATAGGATAGCGCGGCGCACCCAGGGAACTGAAACATCTTAGTACCTGGAGGAAAAGACATAAATAAGATTCCGTAAGTAGTGGCGAGCGAAAGCGGAGAAGCCTAAACCGTTCGTATCACACTGCGTGTGATACTCAAACTAAAAAGGAAAATCTAAAATGTAAAAACTTTGGTGTCGCTTCGTGACGATTATTTATTAAAAAATAATTCACGAGCATAGCGAGTTCCTTAATTTTTCATTTTTCATTTTTACTTTTTAATTTAGCGAGTATCGAGCGTAGCGAGATGCGAGCGGTGTTGCGAGGTAACGACGTCCTATCTTATTAAGTTTTCCGTTTCAACGGGACGCTTAATAAGCAATGGGAGTAGAGTTACAAATTGTTTTGTTAGCAGAACACCCTTGGAAAGAGGGACCATAGAAGGTAATAGTCCTGTATGCGAAAACGAAACAACTTTATTGTTGTTATTCTCAAGTAGGGCGGGACCGGAGAAATCCCGTCTGAATCTGGGGCCACTATAGCTCCAAGGCTAAATATTGCTTCAGATCGATAGTGAACTAGTACCGTGAGGGAAAGGTGAAAAGAACCCCGTTGAGGGGAGTGAAATAGAACTGAAACCATACGCTTACGAAGAGTCAGAGCCGTCCTGCGCTTTTTGCTGCGCAAAACAGCTTCGGAACGGTAAACCTTGAATTAAATTGAGGCTTGCCAGTCCGTAGCTTTCTGCGAAGCAGGAAGCGTAGGATGGTGATGGCGTGCTTTTTGCAGAACGAGCCAACGAGTTAATTCTATGCGGCAAGCCTAACCCAGTTTTTAGAGTGTTAGAAAAAAAGTCTATAAATCCAAGGAGGAATTCCGATGAAGTTTTTCAGATTATTCTTGGTGTTCTT
>Ga0172375_10001266_pt1 | contig 40793 bp, 55 predicted proteins | sample LakKiv1m_FD_114537 | JGI IMG/M metagenome (GOLD analysis project Ga0172375, IMG submission 114537) | Freshwater microbial communities from Kabuno Bay, South-Kivu, Congo - kab_092012_11.1m | ecosystem: Environmental > Aquatic > Freshwater > Lake | place: Democratic Republic of the Congo... | reverse complement strand
TCTGAACAATTATCAGATTCTACAAAAAAAGATTTTTTTGATAAGTTATTTAAGTTTGCAAAAAATGAACCTAGCTTTGCACTCCAAGAATTAGATTCTAAAATTGAAGGTCTTAGTAATATAGAAGTAAAAAATAGGTTAAAAATTTATGGATTAAATGATATTTCTGATCAGAAAAAAACTAATCATTTTTTAAAACTTTTTAAAATATTAAAAGATCCTCTTAATTTATTATTAACAGCTTTGGCTATTGTTTCTTTTTTGGTTGGCGACTTAAAAGCTTTTAGTATTATTATTTTGATGGTTTTGTTAAGTGTAATTTTAAATTTTTATCAAGAAACAAAAGCAGATATAGCAGCGGATAAATTAAAAATGTTAGTTCATACAAAAGCAACTGTTATTAGAAATAAGATTAAAACTGAAATATTTTTAAAAGATGTTGTTCCAGGAGATATTATTTATTTAAATTCAGGTGCAATTATTCCAGGAGATATTCGATTAATTTCTTCAAAAGATTTATTTATAAACCAAGCAATGCTTACTGGTGAATCTTTGCCAGTTGAAAAACACGTTTTAGATCCTAATTTAGAAAAAGAAAATGTAATTGAATTTTGTAATTTATGTTTTTTTGGCACAAGCGTTGAAAGTGGAGTAGCTACAGCTATTGTTTTAAGCACAGGAAAGAATACTTATTTAGGTAGTATTGCTACTGATATTAATAAAAATGATCACGTTTCGGATTTTAATAAAGAATTAAAAAGATTTGTTATTCTGATTTTAAAATTTATGGCAGTAATGGTGCCTGCTGTTTTTTTATTAAATGGAATTTTTAAAGGAGATTGGTTTGAAGCATTTTTATTTGCAATTGCTGTAGCTGTTGGTGTTGCCCCAGAAATGATTCCAACAATTGTTTCTGTTAATTTATCAAAAGGCGCAATAGTGTTATCTAAAAGCAAGGTTATAGTAAAGCATTTAGATGCAATAGAAAATTTTGGAGTAATAGATATTTTATGTACTGATAAAACAGGTACGATTACAGAAGGAAGAGTAGTTTTGGAAAAACATTTAGATATTTATGGAAAAGAAAATCACGATGCGATTCACTATGGTTTTTTGAATAGTTTTTTTCAAACAGGAATGAATGACATAATTGATGATGCTATTTTAAAACATGAAGAAGTTAAAGAAAAATTAGAAACGTATAATTATAAAAAAGTAGATGAAGTTCCTTTTGATTTTAATAGAAGAAAAATGTCAGTTGTAATTTTTGATGAAAAAAATAACGAAAATTTATTGATATGTAAAGGAGCTGTTGAAGAAATTTTAAATAGCTCTTCCAGTGTTTTGATTGAAGGAAAAACAGTTTCTTTAAAAGAAATTGGGAAACAAGCATTTTTAATTGAAGAAGAATTAAATAAAGAAGGTTTTAGAGTTATTGCAGTTGCCTGTAAAAAAGTTGATAAAGATAAAAAAGTTTTTTTTCAAGATGATGAAAAAGATTTAACATTTGTAGGATTTTTGGCATTTTTTGATCCACCAAAACAAAGCGCAAAAGAGGCAATTCTAGATTTAGAAAAATTAGGTGTAATTGTAAAAATTTTAACAGGAGATAATGAAATAGTAACCAGAAAAATATGTATAGAAGTTGGTATGAAGGTTGATAAAATACTTTTAGGTAAAGATATTGAAAAACTAAGTGATGAAGAATTAAATACAGAAGTTGAAAATGTTTCTATTTTTGCAAAATTATCTCCATATGATAAAGAAAGAATAATAAAAAGTTTGCGAAATAAAAATCACGTTGTTGGTTTTCTTGGTGACGGTATAAATGATTCACTTTCACTTATTGCTGCTGATGTTGGTATTTCAGTAGATACAGCAGCTGATATTGCAAAAGAATCTTCTGATTTAATTTTACTTGAAAAAAGCTTACTTGTTTTAAAAGAAGGCATAAAAGAGGGAAGAAGAATTTTTGACAATATTATTAAATATATAAAAATGGCAGCCAGTTCAAATTTTGGAAATATGTTTAGTGTTGTCGGTGGAAGTATTTTTTTACCTTTTCTTCCAATGTTGCCAGTTCAAATTCTTGCGAATAATATGCTTTATGATTTTTCTCAAATGACAATTCCAACTGATAAAGTAGACGAAGAGCGTCTTTTGAAACCAAGTAAGTGGAATTTTAAAAATATAAAAAGATTTATTTTATTTTTTGGTCCCATAAGTTCATTATTTGATTATGCAACTTTTTTTGTAATGCTTTATGTTTTTCATGCTTGGAATAATCCAGCACTTTTTCATACAGGTTGGTTTGTTGAATCATTATTAACTCAAACCTTAATTGTGCATATTATTAGAACAAGTAAAATTCCATTTTTCCAAAGTATTGCAAGTTGGCCTGTCATAGTTTCTACTTTAGCTGTAATTTCATTTGGAATTTATTTGCCATTTTCACCATTTGCTAGTGCCTTGCAATTCTTACCACTTCCACCATTATATTTTGTATTGTTATTTTTAGGTATAATATTATATTTTATAATTACTCAATTTTTGAAAATGTATTTTATCAAAAAATATGAATGGATATAATTAATTATTAATTTGATATAATAAATAAATGCTTTATACAAAAAAAGGAGATGATGGAATGACGAAAACTTTTGGTTGTGATCAACGAATGTCTAAAAGTTCAACTATTGCGGAGGCGCTTGGTACTTTAGATGAAACTAATTCTTTTTTAGGACTTTGTAAAATAAAATCTAAAAAAGAAAAATTTAATTTTATAGAAAATATTTCTTTTGAAAAGATTATTTTAGGTATTCAAAAAAATTTATTTATTATTCAAGCTGAAATTGGTGGATCTAAAATTTCAATAACAGAAGACAAAGTAAAAGAAATAGAAAATATTATTGATTGTGTTGAAAAAGAATTACCACCGATAAAATCATTTTTTATTTCTGGAGGAATAAAATTAGCAGTTTTATTTGATATAACTAGAACTATCTCACGTCGTGCTGAAAGGAGAGTTGTTGAAGTTTCAGAAGAGGGCAAAACAGAAGTTGGAGATTTTACGAAAGCTTATTTAAATCGTCTTTCAAGTTTGCTTTATGCATCTGCTCGTTTAGCAAACTATAGAGCTGGAATTTTAGAAGAATCTCCTGATTATAAATAGCTTTTTCTCTTATTTTTTGTTATAAATATTTACATATGGTGCCTATAGTGTAATGGTTAGCACTAGGGTTTGTGGAACCCTCAGTTCGAGTTCGAATCTCGATAGGCACCCAATTGTAAATTTTTTGTTATAATAAATTTATGGAAAAAGAAAAATCTGAAGAATATAAAATTTTTGTAGAAAAAAGATTAAAAGAATACAAAGATTTTAAAAAAGAATTAAAAGAATTAAAAAAATATAGTTTTGATACGATTTGCAATCAAGGTGCTTTTACTAAAAAAATGGCATATGATTTAAAATCTATTGTGCCATGCGCTAATACTTCTTCTTCGTCTCCATTTTTATCTGTTGATGAAATGGCAGCAGTTTTAAGTTATTCTATTCCTGGATTTGCTTACACTAGAATTATTAATCCAACAAATTATTTATTGGAATTACAAATGGCAATGTTAGAAGGATATAAAATAGAAGATGACACAGAAGCATTACTTTTTTCTTCAGGAATGTCTGCTATTTTTATGGCAGTTTTTTCTTTAGTAGAAAATGGAGATAATATTATTTCTTCAAATAGAGTTTATGGTGGAACATTTCAACTTTTTGATGTGCAATTAAAAAAAATGGGAGTTGAAGTTCGTTTTGTTGAAAATCCAGAAAATTTAGAAGAATGGAAAAACAAAATAGATGAAAAAACAAAATTATTTTATGTTGAGTCACCATCAAATCCAGGATTATTTATTGCTGATATTAAAAATTTAGCAGATTTAGCACATTTAAATAATATACCTTTAATTGTTGATAGCACTTTGGCTAGTCCAGTTTTAAACAGACCATTGGAACATGGAGCTGATATTGTAATTCATTCTATTTCTAAAGTTTTAGGTGCTTCGGGAAATGTTATTGGTGGTTGTTTAATTAGTAAAAATAATATAATTACAAAATCAAAAGAAATTGGATTGAAAGAAAATTTTGCCGAATGGGTTAGAAAGTTTCCATATCGCGATATTGGGCCAGCATTTTCGCCGGAAAGTGCTGCTGGAATTATCAACGATATGAGAACTTTAAAAAGTAGAGTTAAAACTCATAGCGCTTCCGCTTTGGCCATAGCTGAGTTTTTAGAAAAACATCCTAAAATTACAAAAGTAAATTATCCAGGATTAAAAAATTTTTCTTCTTTCAATGAAGCTCAAAAATATTTAAAAATTGTTGATGATAATATAAATGCTTACGGTTTTCTTTTATCTTTTGAAGTGAAAGGAAATATGGATGATGTAAAAAAAGTTTGTGAGAATTTAAAAATTGGGCATATGGCAACTGATTTGGGAAAATCTTGTACAGTTTTTACTTGGCCAGCTGGAACGACGCATTTTCAATTAGGAGAAGAAGCTAGAATAAAAGCTGGAATTTCAAATAATCTTATTCGTTATTCTGTTGGACTAGAAGATACAAAAGATTTAATTAAAGATTTAGATCAAGCACTTAGTTTAATCTAATAAAATTAAAAAAATGAAAGAAACCAAATTATTTCCAGAACCAGTATCTCTAAAAAAATTAATTGGGCCTAGTTTTGTTATTCTTGCTCTTGGGCTTGGTTCCGGGGAAGTTATTCTTTGGCCTTATTTGACCGCTAATTATGGTTTAGGAATTGTTTGGGGAGCGATATTGGGAATTACTTTTCAATATTTTATGAATATGGAAATTGAACGCTATGCTTTAGTAAAAGGTGAAAGCGTTTTTGTTGGAATTTATAAATTATGGAAGCCAGCAATTTATTGGTTTATTGTTTCTACTTTTATTGGTTTTGGTTTACCAGGTATTATTGCTGCATCATCAAAAGTTATGGCTAGTGTTTTAGGAATAGCGAATTTTAAATGGATCGCTATTTTATTTTTGTTAATTATTGGTTTGATTTTGAGTTTAGGTAAAACAGTTTATAGAATGATGGAACGAATTACAAAAATTATTATTATGATTGGAGTTCCATTTATTTTTTTATTAGCTGTATTTTTAGCTACAAAAACAGATTGGTCGGCACTTTTTAGTGGAATATTTGGAAAAGGCGAAGGATTTTGGTTTTTACCACAAGGAATTAGTGTTGCTACATTTTTAGCTGCATTTGCATATTCTGGCGCTGGTGGAAATTTGAATTTAACGCAATCTATTTATATAAAAGAAAAAGGATATGGTATGGGAATTTATTCTCAAAAAATTGCTAGTTTATTTGCAAAAAAAGAAGAAAAAGAAATTATTTTAGAAGGAACAGAATGTGATGCAACACCAGAAGATGTTAGTCGTTTTAAAAAATGGTGGAAATTAATTAGTATTGAACATGCTTTTGTTTTTTGGTTTTTAGGTGTAATTTCAATGATTTTTCTTATGCTTTTGTCATATGCAACCACTCATGGTTTGGCTGGTAATACTGAAGGAATTAATTTTGTGATAAATGAAGGCGCAGTTATTGGAGGAATGGTTTTTCCAGCTATCGGTGTTTTATTTTTAGTGGTAGTTTCTATTATGTTATTTCAAACACAATTAGGTGTGATGGATTCAACGTCACGAATAATGGCTGAAAATTTTGCTATTAAAAAATTAGATGGTAAAAAAGAAGGAAAAATTAATCTTTCTAAAATTTATTATTCTTTTGTTTGGGCACAAATTATTTTTGGAATAATTTTATTTTTATTTAATATTTATGAACCAAAAACTTTAATAATTTTAGGTGCAGTAATTAATGCTTTTGCAATGTTTGTGCATATTGCTTTAGTTTTTTGGCTTAACCATAAATTTCTACCAAAAGTTTTTCGTCCCATTTTATGGCGAAAAATTATTATTGGAATTATTTTTTTATTTTTTGGCGTTTTTAGTTTTATAGTTTTGTGGAATAAATTTTAAAATAAAAAAGCCCAGATTAAGTCTGAGCTTTTTAAATTAAAAAAATTTTACAAAATTAAAATTAAATTTGAGTAATTGCTTGTTTTATCTTTTAGACAAATGCTTTTTAATCTGTAGTAATTTCCAATATAACTTTTGTTATTGGCTATTATTACATATGTAGTTTGATTTTCATTTGGAATATCTTTCCAAGTTTGATTTTCAACAGTAAGAACTTGCCATTGGTAAATTATTCCAATTTCTGTAGATAAATTTTTAGCATAAAGAATGTATTTCCCAGGTAGCCAATCTTTTTTTGCTGTAAAGTTGCAACTTATAATTGCTTCTTTAGGAATTCCAGAACAAATTTGATTTTGTGGATTATTTTCTATACCGCTTTTATACATTCCTGCGTCTTCAATTTGTGCCATTACTAGATTATTATTATTTAAAATAAACATAATAATTCCAATTAAAATCTGTTTTTTCATTTTTTCTCCTTTGTTTTTAAGAACATTAAAATATTATTTTTTATCTTTTAAGATAATAACATAATTATAAAAATAAAGCAATACCTGATGAAATAAAGCTTATTTTAATAGGAAGGTTTTTAAAAATATGGCATAATTAAAAGATGAAAAAAAGCATTTTGGAAAAAATATTTAGTGCGCCAGCAGAGGTATTAGAAAAGAGTGTTGAATTGGAAAAAGAAATTGAACACGATATAGAAAATCAAAAACCAGTTAAGGCTGCAAAAGAATATTGGAAAATTCTTGGACCTGGTTTAATTACTGGCGCTGCTGATGATGACCCTTCTGGTATTGCTACTTATTCTCAGATGGGAGCATCACGTGGTTTTAATTTACTTTGGCTATCACCATTTACTTTTCCTTTAATGGGTGCTATTCAAGAAATGTGCGCAAGAATTGGTTTAGTAACTGGTGCTGGACTTGCAACAAATATAAAAAGACATTTTTCTAAGAAAGCTTTGTATTTTTGTGTAATGTTACTTTTGTTTGCGAATGTTTTTAATATTGGCGCTGATTTTGGTGCAATGGCTAAATCAATGCAACTTATTTATCCAAAACTTGGTTTTGCTTTTTGGGTAATTATTTTTGCAAGTTTAAGTTTATTTTTGCAAGTTTTTGTTTCCTATAAAAAATATTCTAAATATTTAAAATATTTATCTTTAGTACTTCTTGCTTATGTTTTTTCTGCTTTTGCTGTTCATATAAATTGGACAGATCTTTTTAAACATTTAGTAATTCCAACAATTAATTTTAATAAAGATGAAATAATTTTAATTTGTGCGGCATTTGGAACGACAATTTCCCCTTATTTATTTTTTTGGCAGTCTTCTCAAGAAGTAGAAGAAGATATTTTGAAAGGGAAGAGAACTGAAGAAATGCGACGAGAACAAACATCTGTTGATGATATTCGTAAAATGAGAATTGATAATTGGTCTGGTATGTTTTTTTCAAATATTATTATGTTTTTTATAATTGCAACTTGTGCGGCAGCGCTTTTTCAAAATGGAATAACTAATATTGGAACAGCGGCAGATGCAGCACTTGCTCTTCGTCCGTTTGCTGGTGATTTTGCTTTTGCTCTTTTTGCAATTGGAATTATTGGTATTGGACTTTTAGCAATTCCTGTTCTTGCTGGTTCTGCTTCCTATGCAATGTCTGAAACTTTTGGTTGGAAAACTGGGCTTTATCGTAAATTAAAAAATAATACTTCTTTTTATGGAGTTATTATTATTGCTATGATTTTAGGAATTATTTTAAATTTTATTGGAATTGATCCAATTAAAGCATTAATTTATGCTGCTGTTTTAAATGGAATTGTTTCTCCAGTTATGCTTTTTTTTATTGTTAAACTTTCAAGCAAAGAAGAAGTTATGGGAAAATTTAAAAATAAAAAAATTGGAAAGATGATTGGATGGTTTTCTGTTATTCTTTTGACAGTTGTTAGTCTTACTACAATAATTTTTATTTTTAAATAAAAAAGCGTAATTTCAATTTAATTGAAATTACGCTTTTATCAGTAAATTTTATTTTACTGAACTATTGCTATTGGATTTATTTCTTCCAACATATCCAATAGGGCCAGTAGAATTTTTATTTTCAGGCTTCTTACTGGAGCTTGCGCATGCTGTACCTCCAGGAGAAACTTTTATAGAACCTCTTGTGCTTTTGTTGAATCTTCCAACAAAACCTATTGGACCTGCAGATTGGTTTTTACTTTCAGCTTTTTGACTAAAGCTGATAGCTTTTCTATGATTTCTGTCTTTTCCGTTTTTATTTTTAACTGCAGAATGCCACGGATTTGTTTGGGCACTTACTGTTTGTGTTAGTGCATATATTAAAAATATGCTTAGAAAAATAATAATGAACTTTTTCATGTTTTCAATTTTTTTGTTAATGAATATATTTAAATTTATAATAATGTTTTTATATTTTTTGTCAATAGTATTTAAAAATAAAAAAAAGCGCAACATATTATGTATTGCGCTTTTTGTTTTTTACTGGCTTTTTAATGCTTATTAGCATGTCTCCGGTAATGTTTTGCTTTACGAAAATTTGTTCCACCTTTTTTTACCTTTTGAGTAAAGCCATGAAGGTTTACCTTTTTAGTATTTAAGGTTGAGAAACGTTTCGTTTTCTCGTAGTGGAATTTTTTTATATTGCCTTTCATCGCCCCGTGATTATTTGGGTCTCCAATTTTGATGTTCATCGGCTCTGGACTGCTAATATTTATAGGCTTTTCTACGTTGTAGCTATCTTCATAAGCTACGGCAATGTTTCCTGCATTTACTATTGCAGTAGTGCCTGCGATTAAAATCGCGATTAATGTTAAAAGAACTGCTTTCATTTTCTGTTTTTTTTTAGTTAATACTGATTTATTTAATTCTTTTATATAGTAGCATAGCTAGTCTATTTTGTCAAGTCTTTTTAGAATAAAGTCAAAAAAGCCTTATTTTTGGTTATTTTTTAGTTAGTTTTGTTATGTTTGCTAGATATGATTTATTGGAGTATATTTCTTATATGACTATTCAAAAAGACTATGATTTAACTGATTTAAATACATTTCATATTAAAGCCAAAGCCAAATTTTTAGCTGAAATAGAAAATGAGCAAGATTTTTTGGATCTTATAAAAACTTTTGAATTTAAAAACAATGAAAAGCTTTTTCTTGGCAGTGGAAGTAATATTTTATTTACAAAAGATTTTAATGGAATAGTTATTTTAAATAAATTAAAAGGAAAAGAAATTTTAAAAGAAGATGAGGAAAATGTTTATATAAAATCTATGGGTGGAGAAAGTTGGCATGATTTAGTTTTATTTTCAGTTGAAAAAGGATATTGGGGAATTGAAAATTTATCATTAGTTCCAGGAACTGTTGGAGCAACACCAGTTCAAAACATTGGCGCTTATGGTGTTGAATTAAAAGATAGCTTAGAAAATGTTGAAGCTTATGAAATAAATACAGGAAATAAAAAAGTTTTCAATAAAGAAGAATGTGAATTTGGTTATAGAGATAGTGTTTTTAAAAATAAATTAAAAGGTAAATATTTTATTACGGCAATAATTTTAAAGTTGAATAAAAAACAAAATTTAAATACAAACTATAAAGTTCTTAATGAATATTTGCAAAAAAATAATATAGAAATAAAAAATTCAAAAGATGTTAGTATTGCAATATCTGAAATTCGTAAAAGTAAATTGCCTGATCCAAAAATTTTAGGTAATGCAGGCAGTTTTTTCAAAAATGTTTATGTTGATGAGGCCAAATTAAAAGAATTAAAAAATCTTTTTCCAGATATTCCTTTTTTTGAAGAAAATGGAATAATAAAAATTCCATCTGGTTGGCTTATTGAAAAGGCTGATTGGAAGGGAAAAAAAATAGGAAATGTTGGTGTTCACGATAAACAAGCATTAGTTTTGATTAATCATAATAATGCTTCAGGTCAAGAAATTTTGGATTTAGCTAATCAAATAATAGATTCAGTTCAGCAAAAATTTGATTTAAAACTTACACCAGAAGTTAATTTGATTTAACACTTTTGGGGTGTATAATGAATTTATTAAAAGTTTAATTTTTAGAATTTATGTTTAAAAATAAAAAATTTGGAGTGATTGTTTCAGTTTTAATCGTTTTAATAGTTATTGCATTTTTAGTTTATATTACAATTAATAATAAAAGAGAAGCATCTCCTATAACAGGAGAAGAAAATAATACAAATATGGAAAATACACAAAATGTTGAAGGAGTAAAAATTACAGTTTTAAAAGAAGGAACAGGTGATGCTGTTGCAACAGCAGGTAATATGGTTACTATGGGTTATACAGGAATGTTAGCTGATGGTACAGTTTTTGATTCAAATCTTGATCCAAAATTTAATCATGTTGAGCCTTTTACTTTTACATTGGGTTCAGGTCAAGTTATTAAAGGTTGGGATATTGGTGTTGCTGGAATGAAAGTTGGAGAACAAAGAAAACTTGAAATTGCACCTGAATTTGCATATGGTGAAGCTGGTGCTGGAGGGGTTATTCCACCAAATGCCACTTTAACATTTATGGTTGAACTTATTGCTATTAAATAATTTAATTTATAAATTTAAATTTATAAATATATGATTATAGAAAAAATAAAAGAAAACAAAAAAAAAATTTATAAAATAATTAAAATAATAGCTTTCATTTTAATTATTATTTGTGCTGGAAAATTTATTGCGAGAGGAGAATTGTTTGATGAAAATAAAACAGAAAATACAATTTCTTTTTCAGGTCATGGAGAAGTTTCTGCAGTTCCTGATATTGCAAATGTAAGTTTTACGATTACAAAAGACGCTAAAACAGTAAAAGAAGCACAATCTGAAGTAGCACAAATTGAAAAAAAAGTTTTGTATTCTTTAAAAGTTAATAATATTTTAGATAAAGATATAAAAACTGTTAATACTTCTTTTTATCCAAAATATGAATATAAACAAGCAGTATGTCCACCAATTCCTATGGGTGTTGGTAGAGCAGGAATTACTGTTGATTCTTCTTCTCCTTATTATTGTCCTGGAGATAAACAAATAATTACGGGATATACAGCAACTGAAAGTATTACAGTTAAAATTAGAAATACTGACACAGTTGGAAAAATAATTGAAGATCTTGGAGCATTGGGAGTTTCAGATTTGAATGGCCCAAATTTTGCAATAGATAATGAAGATAATTTGAAAGATAATGCTAGAAAAATTGCAATCGATGAAGCAAAAATAAAAGCAAAAAAATTAGCAAAAGATCTTGAAATTCACTTAGGTAAAGTTGTTTCATTTAGTGAAAATGGAGATTATCCAGTTCCAATTATGTATGGAAAAGCAACAATGGTAGCAGATAATGCAGTTGAATCAGCTCCAGCAGTAATTCCAAAAGGTGAAAATCTTATAACTTCTGATGTGACTATAACTTATGAGATAAGATAAATTATTGACTATTTATAACAAAAAGAGTATATTAAAGAAGCCCTGAACGGGGCTTTTTTAAAAGAAATTGAAGAGAATAAATTACTTGTCCCGTTAAAAAATCAACGGACTTGTATAAAAGATAAAAATTATTAATTAAATTTTTTAATAGGATGTCAAAAATTACTGAATATTTAAAAGAAACAAAAGCAGAATTAAAACATGTTAATTGGCCAGGAAGGTATTTAACAATTCTTTACACAATTATTGTTGTAGTTCTTTCTATTTTAGTTGCTTATTTTTTAGGAATTTTTGATTTTATTTTTTCAAAAGGTTTGGAAAAAATAATTGGATTTTAATTTAAATTAAATGTCAAAACAAGAAACACAAGGAGTTAGAAATTGGTATGCCATTCACACTTACGCTGGATATGAAAATGCGGTTCTTCGCAATTTAAAACAAAGAATTGATTCTCTTGGAATGCATGATAAAATTTTTAATGTAATTGTTCCAATTGAAAAGAAAATAAAAATAAAAGCTGGAAAAAGAGTTGAAGTTGAAGAAAAAATTTATCCTGGTTATGTTTTAGTTGATATGATTGTTACTGATGATTCTTGGTATGTTGTAAGAAATACACCACGTGTTACAGGTTTTGTTGGTGCAGGAGTTAATCCAGTTCCATTAAAAAAAGAAGAAGTTGATTATTTATTTAAGAAAATGGATACAAGCACAACTAAACATAATATTGATCTTGCAATAGGAGAAACAGTTCGTATAGTTGATGGCCCATTTAAAGATTTAGAAGGTAAAGTAAATACTGTTGATCAGGAACGTGGAAAAATAAAAGTGCTTGTTTCAATGTTTGGTCGCGAAACACCAGTTGAATTAGATTTCTTGCAAGTTAAGAAAATATAAGTTAATGTAAAATATCATGGCAAAGAAAATAACAAAAAAAATTAAATTACAAATACAGGCTGCTAAAGCAACTCCAGCACCACCTTTAGGGCCAGCACTTGGACAGGCAGGTATAAACATTGGTGATTTCGTTACTAAATTTAATGCAGCTACACAAAAAATGGTAGGAGATAAAGTTTCAGTTGTTGTTTCAGTTTATGAAGACAGAACTTATGATTTTATAATAAAAACTCCACCAGTAACAGGGCTTATTTTAAAAGCAGCAGGACTTGAAAAAGGTTCAGGAAAAAATGCTTCTCATAAAGTTGGAAAAATAACGAAAGCTCAAGCTCTTGAAATTGCAAAGAAAAAAGGATCAGACTTAAATTCAAAAGATGACCAAGGCGCTATAAATATCGTTGCCGGTTCTGCTCGAAGTATCGGAATAGAAGTGAAAGATTAAAAAATAATCAAAAACCTCAAAAGCACCCCGACCAAAAGTCGGGGTGCTTTACTTTTTATATCTTCTGTGGTATTTTTAAGAAAAATATTTGTAAATTCACAATTAAAAAAGGAGTAAAAAAAATGAAAAGTCTTAATCTCGAAGGTAGTTTTATTAGTAAATTTTTTCCAATTTGGAAAAGTTCTCAGACTGATTTATTGGAAGTAATTAGGTGGAAACCATATTTAGAAGATAAAATTGGAAAAAATATGCGTAAACAATCAACACTGGAACACACGCATTCGTTTTCATTGTTTGCTGGGACTATCGCACAAATGCTTGATCCATTTATTTTTGAAAAAACTGGAAAACATTTGGATTTATTATTACTTGAATATGCTTTCAAGTGGCATGATCACTCAGAAGGGCTAAAAGGAAAAGATATTCCTGCTCCTTTAAAAAGAGATGAAGATGATGTTCAGGAATATCATATTTTTATGAATCATATAGAAGATTTATCAAAACAAGTAAAAGAAAAATATGAAAAAGCTTTTCTTCTACAATTTGCTTTAAATGATAACAAATTATTTCCAAAAGAAGCTAAATATATTATGGAAAATATTTTGAAAAAAGATTATTTTTATGAAGTATTAATTTTTACAGCTTTAGAAAAATATGAATATCTTTTTTATCCAATTGAGATGGAAGCTAATCACGACCACCTTTTAACTTGGGTTTTAAGAAGGCAAATTACTGGTTATCAAATTTATGCTGAGATTTTACCAGGTTTTCGGGAAATACTCTTTTCAAGAGAATTAGAGCAAAGATTTTTGGACTATTTACGAGAGCATAAAGATGTTCCAGAATTAAAGCTTTAAAATAAGTTTTTAAAATAAAAAACCAGCAGATTTTTTGCTGGTTTTTTTTAATTTTAGTAGTATATTTATATTATGGAAGAAACAACTAAAAAAACAGCACCACGTGAATGTATTTCTTGGGATGAATGTTTTATGAAAATAGCTCATATTATCGCTGATCGGTCTAAAGATCCTTCTACTCAAGCTGGAGCTGTGGTTGTAAATAAAGAAAATGTTGTTGTTGGTTTGGGATATAATGGTTGGCCAAGAGGAATAAAAAATGAAGATTTGCCGTGGGATAAAGAAGGAGAATATGAAAACACTAAGTATGCTTATGTTTGCCATGGCGAGGAAAATGCGATTTATAATGCTAATGGTTCTATAAAAAATTGCAAAATTTACTGTACACTTTTTCCATGTAATGAATGTGCAAAGACTATAATCCAAAATGGAATAAAAGAAGTTATTTATGAGAGTGATAAATATGCAGATACGTCTTCTGTTAAAGCTTCAAAAAGAATGTTTGAATTAGCAAAAGTAAAAACAAGACAATATTCGCACGTTAAATAAAAAAAATAAAACTTTATAAATTTATGAATAAAAAAAAAATCATTGGATTAGTTGGAAGTTTAGCTAGTGGTAAAGAAACTATAAAAAAATATTTAGCAGAAAAATATCAGGCAAAAGATTGTAGATTTTCTTCAATATTGCGCGATATATTAGCAAGACTTACAATTCCAAATTCACGCGAAAATTTACAAAAAATTTCTACTGTTTTGCGTGCGAATTTTGGCGAAGATTTACTTGCAAGTGCTATTGCGAATGATGCTTCAAAATTAGATGCTGATATTGTTGTAATTGACGGTGTTCGAAGATTTACCGATATAGAACATTTAAAAGATTTGCCAAATTTTATTTTGATAAAAATTGATGCAGATCCAAAATTGAGATATGAAAGAATGAAACTTCGAAATGAAAATATTGGAGATGATAAAAAAACTTTTGAAGAATTTATAAAAGATCATGAAGCAGAAGCTGATAAACAAATTCCAGAAGTTATGAAAAGTGCAAAATATGAAATAATAAATGATGGCACTTTTGAAGAATTGTATAAAAAGATAGAAGAGATGGTTAAATCTTTTTCTTAATATATTCAACAAATTCTAGATTGTAATTATTTAGTTCATCTTTTATATATTTTTTACTTTTTGTTTTTCCCCATTCTTTTAAATTAATTTTAGGGAAAAAAGAATCGGCATTTTTGTCTTCGGCTTCTATGTGTGTGATATAAAGTTTGTCTGCAAATTCCATAGCTTGTTTGTAAATTTCTGCTCCACCGATAATAAAAATTTCCCCATTTGTTTGGAAAAGTTTTAATGCTTCTTCTAATGAATGTGCAATTTCAATATTTTCAGCTTTATAATTTTTATCTCTTGTTATTATTATATTTTTTCTATTTGGTAATGCTTTGCCAATAGATTCAAAAGTTTTTCTTCCCATTATCACAGGATGACCTAAAGTTATTTCTTTAAAATGTTTCATATCAGCTGGCAATTTCCAAAGAAGCTCATTATTTTTTCCAAGCTCATTATTTTTTCCAATTGCTGAAATAATTGAAATCATATTTTTAAATTGCTATATCAAATTTAATTTTGTCGTAACTTTGATAATTATTTACTTTTGTATCTTCAAATTTCCAATCAAAAAAAGATTTCCAGTTTCCTGTTTCAATAGTTGATAATGGAAATTTATTTGGATTTCGTGTTAATTGTTCTTTTGCTCCTTCAATATGATTTTCATAAATATGCACATCAGCTAAAAAGCCAACAAGTTTTCCTTCTTTTAATCTAGATTCTTTTGCAAGTAAATGAAGAAGTAAAGCATAGCTTGCAATATTAAATGGAAGCCCAAGCATTGTGTCTACAGAACGCTGATTCCATAAAAGATTTAATTTATCATTAATTACTGTAATTTGAAAAGCATAATGACATGGTGGTAAAGCCATTTCATTAAATTGTTGTGGATTCCATGCACTTACAATCATTCTTCGATCTCGAGGATTTGTTTTAAGTGTTTCAATAACTTTTTTTAATTGATCAATTCCTTTTTCTTCATAGTTTGAATTATAATTTTTATAAGGAGCGTTAAAATGTCGCCATTGAAAACCATATATTGGCCCTAAATCTCTTTCTTCCAACATTTTCTTTTTTGATTCTTCATCATGTCCGTATGGTGCAAGTTGTGGTTTTGCCCATTCGTCCCAAATATGATTATTTTTTTCTTGTAGCCATTTTTTGTCAGTAATTCCATTTATAAAAAATTCTAATTCGCTTGCGACTAATTTGAATGGAGTTTTTTTTGTTGTTAAAAGAGGAAAACCTTTTGACATATCATGTTCAAAAATTGCTCCTGCAATTGTATAGGCTTTTATTCCTGTGCGAGTATCAACTTTTTCACCATTTTCTATTATTTTTTGAACGATATCTAAATAGGCTTTCATTTCTTGAGTATATCAAAATAAAAAACTCCCAGCTAGGAAGTTTTTTATTTTAGTAATCCAGCTTTTTTGAGTGTTTTGTAAGCGCCGTTTCTTTTTATAGTTTTTAGTCCTCTTGTTGATATTTTTACGTTTACAGATTTTCCAAGTTCAGATACAAAAATCTTCTTTTTTTGAAGATTTGGATATTTTCTTTTTTTGCCAGTTGGATTGAATTTTGTGGCACGAGTTCTATTTGAATAACCTCCGCCTATAACTGAACCTTTTTTTGATATCGCGCATGATTTCATAACGGATTTATGTTATCATAAAAAATATAAGAATGCAATTCTTATAAAATTTATGCAATCTACAGATGTAATATTTTATATAGCAATACTTGTAATGTCAGTAGTAATTCATGAAATTTCGCATGGATTTATGGCTGAATATTTTGGTGATAAAACAGCACGACATGCAGGACGACTTACTTTAAATCCAATTAAACATTTAGATTTGTTTGGTTCTATTTTAATACCTATACTTTTGTATTTTTCTTCTGGTTTTGTTTTTGGCTGGGCAAAACCTGTGCCATATAATCCAAATAATTTAAGAGATAGAAAAAAGGGAGAAATAGCAGTTGCAGCTGCTGGAATTTTGGCAAATCTTTCCATTGCAATTATTTTTGGAATTATTTTAAGAATTTCAACAAATTTTTCAGTTCCAGCTGGTTTTAATTTTATTATTTCTTCTATTGTTGTTGTAAATTTAGCTTTAGCAATTTTTAATTTAGTTCCAATTCCACCTCTTGATGGCTCTAAAATTTTATTTAATATCTTGCCAAGATCTTTAAATTCTATTGTGGAACTTTTGGAAAAATATTCTATTATATTTTTTATTGTGTTTATAGTATTTTTTGTTGATTATTTATATCCAATATTAGCTTTTCTTTATCATTTAATTACAGGAGTTTCTATTTAATTATTTAGTGTATAATATTATTGTTAAAGAGTTATTAAATAAGTTTTTAAATGTCATTTAAATTAAAGATAGAACATATATTTTATTTTTTAGGAGTAGTTGCAATTGTTGCAATTATTGGTCTTTTTATTTTTCCAAATGTTAAAGCTGCACAATATACTGCTGTGCAAAGTGGTAATTGGACTGATCCACTTACTTGGGGTGCTGTTGGTTATCCAGGTTTAAACGATAATGCAATTATACCTTCTGGTATTACAGTAACTGTAAATACAAATATTGATGTAAATGCTATTACTATCAATAACCCAGCAAATGCTTCTAATGGAATTATAATTAGTGGAACAAATTCTCTTCATGTTACAGGTCCTTTTTCAATGTCTGCATGTATGGGAAATTCTGATTCAGTTGTTGATATAGGTTCAGGTTCACTTTCTGCTGCAAGTATGACTATTTCAAGTGGTGTTTCTAATCACGGTATTGTTTCTGTTAATGATGGTACGATTTCTATTTTAGGTAGTATTAACATGAGTGGTTTTCAAGCAGTTTTAGGTGAACTTACTGTAGGATCTGGAACAATTAATATTGGAGGAGATTTTGATGCATTAAATCCTTCAAATATAATATTTTCTCCTGGAACAGGAACTGTTGTTTTTGATGGCAGTGTTGGACAAAATTTTGGTGATTATGATTTTTATAATCTTATTATTGATTCCTCTGCAAATGTAGCTACTCCTAGTTTTACTAATACAATTAATGTTTTAAATAATTTAGATGTTCTTTCTGGTAGTTTTGTTATAACAAAAAACACAACGTTAAATATTAATGGAGATACAACGATTGCTCCTGGCGCAACTTGGTCTGAAACAACTGTTTTTCCTATTGAATTTGGAGGTAATTTAGAAAATAATGGAACTTTTGTTGGGGCTTCGGCTAATCATGTTTTTTCTGGTATAAATAAAATAATAGGTGGAGCAAATATTATTTCTATTCAAAATGTAGAAATATCTGGAGCTTATACAAATAATACATTTTTGAATATGGATAGTTCTCTTAGTGGTATTGGGACACTTATTAATGGAGCGACTGGAATTTTAAATTTTGGTGGAATGGGAAATATTATTACTCTTACAACATTAGATGCAAGTACTGTTGGTAATGGTGTTATTTTTGGTGGAGTGGGTCAGTCAGTTGTAACCAGTACAAATTATTATCTTCTTAGATTCTCTGGAACAACACAAACTATTGGAAGTGGAATAATAGTAACAGATACTACAATAATAGATAATGGAGTAGTAGTTAATTTGACTGGTATTTCTTATACAAATGATTTAACTATTGATGGTGTTTCTCAAGCTGATGGAACTTACGGAGCTACTGGTTCTGGCGCAGATAATATAAATGATCTTTATTTTTCAGGAACAGGAATGTTAGTTGTTGGAAATGTAACTGCCCCTGTTCTTACTACAGATCCAGCAACAAATATTGAAAAAACTACAGCAATATTGAACGCAAATGTTTCTTCTTTTGGAAATAGTCCGATTACTGTTAGAGGTTTTAATTACGGATTAACAAATACATATGGAACAACTACAAATGAACCGGGTGCATTTGGTAATGGAACATTTAATGAATCTATAATAGGTTTAAATTGCGGAACAGGTTATCATTTTCAGGCCTATGCTACAAATGGAATTGATACGAGTTTTGGAGCAGATAAAATATTTTCTACAAAATCCTGTATTATTTCATCTGGTGGAGTAATAATTGTTCCTCCACCTCCACCTCCACCTCCACCTCCACCTCCACCTCCACCACCAGCAGAACCAGAACTTCCACCACCACCTCCACCAGTAGAACCTGAAAATCCAACTTCTGAACCAGAAGTTCCTTCAGAACCAGAAGAAGTTCCAGAACTGGAAGTAACTCCAGAAGATTTACCAATTTCTTTAGGAACAGAATATTTAGTACCAACAGAAATTAACGTTGGGCAAAATTTATTACAAAGTAATCTTTCTTCAGATATAGTTAAAGAAATCAATACTGGCTTACAGTTTTCAGCAATTTTTGCGGCTTTGCTTGGATCATTAATTGCTTTGGCTTCTATTTTATTTTTAAATCCAATTGGTTTAAATGAACTTATTTTAATTCCATTTAGATTATGGTCTTTATTTTTAACAGCTCTTGGTTTAAAGAAAAAAGTAAAACAATGGGGAACAGTTTATGATGCTGTAACAAAACAGCCACTTGATCCAGTTTATGTTTCTTTGTTTAATTTAGCAGGGGAAGAAGTTTCTTCATGTATTACAGATCTTGATGGAAGATATGGATTTTTTGCTGATCCTGGAGTTTATAAAGTTGTTCCAAATAAGACAAATTATATTTTTCCATCACATGCATTATCTAATAATCTTAATGATGAATTTTATCAAGATTTATATTTTGGTGATTATATGAATATTAATGAAGGACAAATTATTACAAATAATATTCCAATGGATCCAATAAATTTTGATTGGAATGAATTTGCAAAAAATAAAAATAAATTATTTAAATTTTATTCTAAAAAAGAATTATTAATGGCACGTATTTCAAATACATTATTTACTTTTGGTTTTATTGTGTCTACAATAGCGCTTATTATTTCTCCAGAATTATTTAATGCAATAATTTTTGGATTATATATTGCCATGTTTATTTTACGAAGAACTAAATTTAAATTAAAAGCCAAAGGAAGAGTTTTTGATAAAGATGGAACGCCGTTATCTTTTTCTTTTATTAAAGTATTTTCTGCAACTACAAATGTTGAAATGATTCATAAAGTAATTGATAAAATGGGACGTTATCACATTATTCTTCCAAATGGAAAATATTATGTGAAGATAGAAAAGAAAAATGATGATGGAACTTATTCTTTAGTATATACATCTGAACAGTTTGATATATTACGTGGAACTCTTAATAAAGTGTTTAATTTATAAAAATTTGCAATTTTTCAAGACTTGTAGTAGATTATTACTAAAGTCTTTGGACTTTTTTGTTTTTAAAATACTTGTCCCGTTAAAAGTTCAGATAACGGGAAATATAATAAAAATATAGATAATTAAACTTTTAATGGGATGCCAACAATAAATCAATTAATTAAAAAGAATAGAACTCAAGTTCGTCAGAAATCAAAGACGGTTGCTTTGGCTCGTGGATTTAATATTCTTAAAAATAAACCAGTATATTATCCAGCTCCATTTAAAAGAGGAGTTTGTACAAAAGTTACAACAACTACACCAAAAAAACCAAACTCAGCTCTTAGAAAAATTGCTAGAGTTCGTTTAACAAATGGAATGGAAGTTACAGCTTATATTCCTGGTGAAGGACACAATTTGCAAGAACACTCAGTGGTTATGCTTCGTGGAGGCCGTGTGAAAGATTTGATTGGAGTTCGTTATCATATAGTTCGTGGAGTTTTAGATACTCAAGGAGTTGAAAAAAGAAGACAAGGAAGATCACTTTATGGAAATAAAAAACCAAAGAAAGCTAAAAAATAATTTTAAATAATATATGCGAAGAAAAGTAAAAAATAGAAATATAGTTCAACCAGATTTTATATATAATTCTCAAAAATTAGAGAAGTTTATAAATTATATTATGTGGTCTGGGAAAAAAGAAACATCTAGAAAAGTTGTTTATAAATCTTTTGATGTAATAAAAGAAAAAACTGGAAATCCAAATCCACTTGAAGTTTTTGATTTGGCAATGAAAAACGCTGGACCTTTGACAGAAGTTCGTTCAAAAAGAATTGGTGGAGCAAATTATCAAGTTCCAGTTGAAGTAAGACCTGAACGCAGACTTGTTTTAGCAATGCGTTGGATTCGTGATGCTGCTCGTTCTAAAAAAGGACAGTCAATGCATATAAAATTAGCTGATGAATTAATTGCAGCTTCAAAAAATGAAGGTGCAGCAATAAAAAAGAAAGAAGACACTCATAAAATGGCAGAGGCAAACAAAGCTTTTGCACATTTTGCTTGGTAATTTTAAAAATGCATTTAAATTTTTTAATCCCCGAAAGGGGATTTTTGTTTGACAAAAAATGATATGGTGTTATAAATAAAAAAGAACATAGTATTAATTAAAACTTCTAAAAATGAATAAAATAAAGAAGTGCCCTACTTGCAAGAGATTTCTTAAAAAAAATTCTGTGGGTGAAGAAGATTGCCCAGGATGTTTTCCAGAAAACTTTATTTTACCAGAAGATATTCTAGAAGAAGAGGAGCTTAATAACGAACAGGAAGATATTTTTGGAGATAATGTAAGTGAAAGATATTAAAAATTAAAAATGAAAAGAAAAAAGGCTTGCTAATAAAAAACTAGCCTTTTTATTTTAGTTTTTTAGTTGTTTAATTTGCAAAAAAGGTATTTATGTTATATATTAAAAAAAGCGCATTGAGCGCTTTTTAATATTAAATTTAGATAAAAAATAATTATGCAAAGAGATTATCCTTTAGAAAAAGTTAGAAATATCGGAATTATTGCGCATATTGATGCGGGAAAAACCACAACAACAGAACGTGTCCTTTTTTATACTGGTGTTTCGCATAAAATTGGAGAAGTTCACGAAGGAGAAACAACAACTGACTGGATGGAGCAGGAAAGAGAAAGAGGAATTACGATTACTTCTGCTGCTGTTACATGTTTTTGGACTCCTATATATGCTGGTAATGATAAAAACAAGAAACACCGTTTTAATATTATTGATACACCAGGACACATTGATTTTACTGTTGAAGTAAAAAGATCTCTTCGTGTTCTTGATGGAGCAGTTGTTGTTTTTGATGGAGTTGCTGGAGTAGAACCACAATCAGAAACAAATTGGCGTTATGCTGACGAAGCAAAAGTTCCACGTATTTGTTTTATAAATAAATTAGACAGAACAGGAGCATCTTTTGAACATTCTTATGCAACGATTTTAGATCGTCTTACAAAAAAAGCTGTGAGAATGCAAATTCCAATTGGTCTTGAAGAAAAACATGAAGGAGTTGTTGACCTTTTAACAATGAAAGCATTTTATTTTGAAGGTGAAATGGGAAATAAAGTTATTGAAAAAGAAATTCCAGAAGATTTGAAAGCAGATGCTGAAAAATATCGCAATGAACTTATTGAAAAGATTGTTGAACAAGATGATACGGTGATGAATGAATATTTAGAAGGAAAAATTCCAGAAATGGAAATTTTGAAAAAATTATTAAGAAAAGGAGTTATTGCTAATGAAATTTTTCCAGTTTATGCTGGTTCTGCTTTAAAAAATAAAGGAGTTCAATTAGTTCTTGATGGTGTTGTTGATTACTTGCCATCACCGCTTGATATTCCACCTATTGGAGGAATTGATCCAAATAATAATGATGAACCAATAGTTAGAAAAGCTTCTGATACAGAACCATTTTCAGCACTAGCTTTCAAAGTTGCAACTGATCCATTTGTTGGACAACTTATTTTCTTCCGAGTTTATTCTGGAACATTGTCTTCTGGTTCTTATGTTTATAATCCAAGAACAAGAAATAAAGAAAGAATTGGACGTATTTTAAGAATGCATGCAAATGACAGAGAAGAAGTAAAAGAAGTTTTTGCTGGAGAAATAGCAGCAGCTGTAGGATTAAAAGATACAATTACTTCTGACACAATTTGTGATGAAGAAAAACCAATAGAATTAAATCGTATTATTTTTCCAGAACCAGTTATTTCACTTCGTATTGAACCAAAAACAAAAGCTGACCAAGAAAAAATGGGAATGGCTCTTAATCGTCTTGCCCAAGAAGATCCAACTTTCAAAGTTTCTACAGATCAGGAAACAGGTGAAACAATTATTGCAGGAATGGGAGAACTTCATTTGGAAATTATTGTTGATCGTATGAAAAGAGAATTTTCTGTTGAAGCAAATGTTGGAAAACAACAAGTTGCATACAGAGAAACAATTATTGGAAATGCTGATGCAGAAGGAAAATACATTAAACAATCAGGAGGTCGTGGAAACTACGGTCACGTTAAGATTAAAGTTAAACCTATGGCTCCTTTATCAAAAGAAGAAGTTGAAAAATTACCTAAAAATACAAAACGTTCAGAAGGATTTGAATTTATTAACACAATTAAAGGAGGAGTTATTCCACAAGAATATATAGCTCCTTGTGAAAAAGGATTTAAAGAAGGTTTGGATCGTGGAGTTTTGGCAGGATTTAAAATTGTTAATGTTTCAGTTGAACTTTGGGACGGTTCTTATCACGAAGTTGACTCAAATGAAATGGCTTTCAAAATTGCAGCGTCAATGGCAATACAAGATGCTTGTCGCAGAGCAAAACCTGTAATTCTAGAACCTATGATGAAAGTAGAAGTTGTTACTCCAGAAAAATTTATGGGAGATGTTACTGGAAATCTTTCTTCAAAACGTGGAATTATTGAAGGAATGGAAGACAGAGGAATGAATAAAGTTCTCCGCGCAATTGTTCCACTTTCTGAAATGTTCGGATATATGACAGGACTTCGTTCAATGACTGAAGGACGTGCTTCGTTTACTATGGAATTTATTCGATATGACATAGTGCCAAATAATGTCGCTGACGAAATAATTGCCGCAAGAAAATAAAATTAAAAAGCCCCGCAAGTTGGGGTTTTTAATTTATGAATTTGACATATCTTTTTAATTTGCTATTATCATAGCAACTGCACTTTCTGCAGTTTTTCTATTGCTTTTTTATTTTAGCGACAGAAAGTTAAAAATTATTAATAATTAATTAAAATTAATAATTAAGCCTTAGCAACTTCTCGTATGTTAAGTTTTAATTATTAAAAATAATTTTATGGCAGAAGAATTTAAAAGAGACAAACCACATGTAAATGTAGGAACTATTGGTCACGTTGACCACGGCAAAACAACATTAACTGCAGCAATTCTTCATGTTTTAAGCATAGCAGGAAAGACAGTTAGACTTCGTGATGTTGATCAAATCGACAATGCTCCTGAAGAAAAAGCTCGTGGAATTACAATTAACATTTCACACAATGAATATGCAACTGACGCTCGTCATTATGCTCACATTGATGCTCCAGGTCACGCTGACTATATTAAAAACATGATTACTGGTGCCGCACAAATGGATGGTGCTATTTTAGTGGTTGCAGCAACTGATGGTGCAATGCCACAAACACGCGAACACGTTTTACTTGCAAAACAAGTTGGTGTTCCAAAAATTATTGTATTTCTAAATAAATGCGATATGGTTGACGACAAAGATATGATTGATATGGTTGAAGAAGAAATTCGTGAATTATTAACAAAACAAGGATTTGATGGTGCAAATGCTCCAGTTATTCGTGGTTCAGCTTTGAAAGGTCTTGAATCAACTTCAGTTGATGATGAATGGGCAAAGAAAATTCTTGAATTAACAAATGCACTTGATACATATATTCCAGTTCCAGAAAGAGATACTTCAAAACCATTTCTTATGCCAGTTGAAGATATTTTCTCAATTGAAGGACGTGGAACAGTTGTAACTGGTAAAATTGAAAGAGGAGTTATTAAGGTTGGTGAAGAAGTTGAAATTGTTGGTATTAAGCCAACTCAAAAATCAACAGTAACTGGTATTGAAATGTTCAATAAGAATTTGCAAGAAGGTATGGCTGGCGACAATGCTGGTGTTCTTCTCCGAGGGCTTAAGAAAGAAGACATAACTCGAGGACAAGTATTATGTAAGCCAGGAACAACAACACCACATGATAATTTTACTTGTGAAATTTATGTTTTGAAAAAAGAAGAAGGTGGAAGACATACTCCATTTTTTAAAGGATACAAACCTCAATTTTATATCAGAACTACAGACGTTACAGGAGATGTTACTCTTGCTGATGGTGTAGAAATGGTTATGCCTGGAGATACTGCAAAACTTACAGTTAAATTAGTTACACCAGTTGCATTGGAAGAATCACAAAAATTTGCCATCCGCGAAGGTGGTAAAACAGTTGGTGCAGGAGTTGTTACAAAAATTCTTGCTTAATAAATTAGAAACATTTTAGTTTCATGACAACAAAAGAAAAAACAATTAAAAAACCAAAAGTAGCAAAAGCAAAAGTTGTTGCAAAGGATAAAAAACAGGAAGGAAAAGTTATTCTTCGTATTAGAGTTCGTGCTTACGAGAGCAAAATTTTAGATGCATCTGTAAAACAAATAATGGATACAGCAATGCGTTATGATGCGAAAATAGTTGGACCAATTCCATTACCGACAGAAATAAAAAAATATACAGTTAATCGCGCATCTTTTATTTACAAAAATACACGAGAACAATTTGAAATAAGAGTTCACAAAAGATTAATTGATATTATAAATCCTTCAGCAAATACAATTGAAGCGCTTACAAATTTGTCACTTCCTTCAGGAGTTGATATTGATGTGAAGATGCTATAAAAATACGAGATAAACAAATTTTATGAAATTCATTCTTGGAACAAAAGAGAATATGACTGAATATTTTTCAGAAGACGGAACAGTTATTCCAGTAACAGTTATTTCAGCTGGACCAGTAAAAGTAACTAGAGTTTTTGAAAAAACAAAAGACGGCTATAATTCTGTGCAGGTTGGCTTTGGTTCTCAAAAAGAAAAGAAAATTAATAAAGCTCAATTGAAGCAAATGAAAGGCGATCTTTTTCGTGTTCTTAAAGAATTTAAATTAAAATCAATAGATAAAACTGAAGTAAAAGAAGGAAATATCATTGATATTTCAACTTTTGCTGTTGGTGACAAATTACAAGTTTCAAGTATTTCAAAAGGTAAAGGTTTTCAAGGAGTTGTGAAGCGTCATGATTTCGGTGGAGGTCCTCGTTCACATGGACAAAAACATTCTGAAAGAGAGCCTGGATCAATCGGAGGAGGTCTTCGAACTCACGTTCCAAAAGGAATGAGGATGGCAGGCCGAATGGGATCTGATCGTATTACACAGAAAAATTTGAAAGTTGTTTTTATTGATACAGAAAATAACGTTATGTTAGTAAAAGGAGCAATTGCAGGTAAAAGAGGAACATTAGTTGAAATAGTTTCAAGATAATAATTTATATGGAAGCAAAAATATACAATCAAAAAGGAGCTGAAGCTGGAACAATCATTCTTTCAGAAAAAGTTTTTGGTGCAAAAATGCGAGCTGACTTAGTTCATCAAGTTGTTGAAGGTATGCGTTCAAATAAACGCGCAGGAACAGCTGATACAAAAGGACGCGGTGAAGTTCGTGGAGGAGGAAAAAAGCCTTGGAAGCAAAAAGGAACAGGACGAGCACGTCACGGTTCTTCACGTTCTCCTATTTGGGTTGGTGGAGGTGTAACACACGGACCACTTGCAGAAAAAAATTATAAAAGAAAAATTTCAAAAAAGATGCGCGCTCAAGCTTTATTTTCAGTTTTGTCTAAAAAATTTAAAGATAGAGAGATTATTTTTATTGATTCTTTAGCTCTTAAAAATATAAAAACAAAATCTGCTTTAGAAGTTATAAAAAATTTAGCAAAAGCTTCAGGATTTAAACCATTGGCAAGTTCAAAAAAACCAAAAGTTTTGACTGCAGTTTTTGGAAGAAATGAAAAAATTGAAAAAAGTTACAGAAATTTACCACAACTTGATATTATTTTTCTTAAAAATTTAAATCCGCTTGATGTTTTAAATCACAAATATCTTTTAATAGAAAATCCAGAAGAGAGTGTTAAGTTTTTAGAATCTCGTGGATAATATTTAAAATTTATGATTATATTAAAATTAATTAAAAAACCAAGAATTACAGAAAAAGCTTCTTTCCATGCAGAACAAAATGTATATACTTTTGATGTTGAAAAATCTGCAAATAAAACAGAAATTAAAAAAGCTATCTTTCAACTTTATAAAGTCAAGCCAGTAAAAGTAAATATTTTAATGGTTCCAAGTAAAGTAGTTTTTTCAAAAGGAAAAAAAGGAGTAAAAAGTGGTGGTAAAAAAGCTTTAGTATTTTTAAAGAAAGGTGAAAAAATTGAAATTATTTAACTACGAGCTTAACACCATATAAATTTATGAAGACATATAAACCTACAACAAAATCAAGAAGACAAATGACGAATGTTAATTATCGTGAGCTTTTGACAGCAACCAAGCCTGAAAAATCACTAACACATGGTTTTCGTCGTTCTGTTGGACGCAATAGTCAAGGTAGAATCACTACTCGTCATAAAGGAGCAGGACATAAAAGATTATATCGTGATGTAGATTTTTTATATAATAAAAAAGAAATTCCAGCTACAATAAAAACTATTGAATATGATCCAAATCGTTCAGCATTTATTGGTTTGGTTTTTTATAAAGATGGAGAAAAAAGATATACAGTTTTACCAAAATCAATGAAACCTGGAGATACTTTTCTTATTTCTGAAAAAGCAGAACTTGCAACAGGAAATAGATTACCTTTAAAAAATATTCCAGTTGGAACATTTGTTTACAATATTGAATTAAAACCAAATGGTGGTGCGAAAATTGGACGTTCAGCAGGAATTTTTGCTCAAGTTGTCGCAAATGCTGATGGATATACAAACTTAAAAATGCCTTCAAGTGAAATTCGAAAAGTTTCTGAAAATTGTTGGGCATGTATTGGAACAGTTTCAAATGAAGAACATCATTTAGAAAATTATGGAAAAGCTGGAAGAAGTCGTTGGAAAGGTATTCGTCCAACAGTTCGAGGAACAGCTATGAATCCGGTTGATCATCCATACGGAGGAGGTGAAGGAAGACAAGGTCGTGGAACAAAAAGACCAAAAACATTATGGGGTAAAGTTACAGGAGGAAGAAAAACAAGAACTCCTAAAAAATATTCAAATCACTTAATTGTTTCTCGCCGAAAGACTGGAAAATCTAGAAAGTCTCAATAAAAATTTTAAAAAACATCAACATTTGGTTGGTGTTTTTTAATTTGACTGTTTTTAACAAAGATAGTAATATAAAGAAAAAATTGCTCACTAAAAATTAAAAATATGAAAACAAATGCAAATGATATTAATACAGAATATTTGAAATATTCTGATTTTAAAGAAAATTCTGTTATTATGATAGATTTTGAAAATCATACAAAAGAATTATTTTTTATTGCTCAGGTAAAATTAGGACTTTTTACAAAGCCTAGTAGAATAAAATTATATGGAAGAAAGTTAAATAATATTGTTGAAGACCCATTAATTTTTGATTGTTCTCCAAATAAAATTGATGAACAGAAACAAACAGCCCTAGACTTATTTTTATCTGGAAATATAGAAAATCCATTTGCAACTCCTGAAGGTGTAAGGGGTTATCGTAATTTAACCCTAAAAGAGAAAGAAGAATGGTTAAAAAAAATTAGCCACATTAGCCATCTTGCAGAAATTACAAATATTCTACGAAGACAATAATTTATAAAAAAAAGCCATATTTAGTATAGGGCTTTTTTAAAAATAATTTGCGGGCATTAATAGTATTGGTTCTGATACTTCTTCTATTATGGGTCTTAGAAAAACTTTTTTAAATCCTAAATTATTATTTTTAAAATTTATTTTAATATAAAGTGGAATTTGTTTTTCTATAATTTTCCCAATTAATTTTTCTCCATATGATTGCAAAATGTCTATTCCTTTTTTGCTTTCTTCTATTGAAATAAAAACACTGTCATTTGTTATTAGGGGACAGATTAAAATTAGTTCACTTAAAATTGTGTCTTTTTTAAAAACAATAAAAGTAAATCTTGGTGATAATTCATCTATTGGAGAAAAGAGTAAATAAATTTTTTCTTCATTATTTTTTGGATCAAAACTACTATTTTGGCATTTAGCTGGTAATTTAATTATTATTAAAACCAGCAATAATAACAAAGTACATATTTTTTTCATAACACTTATTTTTTTATTCCATTTTATCGTTATTTTTTTGACTTTTCAAGTTTTTATTTTAAAAAATATAAATAATTCACCACATATTAAAAATTTTGCAACACGATTTCATTTGGATTAGTATTTGCAATACTGTTTTTAAAAAGTTGACTTTATTTTGGATTTTGCTATTATGGACACAAGCTCGTTAGGAGCTTTTTGTTTACTAAAAATATGATCCCGTTAGAGATTATTTAGTTAAAATTTAACGATTTCGTATAGATATAAATAAAAGTAATATTATTAGTTTTTATAAATTAAATAGACGGAAATCTAAAGATTTCCTTTCTCTAATGGGATGACAAGATCAATTAAAAAAGGAATAAATGTTGATGAAAAACTGCTAAAAAAGATAGCAGGTAAAAATCCGCTTCAAACACCAATGATTAAGACTTGGAAAAGAGCATGTCAAATTGCACCTGAAATGGTTGGTTTTGTTTTTGGTGTTCATAATGGAAAAACTCACGTTGAAGTTTTAGTTACAGAAGATATGGTTGGTCATAGACTAGGTGAATTTTCTTTAACTAGAAAGTTTATTAAACATGGAGGTAAAATGCAGAAAGAGCTTGAACAAAAGAAAAAAGAAGCTGAAATAACACAAGCTAAAGCTGCCACTTCAGCAGCATCTGATGCAAAAAAGAAATAAAAAATAATTATGAAAGCTTATTTAAAAAATTACAGACAATCACCAAGAAAAGTTCGCTTAGTTGCTGGGCTTATTAAGGGTAAAGATGTTACAAGGGCATTAGTTGAACTTAATTTTTTAGCAAAGAGAGCAGGAGATCCAATTAATAAATTATTACTTTCTGCAATTTCTAATGCAAAGCAAATGGGAATTGAAAAAGAAAATTTATTTATAAAAGAAATTCGAGTAGACAAAGGAATTGTAATGAAAAGAATGATGCCAGCAGCTATGGGAACTGGTCACCGTATTAATAAAAGAACAAGTCATGTTACTTTAGTTCTTGCTGAAAAAAAAGTAGAAAAGAATGATAAAAAAATATCAAAGAAAGAAGATAAAAAATCTATAAAAAAAGAAAAGCAAGTTGTTGAAGTTAAAAAAGCAAAGGTTGAAAAAACAGCAAAGAAAGTTGTTAAAAAAACAAAAGTAGTAAAAAAATAATTATATGTCAAAAATAGTTCATCCATATGCACATAGATTGATAATGTTAAGAGATTGGAAATCTCGTTGGTTTGCTGATCCTAAAAAATATAATGACTATTTAAAAGGTGATGTTCTTATTCGTGAATATTTGGAAAAGAAATTGCGTGGTATGTATGTTTCTTCAATTGAAATTGAAAGAAGCAGAAAAGCAACTCGTTTTATAATAAAAACTTCTCGTCCTGGTCTTATTATTGGAAGAAATGGAGAAGGCGCAACAAAAATGAAAGAAGACATTTTGAAAAAAATGGACAAATTAAAACTTACCCGTTCTGAAGATTTTAAACTTGAAATTGTTGAAGTTCCAAATCCAGAAGCTGATGCAGCAATTGTTGCATATATGATTGCTGAAGGATTAGAAAAAAGAATGCCATACAGAAGAGTTATTAAGCAAGTTCTTGAAAAAGTTATGTCAGCTCGTGGAGTTGAAGGAGCTAGAATTGTTCTTTCTGGAAGATTAGGTGGAGCTGAAATTGCACGATCAGAAGAATTAAAAAAAGGTTCAATTCCTCTTCAAACTTTCCGCGCAGATATTGATTTTAAAAGAGAAAAAGCGCATTTGCCATACGGTGATGTTGGTATAAAAGTTTGGATTTATCGTGGAAAAATTTTTGCAGATAAGAAAAAAGAAATTTTAAATTAATTAAAATATATGTTAGTACCAAAAAAAGTAAAATTTAGAAAATGGCAATCTGATCGTATAAATCCTAAATCAAGGACGCCAGAAACTCGTGGAACAAAATTATCTTTTGGGTCTTTTGGTTTGAAAGCTATAACTCAAGCACGCGTTAAATCAAATCAAATTGAATCAGCCAGAAAAGCAATGTCCAGAACTTTAACAAAAGCTGGAAAATATTGGATTAGAATTTTTCCAGACCGACCTTTTACTGCAAAAGCTGCAGAAGTAGGAATGGGAAAAGGGAAAGGAGATCCACAGGGATATTGTTTCGAAGTTTTTCCTGGAAGAATAATTTTTGAAGTTGATGGAGTTGATGAAGTTATAGCAAAGGAAGCATTAAGAAAAGCTGGAACAAAACTTCCTGTTAAATGTAGAGTTATTTCAAGAGTTCATAATAAATAATTATATGGCAAAAAAAGATAAAGAAAATTTAAAAGGAATGAAAGTAGATGAATTAAAAAAGAAACTTGTTGATATGCAAGAAAATCTTAGAGTTCTTAGATTTAAAATGGAAGGTTCAAAATCAAAAGATGTTAAAGAATCAGCAAAATTAAAAAAAGAAATTGCTAAAGTTTTAACAGAAATAAATAAGAAGAAATAATATATGGTAATAAAAAAACAAAAAGAAATAAAGAAAAACAGTGGCGCAACTTTAAGAGGTGTTGTTGTTTCAGATAAAATGGATAAAACTGTTGTTGTCTCTGTTTCAAGATTTGTTAAGCATCCAAAATATGGAAAATATTACAATATCAGTAAAAAATACAAAGCGCATGATGAAGGAAATAAATGTAAAGTAGGAGATAAAGTAGAAATAATAGAAACAAGACCAATTTCAAAAGATAAAAAATTTAAAATAAAAGAATAATTTTATGATACAAACAGAAACATTAGTAAAAATAACAGATAATGCTGGAGGCACCATTGGAAAGGTGTTTAAGATTTTAGGCAGCTCTAAAAAAAGATATGCCACTTTGGGTGAGCTTGTTATTATTTCCGTAAAAGTTGCTCAACCAAGAAAAGGAGTTAAAAAGAAAGATGTTTGTCAGGCAGTTGTTGTTCGTACAAGAAAAGCTTTTAGAAGAAAAGATGGTTCTTATATTCGTTTTGATGATAACGCTGTTGTAATTTTAGAAAAAGGAAAGAAAGATCCAAAAGCTGGTCGCGTATTTGGACCGATTCCTAGAGAATTAGCAGAAAAAGGATTTCAGAAAATAATTTCTCTAGCGCCAGAAGTAATTTAAATAAAGTAAGAGTTTAATATCACAAATAAAATTATGAAATTAAAAAAAGGAGATAATGTAATAATAATCACAGGAAAAGACAAAGGCAAAAAAGGAAAAATTGTGCTTGTTTTGCCTGAGAAAAATAAAGTTGTTGTTGAAGGTTTGAATATGATGAAAAAAAGTCAGCGTCCAAGAAAATCTGGAGAGAAAGGACAAATCATAAGTAAATCTATGCCAATTCATGTTTCTAATGTTATGATGGTTGATCCAAAAACAGGAAAAGGTTCTCGTCTTGGAACAAAAATAGTTGGTGATAAAAAGGTTCGAATTTCAAAAAAAAGTAATCAAGAGATTTAAATATTATGAAACATTTAACTGTAAAAGAAAAAGAAGCAAAAGCATTTGAATTGATGAAAAAAGACTTTCATTATAAAAATGTTATGGCTGCTCCAAAATTAAAAAAGATTGTTTTGAATGTTGGAACAGGAACGATGATGAAAAAAGATAAAAATAGAAATGAAGCTATTTCAGATCGTTTAGCAAAAATTACTGGACAGAAACCAGCACCAAGAGGAGCAAAAAAATCTGTTGCATCTTTTAAAATTCGTTTAGGTGATCCAATTGGAATTGTTGTTACTTTGCGTGGAAAAAGAATGTATGCTTTTCTTGAGAAATTAATTAATGTTTCTCTACCAAGAACAAAAGATTTTCGTGGAATAAATCGTAAAGCAGTAGATAGTATTGGTAATTTAACTATTGGAATTAAAGAACATACTATTTTTCCAGAAACTGCCGATGAAGATATAAAAGATATTTTTGGACTTTCAATAACACTTGTTTCAACTTCAAAAACTCAAAAAGAAGGAATGAAATTTTTTGAACTTTTAGGTATTCCTTTTAAGAAAGAAGAAGAAAGTAAAAAAAAATAATTTAAATATTAAAAAAAGGTATTACTTTGCAGTAATGCCTTTTTTGATTGTTTACTTTATATTTTCGTTTATTTCATCACGCGCAATTTGAAGAAAATTTTTAGCTTCTAAATATTTTTCTTCAGTTGCAAAATTAAGATCAAAACCAATACCCATAACTTGTTCTGTGATTGTTTTCTCTTCGTGATTAAATCCTAGATTATTAAGAGAAATATATCCGTTAAAGTCTTCTTTATCAAACTTAAATTGAATAATAATATTATTGCAGTAGTTAGGTTCAAAATCTCCAATATATTCTATGTGTGCTATTTCAATTTTTCTTAGGAATAAACCTGATTTTGGATAATTTAAATTTTTATATAAATTATCTTTAAGTTGTTCTTTTAAAAAAATAATAGTTTCAGTAAAATATAAAGAGAAAAGAATTTTTTCTTTATATTCTTTTAATTCTTTTTGGAATTTCATTTGAACGTCTTTTAATTTAGCGTTTAGATATATTATTCTAGTTTTTCTTTTATTGAAAAAAGAAGCTAAATTTCTTACGTTTTGTTTCGGAGTTGTTTTTATTGCTACCATTTTTTTTATTTTTTAATGAGCAAATGCCCGTTTTTATTAAGGAATATCTATTTTCAAAGTATCATAAATAAATAAATGAGTCAATTTTATTATTAGTTTGACTAATTTTTGCCTTTCTGCTAGTATATAAGAGTCTAAATATTAGACTGATCTGTGTTTCTCCTTAAGGTTTCAGATGAAATTTTAAGAAAAAATACAAGATATCATCTAAAAGATAGGCGATATTTTATATGGCAAAAACATCAGTAGTAGCAAGAGCAAATAAAAAACCAAAATTTTCAACTCGACAGAAAAATCGATGTTTTCGTTGTGGCCGTGGAAATGGTTATATGAGAGATTTTGGGATATGCAGAATTTGTTTTAGAGAATTGGCAAATGAAGGTATGTTGCCAGGAGTTAAAAAATCTTCTTGGTAAAAATAAAAAATTATGGATTCAATTTCAAACATGATAATAATGATGAAAAATGCAGGTCTTGCTGGAAAGACAACTGTTCAATTTCCATATTCAAAAATGAAAAATGCCATTGCTGAATGTTTAAAAAAAGAAGGTTATATTTCTGATTTTTCTAAAAAAACAAAAAAAGGATTTCCAGTTTTGGAAGTTAGTTTAATTTATAAAGATAAAAAACCAAAAATTTCTGAAGCAATAAGAATTTCAAAACAATCAAGAAGAGTTTATTTTGGAATGAATGATATACATACAGTAAGAAACGGAATGGGTCTCTTAGTTCTTTCAACGCCAAAAGGAATTTTATCAGGAAAAGAAGCTAGGAAAGAGCAAGTCGGTGGCGAAGCTTTATTTAAAATGTGGTAATAATTTTATGTCAAGAATAGGAAAACAAGAAATTTTAATACCAGCAGGAGTTGAAATCACAAAAAGTGGCGAAGTTTTTACTGTTAAGGGTCCAAAAGGTTCTCTTGTAAAAAAATTTCGTGATGATATTGATATAAAAATTGCTGATAAAATTATAACTTTGAATATTAAAAGAAATGATAAATTTTCAAAATCTCTTTGGGGAACTTATGCTTCTCACATAAAAAATATGATTCAAGGAGTTCAAAACCCTTATCAAAAAAAATTAATTTTAGAAGGAGTTGGTTTTAAATCAGAAGTAAAAGGAAAAGAAATTGTTTTTGCTTTAGGATTTTCTCATCCAGTTATTGTAAAAATACCAGAAGGACTTACTGTAACAGCTGAAAAAAATAATATTACTGTTTCTGGAATTGATAAAGAATTAGTTGGAAGTTTTACAGCTTCAGTTAGAGCATTGAAGAAACCTGAACCATATAAAGGAAAAGGAATGCGTTATGAAGATGAAGTTATTAGAAGAAAACAAGGTAAGAAAACAGTTTAATTTTTAAATTATGCAAAATAAAGTAGAAAAAAGAATAAGATTAAAAGCAAAAATAAGATCAAAAATATTTGGTACTTCAGAACGCCCAAGACTTTCCGTTTTTCGTTCAAATAAATTTATTTATGCTCAACTTATTGATGATTCTACAAATAAAACTTTATTGCAAGCAAATGACGCTAAAATAACAAAAGGTACAAAATCAGAAAGAGCTAAACAAGTTGGAAAAATAATTGCTGAACTTGCTTTAAAACAAAAAATTTCGAAAGTAATTTTTGATAGAAATGGTTTTAAATATACAGGACGAGTAAAATTAGTAGCTGATGAAGCCAGATCTTCTGGTTTGAAATTTTAATAAAAATTATGGAAAAAGGAACTGTAAAAAAGAATAGTGCACGAAGACCATCATCTTTTGATAGACCAAAACCTGAATTTGATCAGAAAATTATTAACATTCGTCGTGTTACTCGTGTGGTAGCTGGAGGACGAAGATTTTCTTTCAGTGTTTGTTTAGTGGCAGGAGATAGAAAAGGTTCAGTTGGTTTAGGTTTAGGAAAAGCAGGAGACACTTCTTTGGCTATAAATAAAGCATTAAGAAGTGCAAAAAAAAATATGATAAGAATTAAGCTTACAAAGACTATGTCTATTCCTCATGAAATTTCTGCAAAATTTTCAAGTTCAGTAGTATCATTAAATCCAAATAAAGGACGTGGATTGGTGGCTGGTTCAGTTATACGTGATATTATAAAATTGGCTGGAGTAAAAGATGTTACAGGAAAAATTTTAGGTGGTACAAAAAATAAATTAAATAATGCACGAGCAGTGATGGAAGCATTTAAACAAATTTCTACTAAATATGTAAAAATTGTTCCTGAAAGTGTTCCAGTAGTTGAAAAAGAAGAAGTAAAAAAATAATTTTAAAATTTTATGCAAATAAATAACTTAAAAAGAGTACATAAAAATAAAAAAGATAGAATAGTTGGACGTGGAGGAAAACACGCAAAGACTTCTGGTCGTGGAGGAAAAGGACAAACTGCTAGAGCAGGTAATAAAAGACGTCCAGAACTTCGTGATATAATTAAGAAGTTGCCAAAAAATCGTGGTTATAGATTTAATTCTTTTCAAGTTAAACCATTTTGTGTTTCTTTGGATGAGATTACAAAATTATATCCAAAAGGCGGAGTAGTAAATCCTCAAAGTTTACTTGAATTAAAAGCAATTAAAAAGAAAAAAGGATTGCTTCCAATTATTAAAATTTTGAATGGCAAATTAGATTTTAATGTTAAAGTTCAAATTTCAAAATGTTTAGTTTCTAATTCTGTAAAAGAAAAAATAATAAAAGCTGGTGGAGAAATTTTAGAAAAATAATATATGAATAATTTTTGGAGTAAAATAAAATTAGTTTGGATAGATAAAATACTAAGAAACAAAATTTTATTTGTTCTTGGTGCTTTGGCAGTTTTTAGATTGCTTTCAACTATTCCAATTCCAGGAATTGATACTATTGCATTAAGTCGTTTTCTTTCAAATAATCAATTTTTTGGAATTTTAAATATTTTTTCTGGGGGTGGTCTTTCTAATCTTTCAATAATAATGCTTGGAGTTGGTCCATATATTACAGGATCAATTATTATGCAACTTTTGACCATTATGGTTCCATCCTTGAAAAGACTTTATCATGAAGAAGGAGAAGCTGGCAGAAAGAAATTTACTCAATATTCAAGAATGCTCACTATTCCTCTTGCAGCAATTCAAGGATTTAGTCTTTTAACTATTCTTGAGCGTCAAAATATTTTAGTTAATTTAACAATGTTTGACAGAATTACAAACTTGATTATAGTTATTGCTGGATCAATGTTAATAATGTGGATAGGTGAATTAATGACTGAATTTGGAATAGGAAATGGAGTTTCTCTTTTGATTTTTGCTGGTATAGTTTCAAGAATTCCTTCTGAAATTGGTCAATTAATTTTCTCTTTTGATGTTTCTCAAATTCCTCTTTTCCTTTTGTTTCTTGTAGCTGGAATATTAGTTATTGCTGGTGTTGTTATTGTAACCGAAGCTGAAAGACCAATTCCAGTAACTTATGCAAAACGTGTTAGAGGAGCAAAAATGTATGGTGGTGGTTCTACTTATATTCCTCTTCGTGTTAATCAAGCTGGAGTTATTCCAATAATTTTTGCGCTTTCTATTTTATTATTTCCTCAAATGATTGGAAACTTTTTATCTACTTCTTCTAATGTAATTTTAGGAAAAATTTCTCACGCTTTGGCTTCATTTTCACAAGGATCTTTATTGTATGGAGTTTTGTATTTCGTTTTAGTATTTTTATTTACATATTTTTATACAGCAGTTACTTTTGACCCAGAAGCTCTTTCAACTAACTTACAAAAAAATGGAGCATTTATTCCTGGAATTCGTCCAGGAGCCTCAACTTCAGCTTATATTTCAAAAGTATTAAATCGTATTACAATGCTTGGAGCTGTCTTTTTAGGTTTTATTGCTGTTTTACCTCTTATTATGCGAGCAGTATCAGGAATCACAGCAATAGCGCTTGGAGGTACTGCTTTGCTTATTGTTGTTTCAGTACTTCTTGATTTGATTAAAAAAGTTGATGCTCAAATTTCAATGCGAGAATATTAATTCTTGATTATTTTATTAAAATTGTGTAAACTTTTGATATGAATTCAAAAGTTTTTTTATTTTTTGGACGTTCTGGATGTGGAAAGGGAACACAAGCTAAATTATTAGCTGATTTTTTAAGAACAAAAGGTAGTGAAGTAATTTATATAGAAACCGGAAATGCCCTTCGTGAACTTGCAAAAGGAGAAAATTTAGTAGCTAAAAATATTCAAAATATTTTAAAAGATGGAAATTTAATTCCAGTTTTTCTTCCAATTTGGATTTGGACTGATTTTATTCTTAAAAATTTTTCAGGAAAAGAAAATATGATTTTAGATGGTGTTTGCAGAAGAAAAGAAGAAGCTATAGCGTTAGATTCTGCTTTTGATTTTTATAAAATTGAAAAACCAAATATTATTTTAATGAATGTTTCAAAAGATTGGTCATATGCGAGAATGATAGAAAGAAAACGCAATGATGACACTCCAGAGAAAATACAAAACAGGCTTAATTGGTTTGAAAAAGATGTTTTGCCTTCTATTGAATATTTTAAAAATAAAACTGGATATAATTTTATTGAAATAAATGGAGAACAGACAATAGAAAATGTTCATAAAGATATTATTAAAGCCTTAAATTTTTAATAGGATGAAAGAAGAAATAATTATAATTTCTCTTGGTGGATCATTAATCGTGCCTGATCAAATAGATATTTCTTTTTTAAAAAATTTTAAAACTTTAATTCTTTCACATATTAAGCAAGGAAAAAAATTTATAATTATAACCGGTGGTGGAAAAATTTGCAGAAAATATCAGGATGCTTTAAAAGAAATATCAAAACCTTCTCATAATGATTTGGATTTACTTGGGATTTACTCAACACGTTTTAATGCTGAATTTTTGCGTTTAATTTTTGAGAATTTAACAGATAGTGAAATTATCGTTGATCCAACATTGCCAGTTAATTTTGATAAACCAATAATGATTGGAGCTGGGTGGAAGCCAGGATGTAGCACAGATTTGGATGCAATTTTATTAGCTAAAAATGTTGGAGCAAAAAAGATAATAAATTTATCAAATATTAATTATGTTTATGATTCTGATCCAAAAGTAAATATAAATGCGAAAAAAATTGAAGAAATATCTTGGGCAGATTATAGAGCTTTAATTCCTTCAGAATGGAACCCAGGACTTAATTCACCGTTTGATCCAATAGCTTCAAAACAAGCTGAAGAAGCTGGAATAGAGGTAATTATAATGAATGGAAAACCAATTGATAATTTAATAAAATGTTTAAATGGTGAAAAGTTTTTAGGAACGGTAATAAAATAATTTATGTCAATAATTATAAAAACAGCAGAAGAAATAGAGATAATACGAGAAGGCGGAAAACGTTTGGCGACTGTATTAAACAAAGTAAAGGAAATAATTAAACCTGGAATTTCAACTTGGGATTTAGATCAATATGCTTTGAAACTTATAAGAGAAATGGGAGATGAACCAGCATTTTTAAATTACAAACCATACGGAGCAAAAACTGCATATCCTGCATCGCTCTGTGTTTCAATTAATGAAGAAGTTGTGCATGGAATTCCAAATAAAAATAAAATTTTACAAGAAGGAGATATTGTTTCAATTGATTTAGGTTTAAAACATAAAAATCTTTTTACTGATATGGCAATGACTGTTGGAGTTGGTGAAATAAGTAATGGTTCTAAAAAACTTTTAGATGTTACAAAAAAAGCTTTAGAAGTTGGAATTAGTGTAGCGAGAGAAGGGAATAGAATTGGAGACATTGGTAATGCTATTGAAAGTTTTATTAAAACACATAAATATGGAATTGTTGAAGTTTTAGCTGGGCATGGTGTTGGAAAAGCTGTTCATGAAGATCCTTATATTCCAAATTTTGGAAAAGCTGGAAAAGGAGAGAAAATAAAAAGAGGAATGATTTTAGCAATAGAACCAATGATAAATAGTGGAACAAAAAATGTAGTTCTTGATAAAGATGGTTGGACTTTTTATACAGCTGATAGAAAAAAAAGCGCTCATTTTGAACATACTATTTTAATTACAAACGGTGATCCAGAGATACTCACTAAAATATAAAAATACACAAAACAAAAAATCCCCGAGCGGGGATTTTTTGTTTTGTTATTATTTATTTACGAATTCAGTATATCTTCCTGTATCTTCATAATCTTGTTTTTTTTCATTCCAATGAACATATTCATATTTTCCTAAAGCAATTTGTAGTTTATGTGCTTTTTCTGGATTTGCTTTTTGTAATTCTTCAAACATAGCTTTTATTTTTGGATTTGTTTGAATACGTACTTCACCTTTAATCAAATTCTTTTCTTCTCTTTTTTCAGCAATTTTATTTAATTGTCTTTTAAGGAATCCTACTTTTTCAGTAGTTTTTTCTTCTTTTGCTAATTTTTCTTCAGGTGTAGGATTATTTTTTATTTCTTCTTTTAATCCTGCATCTACTGTTGGCTTTATTACTTCTTTTGTTGTGTCTATATTATTTATTTTTTGTTCCATATTTTTTATATTAAATTAATAATTTTTTAACTTATAATATTATATACTTTTAATAATTATTGTCTATTCTTAAACACATATAGTATATCAGATTTAAATAAAAATGTCAAGTGTTTATTTTTTAAATTAAAGCCCTGTAAATATAGTATATTTCAGGGCTTTTTAGTTTACACAGTGTGTAATTTCCTTTACTCCAGTATTAGAAAAATTTGTTTTTCTTTGAATTGGTAATATATCACCAGTTTCTCCTCGTTGTGGTTTAGTTCTTTTGTCATTTTCCTCTTCTAATGCTTCTTTTAACAATTTTTCTACGTGTTTTTCTTTTTTGCTTTTTATATGGAAGCAAAAAAGTAATTTTTCAATGATCTTTTTTGTTTTCATATAACAATGTTTTAAAAGGTGCTTTGTATTTCTTTTACATTAGCACAAGTTTAATTTATAGTCAAATTTGGCTGTGGATAAGATATTTTAGAAAAAAATTATTATCAAAAATTTATGACTTAGTATATAATTAAATTAATGATTGGATCATTTTTAAAAGAAATGCCAAAATTTAAAACTCCGATAGAGGAGCTTGATTATTTGCGTTCTCATCTGGCAAAAAGGGAACAGGAACTTATTGATTT
>Ga0172375_10001265_pt1 | contig 40793 bp, 31 predicted proteins | sample LakKiv1m_FD_114537 | JGI IMG/M metagenome (GOLD analysis project Ga0172375, IMG submission 114537) | Freshwater microbial communities from Kabuno Bay, South-Kivu, Congo - kab_092012_11.1m | ecosystem: Environmental > Aquatic > Freshwater > Lake | place: Democratic Republic of the Congo... | reverse complement strand
CTACTCTGGAAAATATGGGCACATTCTCACTGAACTGACCAAGCCTCAGAAGGATATTCTCAAGGCACTCGATATGCCCATTCTTGACCCGGCATCGTTATAATAGTCCGGGAAAATAGGTTATATACCAGCGTGATGCCAACCTGTTTTCCTTCTGTTTACGGCTATGTCGATGGCGGGGTGTTCACCACGAATCCGTCGATGTGCGCACTGGCGCAAACCCAGGATTGCCGTTACGATCCGACTCCGGCTCTGTACGCGGTTTATCTGTTGTCACCTGGAACGGGAAAAAGCCGTCAATATATCAAGGGGGAAACACTGGATTGGGGCGAAGCCCGTTGGGTCAAGCCGTTGATCAGTCTCATGCTTGAAGGAACCGCCGGGGTTGCCGACTATCAGTGCCGTCAGATCATGGGGGAGCGGTGCCATCGGTTCACACCGGTCTTTCCTGCCGGAAATACCGTGGCCGTCGATGCCGTTGACAAGATTGCGTTCATGACCGCATTTGCCGAATCGTTGAACATCAATGAGCTGACAGCCTGGCTGCAAACACAATGGATGCCAGCCTGAGCCGATTGCGGCTCCGATCAGGTGATGGTATTGCAACGAGCAGGCTTTTACGAGGGCGCCTTTATCAGGAGGGGAAGAGCTTGCGTTGTCTCGTTGAAAAAAATTCAGTTATTGTAATCCCGCTCACTATCGAATGCAAAGGGCCCGTTCCTTTCACCCCTTACAACCTTACCCGCACGTGGCCGATACCGAAGCCACTGGCGGCTCCGTAAAGCATGACCTCCTGACCGGATCCGAAGTTCAGCGTTCCTTCTTCGATCAGTTTGCTGAGTACCAGCGGGGTCGAAGTGCTTGCGGTATTACCGAGGATGTCAGCGACAATGGGGATTTTTGCAAGATCGTAGCCCAGTTCGTTGACGATATCTTCAATGAATTTACGCGAAATCTGATGCGGGATGATCTTGGTGATGTTATTGTAGAAAAAAGGGTCGTATTCCAGCATGAGCCGCATTGTGGCGTATTCCCGGAAATAACTTTCCGTGTGCAGTTTGGCAACTTTTGCCAGCCTGGGCATGTCGAGATAAAACCATCCGTGAATGATACCTCCGCTCTGCCGCCAGTCGGTTATCTGGGGTGCATGGCACTGCTCCCAGTGTTCACCGAGGTTCATCAGGTTGATCTCCAGGAGTCCCTCTCTGCCATTGGCTGCTGACAGAATCATCGCGGCACCGGCATCTCCCAGCGTCAATCCACCCATTTTCACATCAAGCTCATCGAGTGAGTTGATCTGGCGGTTGCCGACATAGCTGCCGATTTCGCCACTGCAGAGCAGCACGTTACGGGCGGCTCCGGTCATGATCATGCTGTTGGCCACATTCATCGCCTGCAGGAAGCTGTTGCATGCATTGGTGACATCGAAAGAGTTTACCAGCTCAAGACCCAGTTTTTTCTGCACGATGTTGGCCGTTGCCGGTTCAAGCATGTCCATATCGGTGCTGGAAAAGATCAGGGTGTCGATGTCGCCGAGTGTAAGGTCACAGCGCTCCAATGCCTTGCGGGCAGCTGCAACAGCCAGGTCAGAAGGGGACGTTCCCGGATCGGAATAGGCACGGGATTTACATTTGGTCGTCCGGTAGATCAGGGTTGGCAGCATCTTTTTAATGTTTGGAGACGCTTCGATCAAACCGACCAGAGAGTCGTTATCGACGCGATTCACGGGTATTTCCGAAGCAACCGAAACGATTTTCACAGCCGGTTTTGGGTAACGCTGCAAGTTCCTGAAATAAGTGAAAGAGTGCAAAGCGGGTGATTGCATTACAACGCGGTGACCGATGGAGTTAAAAGAGGATAAAACCGGAAATTCATCTTCGAAACTGAAATATATCTGAAAAAGTTCAGACAAAGAATCCCGGAGAATAACTGTACCCCCTGTCTTCTGTTGCTATATTGAAACAAAGGCTTTTCAGTGTTCTTTTGCCCAATTGCAGCCAGCCAATGGATGACTCAGAGGTGTCTGTTATCTGTTAACAGGTCAAGGTGCAGTGCTTTTTTTCAACTTTCAGCAAAAAAAGGAGAGATCACTATGAAAAAAAATGATTTGGTTCATCTGGTCATAGGTATGAGCCTTTTATTTGCAGGCTGTAAACCTGACCTGGTTGTCACTACGCTGGAGACCACAGGGCCTGCCACTATCAATGCGCAAAACAGTGTTGAAGTGCCTGTACGCGTTGTTGTCAGGAATCAGGGCAATGAGCCTGCCGGCGTTTTCAAAATTTCAACCGAGTACACCGGAGGAGCAATAAATCCTTCGAATACTTTTGCGGTTGCCTTTACCGTTCCCGGGCAGCCTAATATCTGGTATCCTTATACTGACGGGACACTTGCTGCGGGAAGTTCAGTGCCATTTGCGGGAAAAGTGACATTTCACCCTTCTGAGCACGGCGTGACGGTCTCTTTGAAAGCAAGGGCGGATAGTTGCAGTGGTGATGAGTTCATGCCAGCCTATTGCCGGGTAGAGGAAAGCAGTGAGACCAACAATGACTCCGCGGCATTATCGGTCTCTCTGCCATAATGACTGTTTTTTACAGCTTCTTTTGTGCCGAGCAACACCTGACTGAATCTGGCTTCCCATTCAAATGAGCTGCTTCCGGCCATCGCTTTTCAGCTTCGGTGCATGAGTTTTCAGCGTTGTTGCATTCTGCTTGCGGGTTGTGTGCTTCCGTGGTGTTATCTATCAGGGCAGGCGGGATAACTATCCGGATTTGTTATGGATTCATGCGACAAGCCGAAGCCTTCAGGGATTGTGATCGAGTGGCGGGAGAACGGAGATTTCTTGTTTTCGTGCCGGTATCGGGTGGCTGAGGACAGGGAGGCTCCGGAAGAGGAGCGTCGGCTGGATGGGCGGCATCTTTTTCCGACGATGACGCTTGCGATGGGCAATGTGCTCCGCAAGCTGAGGCGGGAGCATATCTCTTTTCCTCTTTTTCTTGTTTCGCTGGCCTTCAACCACCGGAATCTGCTCTCGGAGATCGACCGGCTGCTTCAGGCGCTGCACGAGCATGTTGAACAGCAGAAGGGGAGCGGGGAGTACCGTTGTCTGATCACCTGCGGTAACGATCAGGAGTGAAGAGCGCTGTCGTTATCCCACCGTTGCCGTCCGGCAAAAAAGTCCCGGAGCACGAGGTCGAAGCCGAAGGCGAGGTCGTCCCACGGAATCTCCTCCTCCGTGAACCAGCGCAAATACTGTCCTTCGTGCAGCGGAATGGTTTCTGCGTCGGCTTCGAACTCCATGAAATAGAGGTACTCGATCCGGTCAGGGAAGTCGTAGATCGCGTGACGTCGGCAGGTGGAGACGTCGGTTTCGATCTCCTCCATCATCTCGCGCACGATGGTTTCTTCGGGAGTTTCACCTTTCTCCACATGTCCGCCGGGCACATCCCACATATTCGGGTAAGGGATTTCCGGTTTGTTGTCCCGCAGGAAGAGCAAGACCTGGTTGCGATGGTTTTGCAGGATGATGCTGGTTCCGGCTCTTTTCATGGTTGCGGAGGTATTTGATTGTTTCATTGCTTTTTACGGGGTGGGTGCAATAGGACGTATAGGTCGTATAGGGCTAATAGGAGAAGAGTTTAAGATGATTCTTCGGAGGATCACACAACCTTGCCCTCTTTGATGAACTCCCGCATGATCGCTTTTTCAAGGCGTTTGTTGTCGAGACTGCGTTCCGGGGCGGCGAGCGATTCGATGGCACAGTAGTGCACGATGTTCAGAATGCTCGCGCCGCTCAGCTCGTAACGCGAGGCGATGGCTCGCCAGTCGATCTCGCCATCGATCTCCATCTGTTCCGGCAGGGTGTTCAGCCATAGGGTGTGGCGGTCTTCTGCCTTGGGCATCGGGAAGTGGATGATGCTCTGGAAGCGCCGCGAGAAGGCTTCGTCGAGGTTGCCTCGCCGGTTTGAGGCGAGGATGATGAGGCCGTTGTGGCTTTCAATACGCTGGAGCAGGTAGGCGGTCTCCTGGTTGGCGTACTTGTCGTGCGCGTCGCGGATGTCGGTGCGCTTGCCGAAAAGGGCGTCAGCTTCGTCGAAAAAGAGAATCCAGTTCTTGCTGTCCGCCTTGTCGAAGAGGCGCGAGAGGTTCTTTTCGGTTTCGCCGATGTACTTCGAGATGATGCGCGACAGGTCGATGCGGAACACCTCCTTGCCGGTCTGCTTGCCGAGCAGCGTCGCCGTGAGGGTCTTGCCGGTGCCGGGCGGGCCGTGGAAAAGTGCCCGGTAGCCCGGCCTGACTCGCTTTTTCATGCCCCAGTCGCGCAGAAGCGTGTCGTTGTGGGTGATCCAGTTTTCGATCTCCCTGATCTGCTGGAGCGTGGTTGCCGGGAGCACGAGGTCGCTCCACTCCATGCCGGTTTCGATGTGTTCGGCGGGGAACTCCATGCTGAAGCGCGGCTTGCTCGCCGAGCCGAGCGTGAGCTCTTCGACCACCTCCGGGTTCAGCGTCAAGCGCCCGCTCATCACTGGCTCGCCCTCCGGTACCGCTTCGAGCCACAGGATGTGCTCCTTCGAGAGCCAGTGCTCCGGCCCGAGAAGCCGCTGCACCTCGATGCGTTTTTCAAGATCATCGCCCGCAATGACGAACTGCGCCGTCTCACCGGTAGGTAAAAGCCCTCGATGGTTCACGCCTTTCACCCCGCCAAACTCCGGAAAGTCACCGCCCTCGGGCAGGTGTTCGGCGATGATTTTGCTGAAGAAATCTGGTTGAAGATGGGGGACGAGGGCGAGCATCAACACGGCGAACTCTTCGGCGTCGGGGTTGTAGCGATCAATGAAGCCGGCCAGCCAGGAATCGTCTTGGTAAAACCGCAATGGATGCACCTCAAAATTATCTGTCTGGCCCAGTCGCGTACGAAGGCAATCTTCGAAAAAACTGCGCAGCCAATCCACAGCCAGCATTAGATTGGCAACTTTTACGATAGTTTCATGTGCCATCTATGGCTATCCAAAATTCAAGAATAATAAGAATTTTCGTTCGCGACCAATAATCATTAAAACAGCCATATATCAAAATCTCCTTATTTGTGAATTGTAAAATCCGAGGAAATCCGAACCATCCGGATTAGCCAATGGGCAGGCCGCGACTAATGACTATAATCAGGTCTTGTGTGGAACTTTCAAGTATGGTGCCCATGTTGCCGCGGCAGATGTTTCTATCGCGGGAATTGGGTTATCAGGCAAATCGAGCGCTTTCACAGTAGTCTTACCCATCGCTAAAGCCATTGAATGCGCACTTTGGAATTTTTCTTGCATTTTTACCGTATCCGGATTGACTTCTTCAGTGTTTTCCTTTTGGACTGCACCAGGGAAATTATATTCAATGGTGGTTTTCATAGGCTTTGTAGTTGGATCACCTTTCTTGGTTTTCATTACCTTGCTCTTGATTGTCGGAATAGCCAGGGACGGCGTAGCTTGGTGAATAGCAACATGTAGCTCATCTTGGAGCCAGATGGCAGACAAATCTTCGCCCTCTGGCTTTTGATTGCAAAATTCTGCTTGTGTTTTTAGTGCTTTGGCAAGCTCAATATCGCTTGCCATTTTGGCGGCAGTTTCAAGCTTTTCGGCAAACCATTTTTTCAGCACTTTGACGGGAACATGATGAGAAGCTCCTTTTTTAAGTTTATCGTCCATGCCATCTGGGAATGTTGGGGGAGGGGCAACATGCGGATGGACGTTAGCTATTCTTTGCGATTTTGCAATTGTGATTGGTGATAGTTTCTTCTTTGGATTGATTGAACCCTCGATATGGACTGTTTCTTTGGATTTGTCCTCGCTGTCAACCATAAGCTCAAGAGAAGCCATTTTGTATTTTTTCTTGATCGGTGCCAGTCCTTTTTCAAGTTCTTTCTCGGTGATCTTTGGCTTGCTTTGCAAGGTTTGCGCTTCTTCCATCGCATGATCCAAATCCGCTTGCTTCTCTTTTGCCGTGCGTTCATCTGTCTTGTCCTTGCCCCCGAACAGTTTCTCGCCCATCTTTTTCAGCATCTTGCCCAGCCATGCCACGATCTTGTCCAACCCCGTGTCGATGGGTTTGCGGATTTTCCGGACGATGCCGACGAGTTTTGCCGGTATGCCGCCGAGTCCGGCGAATTTGGCGAGGAAGGCGATGACCACGGTCAGCGTGTTGGCCATCGTCGTTTCGACCTTCTTCGCAGCGGCATCCACCTGCCCGGCGGCGATGGCCGAGATGGAGTCGATGAACGAACCGACGACCGCTGCGATCTGGTTGATCTTTTCTATGAAGAAGGTGACGGTGTTGTAGATCGCAATGATTGCCTGGATCACCGCGCCCGCCGGGTTCAGCATACTCACCAGCTTCATGATGGCAGCCTTGACTATTTCGGTCGAGATCATCTGGGTGACCTGGGCAATGAGCTGATCCTTGAGCTCGCTCAGCTCTGCCTTGATCTGTTCCCATGCCGCCGCAGGGCCATCCTTGACCAGCGTCACCAGAATGCCTGCCGTTTTTTCCAGTCCGACCAGAACCGGTTCGGGGATGATCTTCACGAGTTTCGTGCGGATGTTCTGCCACGTCAGGCCGAGCACCGAGAGCACGAGTTTGACGATCTCCAGCAGGCTGAACGATTTCGGAATATAGACTCCGGCCTCAGCCAGCGGTCCTACAAGCCATTTGATCAGCGCGGCCTTCAGATGCTCGATGATGTTGCTGGCAAACATCTGGAACCCCGATTTGCCTGCCCGTACAAGATTGCCCACAAAGCCGATGGGGTTCTTGAGAATTGACGTGAAGGCCGCCTGCGCTTTCTTGAGATAGGGCATCACGCCCGGTGCGACTACCGAGAAGAGAATCTCCAGCAGGCTGATGACCTGGCCGAGCGCCCAGCTTCCGAACTCGCCGGCGATGCCGAGAAACGCTCCTCCGATCTTGCGGAACGCGCCGACCACCGTCACGAGATCCATGATTGTCAGCGAGGTGAGCGTCTGGATGATCTTCTGCGGAATGGAGCGCGCGAAACCGAGCAGCCCGGAAAGCGTACCCTGGAACCATGCCCAGGCGCGCGCGACAGCGTTGCCCTTTTTGATGTTTTCCCATATCTCCTCCTGGCCGATCAGCTTCATGAAGCCGCCGATAAGCGTGTCAGCGGTTCTCGGCACGGCTTCACCCGTAATCGGATCTTCGCCAAGCAGGGCCTTGAGCAGGTCGTAACCGCGAGTGCCCTCCGCCATAGCGGCAAGCGGTTTGAGAATGGCATCCTTGACAAACTTCAGTATGTCGGTCACCACGCCTGTGGCGAAGTCGATCAGCTGATTGATTGGCGCTGTGAAAATCTGCTTTGCACGTTCCCACAAACTGCCCCAGTTCCACGGAGCCAGATCTGTCCAGCCGATCGAATCGATGAATCGGGAGATGGCGTTTTTGAACATGCTTCCCACCATGCCGAGTGCCTTGATCTTGCCTTCGATCCACCCGGCGACCTTTGTGAAAATTCCGTGATTGTCGAGGGCCTGGGTGATGATGGTGCCGCCCGGCATGAATTCGACGAGTGCCCGCAGGATATTGGCCGCGCTGCGATCCACCGTGTTCATGTTGATAGGGTTCACTCCGAGGATGATCGTGAACATCCTGAAGCCGGGGATGTATTGCGCCTTGTCGGCAAACCAGTCGAGAATTCCACCACCACCAGAACGCTGGATGTGCGGCTGAGTCGTTGTTGTGCTGACCTGTGGGGCTCGCTGAACGGCGTGACCCTGCTGGATGGTGTGTGTGAGTTCGTGCGCAAGAAGCTGTTTGCCCTCGCTCGAACCGGGCTGGTACTGGTTGCGCGAGAAGAAGATGTGGTTCTGGTAGGTGAACGCTCGGGCGCTGAGCTGGTTGTTCAGGGTTGCAGATTCCCGGTCGCTGTGTACGCGCACGTTGCCGAAATCGGCGTTGAAGCGCGGCTCCATGAAGCTGCGCACATCGTTCGAGAGCGGCTGGCCTCCGGCCATTTTGCCGGTGATCGCCGACTGAACGCTCGAAGAAACCGATCCTGCTCCGCCAGCTTCCTTGCGCTGAAGTTTCTCGTCCTCCTTTTTCTGAAGTTTGTTTTCTTCTTTCTTCTGAAGCTTCTGCTCTGGCTCGGGCGCTTTCTGGAGTTTGTCGTCCTCTTTCTTCTGAAGTTTATCCTCTGGAGCCGGAGCTTTCTGGAGCTTGTCATCCTCTTTTTTTCGCAGTTTATCGTCTGGCTGACGGCGGAGCTTGTCATCCTTGCCTGTTGCCGCGGGCGCACTCATGCGCATCACCTTTCCGGCCATTCTGTCCGCTTCCTGCTCGAACTTATCGCCAGGCTTGCCGACGGTCATTTTTGCCTGAACCGATGGACGGGCGGGCGAGAAAAAGGCGCTTTCACCCTGTTTTGCAAAAAAGGGCGAGGGGGACGTCTTGTTGGCGGTCGCTTGCGTCGTGCTGGAGGATTTTTCCGCGCCTGCTTTCATGTTCGCCCTTTGTCAAGCGTTACGAAAACCATTCCACCCGGAGCATCATCGGCATCCAGTGAAGCTGGATCATCGAAATGCCCCACGGGAGCTGATCCAGCAAAATATCATATCCTTTCGATTCTACTTGCAGCCACCACTCCCCACCGGAGAGGGAGAGTTTTCCTGGGCGTTTCAGGAATGCCTCCCGAAGTCCATCGGGGCTGGTGTTTTTCAGAGCATCCCAGTGACGGATGACCGCTGAGAGCAGTGCCGTCACCTCTTCGTCCTCTTCCGTCCGCAACGGTTCTTCCGGCTCCGCCACGAATTCAAGCGGCAGTCCGCAAAGAATTTTCATGACCGGCAGCTCATATTCCAGCGAGTTCCATTCGCCGGTTGCGAGAAAGTGCAGCAGGCAGAGGGCGCGGTTTTGATTGACGAGCGAGTCATCATTCGCGATGCCGAGTCCGCTGAAGAATTGCGGCAGAAAAGGATGGAGCAGCACCAGACCGGCGTGATCGATATAGAGGCCGGTTTTTGCATCGGGATGCTCACGGCTGGAAATCAATGTCCGTCCGGTTACGCTCTCGCGTTTTCCGGATAGCCTGTCCGGCTCAGTATCTGAAGCTGCATCGTGTTGTTTCGGGTCGGGTTTCGGGCGCGGTGCACCATGCGGCCCCATGTGTGTCGCGATGGCATCTTCAAGACCAGCAGAACGTGACTGTTCGTCATTGTTGCCCTGAGCGCTTCCGGACAGAGTGCTTTCGACAGAGAAACGCTCATCAAGACCGGCGGAAGCTTGCTCCTTGAGACCCGGGGGTGCGGGTTTGGCGCTGGCGTTCTGCTGTCCGGAATCTTTGTGCTCTCCACTATAGCCAGGTTCAGCGGTCTCGCCGGGAGGTTTCGAGGGAGAAGCTTCGTCGTGTGTGGCGGTTCTTGTGCTGTTGGTTGCCGGTGATGCATCACAGCCGCGCGTCATGGCTGTATCACCAGTTCCGTGATCTGATTTTCCGCTCCCTTCGTCCGGCGATTCACCGGGCAGAGCGTGATTGTCAGGGAGTTTTCCGACGGGCACATCTTTACTGCCGCTCTCGGGCTGACTGGTGGTATGTTCAGGCAATGCCTCTGCTGGACTCTGGCTGGTATGCGTGGCTTCAGGTGGAAGCGGTGCTTCGTGTCGGCTTTCTCCGGGCTGGATTTTACCGGGGGCCGCATCAGGTTCGGCGTTGATCTCGCCAGCAGCCGATGGGATACTTTGCAAGGCAGCAAGCAGTGACATTTCGGTCAATCCCGTTCCCGAAACGATGAGGGCAAGGGCCCCTTCAAGAAGTAGCCGCTGGCGGGAGTCCGCGATGTGGCCAACGGTTTGCCCTTTTCCGCACTCGCGAAGCAGGCTGTCGAGCAGTTGCTGTTCTCCGGCGGTGAACAGATCGGGAATGGAGAGGATAAAATCGGGGCTGAACTGTCTCACCAGGCGTTGCCGAGCTACCGGTGAGCGGAGCGTTGCGAACAGTGCCGATTTGATGCTCGCAGGCAGGCTTCCGTCAGATGCCGCTGCTTTCAACGCCTGAGCGATTTCCCGTTCAAGTACGGGGCTGGCCTTGTACGACCAGGGGAGTGTGCCGTTGTCGAGAAAGAAGAGAAAAGCCTCGATTACGGTTTCCGTTACCGTTCTGAGCCGGACAGTATCCGTCAAAGAGATCGGCGTGGCAGCGCCATAGCCGGAGGGCATTTTGTTCAGCTCTCTTTCAAGAGCGTCAGCCACCAGTCCCGGCAGTTTGCCGTCCAGCTCCTTCAGACTCACGTTCCCTGCATCGATGTCGAGCCGCTCAATGCAGAGGACACCCTTGTGCGGTGCATGGCGTTCAAGCACCTGTTCGATGGCAGGAGCCAGCAAGCGGGTGCAGAGATCGGGAAGGGCGCGGTGCAGCGCGGCGCCCTCCCTTTCTTCACCGTTGATCTCGACCTCAAGAAACTGTAGGCGGATCGTGTGTCGCTGAGCTTCCGGCATGACTTGAGTGATCATCAATCGATCGATTAACGAATGACATTGAATTTGAATGAACCATCTTTTGTTACAGTACAGCCTTTTCGGGTGAATGCTGTCACTCTGAACTGTTTTTCACCGTCCTCTATGACTTTGAAGGTAAACGTGGCTTTATTGCCATTCGCCATTGTCTCGATCGATCCCGGAACCTCCCACAGAAAATCGACGACCTGTTCACTGCCGCTCGGGTCTGCAACAAGCACTACTGTATTGTCTTCAATTGCAGCTGAGGTATTAAGTCTCAGATCGGGATCCTTGCATATTTTCACTTCCGGAGAATCCGGATGACATTTGTCTATTCTCAAACCGTCAAATGCCGGAATCTTCACATTTGTCAGGAGTTGATTAGCCGAACTTATCATGATCGTGCTGCCGGCAGGGTTGACACCGACACTCACTGTGTTGGCAAGGCGTGTGGTTGCCCTGTATGACCAGTTCAGTTCGAAACCGAACTTCAGGTCAAGACATTCAAAATATTCGATCCACCAGCTGTTTACTTCAGGTATCATATTATCTGATCTGGCTTTCTGCAGAGAAAGCCAGCCCGCAACTCCCGTTTTTTTGTCAATCAGGGTATTGATCTGACCGGCAACATCACTTCCTTTGAGGATTATTTCTCTGACCTCATCCGATAAGGTTATTTTCTTGCCTGCCGGGAACTCGATCCAGAAATTGACGTCAAGAACAAGTTGCGGTGAGGGTTCGGGACTTGAGAAGCGATAGGCACGACGGAGGGCCATACCCTTGCACGGCAGATTGCAGCAGGTATGCGACAGGGTCAGCTCTTTTTCGGGACAGCCGGAGCTGTCAGCGACCGTTATTCTGACCTCACTGCCACTTGGGAACGGGCCCGCAACGACGGTATGGAGATTCGGTTCCTTTTCCGTTGCGATCACCTTTTTACCGTTCAGGGTAATCGGAAGCTGTGCATCCCTGATCAGGACTGTTACCCTGTAGTTCTCGTTTTTTTCATCACAGACAGGCGCCTGTGCTTCAATGCTGAATGCCGGGCGCACCTCGATCGATTGCGCATGAGAAACGCAGCCATCGGCATCCTTTATGGTGATCTGATGGGTGCCGACCTTCAGCCTGATATGGTTTTCGACGAGGGGAACATAGTCAAGATCATCGATCCTGACCTCAAATGGTGAAAGTCCAGAGGCGAATTCGAGGTTCACCCATGCAATACCCTCCTTGTCGGCACACTCCTGGCGGGTGGTGAATATGACCGGAATGCAAAGCTTTACCTCCTGAGCAGGGCAAGGCGAGGAGTCGCCGACCTTGATCGTTCCGGTTTTTTCATACGAAACGATGACGGTATGGATATTTGCCGTTTGCGGGATTGCCTTTGCCTCTTCACCGTCAATGGTGACGGGCAGTTGCGCATTGGTGATGGTGAGCTGTACCGTGGCGGTTTTGCTCTCGACGTCGAATACAGGCTCTCCGGTCACGATGGTGAATCGTGGGTGCACCACGATCGATTGTACGAGCGAAATGCCCCCTTCGGCATCCCTCACCGTAACCAGATGCATTCCTGTCTTCATTTGTATCCGGTCATCGACGAGTGGCAGATAGTCCCTGTCATCGATTTTGATTTCGCAAGGCGGGACTCTGTAGCTGAAGTCCAGGTTCACCCAGGCAAAACCGTCTTCGCCGGGGCACTCCTGCTTCATGGTGAAAATTGGCCTTGCTGCCGGCATGACGAACTGAACGGGGGGGCAGTCGGTGCAGCATCGATAGGGCAGGAAAAAGTCTCCTATCACTACCCGTTCAGGTATTTTGTATGCGCCCTTTTTTCTGAGCTGCATCTCATCGGATTTCGTCCGGGTTTCGATGACTTTTGTCGGTGTTTCCTGAAAAAGCAGAATAAAGGTACCGCCAGCCGTGACGCCTGCCTTATGGGCGATGCCGGGGTGTTTCTGAATATATTTGCTGAAGAATATCAGTTCATCCACCTCCCGGTTACGCTCTTCCAGCTCTTTGCCAAGTGTTTTGAGCCGATCCATCAGGCAGTTTTTCAGCACCTCTTCCAGAACACCAAGAACCGCCTCTTTCTGATCCTCTGTCAAGACCGGTTTTTCTCCGGCAGGTGTATAAGCGGACAGGGAGTCCCGGTATTTATCGATGATCCCGATCAGATTGTTGTATTTTTTTTCAATCGCGCTGTATTCGAGATCACCGGCCGCATCAGGCAGCGCGTCCGAAAACTCTATCATTGCCGCGAGCGTGTCGAGTCGCTGCCCGATAGCCAGGTCATAATCGGACATTGAAAGCTGGCTGATTTCAGGTACCTCTTTCAGGAGTGCGGCTCTGAAGTTTTCCTTCAGCTTCAGTGTCGAGCTTCCCGATGAGCTTTTCAGCGTATTGGCAAAAACCTTGCCGAAAGTTCCCTCATTGGTCACAATGGCGTTGACGACGTTTATTTTGCGGGTGATTTTACCCGTGCTGATACTTGCGGACGAAGAGGCAGGAGGAGTGATTGTTTTTGCCTCGCGAAGTCTGAATCCGGTCAGCATTCCGATTTTATCGCGCATCAGGCACTCAAGCTCTTTGCTCCATGCATCGTAAATGATTTCAAGATCACTGCTCATACAGCGTGAAATCATCGGATCGGCAAGTATGTCTGCCGTTGCGGTCGCCGGGTGGGCATTGAGCGCCACTACATCAAAGGGAAGCCGATATTTCCTTATTGTATCAAGCAGTTTTTTAACAGTATCACGCCAGTCCAAACCAAGATGACCCTCGATTCTGAAAAAGTTATATCGCTCAATGTCTGACATGAGGGCATCGGCAGTTCCTCCTTCATTATAACCGAGGTTCTGGTCCGGGCGACCTCTTCTGGTTTTCATGAAATTCCATGCTTTTCGCAGCTCATCCGAGAACGTGTAATAAAAGGGGATGGCTTTTTCTGACAGAGTGACATCTCCAAAACGGCTTGGCGTGATCCTGACCATAGTATCGGCTGAGCCTCTTGCCGGCAATGATGGCGCTTTGAACTGATCGACCAGCAGACGGAGCCTTCTGAAAAGCTGCTCAACTTCCTCGCCGGATTTTTCTCCCTCTGCAAGTGCAGGCGAGGGCCTGAAGTAGTGGCGGTGCACCTTTTTGCCGGCAAAATTTCCGGTTCCGGTTTCACCAAGCTCCAGATGGCGCGGGAAGAGGGTTTGCGGAGGATTGCAGAGCGCCATGAACTCGACAGCCTTCCAGCGGAACTCCTCGTAAGCCTCTGTCACATCACTCAGAAAATCGTAGAAATATTGCGAGAAAACGATGTTCGTATCGGCAAGGTTGCTGTTGTAGATATCCTCGATCTGTTTAAGCCTGGCTGAAAACGTACGCCTGTTCAGTGGCAGCATTGTCCTGAAAGCTTCGTAACATGCATCCAGCACTTCACCGATCCTGGTGAAAAGGGACTTTGATATTGGTGAAAAAATGTTGACCGGCCTGGAAAGTATGTTTCTGTAAGCATCGAAAACAGATGGCCCGTCCACCATGTTCGAAGCGGGAACATCGAGTCTCGGTAATTGAATATCAGGCAAGCCAAGCCGTGCTGTCATGTCAGGGAAGAAGTCACCTTCTGCTTTTTCATTTCTGGTATTTTCCTCGATTTGCTGATGCAGTTTTTCCAGCTCGCTCTCAGAAACAAGCAGTTTCCGGATGTTTACCTGAACTTTCAGGCCCAGATCGTCGCAGGATGTGGCGCTGCAATTTTTCAGGTTCTTTTCCTGAAGCTCCACAAACAGAAGCACGACTTTTCCTTCCAGGAGGTCCGGTGTCAGAGCGTTACCGTTGCTGTAGTCGTCGTGGCCGGTATCGAGCAGCTCCCACAAGTCGTATTTGTTTTTATGGTCTTGAGAAAAAAGCGGATATCCGTCCGTAACAGTGAACTCCTGATACCTGTCAGCATTGAACTCCTGATTTCCCACAATTCCCGGATAACCTTCGCTTGTGACACCATATCCTTTTGAGATGGTCAGTGTCAGAGGTGCGGTGCCGGTTTTCAGGACACTGACCTCCAGACCGCAAACAATGCCAATACCATGAAGTGCGGCCCTCGTGAGACGGTTCTGTTCATCCAGGTAATTCTTCAGAGTGTTCAGGTGTGTGGCGGTCAGTACCTGGTTGGCCTCAAAAACCGGATATTCTTTAATCGCTGGTATCATAACTGACTTTGTTTTCGGGCGTTGCTGTTGGTTTTCGATCTGGAGCCTGTTAATGTTCCTCTCGATTCATCAGTCAGAATCCGTCACCTGTTGCCTGTTCCCTCTGTTCTCAGAGGTTCGTGCTGCCAAGACGAACGGGATTTTCATCGTTGCCGTCGTCGCAGTCGTGCAGGGTGACCGGAGGATAAACGCTGTGGAGTCTGGATAACAGGATCAGTACTCTCCAGAGCGCCATGGTTACATCGATATAGCTGACATAAATCTCTATGAATGTTTCGCGCAATATTTTTTTCTGCTGAATGCTCAGGGAGACCTTTGCAACCTTTCCGGATTGCCGGTTTTCCGGGAACGCGGCATCAAAAATGTTTCCAACCGCGGTTTTCCGATCGGTTATGGTGACCCCATTCAGCACATTTTTCCTCATCTCTTCCGAAAAGAGCCCGGCAAACACCATCACAACCTTCATGGCATCATCCTGTTTCTTTGAAAGGAGCGATCCGATTTTTTCCACTACTTTTTCGGTGCACCAGTTGAGCCTTGCATTTTCTTCCAGCCACTCTTTCCATGCGCCTTTGAAGTGATCAAAAAGCATTTCATCAACGGTAATGGTGAAATGCTCGACGAGCATCGAGAATATCTTTTTGCCGATCAGATCATAGTTTTTGACTCCGCCGTAGATGGTCTCAAGTGGTTCAATGTTTTTGTGAAGCAGCGTGTCGATCCTGACGGATATCTCCGGTTTGTCAAGAGGTTTCGTTTCTTCGCTGTTTATCCATTCCAGAAAAATGTTCCGCGAAGCCAGAAAAATCTTTTCAGCTCCTTTTTGAGCATTTGCCTCAGCAGGTCTTGCATTTCCCGCATTTCGTCCCTCTTCGTGAAGAAGGATGGCGAGTGCATTTTTCAGGCGGCTATCCCTTTCACCGGTTTGTTTCGAATCGATCACCCAGCAAATCCTGCCAAGCAAGTGAGATGGCATCTCCATCTGAATGGTGCGATCTGCAAAGCGTCTCAGTTCGATATTAGTGTCATAAGGAGGTATCCAGCCCGGCATGATCACGGTGTATTTGAACGAGTATGGATCTTCTTCTCCGCATTTTGGGCAGCTGTTTTCAAAGCAGACCTCCATAAGGGCATCACCTGGAAATTTTGGTCTTAACAGCAGGTGTTCTACGATGATCATCTGATCTTCCGTTGCCGGATCAAAGCCAAGCAGCAGGGCGATCCGTTTGCGTAAAACCGTCTGGTTTCCGGCTGTCTGCGGCATTTGTCTGTAGTTGAAGCTTCGGGCACGCTCGCGGCTTATCAGCGGACAGGCTTTGAGGAAGGCGCTTTTGTCAACGATCAGGTCGCCAGGTGTCACCTGGGCACCTTCGTGGTTGGTCAGCAGAAGGGCATATTCTGTGAAATGCTCACCGAATCGTGCCATCAGATGGTCGAGAAATCGGTTTCGCCGTTCCAGCATTTCAGACTCGCTTTCAACCAGCGCCTTGAGTCCGGTTTCCGTCAGCGAAGGTTTGAGCAGGTCGGTCACGCCCCTGATCAGCGTTTCATTACGTAAATCCTTTACAAAATAGCTTTGCAGCATCGATTCATCGAGCGTAAAGAGATTCCTGACATTGGCAAGCTGGGAAAATGCATTGGCCAGTAATTGTTCGAAAACCATCAGATATGCCTTGAGTTGCCGTGCCTGGGCTCGTCGCTGGTCTGTCGCGGGTTCTCTCAGTCCCTCCGGTCCTGTACCATAAGCGAGCGGTAAGAGATACTGAACAGGCGAGCAGTCGTCCGGCTTGCGGCAGGTTCCTGTCGGAACGGGCAGGTCGAGTTCAGTATCTGAAAGGTTCCGGAATTTCAGGCTCTCTTTCTCCCCGCGCAACTGGTTGAGTGTATCCTGAACTTCACTGGAACGTGGAGCAAAGGGGAGGCCGTTTTTATAGAAAATGAAGTTTGAATTATCGACATAAAGCCGTGGCTGGCAATTGTCGCTGATTTCAAGTGTCCATTCGGCACTGATTTTGTTTCTGTTCGATCCCTTGCCGCCGTCTGCCGCGCCAGTTTCTGCTATCCCGTCCCTGTCGTAGCGCGTCAGACGCAGGTTTTTCACAGCGACCACGCCATCTATTTCCACAAGCTCGTTGATGATATCGGAGGTGCGGAGCTGCGATTTGAGGCGGGTGCTTTCAAGGTCAGGGGTTCTGACAAATCCGTGTTCGAGCTGAGGCCCTTCGAAAATTTCTTCTACCGCCATGTTCCCGGACATCAGCTCCTGAAGGGTGTAAAACCTTATTCCGGGATTGAAATAGTGTTCTATTCTGAAAAGAACATTGGCCAGTACCCGTTCAATATCGGCGTTTGCAGTGACCTCGATATCGGCGCACACCGCCACATCCTGAATACATACAAGTTCAGAACAGCAGAAGTCCTCACAGAGGTTTCGATGGTTATGCAGGCCGGTGGTGATCTGCTGCAACGTACGCTCGACCATTGCCATTTTTTTAATGAACATCTCGGCAACTTCCCTGAAATCCCACTTCTCTGTCATTATCGATGTGAAAATCGCTTTTGCCTTGCTGGTTCCGAAAATGCGGAAGGGAAGATCATCGAGTTCGACAGTGTCAACGCCGGTGTTCTCGAAGCTGATCTTTATATCTGCATAAAACACTCGTTGCCATTGCCTCCATCGCTCTTCTTTTTCGCTCGACGACAGGGTGTCTGGTTCGCCGCTTTTCTGCAAAGAGAGCTTTGCCTCCACTTTTTTGATTTTCCGGATGATGTTGCCGTTTTCATCCACATAATCGCCTGCATTGCCCCATTTGGCAGGGTTCCATCCGGGAAAGCGAAGTTCCAGGGTGACGGCATGTCTCTCTGTATCTTTCGACAGTATGAAGACATGACGGATTTTGCGGTCGTTCAGATCACCAAGTTCGGTGTTGTTCTCCAGTTCGAGGAGAACGTTGTAAGTGCCGCGAGGGGAGACGGGAAGGAATTTCTGGTCGTTATCTGTATGGGTGTAGCAGAGACGCCCATTCCTGCAATCGGCATGGAACCCGGTCTCGCAGGAGGATTGCCGTGGCAGAAGCCAGGCATTGCTCACGTTGTCCATATCGATAAGTATCCGACGGTAATCGTTGAGTGTCAGCGGGCTTACGGTCAGGATTTCGCGGGCCGTGAAGAAAGCCTGATTTTTTGAATCGTCCGGACATGGTTCTGGTGTTGCCAGAATATCACTGATGTTCCATCCTGTTCGGTAACCGAGGTCGGTAATGGCGTAGCAGAGCGCTTCGAGAATCGTGATGCCGGGATCATGGCTGTTATAGTCCGTCCACCAACGGCTTCCCGATTTTTCGATATACTCTATCCCTTTCCGACGCAGGGCCAGGTAGTCCTGGCAGATGTCGAGCACCGGATTTTTCGGGATTGTGTCGGAGTTGGAGGCCATATTCTGGTACAGTTTGTTGCCTGGTTCAGATGGTCGGTTTTTCATTTATCACCGTAATCGCATGTTCTCCGCCATAAGCGGAAACAAGAATCGAAATCGCCTTCGATGCGGAAATTTCGTCGGCATCGGCACTCTCCGGTTTATCCCCGATCTTCTGGAAAAGTTTGAAATCGGTCACATAGTCAACATAAGGTTGCTCTTCCACGAAATCGATCAGAGCCGATTTGTATATTTTCCCGCCGAACGAGATTTCCCTGCCCTCGCCAGATGCCCAGGGTGACAGGAAGTTAACCAGAGCGGTTTGCAGCAGCGCCTGGTAAAATATCTCGTCAGAGCCGTCAGCAAACTTTACCCTGAAATCTGTGCGGATGGTTTCAAAAACCGGATTCCAGACGTGCAGCGTGACAAAACTTGAAACATACTGCTCAAGAAAATCTCTGATCAGTTCCAGATCGCCCAGATTCGTGTAAGGCCTCAACGGGTCGATGGCGTTATGATTCAGGAGGTTCGGAATCGTGACGATCGTGACATGGCCAGGTGCATTTTCATGGTAAATGAAGTCTCCCTGATCGCCCGGTTCATAAATGGTGTGGTTCAGGCACTTGACCTTGTAGATTTGCGGGAAAGCTTCAAGCACCAGCCGCTCGTAATCCCAGAGGGTGATGGCGCGGTTTTTGTGTCTCAGCCGTTCGCTGACCCTCATATAAAAAGTGTCTGCTGATTCCTTCGGGCGTCCCCCGAAGGTGGGATAGGGCTGAACGACCTTTTTGACGGCAGGGTCCGGGGTGAGCAGTTTTGCGATTGTTCCTTCAGGTGATTGCGCCGAAAGGAAGTCATCGGCATTATCCTGGTCGTGGAACGTAACCCTGGCGGCCTGTGAGACGACTTCTATGATGCTGCAAACAGCTGCAGAAAGATCTTTAACCGCAGCTCTGAGCCAGCAGAGGCCGGAGGGAAGAAACAACGTATCTGTTTTCGTCACATCTTTCGGCACGGAATAACGGATGATGCCGGTACGGGTCAGTTGGCCTGTCTCGTCACTGATCATTGTCTCCTCCAGAGGTTCCCATCTGTTCTCTTTCAGGTAACTCCACGTCACGTGCTTGTCCGGCTTTACAACCGCAGGATCAGCACTTCCTTCGGCAAGCTGGAAGAGCAGTGAAATGGTTTGCCCCGGAACGAGGCTGTTGATACCGATATAAAATTCACCTTCATTATCGGATACCGGAAGAAGCGACCTCTTGTCGTCAGACCCCACTGGTGTGAAGCCGAAAGGTGTAAGCCAGTTGAGGGTTGTCTCTGAAAAAGCCACCGATGCCGTATAGCTGATCGTAAGTGATTCTATCTGGGGCGTATAGGGCTGCGTCGGCATGGCCTTGGAAAATTCTTCGATATATTTTTCAACAAAATTGTACCTGTACTTCTCTTTTGGTACCCATCTGCCTGTTGATGCATCCTTTTTGTAAAGTTCGTCTCTGGCTTCACTGAAAACCTTGTTTCTGTCTACATCCGCCCCGATCTCTCCTTTTGCCATCCTCATCAGATACCGGGCAAGAGTAAGTCTGTATATGACATGGCCGAAGTCGTCCGGGAGCGTTATTTTAAGGAACCCGTTCCTGCTCTCCTGCGTGTAGGACAACGGCTCGAAGTGAATCTCCGATACGGCATTTTCCAGGAGGTTCAGGTTTATGGCTGAGGACGGAAAGTAAATGTCAGGCCGGATGCCATAAAATATCTGCACCTTGTCCGGGTCTGGCGTCATGCTCCATACGCCGTTTTTCAGAAAAGTCAGGGTGACATCAGGGTAAAATTCATTCACCCAGTCATAATCGATGTCTCCTCTCCAGTCCGGCAGTCCCTTCCAGACAATCCTAAACTGAAAACGGGCAGTTTTCTTCTGGAAAACCTCATCGCATCCGATAATGAGATAGTCGTTTTTCTCCGGCAGAGGGCCAAATGGCTGAAATGGCTTGTCTGGTCTGACCTGACCAAACCTGGTGTATACACTGAGGTTTTTCAGGCCGTTTTCGTCAGGCCGGTTTGAATTGAAATTCTCGTAGCCGACACAGATATCGAGAGTGCATTTGTCAGGAACGATTATCAGGGAGCGGAGTGCTTCCAGCGTTTCCGGTGACGTTTTATCCTGTTTCAATACAGCCTTGAGTGCAGGAAGCCCTTCAGGAAGTGCCTCACCATGTATTTTCCTCTTGAGCGCAATTACCGGCGGCAGGTTTCCTTCAAGGACAAGAGGTATTTCAACGGTATTATCTTTCTTGTCGGAAAGTACACTCTCATCCACCTTTGCGCTCATCCACTCCTTTTCTCCCGTCAGCAGAAAATCAAATGCATTGCACAATTCATCCTGGGAAATCACTTTTTCGGTGAACGTGAATTTCAGTCTGATTTTACGGTGGCTTTCGCCGAGCAGGAGGTAATGAGACGAAATGGCAAAGCCTGTTGAAGCAAGGTTGGCCGGCTCTGTTTTTCCGATGAAGGGATGCCATTTTCCGTCTGCTGACGTCAGCTCCGCACCACGTCCGTCGTCAGAGTTGGGGATGGGAAAAGCGTAAAGGGCCTGGCCTGGCCGGTAGATGGACCTGACCGCATCAGCGGCTGCAACATTGACTGTAAAATCGTTATCCAATGTGTAGATCACCTCTTTACCGAGGCTGTCCTTGCCGCCATTGAACGCGGTTGCCGATTTCAGCAGGATGCTCTCACAATTTTTGGCCAGTTGAACAAGCAGGTGAGCATGGTTGGGCTCAGCCGGTTTTTCCTTCAGTCGCAGTATCTCCTTGTAGTAATAGTCAAGATGCTTGCCGGTCAGTCTGTTCATGGAGCTTCGGGCAAATTCCAGAAGCTGGAGAAAAGCGAGGAAAAGGGTATAGTGCGGCTGATGGTCACTCCTGTTCAAAAGGTTGTCCGTCAGTGCGGAGGAGGCTGTTGCCGATGTTTTCGCATAGGCCTTCAGAAACTGGTCGAATGCCGTGCTGAAAAGGTTGTGCGTCGCAATATGGTTGATCCGTTCGAAAACCCCGGTTTCAATGCCATAGACCGTGTCGTCAGCGGGAATCGCCGTTATGTGGTCAAGCCAGTTTGTTTGTGTCGCATCAGTGATCCACTCTTTTGAAAAGGCGTTCTGACAGATGACTTCAAAGGGCTCACAATCGCTCTCGAAAATTTTCAGGTCGGGGGCGGCAGCGAAGCCGATTAACCGTTTGCTCTCATCGAGTATCTCCCTGTCTGCCTTGTGATAGGAGATCATTTTTGTGAATGCGGGTGCAAGCTGTCGCTGAATCAGGTTTTTAAGCATTCCCCTGAGGGGCATGTCAGCGGGGAGTCGCTCTTTCAGGAGGTCGAGCTGCCGGGCAAGAGTTCCGGCGATGCTGAACAGGTATCCAAGGTTGGCTTTCAGGTCATCCTCGCTCGACTGTCTGTTTTTCAGCACATCGAAAGATGACTTTACCCTGATCCGGTAAAGATCGATGTTCTGGATGGCAGCTTCTGCCAGTATGACCGATATATCTTCGCTGAAAAAACGATACCAGTCATCCACTTCCGTATTGCTTGAATCGTAATAGCGGAGACTGGATGAAAACTCTCTGGCAAAGATCAGCCCGTGCTCGATCCTGTGCTCATCGACGGGAGCAGCGGAAGGCTTCAGCGCCTCCGAAAAACGGTGCGCCTGGCTTGTGCCTTCCCTGAAAAATCCGTATTCGCCTTTTTGCCGGCACTCTGTATCTGTTGGCATATGTCAGCTGTTATCGGGTAGCAGGTTAAGGGTAGCCGAAAGATTGACATCGGTACCTTCCTGGCGGTAGTACGGAAAAACAAGATTGAATCGGGAGTTGGTCGTTTTGACCCTGTAGTCGATGCTTATCATTACGACACCTTCAAGTTCAGCGCTGTCATCGAGAAAAACATCTTCAAGTTCGACACGCGGTTCGTGATAAAGGATCGCCGATTCCACCTTGTCCGCCATCAGCGTTTTCATTCTTGTATCCAGATTTTCAAAAAGGAGCTCATCGAGATTGCAGCCATACTGGGGCAGCATGACTCGCTCGCCTTGCAGCGTGTTCAGCAATATTTCGAGGCTGGAGGCGATGTCCTTTTCCTCTTCGAGCATCTGGACGCCGGGAATATTCCGGTCGAATGCGGGGGGAAACGACCAGCCCCTGCCGAGAAACGGGTATTGCATGTCAATAAAGAGTTACAGGTCGTACAGGACTTATAAGCGAATTTCCGGCGAGGCAAGCAAAGGGCCTTCCTCTGAATTTTTCGTTCACGGTTCTCAATATTACCCCCCTATCAAAACGGTTAGCGCGCCGGGAGGGAGGACGGAGCCTCCTGCCGCGGTAAGGTCTCCGACTCGGGCCGCTGGCATGCCGCCGATCATCACTGTCGCCGAGCCTTTTACAATCGCATCGGCGCCACACGAGTCGCCCATTCGTGCTGCCGGCATACCTCCGATGAGCACCGTTGGCGCTCCGGGTGGAATGATCGGTACCGGCGCGCCATAAGTGGCTGCGCTTACAATCATATCTCCTACGCGAGCTGCAAACATCTCTTCGTCCGGTTTGTCAGTTAATCTGAACCATCCCGCCGCTGATGGCGGCCATGGCGCTTCCTTTGAGCGTCGTGTTCGCTCCCGAGACCTCTGCCGTTGCGGTGCCCTCGGCCTTGAATCCCGCCTGCGCTTTCAATTCGATATTCACCCCTTCGGCTTTGATATCCTTCGTGGCTTTCAGAACCAGATCCTTGAAGCTTTCGATTGTGATGCCGCTGTCATCGAGCGTGATTTTGTTGCCGTTCTGGTCTTCCAGCAGGATGCCCTTCTTGTCCTCCGTGAGCGAGAGCCTGTTGCCGCCAGGCGTTTCGAGATGGATGATCATCTTTTCGTCATCGAAGGTCATTTTCATCTTTTCGCGGCTCACGTACCCCTTGTGGTGGTTGTCGTCCTTTGCCGCTTCGGGTGACGGCATCGAGCTGCTGTGGCACATGCCGAGCACGACCGGGTGGCGCGGATCGTCGCCGAGAAAGCCTACCACAACCTCGTCGCCGATCTCCGGACGGAAGTAGGTGCCTCGATCCTTTCCTGCGTCGAGCGTTGCGAGCCGCGCCCAGATGCCCTCCTCAGACGGGCTGATGAGAGGCAGGCGCACCTTGATGCGCTCCTCGCCATCCGGGTCGCTTTCCAGAACCGTGACGATCCCCATCTGCAAGCCGCCGACGCCCGGAAGCAGCCCCGAAGCGGGCAGAGGGCGCAGATTATGCGATTCGGCGAACAGGTTGGGATCGAGACCGAACTGCACGTCCGTTTCCCAGTTGCCGCCCGAAACCGTGTGCCGAACGCCCGACACATAGAGCTTTCCCTCGAAGCGCTCTCCGATGCCAGCCACCTCGATCACCTTGCCAGGAGTCACGCCGGCGAAGCCCTGGAATCGCACCCGGCCACGAATTTTGGCGAGGCGCTCTTTCATCAGACGCCCGTCCGCCCAGGCCTGCAATTCGGGCTGCGCGATCTTGCCGCCATGACGGATGGTGAGTGCTTCGCCATCCGTGACCTTCGAAAGGTCTGCGGGCTGGAGGTTTCCGCTGCCTGAAGCGCCAGGTTCGGCGGCATCGGTCTCCACGATCTCCTGATCGGAAGGGTTCCAGCTGCTTGCCCTGATGCCCTTGCTTTGCCAGCGGGCGTCGATCTCCGCATCGAGTTCCAGAACTGTCGAGCCAAAGGCGACCCTGACGACGGGTTCCGAACCGGTGTCGGGCGGGGCGATGACGACCTTGTCGTCCTGCACCTGCACAACGCAGCCGTTCGCTTCAGTGCGGCAGACAAGAAAATCCCAGTCGCTCGACTCGTACTGAACAACCTCCTTGAGAGTCGGTTTCGTCGCCTTGACATCTTTTTGCAGGCTGTAGATGCCGAGCAGCTCCTCCATGATGTCGCTGTCTTTTTTATCGATGTAGTAGCGACTGTTCAGCCCGGTGGTCATTCTGACCGCTTCGTGACGGCACTCGACAATCAGACAGCTGCCGTTTTTTCTGACCTTGATGCTGTGCTTGATGATGATGCCCTTGAATACGCTCGTGTTCTCTGAACGGTACCCAAGCTGCACCTCGATCTTTTTGCCGGGTATGAAGTGCGCCGCGTTGCTCACCTCGAAGGTGGCTTTCGATGCCTCGCCATCCATGAAGTGAAGAACTGCCGAGGGAATCCTGTTCAGTTCCCTCGTGACGGTAACCGACAGCAGATGGAGCGCACCGGGAATTTCAGTTCCCTCGATGAGCACCGCGGTCGTGCAAACGTCCGGCGTCGCAGGGGTCGGTATGTTGCTGTCGTTACTCACGATTGGTTCGATATCTTTTCAACGGGTGGAAAAACGATAGTCATGCCGGGGGTCAGGTTCCGGAAATTGTCAAGTCCGTTTTTCTGGGCGACGGTCAGGTAATATTTCGGATCGCCGTAAATCCGGTAGCACATCAGCGGAAGCGAATCGCCAGCTTTCACCATTCGAACATGCGTAAGGTCGGCTGATTGTTTGTCCTCCTTTGCCGCCCGTTTCTGTTCCTCGATGCTGCTCTTGAAGGTGACCCTGGCAATGGCCCTCGTCGGAGTGCCATCGGGCCTGAAAAGCTTGCAGGTAATGCTGACTTCGGTTACACGTCCCTTGAAAATCGAGTTTTTGCCCCAGACGAGCTTGAAGTGTCTCGGCTCGTGAGCGTCACCCTTGTAATCGATCAGCACCTTCCTGAACTTTTTTAGTTCATCGGCGATTGATTCGCGAGGTTTGCCGTCGATGATGCCAGTGTTGTCGAACAGAAATTCAAAGCTGATCTCCTCCGGCTCGGTGTACTCGTATTTGAGCTGCTTGCCGCTGGTGCCTTGCCCCTGACCGGACTCGGAAAACTTCAGCTTGTAGCTGAGGCTGTAACTATCGGGGTTGATGAGAGCCTCGATCGACTCATCGGCCTCCCTGACGCCTCCGCTTTCGGCCTTGCCTGAATCGGAGAAGGCCAGAATGAGCATCTTTTCAAGTTTTCCGCTTTCAGCCATTACCGTTCGGATTTGTTTTGCAGGATTTCAAGCACTTGCTCGACGCACTCGGCGACAATGGTCTCCTTGTCCGCGCCGCCCGGTACAGGTGATGCGCTGCGCGCAGGAGCATTTCCGGCGGTACCCTTTCCGTCTCCGCCAGCGTTGACCGTGACCCGTATGTGCAGCTCTTTTATTTCAACAGGCATTGGTGTCTCATCATTACTGTACCGTGAAGTATTGGTAGGTCAGCTCCATTGTCTCGACGACGATGCTGTTTTCAGTCGAGCTGAAATCGCTGACAAGCCATTTTTTCGGAATTGCATGAACCACGTTCCAGGTTCGCAGCGGCTCGCTTTTTTCGTTCATCAGCGTCACCGTCACCGTCGCCGGTTTGAATATCCGGTTCTGGAAGGCGTCGAGAAGCCACTCGATTACTGCCGAGTCCACCAGCATCCCGCGCTTGAGCACGAGATCGCTGTATTTGGTTCTGACCGGCAGTTTGTGCTCGAAGCGGTTCTCGCCGCCCTCCCTGAAGCTTTCATAGTCGTATTCAACCGACAGTCCTGACACGGACTGGAAGCGCACATCGTTCTTGTCCTGGCTTATATCGTTGAAGACCACCTTGAAATAAAAACCCCACGGCGGATAATAGTCGGTCATTGAACCGGATTTTTACTCTTTATACCTTCATAAGTTTCAGACCCTCATGCGCAAGCTCTATGCTTTCGACGGCGATTTCGTTTGCGTCCGACTTGAGGTCGGGAGCTGTGATCTTCACCGGAAAGCACCGCGCTGCTGTCCACGCGGCGACTGGCGTGTGCTTCTCGTTGAGCAGGCGAATCGTCACGTCGCGCCGCTTCTCGACCCGTTCATTGGCGACCTCCTCCAGCCAGGTGTTGAAATCGAAATCGCTCTCGAACTTTCCGCGTTTGAGCGTGATGTTGTTGTTTTTGACCATGCCCGGCATGGCGATCTTGTTGAAATCCTTGCTGTCGCTGTGCCGGTATTCAATCTTCTCGCGTTCCATCACCAGACCGGTCACTTCGGTGAAGCTGATTTTTGCACCACCCCAATCGACCTGGAAATGGAACCTCGGTATAGGATACTCCTGTGCCATAGCTGTAATTAGTTTTAAAAGTTAAATGAATCGGCCATCGGTTTTCAGTTGTGCCTCACGACTCAGCCATCTTGTGCGAGAACTTCAGGATAATGAACTCGGCAGGCCTGACTGCCGCCATTCCGATCTCGATAATCATTCGGCCTTCAAGGATGTCGAGCGGCGTCATGGTTTTGCCGAGACCGATGGAAACATAAAATGCATGTTCAGGCTTTATTCCCTGAAGGGCCCCCTGCCTCCACAGAACCGTCAGGAAATTCTCGATCATCGCCTGTATGCGAACCCAGGTATTGGCATCGTTGGGTTCGAAAACGAACTGCTCGGTCGCCTTCTTGACCGACTCTTCCACGAAGTTGAAGAAGCGCCGGACGTTGACGTAGCGCCATTCGTTGTCGTTGCCCGCCAGCGTGCGTGCGCCCCAGACCAGCACGCCCTTGCCGGTGAAGCTGCGGATGATGTTGACCGATTTGCCGGCATTGACATCGACGTTGTACTCACCCTGCTGATCTTGCGAGATTTTCACCGTCGTCTTTATCACCGAGTTCAGGCTGACATTGGCCGGCGCTTTCCAGACGCCCCGGTCGCGGTCAACTGACGCATAGACACCCGCTATGGCAGCGCAGGGCGGCATGATATTCAGATATTCCGTCGCCTTGTTGACAATGCTCTTGTAGGTGGCGAAACTGTTGAGAAGGCTGTCGTTGAACTTCTTTTCATATTCTGCGGCCGACTTCTGCGCGAAGCGGTAGAATGTGATGATGTCGCTGCTTGCGTTCATAGCGGCATTTTTTGCAAGATCGGCTTTGGCCTTCTGTGTCGCCGCTGCCGTGTACGCCGCGGTAACTGCTGGCAGAGTGACGGCTTTGAATGCCGCGGCATCAGCATAACCTAACAAAGCGATCGCTTTTGCAAGATCGCTTCCCGCCACATCCGGTTTCGCTGAAAAAACAAATATTTTTTCGGCGTTTGTTACGCTCAGATAGTTGAAGTGTGCGGCAAGAACATTGAAACTCTCCTTGAGCTTCATGTTGATGATGTACTGATCGATGTCAGATTTGAGCTGCAACGATTTCGTCAGGTTCGATGCAGCCGCTGGCGCCGAAGCAACGTATGATGGAAGGTTGCCAGCCATGGTGCTTACGCTTGCAAGGAGCTTGGCAAAGAGATCGTAAATACCTTGCAATTCATCCTCGAGCGCAGCCAGGGTAGTGTCGGCACTTGCGTCATAGGTATCTGACTTTGCCTTGAGGCCATCCTCCAGAGTTTTTCCGGCACCTGCTGCCGCCGTTTGGCCGCTTTTCAAAGCATCGACAGCCGCTTCCGAATTGAGCACATCGTAGAGATTCCATAAAACTGCATCTTCCGTCGTCAGGGTTTTGAGATCGATCACCGTGTTGTTTCTTTTCAGCGTGAGGTCCCGGCGGCTGACCGTCCGCGGGAGGTTGGCGACGATCCAGGGGCCGTAGGCGGCACCATACTTGAGATTGTTGATGCCGATGCTGTTCCTCAGCGTCTGCACATCCGTGCCGAAAACGCCGCTGTTCTTGAGGTCGCACAGGGTCACGCGATCCTTGAGCCTGTTGCATTGACTGAGGGCCCTTATCTGAAGGTCATGCAGGTCGGCTGCATCGAGGTTTACTGCATCGGGGAAGAGCAGGAGGGTCGGTTCGTCCTCGCTGTCGATCTTATCGATACCGGTTTCAAAAACCGTTTTCTGAATGGTATCGCTGTAACTGCCTACCGAGACGATGTAGCAGTTTCCGCCACCGTTCGCATAAAACAACCTGAGGCTGTCAAAGAGCAGAAACCCTTTTGTTTTCTCGGCTTTGACAAACGCATTGTCGTTGTCGAGAAAGACCGTCATTGCCTGAGAAGGCGCTCCACCGAAAATTTCCTCGTATTCAGCGATGGATTCGATGCGTACAGGCTGGTTGAGCAGAGACTCTCCGTTACGCGAGGCCTTTTCAGTGTAGCCGATAAACGCGGGTATTGCCGTTTCAACAGGAGCGATTGAAGGAGGGAACTTGGGAATCTCTTCGACATACACTCCCGGCGTTTTGTACAGTGATGGCATGGTGTGTCCCGTTTAGGTTGAGGATTTCATCAGTTAAATAAAAATCATGGAAACGATCTTTGTGATTTTGTCACCAGTACTCTCAATTCCGATGCGTTCCGTTCCCGGCTTCTGCTTTTTTCCGGCATTACCGTAAAATGTGAGTGGCAAAGGAGCTGTTTCATTTGAAACAGCAGATGATGTTCTCTTGTCGAAATAGTGCCTGAATGTTGAGCGGTTCCTGAGTCTTAGCTGAAAAACAGGCCAGGTATTTTTTGCATGTCCGCTGTTGTCGAGTACACTGAAATCGGAGTCGGATGGCCGGACTGCCGCGATTTGAATAATGCCGAAAAGGTCATCAGGCATATCATCGGCAAGCAGAACGCCGCGTTTCGGAACGCCCGACAATCCATCAGGAGCTGTAAGTGCGGGACTGTCAGCCTGATTTGCAAATACGGGCAGCGTTGAAACTGAAGCGCCGATTTCCTGGAGGGTTGCCTCCGGCTGGTCACTGGTCAGTTGCCATAGCCCTCCATCCTTCAGAATCAACGCTTCAACGGCGTTATCTGGTTGCATTACCTGAAAGTCTTTTGAAAGAAAGAGACTTTTAGCCGAATCAGTCCCGCGAGACGCTCCAGTAACATTCGACCATACGAACACATTTTCTTTGTATCGGCAGTTTTTTTTCTCTTTATGGTCATAAATCTCATAAATCTTGCGGGAGGGGAGTGTCAGTGACGTATAAGTCGTAAAATTCGGGTCCTTGGCTGTCAGGTAAAATTCAAATATCGTCTTGTCAGGAATCACCGCCAGATCTGTTGTGATGACAAAAAAGCCGGATTTATTTCCGATGAACATGCCGCCGAAAGCCTTCAGGGCGCTTTTTGTTGCCAGGGCCGGCTTGACCTGAAGAAAAGAATCGAGGTTGTAGCTTGCCATGCGGCTTTCTTTATGTGCCTGATCGGAAATCAGGTCAAAAATGGTTTCCCCGTCATCCAGCCAGTAATGATGGAGAATTCTCACTTCGAACAAGGGCTTGTATTGTAATGCCATGTGTTCGCTCATCGCTCAGTCGGAAGATTTGGATTTATGAGAAAAATCATGAATGACTTCCTGTATCAGGCCGACCTCTCCCTGAACAGCCTTGAATTTCAGATCGATCATGCGCATCCAGTAGACGACAAAAGGATACTGTTTACCGCCGAGCGTTCCCCACAGATGGTTGATCTCCTCCATCGAAGGGGAGTAGAGGTCGAAAATCAGTTTGAATGATTCCAGGCAGTCGAGACTGTTTTTTGGAGCATTGACTGTTATCGATGCCGGTTCGACGTTTTCCTGGGTAAAAAAACTTCTGAACTGGAAGAAGCGGATGACTCTGGAAAGCAGCAGCAGACCGTCAGCGTAGGTCTCATGGGGAGCTATGACGAGAATCTGGAAGTTGAGGAATACCGGCGGATTTTCATACAGCGCCTTGAGAGCGGTTTCATCGCGCAGGTAATTCGGCTGGTTCTTGAGGGTTTTCTCTTCCCTTATATTGATAACGGAAAAAATTACCGAATCTCTTGACAGCCCCTTGTTCGAAGAATCGAAACCATCGGAAGGATTGCCAAGCCTGGCGGTATCAGGAGTCATCTCATAGATGCTCTCCAGATGAGCGTTCAGTTCGTTGACCACAATTGTCAGGGCATGAGAAATCATCGGTCATCACTTGTTTGGTGGTTTGATGAAACCTTCTCGGCATCTTCTTCTTCAGAGCAATCGGGAACAGGTTCTGTGCCATCTGTCCGTCAGCCGGATAACAACGTTCAGAATCGACGTCCGGTGTCAGATGAGACGACCGTAACAAACCGATCTGAACCGATACCATACCCGACAACGATACCGGATGAGGTACACTCGACATGTGGTAAACTATTTCAAAAAACATGGATTGATGACTGGAGTGACCGGGCAAAAGAACTGTCACATGTCGATGAAGAAGAATGCTTACACCACTTCTGAATAAAAGCTACCAATATTCGCACGGGGCTCAAAATGAAAAAACCGGATTACAATACGGGTTTCTATGTGGTATACAGGTTGAAGTGCCGATTTTTATATGTGAATTGTCTATATGCCTGTTTTTTTAAACATGGGTCATCCTGAGGCGGTGCGTTATGGAGCGGTATCGAACGCGCCGTTTTCGTCCAGTTTCGGGTAGGGCTTGCCCTGGTCACGCAGAACGGCGCTGAGGCGGGGGTAAGTGTATTCAAAGAGCAGGCGTTCGAAATCGTCATCGCTGAAATGGCGCTTGTCGTACATGCCGGCAGCCTGGCGCTGGCGTTGCGCTTCGAAGAGAATGAGCGCCGCGGCAACCGACACGTTCAGCGATTCCACCATGCCGAACATCGGGATGTGGATGAAGTGGTCGGCGAGCTTCAGCGCCTCTTCGGAGGGGCCTTTAAGCTCCTCGCCCATGACCACAGCTGTCGGGACAGTGTAGTCGATCGAGCGGAAGTCAACCGCCTCCTGGCAGTAGTGGGCCACAAGAATCTGCATTCCGGAGTCACGGAGCTTTTGGCCGACCGGCGCTATCGTTTCGCTGAGGCGTACCCTGAGCCACCGGCTCGCGCCCGCCGCTGTGTGCTGTTTGGTCCTGATCGAGGAGCGGTACGAAATGGCGTGCACCTGGTGGATGCCGACCGCGTCGCAACTGCGGATGATGGCGGCGAGGTTGTGCGGCTTGTTGACGTTGTCCATGACGAGCGTCAGGTCGGTCTGCCGCTTTTCGAGCAGCTCTCGTATTTTCTGAAATCTTTCAGGTGCGACCAATGTGGTATGAGGGTTTTTTACTGATATACAGGTCGTAATCTCTGAACAAGAAAGCTTTTTTTCGGCAAATCTTCAATCATGTTGCCAGATATGACTTTTAGTGCGCCTTATTGATGGTAATGCCGGCTTTGACACTATATTAAGGCACGAAGAACGGATCGTGAGCGCATGGAGTTTCTCAACGCCTGGCGGGGCGAGAACCTTTGACTTTCTGTTTCCGTTGTAACGGTAGACGGAATCATCCGTTCGCAAGAATGTGCCAGTAGTTATGAGTCTGCATCAGAAGAAACATCCGCATCTTGAAAAGCTGCTTGAAAAGGCAAAAACCGTAAGACTCGACAGTTCGTCGAAGGTGCTGATCCTCAGTGATCTGCATATGGGAAATGGAGGCCGTCGTGACGAGTTCAGGCGGAACTCGGATCTTGTCCGTTCCATGCTCAACGACTATTATCTGCCGGGTCGTTACAGTCTCGTGCTGAATGGTGATGTCGAGGAGCTGTTCAAGTTTTCAGTTGAAAGTATAGCCGAATGCTGGGGAGAGATGTACGATCTTTTCCTCAGGTTCGAAAAGAACGGGTTTTTCTGGAAGACCTGCGGAAACCACGATGCGGATCTTTTCGAGGAGAGGAACTACCGTCTTTCGGGTCATCTGCTCGAATCTATCAGGTTCCTTTACGAAGACGAGGCAATGCTGCTGTTTCATGGTCATCAGGCCTCGATTCTTCTCTGGGAAACCTATCCGATCGTCAGCAGGGCTGTTGTTCTGTTCCTGCGATATGTGGCCAAGCCGATGGGCATCAGGAATTTCTCCACGGCTTACAACAGCCGCCGTCGTTTTGCCATCGAGAAATCGATCTACGAGTTTTCGAACCAGGCCAAAATCGTCTCGATCATCGGCCATACTCACCGGCCGTTGTTTGAATCACTCTCGAAAGTCGATCATCTCAATTACCGGATAGAAGAGCTTTGTCGGCTCTATCCATCCACTGTCCGTGAAGAGCGCCCCGCCATCAGGGAGCAGATCACCGAGCTGAAGGCCATGCTCGATGCCTGTTTTACCGAAGGCAAGAAGATCGGTCTTCGAAGTGGCCGCTACAACAATATCGCCATTCCGAGCGTGTTCAACTCGGGGTGTGCCATCGGAAAGAGGGGTGTTACGGCTCTTGAGATCGATGGCGACAGGATACGGCTCATCTACTGGTTCAAGGGAAAGCAGGGGCGCCGTTTCGTCAGCGATCGCAACAGCGAGCCCGAGCAGCTTGGAAATACCGGCTACTACCGCATCGTCCTCAACGAGGATCACCTCGATTACGTCTTTTCCAGAATCAGGCTGCTGGCGTAAGAACAGATCGGACTGTCTGGCCGGTCTGATGAAGAGAGTTTGCCGGAAGTTTGCAATATGCCGGGGAGGAATGGGTTACCTTTGCTGCTGAAAAGGCGGCCTCTTCTCATCTATTCACCGGTTCATGAAGCGCTCTACCAATCTTGAACGACTGCTGCATGATTCTGAAACCATTGCGATAGACTGTTCTTCGAAGGTGGTCATCTTCAGTGACCTGCATCTTGGCGACGGAGGGCGCAACGACGAATTCCTGCACAATGCGGCACTGTTTGAAACCGTTCTGCGTGAACGCTACCTTTCCTGCGGCTTCAGCCTGGTGCTGAACGGCGACATAGAGGAGCTGTTCAAGTTCGATCTCGACACAATTGCGGCTGCATGGGACGGTCTGTACGATCTTCTGCTTTCGTTCAGGCGAAACGGCTTCTTCAGGAAAATTTATGGTAACCATGATCAGGCGCTTCTCGATCATGAGCACTACCGGCTTGCACAGGTGCTGACCGAATCTCTCGCCCTGAAGTACGAAGGCCAGACGCTCCTGCTTTTTCACGGTCATCAGGCCTCGCCGTTTCTTGACGAACCCTGTTCGGTATTCAGTCGCACCCTTTTCTATATTCTGCGCTACCTCGCCCGTCCCTTCGGTTTGCGCAACTACTCCGTCTCATACAGCAGCCGTAAACGATTCGCCATCGAGCGATCGGTGTATGAGTTCTCAAACCGTTTCCGGATCATTTCGATCATAGGGCACACGCACCGCCCTCTTTTCGAGTCGATGTCAAAGCTCGATTACCTGAACTACCGTCTTGAAGATCTGTGCAGAAGCTATGCTCCGGCTGATGCCGCCCGGCGCAGGGCGATCGAGAGCGAAATCGGAGAGGTCAGGGAAGAACTTGAGTCCTGCTATCGGAACGGTTTCGGCAAAAGCCTGAGGAGCGGACGCTACGATACCATAGCCATTCCGAGCATTTTCAATTCAGGGTGCTGCATCGGCAAGCGCGGCATCACCGCCATTGAATTAGAGGAAGGCATGATACGCCTCGTGTACTGGACGCGTGACGGCCATCGAAGCCGCTCGACTGGCGAACGCCTCAACCCGCCCGAAGAGCTTGGCCAGAGCGGTATCTACCGCGTGGTGCTCAACGAGGATCACCTTGATTACGTCTTTTCCAGAATCAGGCTGCTGGCGTAAGAACAGATCGGACTGTCTGGCAAGATCACACGGACCCGACCGATCTTGTCATGAGTTCACCGGAAATTTGCAGAAAACCTCTACATTGCAGAGAAGTTCCAACCCTGCGAGCTGATTCGTTGCGCCGGGATACCGATATGCGTTGCCAGCGCCTTTTGGGATAACCCCAGAGGCTCGATAACCTATTTCAGTAAAATAACCCCCGGATGGGTTGCTACTCGGTTTGACGGTATCATGATCAAAAGCTAACGGATTCACGCTATCCGTGCAAGCGAATATCGGTTCAGGAAGAAGGACTCAGGCATCCGCCATCCGAGCCATCTCACCATTATCAATTATCCATTCTCCATTCATCATTCTCCCCCTCACCTCGTTCCACAGCTTGCCGTATGGATTTTCGCAAAACAAATCAGAATTGAGCCGGGAAGAGATTCGGGAAAAGATGATCGAGCGAGTCAGCGGGGAAACGAAGCGAGACTGCTCCCTTCGGTGAATCGGAACCAAGAATTCCGTGTTCTATCAATGATGATAAAAGCGTTCTGGCCGTCCGCTCCCTGAGGCCGCTGATACGAAGCGCATCGCCTCGCGAAATTTCACCTCTGAGCAGCGTGGCTTCCAGAATCCTGAATGCTTCCGGCCTCCAGTTCCGATAATCGCAATACCGGGCCAACCGCAACGCAAGAGTATCGAGGCTGAAAAGATCTGTCATGTATGTGATCTGATCGATGCAGACATCGAGAAACCAGTCGATAAAGAGATTAAGCGCATCGAGCGACAAATTGCCCATGCCATCGAGATCACCCTGACGAGGCATATCGGCATAGTCCATCATGTGCATGTAATCCTGTCGGCTTTTCAAGCCACGCGCAAGCCCGCGAGATATCGACCAGAGGCCATGCGCCCCGATTCCTGACTTCAGCGCCATGGCATGGCTCATGAGGCGGCTGACACGTCCATTTCCATCGGGGAACGGGTGAATGTAATTGAACCGGTGATGAGCAGCAGCTAAGGCAAGCATTTGCATACCCTTGCCCAGTTTGTCGAGACAGAAGCGTGTTTCGAAGTACTGCATGAAAGCATCGACAACCGTGCTCGAAGGTGGCAGATGCCGTCCCACGGACACATCGTGGATTGGCAGTGTTCGAAACTGGCCTGGTACCATGACGACGGTTTTGTCTTGATGACGAAGGGTAAGCATCGACTCTGGAAGCTCTTCATAAAATTCCCGATGCAGCCATCTGATAAAATCGGTGGAGGCCGGGTTTTCAAGAGCATCAGCAGCGAAAAGGTCGTCGATTTTTTTCTGGAGCCGGATATGAGCCAGCGCTTCTAACTGAAGATTGCGCTTGACCGGATCGTCGTTGAACCTGCTGTGCAGCGCTTGTTCAATATCGTGAGGTCTGGTATTGTGACCTTCGATCAGGTTGGAATAGTAGCAATTCATGACTCTGACCAGATCGGCAAGGTTCGCAGCCGTCCGGGAATGCAAGCCCGATGAGAGGCGTGCCGCCGCCGCAGAGAGGGTGGCGATACGGTCAGCGATTTCTGGCCGAAGCGCTTCCGGGAGGCACGGCTCGATTCTCTGTGGAGTTTCGATGATCATTCTGCCGGTTTATCATGACACTCATCTTTATTTATAATAATAAATTAAATGAATAATTCAGTTGCAGGTTGCCGATATTTTTGCCGATTACTGTTTCGAGATCATGCGCTTGCGTGTGGCTGAAGTAAAAAATACTGCCTTGCAGGCGGATTTTATCGCATCGCCAAATCCTCGTCATGCTTGTCGATCAGTGATTAATCATGTAAATTGAACAGAAAAGAAACAAAATGCATGGTTATGAGCGAAGGGTTTCTTGATCGCGCCATAGCAGCCGATGTTCTGCAAGGGCTGAAAAACTATCCGGTTACGGCGATAGTCGGGCCTCGGCAGTGCGGCAAATCGACGCTGATCCGGCATCTGGTTTCCTATGACCGTCCGGTTGTGTATCTCGATCTCGAACGCCCTTCCGACCTGCGGAAGCTCGACGATCCCGAATGGTTTCTCATGAACCAGCGAGAAAGTCTCGTGTGCATCGACGAGGTGCAGCGCAAGCCGGAACTCTTTCCGCTTATTCGCAGTCTGGTGGACGAGTGGGGCGGCAATGGGCACTTTCTCGTGCTCGGCTCGGCCTCTCGCGACCTTCTGAAACAAAGCTCCGAATCGCTTGCCGGGCGCATCACCTTCAAGCGGCTGACCCCGTTTTTATGGCAGGAGGTCAAAGGGCGCGTAACCATCGAAGAGTACCTCGCTCGCGGCGGCTTTCCGAGAAGCCTGTTGCAGGATGATGCCACGGTGTCATTCGCATGGCGGGAGGATTTCATCACGAGCTTTCTGGAGCGCGACCTGCTGCAATGGAGCGGCTTTTCACCTGCGACGATGCGGAGGCTCTGGCAGATGCTCGCGCACAGCAACGGGCAGATGGTCAACCTCTCAACCATCGGCGGTTCCCTCGGCGTCAGTCATACCAAAGTGCGCAATTACCTCGATCTGTTGCAGCAAACTTTCATGGTGACGCTCCTGCCGTCTTTGCTTTCAAATACCGGCAAGCGGGTCGTCAAGTCACCAAAGGTATATATAGCGGATACTGGCATCGTTGCCGCGCTTCTCGGGCTTTCGGATTTCAACCAGATTGCGGGGCATCCGGTGTTCGGTTCGCTTTGGGAGACTCTCGTACTGACGAACATCCAGGGGATGTTTCCCGGCTGCGAATTCTCTTTTTACCGGACTTCCAACGGGGCGGAGGTTGATATTATCATGCAGCAATCAGGCAAACGTATCGTTATCGAGTGCAAGGCATCCGTGGCTCCAGCGCTGACCAGAGGCAATAGTTCTGCCATTGCAGACCTGAGTCCCGATCATACTTATGTCGTTGCTCCGGTCGAGCAAGGTTATCCGTTGAAGCCGGGCGTGACCGTCGCGAATCTTTCAGAACTGTTCGACCAGATTCAACACTGAATCCAACCCCTTCCCCATCTTCCATTATCAATTATCCATTCATCATTCTACTTGATTGTTTCTGAACAGATTGGCATATTCGGGCATGAATACCATCCTGAATTCAGCTCTGAATATAAACCGGTCATATTATGAAAAACATTCGTATCACCAGCGATATTATACCGTTAGGCGAATTCAAGTCGGGTATTTCGAGCTGTCTGAAACAGGTTCAGGCAACCGGGCATCCTCTCATCATTACCCAGAATGGCAGACCAGCCGGTGTTCTCCTGTCGCCCGAAGAGTATGATAACCTGGTCAGCCGCAAACAGTTCATAGAATCCGTCGAGCAGGGGATGGTGGCAGCGGAGGCAGGCGAACTCTATGGCACGGAAGAGGTCAGAGAGAGGCTGGCGGAAAAAAGAGCTGCCAGAAAACCATGAAGGTTGTCTGGTCATCCGAGGCGCTCAGAATGCTCGATGAAATCGAACGGTTTATCGCGCAGGACAATCCTTAACGGGCCAGAGCGGTATCTACCGCGTGGTGCTCAACGAGGATCACCTCGATTACGTCTTTTCGCGGATTCATTTGCTGGCGTGAGTGAAGAAAGAATAGGTCGAATAGGGCTTACAGGACGAAGAGAACGAAGAGAATTGCAGGTGCTATTGCGAACATTCGCAGGGCAATTCTCAATTCAATTCATAATTCAGCATTCATAATTCAGCATTCATAATTCTATTCTCCCTCTCACCTCTTCCCAAAGCTTTTTATACGCTTGCGCGGCGGGGGATTTGGGGTGGGTGGCGTTCAGGGGGGCACGGGTCAGTCCCATCTTTTCCACGTCGGAGCTGTAGGGAATCGCTTGCCGGAGCATCGCCGGATTGGCGCTGAACTCCTCCACAATTTCCCGGTGCATCGTTTTTCTTTTTTCCTCCATGGAGAAAAAGCCTGCGATTCGGGAGCTGTCAAGGCCGTTGTCGTTGAAAAAATCGACAAGCTGGCTGAAGGTGCGAATGGAGAGCGTGGTTGGGATGACCGGTACAAGAATCAGATCCGATGCTCTGAACACGCTTTCCGAAAGAAGGGTGAGGTTTGGGGGACAGTCGAAAAAGAGGTATTCGTACTCGTCAGCAAGCCCTTCGAGGTTTTTTGTCAATTTTTTTTTAGGGCTTTTCGATTCGGAAAGTTCGATGTCGAGGTTACGGTATGAAAGATCGGAGGGCAGGAGGTCGAGCTTGTCGAAGTCGGTCGCCTTTATATTACTGGCGATTTTTTCATTGCCCTTCAGGAATTTTTCACTGTTGTATTTGCGTGAGGCTGTGATTCTGAAATAGAAAGAACTTGCCCCCTGGGGATCGAGGTCGCAGATCAGCGTCCGGGTTGAAGGTGTTGCTGCCAGGTAAGACAGATTTACGGCGGCAGCAGTTTTGCCAACTCCGCCCTTGATGCTGTACAAAGCGATGGTTTTCATTCTTCGGCAAGTCCGGTCAGCAGTTCATCGAACAGGTCACCGGTTTCGTTGCTGTCGAATCCGGTGAATATTTCGTGGAAATGTTCCCTGACTTTTTCCCTCTCCCTGTAGAGTGACGTGAGCAGTCCGCCAATGGCCGCAGCTTCACCGATGCCGCCTCTGTCAGCCGGAATGGCTTCGAGACGGCTTTGCAGGAACTCCATCTGTACCGACAGGTCCACGAAGGCTCCGAGATTGTCCTGCAAGGCTTTCATCTGCCGGATGATCTGGTTCGTGGCTTTCGGGGGGAACAGCGACGAGAAGAACTCAAGCAGATACCTCAGCTTCTTGCAGTCGATGCGCAGTTCATGAAGTTCAGCGTTGCCCGTTTCGCTGCCGGCTCTTCGTCCATGCGCAAGGACCTTTTTCAGCGCTTTTCTGATGGCTTTGGCGGCAACGCTTCCGGTAGACATGGCGGCAAGCGGAGCGGTTTCAGGATCAGGAAGTTCGGTCTTCGCAATGAACTCTTTCAGAGAGGTCATAAAGTCGGGATATTCCTTTCCTGCAAGGTAGCGACTGAATTGCTTGTGATGCAAGCGTTTTTCAGCTTCGAGGTCACTGAAAAAAGGATTGAGCGCCGGCTGAAGCGATGGCGGCAGCAGCCGGGTATACTCTTCCCGCCGAAGCAGATAGACGTCACTGTCACGGAGATCGTTGGTTCGTTTGCCCAGTTCACGAAAACCGGCAAGGGCCCAGGCACTATTTTCGGGATCGAACACGCCGTTCAGCTGCCGGAGGATCGAGCGGCTTCTCCGGATGGCTACCCGGAAATCATGCAGGAACTCGGAATCGATGTCCTTGCGGATGCCCTCTTCGTTAATCTGCATGATGGAAATGGTGAACTGCAGAAGGCGCCTGACGTTTTCATGAATCGGGGCATTGGCATCGAGTTGCAGGTGGAGTTTCGACGAATAGCCCTTGCCATAAGGTTCCGCTATCTCCATGATGCCCATGAGGCGCTCTTTGAAACTGACGATGCGATAGGCGTCAACCGGTTCCGGCAGAGCCATGAGCATCGGTGAAAGCTCTTTGTGGTACCCCTTGAGCGGCGTGATGGAGTAGTAACGAGAAAAGACGCTCCGGTTCTCTTTGTCTGCCGGATGGAATGATTCGTAATCGAGAGTGGCGACGGTTTTTTCGTTCAGGTCAAGAATCCGCCATGAAGAGATGAACCGATCGATGGTACAGCGGTTGATAAAAGCTCTGAGCGAGCTGCACTGCAAGAGCCTTTTTCTCGCTTTTCCTTCCGGGATATGAGAAGCGAAGAAGCTTGGCGGTGTCTGGGAAAGGGGGAGTTCAGCTTCTGCAAGGCCGCTTTCAAGGTCGATGATGGAAAGAACCCCCTTTTTTCGGATGATGACCAGGCCGTTGCGGAATGCATCCTCTTCAAACGTGTCATAGAAGACCAGACGTTCTCTTCGGGTGGAAATTTTGCCAAGGCTCCAGCCGGAGGGCAGGTTCTGCCCTGCGGCCTGAACCAGCGGCGTTTCTCCGTTGATTCTGAAATAGAGGGTTTCCTGAGTGTTGCCCATCAGCTGGCGGTGTTGACCGGTGAAGAAGAGATGGTTCCGAGAAGGTTGTCATCGATATTCTCACAGCAGCAACGTACTGACGTGCCCTGAAAGAGTCTGAGGCAGCTCCTTCCTGATTCGGGTCGAACGGCATCACAGGCACTGACAGGGTTTCCCGAGCAATTGAGCGTGCCGTTCACTTTTTTTGGAAATCGTTTGAGGCTCATGAGGCGGTTGCCGGAGCAATTGAAATTTCCCGTGACTTCAACCGGCCCATGATCGAGATTTTCAAGCTGGTTGTCGGCACAGGAGAAACTGCCGTTAACGAATTCCGGAGACCCGTCGAGTGATGCGAGCATGTTCGAGGAGCAATCGAAATCGCAATGAACCTCATCGGGGGCGCCCTGAAGCGTTCGCAGCCGGTTGTCTGAACAGTTGAACGATCCTGTTTCGAGAGGGGCACCGTAGAGTGAGATGAGCTGGTTGCCGGAGCAGTTGAAAAGCCCTTTCACTTTTCTCGGAGCCCCCATCAGTGAGATAAGGCGATTGTCAGAGCAGTCGAATGAGCCTTTCACCTTTGTCGGGGCGCCTTTCAGGCAGGACAGAAGATTAGACGAGCAGTTGAAATCACCATTGATTCGTTCAGGCCCGCCTTCCAGTGAGACGAGGTCGTTGTCTGAGCAATTGAAACTTCCTGTTATTCTCGGAGCGCCTTCGAGCGAGGTGAGCAGGTTGCCGGAACAGTTGAATGAGCCTTCCACAATGTCAGGGCATCCTTCGAGCGAAGTCAGCCCCATGTTCGAGCAGTCGATAGTGCCGGTGCCATCGAGTGTGCCCATGATATCCCTGAATGTACGCATCATGACGGAACGTTGATGATTCGAAGCCGGATGTTGGCGTTCGGGGCATCGGGCGAGTGCACAATTGACCGGTGACAGCCGGTTGCCGTTGTGCACGAGGAGCTTCCCTGCCGGGCCGACATTCGATGATTGAACAGATTTCTGGGCTCCTCGCTAATGGGAGTGGGTGATGTACTAAGAAGCGTATATTGTAGGTTAACGTTGATAAACCCAATCTATACGCTTTTAGTTCGCCAATGAATGACCTAAACCTCTTTCAGCTCGCCT
>Ga0172375_10001263_pt1 | contig 40852 bp, 39 predicted proteins | sample LakKiv1m_FD_114537 | JGI IMG/M metagenome (GOLD analysis project Ga0172375, IMG submission 114537) | Freshwater microbial communities from Kabuno Bay, South-Kivu, Congo - kab_092012_11.1m | ecosystem: Environmental > Aquatic > Freshwater > Lake | place: Democratic Republic of the Congo... | reverse complement strand
TAAAAGGCATATCAAGTGAAGCCATGGCTGCCGCGCCGATGCTGCTGTTAGAATATGTTTCACCGACCCTGGCTGATGTTATCAAACACTTTAATGCCATGACCAATATGCGCTTAGGGCTGCGTTATGCCCAATGCGAAGATATTGAGAATGCGGCAGGCGAATACATGGATAAGCTTAGAAAGAAAAGCGAAAGCGAATGCGTCAAAGAAAAAGTTTTGACCGGGCTAGATATAGATAATGCCCTAAAGGCCTGTAAGGAAGGTAAAGATCCGTTCGCATTTCTTAAGGATGCGCAAGGTATTTCCCTGGGCCAGGGCGGAAGAATTGACGTAATCTCGGATATTTTTAAAAAGATAAACATTCCTGACGAGAGGAAAGATTTCGTTAAGTCTGTCGCCGGAGAAACCACAATTACCGCATCGCAGATTGAGAATAATAAAGGCGAGAAATCAATCTATAAGGTAAACGAGGATTTCAGAAACGAGGCTTATGATAAACTTCTTTCGGTTAGCAATGAATATTACAATTCAAAAACCATATCTTCCGATGCATTAAAAGAATTGTCTTTAGCGAATAACCCGGTAACCGAAGAGCAAATTAAAGATATAACTTTAATGCCGAAAACTAAACAGTATATAGCGGTTTCTAAAATCTCATCAGATATAGCTTATTTTAAAACTGTTTCAAAATACAGGCAGGCTATGGAGGATCTGCTTGAAGCGATGCGGACACCCGGGTTAGATGATGTTCAAAGAAGCGTGCTGGAAAGGGATTATGATTATCTGAAAGAGAAGCTCGAGAGATTTAAGGAAGAAAGACAGATCTATAAAGACTATAACGAAACAGTTACCGGCATTTTAACCGAATCAGAAAGAGAAAAGCTGTCAGCGCTTATAAATAGCGACCAATCCGGAAAATACTTTGAAAATCATAAGGAATTACAAGATAACAAGGAAATGTACCTGCCTGTATCCGAAGAAAATCAATAATATTCAAACCTTTTGCTCCTCGCCGGGTTATTTTTAGTTCTTCTTTTCAAGAAAATGTCAATTTAGCCATTGTTTTTCTTTAAATAACTAATATAATTAAAGTTAGTAATTGGTAGCAATAAATGGTAGTTATTTGGAACAGGAATAAAGATGGCTAACGACGAAATCCTTACAATTGTTGAATTAAGTAAATATCTTAAAATTTCAAGGGATAGCTTGTATTATCTTGTGCGCAAAGGTTATATCCCAGCTGCAAAAGTAGGCCGTCATTGGCGGTTTTCAAAGAAATCCATAGATAAATGGATAGAGGAAAAGGAAAAATTTAATGTCCAGGGGAAAGAAAGACGAAAGGCTATTTAAAAAAGTAATATGGGATTAAAGAATATTTCTGCGTGCCAGGAAATCAGGGCTTATATTGCGAACAAAATGGTTTTGCCGTTAACCGTGCTTGAATCATTAGGAAATGGCAAGAAAGTCAGTAAAAGTCTCATGACCAAGGCTATAAATGAATTAAAAAATATAGCTGCATATTTGGATCAAAAATGTACTTTGAAAAAGAAATAGGAAGACACTTCTCGTAAGAATGTTGACACCATAGTATTGAAAAATTTGGTTGTAAATAATGCCACTTTGTTTTTAAAACTTCAATTGGAGGAAAGATGCAGCAAAAAAGAGTTGTTATAACCGGAATTGGTCCCCTAACCTCAATCGGTGTAGGGAAAGAGGCTTTATGGAATTCGCTTGTTGAGGGCAAAACTAATATCAAACTGGAGGAATGGAAAGTTGGCGGCGAACTGTGGGAAAAATTTCATGTGCATCGCATAGACAACTTTGATATTAGCAAATTTGGCATAGATAAAAGCAAGCTATCGCAAATTAAAGAATGGAAAGAGGGCGAAGAAATAATGGATTTATATTTTCTGTTGGCAGCTATAAAACTTGCCCTGGATGATAGTAAACTTGCATACGATCCAGAAGACAATAATATCGGATGCGTAATCGCTCACGAGAACCCCGGTCTAGAACAGTATTTTTCTAAAATTGTCGATATCTGTTTTGAAGAAATTAAAAAGAAAAATAATACGATTACGAAAAAAGAATTTGCTGAAAAATTACATTATGCCTCCATAAAAAGCTCCTATGACTTGCAAACTTTCATGGTTCTTTATCATATTACAAAAACTTTTGATATCCATGGTTTTTCTTTATTTAGCAATAACGCATGCTCATCCGGGTTATTTAGTATAGAGGCTGCGAGCCAACTTATACGCGGTGGTCAATGCCAAATTGTGTTAGTAGCTTCTGCAGATTACCCGCGGGTGTATAAATATCTTTGGTTCAAAGAATTAGATATGTATGCCAAAGACGGAATAATGAAGCCGTTTAGTAAAGAACGAAGTGGTTTTGTTTTTGGTGACGGTGCTGCGGGCTTAGTCCTCGAAGATTTAGAACACGCTAAGAAAAGAGGCGCAAAGATATATGCAGAATATTTAGGCGGTGGGTTTACACAGGAAGGTTGGAAGGTAACAGTCCCCGCTGTCGGAAGTAATTTTTATCAAAACACGATAAAAAAAGCGTTAGAAGCAAGTAGCATAACTAAAGAAGAAATAGATTTAGTTTGTGCGCATGGGACAGCCAATTCCATTATAGATAGATACGAAGCAAAATCTATCACCGACATATTTGGCACAAAAACTAAGAAACCGTTGATTACCACGTTTAAACCTTATATCGGGCATAACTTAGGCGGAAGTGCATTGCTTGATGCGTCTGTCCTTTTGCTTTGCTTAATTAATAATACCGTTTTACCGGTTTTGAATACAAAAGAAGCTGACCCGCGCATGAAGATGGATATTGTAAAAGAAAAAATAAAAATGGAATTAAAGACCGTCTTAAAAATATCCTGCGCCTTTGCTGGCTACAATGCTGCTTCAGTATTTAGAAAAATATAAAACATGACTTGGAATCTGTTTTCTATCGCTGGCTTATTTTTAAGCTCCACATGCTTTCTTTTAGTTGTACTTCTTGCCATCTACGGAAAAACCAAGCTACATAGAATTTGGACATTGTTTAACATTTCTGTAGGTATTTGGGGTTTGGGCGCATTCCTGGTCGGACAAGCTACAGATAAATCCTCGGCATTGCTTCGATGGCAAATAGCCCACGTCGGTATTATTTTTATTCCTGTTTTCGTATTTCATTTGGCCTGCATATTGTGTGAAATTCGGAAAAAATATTTAATAATTTTCGCCTACGCCCAAGGTTTAATATTTATTATTTTTGATTTTACCGATCATATTTTTATTTCTGGTGTACGCTACGTTTTCTCTTCTTTTTATTATTTAACTCCCGGAATTATCTATCCTGTTTTTCTTGCAATATGGGTTTTTCTGGTACTTTATGCTCATTACGAATTATTTTTAGCATATCGGAAATCAAAAGGAATTGCTCGGAATCAAATTTTATATCTTTTCTTTGGTACTGCCGTTGGTTTTGTGGGCGGCATAACGAACTTTCTGCCAGTATTTAGAATAGATGTTTATCCTATCGGTAATTTTACAATTCCTCTGTATTGTCTTATTGTAACGTATGCAATCATTCGCTACCAGTTGATGGATATACGCATATTTATCAGTTACGCCGCAGCATTTTTACTTGCTTATCCGTTTTTGCTGGGCATTCCTTTCTTTTTTGCTTATCGAATGTATCCTGTGCTTTTCCCGATGCTAGGTAATAAGTGGTGGCTGATACATACGTGTTTGATGGCATTTTTTGCAACACTTTCTCCTTTGGCATACAATCAACTTAAACGGAGGATGGAAGACGTTTTTGTTTCTGATCAAAAAAGATATCAAAAATTGCTTTTGCAAGCCGCAAGCGGAATGGTTAGGGAACGTAATATAAACCATTTAGCGAAACTTATTGTTTATATCATAAAGAAAGTGGTAAGGATTAAGTTTGCGGCTGTTTTTCTTGACGATGATGAACATCAAGTCTATCGACTTAAAGCAATACGAGATACAAATCGTGAGGATTCCGAAATCAAGTTTTTTTATACCCATCCCCTGATCAAATATCTAAGAACTATCGAAAAACCTATACTTTATGAAGAATTACCGCAAAATATACGCAACTATTTACGCCCGCCTTTAAAGTTTGAGGTTATAGTTCCTTCTTTTGTCGAAAATAATCTTCTGGGCTTTATTTTTTTGGGGGAAAAATTAAATGGTCACCCTTACACTAATGATGATCTGGTTGTTTTTAAAGCTCTTTCTCATCAGGCAGCTTTAGCTATAAATTACTGTTCATTCCTTGAAGATTTTAAAAATGCTCAAGAACGAGTTTTCACTGCAGAAAAGCAAGGTTTAATCGGCGGAATGGCTGACGGTGCTGCCCATCAAATAAAAAACCGGCTTAACGAGTTTTCCATGGCCGCCGGAGAAATAGACGCTAATATAAACGATATTATTAAAAAATATCCGGAGCTTATGCAAGAGCATCCTGATGTTAAGAAAATTCTCGAAGATTCTCTGAAAGTTACCGATTCCATTCTTTCCAATGTAACACATACAGACGGTATAATTAAAGGAATCCTGAATTATGGCGCTTTAAGCCAGGATGAAAAAGCCAAGCTCTTTGGCGAGTTTTCGTTAAAGGAAATGGTAAAGAATGTCGCAGAGCTTGTCAAAACAAAACATCAAATCGCAATTTTGCCTCTAACCATTGATATACCGACTAATGACAATGTTTACGGAGTACAAATACAAATCCATGACTCCATTTTTAATATTATAGACAACGCATACGAAGCCTGTTATGAAAAACGGGCATATCATCTTAAGGGAGAAGAAAAGCTAACTTATAAATCAATAATCGATTTAAAACTTATTCAGAATGACAATCATTATCTTATTATCGTAACTGATAACGGTATCGGCATAAAAGATGAGGATAGATCAAAGATTTTCTCCCCATTCTTTACTACCAAGTCGTCTTATGTTTCTGGCACAGGTATCGGTATGTATATAGTAAAGAGGCTAATCGAAGAAAATCATCATGGAAAAATCTGGTTTGACTCCGCATATATGGAAGGCACGACTTTTTATGTTAAACTGCCTAAAAGAGGAGCAAAGTTATGAAAACAATTCTTATTATCGATGATGAAGAAGAAATGGCGGAATCTTTAAAAAGATTCATTGAAAGAAAAAACGTTGCAACTGTCCTGACCGCTCAGACGCTTGAAGATGGAATAAAAGCATATCAAGAAAGTAAACCCATTGCTGCATTTATAGACCTACACTTAGGAGATACCAGCGGTGTTGATGTGTTAAAACGCTTAAGACAAATCGATCCGAACGTTAAAGCTTATTTGTTCACCGGAGATGAAGCGTTTGCTTCGGAGAATTCCCCTGAAAGCTTAGGCGCTATCGCTTATATTATGAAACCAATACTTCCACACGAGTTAATTAAGATTATAGAAAATTTATAAAACTTAATTGAAATATGCTATTTTTTCGAAAGAAAAAAGACGAGCAATTAGAACAGAAAAAACAAGAGATTCTTCTTAAAGTTAAACCAATACTTTCTGACTTGCTTGATGTACCAGAAGAAAAAGTTATCCCGGCTGCCAGACTGATCGAAGACTTAGGCGCAGATTCCTTAGATGCGATTGAAATTACGATGGGTCTGGAAGAAGCATTCGATATTGAAATATTTGATGAAGATATCGAGAAAATGGAAACCATAGAAGATGTTATTATTTATTTAGCACGCCATATCAATGTATCGGCAAATAATTGCCTTTAATTGGGGGGAGCTCATGAGTATTCTTGAAGTTTTAACTGTTTTAGCAAGGGAAGCGCAGTTATGAAACTTGAAAATAACGATATTGATAAGATTAAAATGGAAATTGCGGATTTCTTTTCAACCCATTCTTTACGAACTAGGATAATATATAGGACGTGTAGCGAGAAATTTGGAAATGAAAGTCCGCATAACTTAATACCTAAGAAAATCTCTATCAAGCATATTACGGTGTATTTAGATTTTGACAATTTCCCTGCTAAAGAAAATCTTAATTTTTTAATAGCCTTTCCTGATGAAGATTCAGATAGATTGCCAGAGCTTTTAAATCCACGGCTTGGTGGAGATAGACCCAAGGTCGATTTAAAAAAAATACCCGCAAGGTATAGATTTAAGAACGTTGCTGATTTATTTGAGAATTGGTTTAGTAGATTTTCTTTGGATCCATAATTATTTTGGAGTAAGCGTATAAAACTGCCACTCAAAAACAACAAGAATCTCGCTTAAGAAAGGCAAAGATTTTGTTTTTTACTTTCAATAAAAAGCTTTACAATGATAGCAAAACGTGTAATATAAAAACAAGCCAAAAGGGAGGAATTATATGCAAAAAATATGTTGTTTCATACTTACTATTTTAGTTTTATCTGGATGCGAAACCGCAAGTTCTCATCTAAAATCAGTCAAATCAGATGCCGGCGATAGGATAACCGTAGGAAAGGTCCAGCGAGAGATTCGTATTGGTATGTCATCTGCCCAGGTCATTGAAACACTGGGTTCGCCTAACGTTGTTTCTACAGACGAAAACAGATTGGAAGTATGGGTTTATGATAAAATTGCCACCGATGTGTCTTATTCAAATAGCAACGGTGGAGTTTGGTTGATATTTGGAGCTATTGGAGGAAATTCAGGAGCAGCTTCAACCTCGCAGAGAACGCTAACCATAGTTATCAAGTTCGATGCGGACAAAAAAGTTCGCGACTTTGCGTATCACTCTTCCAGTTTTTAAAAGATAGCAGAATGAGAAAGATGCACAGATTTACAAAATTATTCTTTGTGATATTACTATGTTTAGGTATAGTCGGTTGCGCGACTATTCCCACAGGTTTTCTAAAACCTGGCGAAGACTCTTTAGCGAAAAGGCAATTGGAGATGCGGCAATATGACACAATTGATGAGGCGAAAATTCTGACTTCCGTTGCCGGGGTCTTACAGGACTTGGGTTTTATTTTAGATGCAAGTGAAACGCAGTTAGGTTTTGTAGCTGCTTCAAAAAAAGCTGACGCCACAAACGTAGGCCAAGTTATATTTGTGGCAATACTGGGTGGCGCTAATGCTGTTGGGAGCTGCGATAAGTCCCAAATCATTAAAGCTTCAGTTATTACTAAGCCTGGCCTTGACGGCAAGAAAACAGTTGTCCGGGTTACATTCCAGCGAGTTGTTTGGAATATGCGAGGCGAAATCAATAGAGTGGAAACCCTTAAAGAGCCAGCGCTATATCAAAATTTTTATAATAGTCTATCAAAGGCAATATTCTTGGAGGCCCAGCAAATATGAAGAAATTAAAAACTTATTTTGGCATCATTTTTGTTTTATTACTAATTGTTACATCATCTGGATGCGCAACTACGGCTGCAAATGCGATTATGAGCAACGAAAGCCAGGTTAAATTAAGAAGTATTCAAACTCGGGCCTTTGACACAACTGATAAAAAAAAGATGATGCAAACGGTATTAAGCACCATGCAAGACTTAGACTTTGTTATCGATAAAGCCGATTATACGCTTGGGTCTGTAACCGGCTCAAAGTTTCTCGGATATGCGGTTGTTACCATGACCGTAACCGTAAGGTCTAGAGGCGAAAAACAATTATTAGTAAGAGCAAATGCTCAATACGGTATCCAGTCCGTAGAAGACCCCGCCACTTATCAAGATTTCTTTACTGCCTTAGAAAAAGCCATATTTTTAACCGCACAGAAAGTTGACTAGTAATAACTTTACCTCAAGAATGCAAATGTCTACCTAAACGAGGTAGGTATTTTTATTTTACAGCAATACATAGCGTTGGTGTTTTTGTGTTTGAGAGGTTAGGCGCTGGGTTTTGGGGGTTTTGGTTTAGTGGGAGTATGCGGTAGCTTTCGTCAAGTTGAGCGCGAAAACAGCCAAAAATGCCAGCGCCGGTATGTGGAGAGAAACGCTTGGGCTTAATGGCTAATCCGGGCAAAATCCCGCCGAAAATAATACCATGAATTGAACCCAGCAATGTATTCAAAATATCAGTGGAGAGGGTGTGCAATTAAAGCTGATAAAATTTTCGTAGCTCCTTCACTACTAATGATGCCTTGATTGAGTTTTGCATAACTTTTGTTAAAACTTCTTTTTGTTTTTTAGGATCATTGAATATACCGTTTTGAAGATTTTCCGCTTCGATAATTATCTTTTGAAGATATCCGCCCACCGCATGAGCAACGCATTTTATCGCCTCGCCAACGCAATTTGTTTCGGTAAGCTTTTTTATTTCTTCCAAAGCTTTTTTTTCGTGATCATTTAATTCGACGTTATTAAAACTAAATTCTTCCATAAGTACCCCCGTTTTAAAAAGCTGTCAAGAAAATTTTTAATTTTCTTTGGTAAAATTTTACGTGCGAAATTGCTACGTAATATATCTTTATCAAGGCATATCGTGTGCGATTTCGCACAGGAAACGTTTTCTTTGTAGCATTATCGCACATAGGCATTTTAAGGCACTTTTGCCTGAAAGGCAATAATGCAAAAACCCATGTTATAATATCCCTGTTTTTAAAGAACAGGCTTTTTGATAAAAAGTTTTCTCATCCAGCGATCCAGGCACCAGCGGCTGACATTAAGATCCACAGCCGTTTTTTCTAAGTGCCAATCGTTGCGCCGTAACGTTTTGAAAATAAGATCTTTGGCAACCTGATATAGTGCTTTTCTTAAGTCAAGGCCTTTTACTCTTAAGGTGGTTACCTCGATGTCATCAATTGCGTGCTTGATATATTCTTTAACCTTATGGTAATCGCAGGGTTTCTCAAATACGGCATAGGCGCCTAAACGGATTAGCTCATCTCGATTGTACTCATCAAGGTAGGCTGAAATAATAATCACATGAATATCGGGATGTTTCTTTTTTATGAGCTGGAGGACTTCTACGCCGCTTAAGTTCGGCATTTTAATGTCCAGGAGTACAACATCATAATACTTATTTTTTCGGCTAAGACAAGGGAGTGCCTCAGAGCTGTCAGTGCAGATGTCAACCTCGATGTCAAACTCAGTTTCATGCTCAAGGCATTGCTTTGCATCTTCGGCAAGAATTTTGTCGTCATCAACAATAAGGATTCCATATCTAGGTTTCATTTTGCTCCTTTAAAATAAAAAGACCTCATTCGAAATCGGTTCACCCGAACGAATGAGGCGTAACTTAAGAAGTTTAACTTCGGCAGCTAGACTGCCATGTTCCGGCAATACCGGAACTTAGGCTCTTAAGGCTTTGCGTCCCATTCTTTCGAATGGTTTGCCGTTTCGATTTAAACTTTTTACCTAGATTGGTTCTACTTAGAAGATAGCATATAACGTGCGAAATAACAACGTTTTGTAGCAAAACCGCACATTAAATATGCATTGCAAAATATAGTTTATAACCATTTACGCAAATATTTATGAATATACTTTACGATTATTTAGCCTCTTTGGTTAAAAAACGTTTTCACGGTTCTGTTAAGATACTTTTTGAAGATGGATTACCGGTGTCACTCAAAGAAGAAAAATCCATAGATACGGAGATCCTTCGCGAGAACATCAGGGAAAACATAAAGAGAGATCCGAAAGACTAAGAGTGTTACCGAAAAAACTTGACAACTTTTGATTGCACTGTATAGTATGTTTTGAAAACACAATTTGGCAGTTTAAATAGCACAGTCCTATTGGAAAAACCAGGGGGCTGGTTTCTTGAGCGTAAGTTACTCAAGGAGCCAGCCCCCTTTTTTTGTTTTGACATGGAAAATTCTAAAGCAAATCCACAATTAGAGAATGGCTACGTTCGTATCGCTAATGAGCTTTTTGAGGCAATGGGTAAATATCCGTTTAGCGGAGCTGAGTTAAAGATTTTAATTGTCATTATAAGATTGACTTATGGCTGGGGATTGAAACAAAACGTAATCAGTTTTTCTAAAATAGCGTATCTTTCCAGCCTGGATACGCGCCACACAAAACGAGTCGTTAAACATCTAGTTCTCGACAAGGTAATAATAAAATACAAACACCAACGCAATAATATTTTAGGGGTAAATAAAGATTATCTCTCATGGCGGTTGTGGAAAACTCAAAATGTCAGTGACCAGATTGACACTACCAAAATGGCATTTTAGCCACTAGCAATGTGTCTAATCGCCCACTAAAAATAGTGGCTAATCTAACACCATAATGGAAAGACAAAATAAATATTAAAAATAATAGTAGTAAAGAAAGGGCTGTGAATTCTGTGAATAAGTTAGTTTTATTAAAAAGCGATTATCAATGTCAAAACCTAAATCTTTTGTAATTAATGTAACCATTAAATATTTATCTAATCTTTTGGCTTGCTTTCGCTTGAGCTCTCGTAAAGCTCCGCTCAAGCAAGCCAAAGTATACAAATTTTAAAATTCATATGGAGAAGAACGAAGCAACTTCGCATAGAATGAAACAAAAAAAGCGTGACAGGAAAGTGATCCGATTTTTTAAGGTCGAAATTTCTGATGTTAATTCTGCCCCCGAACTGTTTGCTAACCCGACCAATCCGTATGCACAATTATCAGATGAAGAGAGGATGAAAGATTTTAATGAAATCTTTGGTTTACTTTGGGCTGAGTCATGCCGGGAAGCTATCAGAGATATTTCTAGGAATAAAAAAGATTGCAATAAGTAGTATTAGTTATATAATGTTACCCATACAAAAGTAAGATGTATGACTAAAAAGGTTTCCTGGAGAAAAGTTACAACTGTTTATAGTTTTAAGGATGCAAAAACCGTCCGCGTTTTTGGCATTGTCCGCGTATCGACTGATAAACAGGCACAGAAAATAGGCGAATCATTAGACCACCAGAAAGAAGTCCTTAAAAATTGGGTGAGGTCTAAATCAAGCCTGCATGCGCCTCAAGAATGGAAGCTTGTTGACATATTTGTAGAAAATGAAGGGCCGGACGGTCAAAGAAGAGGTCGGACCGCAACAAAACGTGAAGGAAGAAAAGGATTAGCCAAGGCTCTTGGGCTTGCCAAATTAAAACTTATTGATGTTGTTGTTGTAACAAAGCTGGATCGCATAGCAAGAGATACACGAGATTATATAGATATCTCTGCTGAATTTAATGAAAACGAAGTAGCTCTTGTCTGTCTGGATCTTGACATAGATACATCAACACCTGACGGGCAGATGATAATGCGTAATCACGCTAATCTTGCCCAGTGGCAGGCAGAGCGAATATCGCAATATAGCTTAGAAACTGTTTTGAGACATCTTAACCAGGGGCGTCCAATAGGCCCGCCACCGCTCGGTTATTGTATAAGCAAAGACGCCAATGGTAAGACTACTTATGCGCCTGATTCTGTTTATAGGAAGCATGTTGAATTCATTGATCAATTATACCTGAGAGTAAAAAGTATAGGAAAGGTTGTCGATATTCTGCATCAAAAAGGCTATAAGTCTAGGCATGGAAAAACATATTCAAAGCCTCAGGTATCGCGTATTCTACAGAATATCCGTTATATTGCGAAGCAGGAACATGATGGCAAAATTTATCCCGGTAATTGGGAACCTTTAAGAAGAGAGGACATTCATAAAACGATCCAGGCTATTTTTCAGAAAAATCGGCTAACTAATCACGGTCCCTATGGTTCAAACCATAATTACGTTTATCTTGCCAAAAGTCTGCTCAAATGTAGTAATTGCGGATCGACCATGGTTGCAAGGCCAGCAATTGGTCAAGGAGGGAAATATTATCCCTACTATATGTGCATGAAGGCATACAAGACTAATGGTATTGATTGCGAACAAACCAATCTCTTAGCAGCAAATGCTGTGGATGACGCTATCATAAATGTCCTGTACCACTTACGTTTAAATCCTGATAATATTGCCGATATTGTAAAAAAAGCTAATCAGGCCACCGCATCAACAATAGGAGTTTTGGAGGATGATTTAGATAGAGTGCAGGCAAGGCTAAAAGATATTCGTACAAAAATTGCTAATTTGGTAGATATACTTACAGATAAAGGGATAGCAGGAATTGATGCGGTTAAAGAAAGGTTGGGAACTCTAAATCAAGACGAATCAGAGTTTGTTTTAGAAGAAAACAGACTGAAATCCGAAATCCAAGCAGAAAAGGTTCAAGCTGGCACAGCCCATGAGTATATTAAAACATTACAACTATTTAAAGATTATTATGTGATGAATGAAAACAATAGAGAGCGTGTTCAGGCAATTTTACCAAGAATAATTAATTCAGTTATTTGCCATGTCACCGATAATAAAAAAGGCATTGGCAAGCTTAAGATTGGTTTATTCGGGCGACCGTTTGCCAAAGGAGAGAATGCCGAATTATGGAATGAGACGTTACAAAAGATAGCTGATGAGTGCTATAATAAAAAAGTTTTTGAAGAAATCAGTGGCAAGTTTGGGACAAAAGCTTACAAGGAGAGGTCATCTTTTTCGGGTGGAGGGGCTCCCTTGGTGAGTTCAGGCAAAAAGTATTACAACAATAATTTTTGTTCACCGGGGGTAACTCCTACGACCCCAGTGTTATCTCTCTCTGGTACAAAGGAGAGAGGAGGAAGCCCTGATTGATTAAACTCGATCAGGGCTTTCTTATTGCCAAAGGGGTCAAAGACTTTTTGCTCTTCACTTTCGAGCCCAAGATCAAACAACTCAAAGTACTGACCTGTTTATAAACCCTCTCTGAATGTGGCCAAAATATCTCAAAAATAGGCCAATTCCTCTCTTGGTTTATGCCCGGTAGTTTATGCCTAAATCATTGAAAATCTCTATTTTTCCACTCTAGTTGTAGCCATAAACTAGCATTATTAAACTAACCATACGATGCGCTAGTATACCTCACGGGCTATGATATAATTCTGTTTAAAGGGAGAAATAAATATGACAATGGTCGCTGCCTGTGCATTTAGTGACGGCGCAGTTATAATTTCTGATTCTAGGGCAACGTGGAAGCTTAATCAGGGATACTTATCCGATGATAGCCTTCAAAAAATCATGTATGTTGCGCCCAAGACTTCATTATCATTTGCAGGATCAGGATATTTGGCTAGCAAGGTTGTGCAGCACATAAGACAAAGAGCAAAGTCCAATAAAAAGGGGTATCAGTATATAAGAAAGATTTCTTTTGAAATACCAAGAATTGCGAGGTATTACTTTCAAAAATATCCCGATTATGCAAAATACGGATTAGCGTTCATCCTGGCGGGTGTTGAATTGTCTGGGAAGATTAGAATTTATCACTATCGATCGCCTGATTTTAATCTTGAAGAAATAGCTAATAGCTTTGTGATCATTGGGTCAGGGGAGGTGGTATTACCATATCTGGAAGAGCATTTTGCTAAAATCAATATCTCGCAAAATAGTTTAAAACAGAAAGCTGATCTAACTTCGCGTGGCCTAGATTCAGCGCTACGAAGTTATAAGGCAGAGTATGTTGGTGGCTTATTCCAGGTTATCTTGATTTCTTCCGAAGGAATAGCACCGCTACAGCATTACTCTATTGAAATTAATCCAACTGGTTCTTCGAATTATATGGGTATGCGTATGGAGAAGGGAAGGTGGATAGAGGAAGTAAAAGGTAAACAAATTGTTTTGATGGAGCCACATCAACTTGCGAGGATCGAGCCTCAAGAAAAACGACTCTATGATTACTCGTCAAAAACTGATCATCAACAGCTTCAATTCTATTTAAGCTACTTTATTATATGTCTAAGGGTTGAAAGAACGCATGGTGATACTGTTTTCCATGGTACGTTTGCTCAAATAGGTTCTCACAAATATCCGCACCAGGTGCCAATTATTGCTTCATTAGGTTTTTGGGGGCCGGCAGGCGGCAAAGAAGTTCAGTTTAGAATTGATTACGGAAATAAAACCAAGACCATTCATACGCAAAAAATAGGTGAATGTTACTGTCCTGAACGAGTTGAAATAGATGTACCTCTTGTTATTGAAATATTATCTCCGGGGGCTATCTTTCTCGATTGTATAGTTGACGGTAGCTTATTAGCCAGAAAGGCATTATATTTAGCAGATTTAAGAAATGATGAGCCGGCAAAATCTGAGGCAGAGCTGCATGAGCGGTATAAAACCTTTTCAAAATCGATGCCAGAAGAGCATCGAAAGTATTCAGATCCCATGGTAGAAAAAATGGGGTTTATGGTCGATTATTTCTTCTTATGTCAAAATGTAACATATGAAAATACGAATACAATATTTAAGATTTACGGTGAAATAAAATCGATATATTGGAAATCTTACCCACTAGCTTTTAAATTAGGTTTGGCGACAAGTTTTCGGATAAACCCGGGCCATCATCTAATGGAAATTAAATTAAAGCATGCAATGTCGGGTGAGGAGTCCATAATCGCAAAGTGTGAACTAGGCAATAATTCTTCTTGCATCTCTATCCCAATTTATGCGGATGATCTTGTTGTGCAAATTCCAAAAAGTGGAATGTACTATGTTAATGTTTCCATCGATGGTAAGTTTGCAGGGTGTGCTTTGTTTTATGCTGAGACAGATAAACCAGAATTTTCTTATTCGTTAAATCAAGAAGATCTTACGCGTGTTACTAACGGAGAGCTTCTTATTTTGTTATCGAGATCTCAACAGAAGCCTGAATCACACAAATCAAGATAATTATTAAGATTTTTATTTAATTTACGAAAGAATGCCTAACCGTGTCTGCCACATTTCGAGTTGCTTATCCCACCGTAGTTCAAAAGCGATATCGCGTAGCTTGTACTCGGGGATCAAGGAGATGCTTTCATTTTCTGAGCAGAGGATTTCTTCTTGGATAGCAGGTGATAGCAGTAGAAGGTTCATTATTTGATTAAGCCGCTGGTGCTCCAAGTTAAGCCACTTGGCAACCTGCCTTAAGCCTTCAGCTTTCCCTTCAGCAAGAATACCTTGGACTTGATGCGCCAGGATCAGGTTTTGTCTCAATTGTGGTTCGTTTTTGATGTTGACCGGATTCGGTGGTGTGGGCAGGTTTTTGAGCTCCTTGAGTTCGACTTTATATTCATGCTTATTGTTATCGTTTAACAGGATGTCAAGTATGCCATTCTTAGTGTCATAACTCGCTTCTTTGAGAATTGTTTTAATAACAGTAATTCTTTCTTCTAGATTCAGCATTTCCCATGCTTTTTCTTCGAGTTTTGGCAGAGGAGTGAGCGTTCGTAGCAACTCAACTATTTTCTGTTCGATCTTTTGAGCGTTTAGAAGTTTTGTAGGGCAGCTGTGGTAACCGCGCTTGCTTGCATTCATGCAAACATAGTAATGATAAGTATATTTGCTAGCCTTTGTATTATATGAAAAATACATTGAGCAGTTGCAGGCTTTACAACGAAGAAGGCCGGTAAGCAGGCCTATGTGCTTATTCTTACGTGTCATTTCCCATTCCGGCCTGTTTTCTGCAAGAATGTCTTGTGCTTTATGAAATATATCTTCTGAAATTATGGCTTCGTGTTCACCCTGGAACAGCTCTCCTTGATATTTCACTTTACCAATGTAAAGAGGATTGCGTAAGGTCAGATGAATCCCGTTAATCCTGAATGGAATACCGCCAAACTTTAAGCCTTTTTTTGAAGTGTATTGTTTAGATGCAAATCCAGCGTTATTCATGGCTATGGTTACCGCCATAAGCGATTTCTTCTCGATATATAATTCAAATATTTTTCGGACCATATCCGCCTCATTATCGCTAACTATTAGCTTATGTTTTTCTTTATCGATGTTATAGCCCAACGGCGGCCTACCGCCGATCCATTTGCCTCGTCTCTTGGCAGCTCCCATTTTATCCCGGGTGCGTTCGCTGATAATTTCTCGTTCAAACTGGGCAAAAGAGAGGAGGATGTTAAGCGTAAGCCTTCCCATGGAGTTTTGCGTATTGAAATGCTGGGTTACGGATACAAAAGTGACGCTATGCTCTTCAAATAAAGAAAGGAGCTTCGCAAAATCAAGAAGCGAGCGCGATAATCGGTCCACCTTGTAGACTACGACACAGTTAATCTTATTTGCTTTAATATCGCTAAGTAGTCTTTGAAGCGCAGGCCTGTCTGTATTTGCGCCCGTAAAACCGCCATCATCGTATTTCTCTGGCGAACAAAGCCAGCCTTCATTCTTCTGGCTGGCAATGTAGTTTTCGCAGGATTCGCGCTGAGCATCAAGGGTGGTGAAGTCGCGCTCAAGCCCGTCACTTACGGATTTGCGCGTATAAATAGCGCAATTATTCTGTTTCTTCTCTTTGATTATTTCTTTAGTCATAGGTTAAAAAACACATACCCATTCCAATGCGATCCCGTAATTTCTTCTGCTATGGAAGAAAGATGTTTATATATTTTTCCTTCAAACTCGAATCCATTCTCAATCACCTTAACCTGGCATTTTCTGCCTTTATAGTTTTTATTGATAATAGTGCCCGGAATAGGGAGGCGTGTGTCCCTACCACGAGCCTTCGTCCTGGCCTGTGTTTCTACGCTCACTTTTGGCCGTATTGCCTTATTATTAATAGGATCATATAGCCCAGTGAGTTCTTTAAGCCTATCTAGTGCCTTTTGCGACAATCCGCCATATTCCAGCTCCTGCAGCCGGTAGGCTATTCTTCTGACCAGGTAGATTTTGTTGTCAGAGCTGGCTTTTTGGCCGTCAAACAGCGTTTCGTACTCATTCTGCAGTTCGGCAATGCTTTTGCCCTTTAGGGCTTCAATCTTTGTTTCCATAGGCTATCTCCGTCAGGACACATATAGCCATACAATTCGAGATATATCAAGGGAAATAGAGAGGTTTTTTTGTGGTTGTCTAAGAGAGGGAAAAGGCGTATAATTAGGCACAATTTGTTACATTTGTTATACTTTTAGTTAGTGGGCAGGGCAGATTTCGGAAGGATGAGATAGATAAGTGGTTTAAGAAATCATAAGGGGTGTCACGATGCCATCAGAATTTATAACCAATCAAGAAGAATTTCTATCAGACATAGTAAATAACATTTTACCGTCTTCTAAGAATATCTATTTTTTAGTAGGATATTTCTATTTTTCAGGCTTTGAAGAAATCTACAAAAATGTATCTGACAAGCAAGTTAAGATCCTCGTTGGTTTGGAAATAGAAAGCAATCTTAAGAAGAAACTAAAAGAATATGAGCTCGTTAGCCATAACAATATGTCAAGAGGTGAAATCAGGCAGAATTATTATAAAGCGCTCGTTAATATATTTAATGATACAGATTTTTTTGATACTAAGGAAAAGCAAGACGCATTTAGAATTTTTTTAAAAAAAATAAAAGACGGAAGCCTTGAGATTCGTAAAACATTAGAGCCTAATCATGCCAAGCTTTATATTTTTGAAAATAAAGAAGAGCATACCCAGGGCGGGAGCTTTCCTGGTACGCTTATTATGGGCTCAAGTAATCTTTCTGGTTCGGGCTTAAGAGATAGATTTGAGATTAATGTCCTCTCTCGAGATAAGGCGAGCTATCTTGAGGTCTTCGAAATGTTCAAAAAAATATGGAGTGATTCAATCACGATAGTCGATAAAAATAACCTGCAGGAGTTTCTTTATAGCGTCGTGGAGAAGGTGTGGATTGATAAGATTCCAAGCCCATTTTTACTGTACGTACGCGTACTTGAAGAGTTTTTTCTGGAACATAAAGGTGAATTTTTGAAATTACCTAGTCAGATTACGCGAGGTAAATATGTTAATCTAAAATATCAGCAAGATGCGGTAGAACGAGCCTTGGATATTATTCAAAAACACAATGGGGTTATTATTGCCGATGTTGTAGGCCTTGGGAAAAGCATTATAGCCTCGTGCATTGCTCACAACCTCAATAAAAAAGCGATTATTATCGCGCCGCCGCATCTGGTCAAACAATGGGAAGATTATCATTATGAATTTGAATTTCATGCTAGGATTTATAGCAGTGGTAGGATAGAGCAAGCTATTCTTGAGAACGATGAAGAAGAAAAATTAATTATTATTGATGAGGCGCATAAGTACCGTAATGAATTGACTTCAGATTACGCTAATCTTCATAAGCTCTGTCAACGCAACAAGGTTGTTCTTTTATCTGCCACGCCTTTCAATAATCGTCCTCAAGACGTATTCTCGATGATCAAGTTCTTCCAAATACCAACGCGCTCAACTCTTCAAACAGTTGATAATTTGTCCTTTCAATTTAGAGATCTCATCATTGAATACAAAAGAATTCGTGAAACACACATAAAAAGCGTAGAAGATCAAATCGCGATTAAAGCAAAAGTGCAGGAAATAGCCAGCAGAATTAGAAATATACTTTATCCGCTAGTCATTAGACGCTCTCGCTTAGATCTTGATGCTATTCAAGAATATAGTGATGATTTAAAAAGACAAAAAATATCATTCCCAAAAGTTAATGATCCAGAAATACTTGAATATAAGCTAGGATCTTTATCGGACTTGTATGAAGAAACCTTAGAGATGATCTCTCCTGATGGCGGAAAGGGGGATTTTCAAGGTACGCGGTATAAACCTATTAACTATATTCTTCCAGACTATAAAGAAGCGATAGCAAAAAGGCTTGGTGTAGAGGCGAATTTGTTACGACAAACACAGATTAACGTTGCAGAATTCATGAGACGCTTGTTGGTCAGGCGATTTGAGAGCTCAATTTTTGCATTTCAAGCAACGCTTGATCATATCATTGATTCATCAGAAAAAATTTATAAATGGTATGAAAAGGTTGAAAAAGTTCCGATCTATAAGAAGGGTGATCTTCCAGATATAGATTCTCTTTTAGAATCAACAGGCGAAGATCTTGATGAGGAGCTTAAAGATATAACCCTCGAAGAACAGCTTAAGAAATATGAAGATAAGGGATTGTGGTACATCCTGAAAAAAGAAATAAGCCCTGCGTTTATTGAAGATCTTAAAATTGATATTAAAACGCTTAAGCAGATTCGTGAGAATTGGTTTAAAAATGGGTTGCCAAAAGATCCAAAATTAGAAGGATTTATTACGATAGTTAAATCAGCATTTAAAAAGGACCCTGATAGGAAAATAGTCGTTTTTACTGAATTTGCAGATACTGCCCAATATCTTTTTGATAGCCTTAAAGATAAGCTAAACGTATTTAAATATTCGTCTCTTGAATCGAGCGAAGCGAATAAAAAAATAATAAGAGAAAACTTTGATGCGGGTAGCCAGATACAGAAAAATGATTATGATGTACTAATCGCTACAGATGCGATATCAGAAGGATTTAACTTGCACCGAGCAGGAATAGTTTTTAATTATGATATTCCATATAACCCAACTAGGGTAATTCAACGTGTCGGTCGTATCAATCGTATTAATAAAAAGGTATTTGATGAACTATTTATTTATAACTTTTTCCCCACAGCTACTGGCGAAAGAGAGACTAGGGTTAAACAAATATCTACTTTAAAAATAGCTATGGTACATGCTCTTTTTGGCGAAGATACGAAGGTTCTCACAAAGGATGAAGAACTGCAGTCATATTTTGCAAAGGAATTTAGGACGGAGTTTGGTAATCAGGAAGAATTGTCTCCCGAAGCTAAATATGAAGATTTTGTAAGAAGATTGCGTGACGCTCAACCAGATATAATCAAAGAAGCCCTGAATATCCCAAAGAGAGTTAGGATTAAACGTAGTGCAAAAAAGGATCGCAAAGGTGTCGTAGTGTTCGGAAAAAAAGGTGATGAATACGTATTTAAGTTTGGGGCTAAGCCGGGAGAATGTTATTCATTAGGCATTGCGGATGGACTAAGTCTATTTGAAGCCGACATTAAAGAAGAAGCGCAGAGACCAACTAGCGATTTCAATGATATCTATCAACAAATGAAAGACAAATTATTTTCTAAGAAAACAGAGGTGGCGCTTGATCAAGGTAAACGAGAAGCAATCAATAAGATTGAAAAGTTATTAACAATGGTTCCTGAAGCAAAAGATTACCTAACCGATCTCTTGGAAGTCATGAAAGAATACGACTCACTTCCAGATCGGTATGCACGATTGATTAGAAAGATAAGTTTAGAGAAATTGGGAGATGGTATGAAGGAGTTACGCGAAAATGTGCCTCATTCCTATCTTTCGAGCATAATTCAAAGAGTTAATGAAATTGATGATGAAGAAGAATCATTGATATTATCCGAGGAGCTTATCCAGTCATGAATTTTAGGGCTCGGTATAATCGCGATAACTATATAAATTTTTTTAGAAATCAGCTGTTACCCGAAGACTTCCTAGAGCATACTGAAAAAATCCCGCTTAGTTTTAAGCCACAATTTATAAAGAGTGTAGTTAAGATTGGTAACGTTCCATCTTTGGATTTAAACATATATGAAATGATTCATGTTTCTGAAAATGATCCGCGTGTTTCCATTTCGCGCGATGCCTTTCGCTTACTTGCCGAGTATGACTCAAAACGTGCATTAGTCTTATTTATTTCAGAAACTTCCTCTAATTTTAGGCTTTCTTTTGTTACCATTGACCTTAAATGGGAAGGAGGTCATAGAATCCAAAAGGAATACTCAAATCCACGTAGGTTTTCATTTTTTCTAGGACCTGAGACGAAGATCCATACACCAGAGGAATATTTGGCGAAATTAGGCAGAGTGAAAAATCTTGAAGATCTCAAAAAAAGATTTTCTATAGAAGTTGTTAACCAAGATTTTTACAATAAGATTTCAACCCTTTTTACTACGCTCGCTGGTGGACACCGTTTTATAGCGAGTAAAAAATTTGATGAAGCAGGATGTTTACATCTACCATCAACTTCCGATCATAAAAAGAAGCAAGAATTTGCCACACGTCTCTTGGGCAGGATTATATTCTGTTGGTTTTTAAAGAAAAAAAAATCTGCTCAAGGTATCCCTATAATTACCGACGATTTGCTTTCCGCAGAAACTTTATCTGTAAACAAGAATTATTATCACACCATCCTAGAGCCTTTATTTTTTTTACAATTAAATACTCCGCCTAACCAACGTAACATAAAATATGCAACTACTAGAATACCATTTCTAAATGGCGGACTTTTTCAGCCGCATAACGATGATTTTTATGAACTTGACGAGTTAGGTATCTCGCGATATTTCAATACATTAGTTGTTCCCGACAATTGGTTCGACAAATTGTTTGAAGTTCTAGAAACGTATAACTTTACAATTGATGAGAGCACTTCGATTGACGTAGACCTATCTATCGATCCTGAGATTCTAGGTAGAATATTTGAAAATCTTTTGGCTGAAATCAATCCTGAGACAGGAGAATCAGCAAGAAAAGCTACCGGCAGCTATTACACGCCGCGTCAAATCGTTGAGTATATGGTAGATGAGGCGTTGAAGCATTATCTAGAAGTCAAAACCGGAATTGGATTGGAGCGGCTTTCGCTGGTTTTATCTTACGGCGATGGTTTGCCTGAGCTTTCGCCGAATGAGATAAGCTCTCTTACGGAGGCTTTATTCAATTTAAAAATTATTGATCCTGCTTGTGGTAGCGGTGCTTTCCCAATGGCAATCCTCCAAAAGGTTGTCTTAATACTTCAAAAAGTAGATCCTGATTCCACTAGCTGGCTCAATAAGCAGATTTCTCGTATCGAAGATTCATATTTGCACAAGGTTTTAGAAGAAAAACTGCAAAAAGAAAATTTAAATTATATCCGGAAATTGGGCGTAGTTCAGAATACGATTTATGGTATAGACATTCAGCCCATGGCTGTCGAGATTGCTAAATTAAGATTTTTCCTCTCCTTAATTGTCGATGACTGTATCGATGATTCAAAAGAAAATAGAGGGATTCATTCTTTACCGAATTTGGAGTTTAAGTTTATCTGCGCCAATAGTTTAATAGAGCTAGATGATTCGTCGCAAAATGGATTTACTCAAGATAAGTTTTTTAATGCATTTGAGATACTAACTAAAAATTATTTTGCTGTTAGCGATCCGAATAAAAAAAGAGATTTACAAAAAGGTATAGAGATTCTTATACAAAAAAAAGTTGATGATAATTTTTCAAGAGTTATGAGTCTAACAAAAGAAGCTATCATCGACCCCCGCTTTAAAGATCGATTGAAAACTAAACATGCTATGAGCATAGCTGTTTTATCATATGAGGCAGAATTATGGCAAAGTTATATTAATATTTTTAAAGATGAGCCGGTGTCTTTTTTTAACCCGAAGTATTTTTTTCCAGAAGTTAAAGACGGCTTTGATATAGTCATTGCAAATCCACCCTATCTTGGAGAAAGCGGCCATAAAGACCTGTTTCGAAAGTTAAGACAGAATCGATGGGTTAATACCTATTACCATGGAAAAATGGATATTTTTTATTTCTTCTTTCATCGCTCTTTGGATTTAATAAAAGAGGAAGGTATCGTCGCTTTCATTACGACAAACTATTATATAACTGCGCAGGGTGCCTTTAAATTAAGAAGTGATTTTCATAGAAGGGCTTCGGTTATTCATTTGGTAAACTTTGATGAATTAAAGATCTTTCCCTCCGCTTTAGGCCAGCATAACATGATTACTATTCTAAGAAAAGGTAAAAAAGAAGAAAATTGTAAAAATTGTATAACAAAACATTCTGGATTAGCTGATTCAAGCATATTATCTTCTATTACGGGATGGAAGGACAGTCTAACCGAATATTTTGATATTACACAAAATAGTCTCTATGATACGGGAAAGCTTTATATGCGATTGCAGGGTGTTTCGAGAGATAAGGATGATAAGTTTGGCTCTATTTTAGAGAAGGTTCGATCATCGGGGTTGCCCCTCGGTATTATATGCAAAATAAATCAAGGCGTTGTAAGTGGCTGCGACTATGTTTCGAATCGAAATATTACAAAATTAAGAGAGGGGAAAGGTATTGAACCAAAAGATGGAATTTTTATTTTCGATTTTAACAATGCGCGGGATGTCCAAATCGTCAAATCATTTTCTCAAGTGGAGCGTTCTCTTTTACGTCCTTTTTTTAAAAATTCTGATATCCAGCCATATTATTGCAAAATCAAACCCACTAAATTGTTACTTTATATTAACAAGAATGTTCAAAGCATTGATAATTACCCAGCTATTAAAAGCCATCTATTAAAGTTCAAACGAGTTCTAGATGATAGACGCGAAGTCAAACAAGGAAAGATAAAATATTATCATCTTCAATGGGCAAGGGCGGAGGATATTTTCCTAGGTTCGAAGATTTGCGTTCCTTATCGTTCAGAAATTAATAGTTTTGCATACAATGAAGTTGCCTGGTTTTGTCGTTCAGACTCATATATAATCACAACCCGTGACCAGAGTTTTAAATTAAAATATATTTTATCATTGCTGAACTCTAAACTTTATCATTTTTGGTTATATTTCAGAGGGAAAAGAAAAGGTAAGGTTTTGGAGCTTTTCCAAATTCCACTGTCCGAGATTCCTGTAAAAAAGATTTCATTGAACGATCAAGAGTTATTTATAAAACTAGTTACCAAAATCACCGATATTACTAGCTGTCAGGGATTTAGTCGCGATAAAGAGCTAATTATCAAAATTAATCATTATAAGTGTCAAATCGACCAGATGGTCTACGAGCTTTACGGGCTTACGCCTGAGGAAATTGAAGTTGTTGAAAACTTTAGTAAGGAATAGGTGCTTGGAATGAATTATTTTGCTTATGGTTCAAATATGGATAAAGAGGATTTAGATGCGTGGTGCAAAAATCACGGATATGAAATCATTAATTTTCTTAGCGTGATTCCTGCAAAGCTAAAAGGCTATGTATTAGCATTCAATTATCTCTCTTCTAACAGAAAAGCTGGCGCAGCTAATATAATGAAATCAGAAAATGATGAGGTTTATGGATTATTGATAAAACTGCATGATAAAAGCAAAGAAACCATTAGAGTAAAGGAAGGTTATCGTTCCCATTGTTACGATGAAATTAAAGTTGAGGTCGAAACGTTAGATGGCAAAATATTCCCTGATGTATTGACATATAAGGTATTTAAAGAAAAGCAAAGAAATGAATTTCAGCTACCAAGACGCGATTATTTAGAATTAATCATTCAGGCAGCGGAAAAATGTAATTTCCCGAACGACTATAAAAGATTTTTGCAAAATTTAAAAACTATAGATTAAGATTATTAATAATAACACTGAAAATGTCTAAGACTAGAGAGATTCCTTGGGTTATAGAAGAGCATACTAAGATTAAACACCAACTCTTGAGTGATTACCTTGGTGTATGGTTGCCGATTATGTATTCTCAACAATCGTTAATTGGGAAAGATAAAAAGTTGGTTTACGTCGATGGTTTTGCAGGACCTGGAGAATATTGGAGTGACAGCAAGAAAAATTCGAAAGTAAACGGATCCCCAGTCATAGCAGCTGAAAAGGCAAATATATATATTGACCAAGATAAAACACGTAAATTCTTAATTATTGCAATTGATTGCAATAAGCGATGTGTTGATAATCTTCAGCCAATTCTACAGCAAATCAACAGGCATAACCAATCGTGGCACGTATTGCATACTACCTTTGAGCAAGGAATGGATGAATTGTTCAGTTACTTAGAAAAAAATCATGCAAATATTGCCCCTGCATTTTTCTTTATTGACCCATTTGGATACTCTGGATTTACCATGGATACAATGGTCCGCATCCTTAAGCAACCTCGCACGGAATTATTCATTAATTTTATGCATTACGATATTAATAGGTTTCTAGAAGCAGGTCATTCTCAAGAACATTTGGAAGCTTTGTTTGGATGCGATGAATATAAGAATGCAGCAAATTTGAACTCCGATGAAAAAACTTCATATTTAATCGATTTGTATTGTAAAAAACTTAAACATAAATCAAATGGCATTTATATTCTTCCTTTTAGAATGAATACTCCTGGTCAGGGCAGGCGGCCAAGATATTTTTTAGTCCATGTATCTCAACATATAAAAGCGTTAAAAGCAATGAAAGATAGGATGGCTAAAGCGTCGTCTCAGTCTTTTCGTTTTGAAGCTGTTGGAATCAGCTCGTGTCGTCAGTTAGATTTATTTGAACCATCAGATGAGGAAGTTTTAAAAGGTAAAGTTTTTGAAATAATTACTAGGTATCAAGAAAAAAACATGCTTTATGACAATCTTGAAGATTGGGCTTATCAAGAAACTAGCGGTATAGCGCGGGAGATAAAAAACGCTTTAGTAATATTAGAAAATGAAGGTAAAATACTTATTAAAAGAAAAACACGTCAACGAATAAATACTGTGAATTATGGAGCATTTATACAACTAAAAAAATAGATTCTTTTTATGGCTACAAAATCAAAGATCGAATGGACTGGATCTACGTGGAATCCAGTTACTGGATGTACAAAGATTAGTCCTGGTTGTCAGAATTGCTATGCAGAACGCATGTCGAAACGGCTTTTGGCCATGGGGCAAAAAAATTACAGGAATGGCTTTAAGGTTACGACACATAAGCATGTTTTGGATTTGCCTTTTAAATGGAAGAAGCCCCAAACAATATTTGTGAATTCAATGAGCGACTTGTTTCATGAAGATGTGAGCAACGATTTCATTTGCAATGTTTTTAATATTATGAATAAAGTCTCTTGGCATACTTTTCAAATTTTAACCAAACGCTCTGAGCGTTTGTTGAAGATGTCTGACAAATTGACTTGGGGCAAAAATATATGGGTGGGAGTGAGTGTTGAAAGCGCTGAATATAAATTTCGGCTTGATCTACTTCGTAAGACAAAAGCGCAGGTAAAATTTATATCATTTGAACCATTGATTGGTAATATCGGTAAAGTTAACTTAAGGAATATTGATTGGGTGATTGTTGGGGGTGAGTCTGGTCCGAAAGCAAGATGTATGTCTCCCGTTTGGGTAGCTAACCTTCGGGATCAATGCTTGGCGCAAAAAGTACCTTTTTTCTTTAAACAGTGGGGTGGTATTAATAAGAAGAAAACGGGGCGATTGCTTGATGGTCGTACGTGGAACGAAATGCCGCAAGTTGTTAAAGATGAAGCATTGGTGTGATGAATTAGCTGGTCGTGCTATATGGTCTAAAGCATTCATAACCTAATATGAAAATAACTATCGTGTCAGCAGAACAAAACAGCTCTAAGGTTGAATTGGAAATCCACCAATGCATTTACAACAATCAGACAGAAAAATGGGAAGTCCCCTATGTTGAGTATGACTTTTTTACATCAAATATCTGTCCGCATTTGATTAAACCAGTTTATATTAACTTTTCGTATGACCAGGCGCATATTTGTGTTCGCAACTCAAACGATGTGACGTTGCTTAGCGGATGGTTGCGCGATGCGGATCGAAAAGCGCGGGAAAGCTTACGGAATATGGCAGGATAAGGAGCTCTTCATTAGTGCTTTTTTTAAATCAACAGACAAACAAATCAAAGAATGGTTGCGATTATGCGGCCGGCAGATAATAGTATGAAACCATAAATACCTGAGGTTTTTAACATGGGCGGAGATTTTGGATTAACTCGCATGACAATGGCAGTTATACGAGCCCATCAACGCGATCAAGAACGTCAGCATAAACATGCACTTAAAATACAGGCGATAGAAGCAGCAGAAGGAGAGGTTGAAGAGCACGAATATTATATACAATATATAACATCTTTTCACAAGGAGTGTGCTTCCGATATTAATTGGAGCATGATAGCAAGTCAGTCGCCTCCAATTGTCCCCTTAAAGACAAATGATAGAGAGATCATTGCTCGTTCACGCAGAGAAAATTATATTCCAGGTTTTTGGATAAAGCTTTTTGATTTAACTAAATATAGAATTGATAAGTTGGAAGCAGATATCAAACGGGCTAAAAATGCTGATAAATTGAGCTATACAGAGGCGATGGCGCAGTTTAAGCGCCGATATGCGGAATGGGAACAAGAAACAAGCCTTGCTAAAAATATTTTGAATAATAACTTTGAAGCATATGAATCAGTAATTCGAGAGCTAGAACTTTGGTTAGGAATAAAAGAAATAGGAAAAATTTTGAATATAGAATTCCACAATAATAAGTATGTGGAGATATCTTTAAACGATAATAGAGCTTGTATCCCGCAGCAGAGAAAAAGAGCTTTGAAAAGAGGTGGCATATCATTAACAAATATGCCAGTGGGTTTATATAATGAAATCTGCTATACTTATATTTGCAGTAGTGTCACACGTATAATGCGCGAAGTGTTTGCAGCGCTCCCCGTAGAATCAATTCAGATTAACATTATAGGCGATTTTGTTAATACTATTACTGGTCATCCAGAGAGTCACCCAATATTGAGTGTAAAAGGTCGTAAAGATAGCTTTAAGGATATTAACTGGAATAATATAGATCCTATAAGTTTCATAAAGGCTTTTGAGCATAGAGTGGATTTCAAGAAAACAAAGGGTTTCGGTGCGGTTATGAAATTGTAGATTGTGTTAATGGGTAGCCAATATCAAATCAAAGAGTAGTCGCGATTATGCGGCCAGCAGATAACTGAAGAGTAGTATCGCGAGGTATGTGATAACTAGAAAGGTTTCCACAATATTATTTATGATTGGGTTAAAGCGGATCGGATTTGAATAAATTTATATGAGTAAAAAGCAATATATTTGGACGAAATCGCTTGAGTTTGAGCATATCTTAGAACGCGAGCAAAAAAAAATAAAAGGTTTGCTTGAAAATCCTATCTTTCGCTCGGATTGGGAATCTGCACGTTCATCGAAGCGCTCAAGACCTTCGATGCGACAAAATGAAATGAAACTTAAACAGCAAAAGTTTTGTAAGAAATACGAATTAAGTAAATTTCCCATATCTTTATCTTCGATTAATTTTATTCCGGAAATCGGCCCTAATCTGGAGTTCGGCGTAGACGGATTAAGCGGGAAAATCACAAGTGTGAAGTGGTTACTTAATGGCACTACCTCTCAACAAGACAAGACGCGTATGCTAAAGTATGTGCAACAGTTCGAAGATGCTATCTCTGGCAAGCTAGATTCATTGCACTCTAATCGACAAAGGGACATGGCATTTTATGATGAATATTATGGTAAAAAAGGCACGAAAATAAAAGGCATTACATATTATAAAATTGCCCTGAAATGGGTCGACAATCATGTGAATATATTCAAGGCCCAGTACCTTAAAGATTATGATGAACAGGAAGATCGCCAGGCATATCAAGCAGCGTGGAAAGCTGGGGTGCGGCAATTTGCGCAGGTGGTAAAGATTGCTATCAGCCGCGAAAAAAAAAGGAGAAAAAATCATGGCATTAAGTAAAAAGGTTACAAGGGAAATATTTCTGCTGTAACTGATTAAAATATAGTTTTTTGTTAAATTAACCCTGTAGTTAGGGAATCTGACTACAGGGTTTTTTATTTTAACAACGCTAAAGAAGAATAGGAGGAGGTAAAAAATGGACGTTGAAGTTGTTATGTTAAAAGATTACCAGAGCGCGCCTTATAATCCACGCAGGGATCTAAAGTCGACAGACACAGAGTACCAGATGCTAGAAAAGAGCATAGATGAATTTGGCTTTATCGAACCGTTGGTAGTCAACAAAAGAACTATGCGCATTATTTCTGGGCATCAACGAGCAGCCATCTTGCGTGAGCGCGGAATTTTGGGCATTGAGGCAGTGGTTGTTGATTTCGATGAGGTAAAAGAAAAAGCAGCCAACATCGCGCTTAACAAAATCAGAGGCGATTGGGATGACAAGAAGTTAAGCGTTTTGCTTGAAGAACTAGGTAAGATTCCTGACTTCGACGTTACGTGTACTGGGTTTAACCCTCCCGAGATATCACATCTCATGGACTCTTTAAAGGAATTCTTAGATGATGCGTTTGATTTTGAAAAAGAAGTCGAATCCATTGTCCAGCCAATTACGGCAAAAGGTGACATTATTGAATTAGGGAATCACCGTATTCTCTGCGGTGATTCTTCTGATCCAGAAAACCTAAAATTATTATTGGGCGATCAACAGGTGAGTTTATTAAACACAGATTTTCCGTATAACGTCGACTATTATGGCGGAAACCGTCCGCATGCAAATGGTCGTCCAAAGCAAAGTCGCCAATGGGCGCGTATATATAGCGATAATATGCCGCAAGCAGAGTACGAGATTTTTATGCGTAAGGTGCTAGGGGGCGTTAAGGCGCATCTTAGGCCTGGTGCTGCAGTATATATCTGGCAGGGGCATCGACAGATTCCTCCAATGTATCAGATATTAATCGAGCTCGGGTTTCACATTTCATCGATCATATGTTGGCTTAAAGAATCAGCGGCAATTTCTTATGGGGATTACTCTTTTCGCAACGAACATGCGCTTTACGGGTGGTTAGAAGGGGCAGCGCATTACTTCGCCGGTAAGCCCGGTGAAAACAACGTGTGGGAAATTAACCGCGATCCTACTAAAACCTATGCCCACCCCACTCAAAAACCTGTCGAACTTGCTCAGCGGGCAATTCGTAACAGTTCTCAGCGTGGAGACGTGGTCTTAGACACTTTCTTGGGCTCGGGTTCAACCTTGATCGCATGTGACGGCTTAGAACGGCGATGTTATGGGCTTGAGCTTGATCCTAAATATTGCGATGTCATTGTGTTTCGCTTTATCGCCTATTCAGGCAGAGACAAAGTTTCTGAGGACATTAAGACGAAGTACTTAAAGGAGGTAACGCATGGATGAACAGACACAAAATAGCCAAGAGAAAACCGTGCTTAAGATCATCCAGGAGATTAATTCTGGTGCGTGTGATCCGCTTACGCTCGATAAGACTACACGTCAGCAATGTATTGAGGTGTTGGTAGGAGAGGGCTACACCTATTCGCAATTGGCGCAGTTATTAAAGCGTAGCGAAAAAACGATTGCTCGTGACATGCAAGAGATACGTCAGCAAAATGCATTATCACCGAGTGTGGATTTTGCCAAAGAAGCTGTTGGTGAGTTGATTACCAAGGCGCGTATTCACGCAAGTTATCTTATGCGTCTCGCGCGCGATAAAGATTCGCCAACTAACAATAAGGCCGCAGCGGAGTTTCTGGCGTGGCGTGTGATTAAGGAGCTTACTGAGAAGCTGCAGACGCTGGGCTACCTGCCGTTTAAACCGCAGGAGGTGATGAGTGACATTTATCACCATTTTAAAGAAGATGAGGATGATTCATTTGATGGAGTAAGAAAAATGTTATCCGAGATTGAGTCGGTAGCAAAAGACACGGGGGTGTTGGTGCCTGAATTGACAAAGGAAATTCAGGAGTTAGAGGCTAAGATTGAGAGAGCAGAAATAGTTGACCAGGTTAATAAGTTATCTCAAAAGCAAAAAGACCATTTAACGAATAAGGAGGACAATCATGAACAAACGATTTAATAAAGAAGCTTCGCGTTTACGAAGAAAAGCGGGGGAGATATCGTTATATACCTTTGCAAAATTATACTTGTCTCAGCATTTACTTTTTGAACCTTCAGAAGCGCATATGGAACTATACGCGCTTGCCCAAGAAATGCTCCTTGAGCGAGGAAAAAAGATTGCCATCGCTGCGCCGCGTGAGTTTGGCAAGACAACCATGTTTACTAATATTTTGTTACCATATTGCGTCTGCTTTGCCAAAGAGCATTTTATTATAATAATTTCGCACACCAAGACCCAGGCGATCAAGATTCTCGAGAATCTTAAGAAAGAGCTTACGCAGAACGAGAAGCTAAGTGACGATTTTCCAGAAATTTTTGAAAATGACGGAACACCCAAACCCCCACGCTGGAACGAACAGTGCATTATTACCCGCAATAATATCTGCGTTAAGACCTCAGGCTTTGGTCAGCCGATTAGGGGTATGAAACATGAATCTTATCGGCCGGGTCTGGTTATACTTGATGATCTTGAGCCAGGCGAAGCCTCGTGTACTCTTGAGGGAAAGAATAAGATCAAGGACTGGTTGAATAAGTCGCTTTTACGCATCGGAACGCACGATACGAATTACCTTTTTCTCGGTAACGTATTTCACTCGTTTTCGTTGCTCGGTGAACTTATTAAGTCACCTAATGAATTTGGTTGGAAAACAAGATGCTATCAGGCGATTTGTGACTGGCCTAAAAACATGGACTTATGGGCGCAATGCTGGCGTATATACTCTAACCAAGAGTCATGCACGGGGATGTCAAATCTTTTCGGGGCGGAGAAATTTTATAATGACAACAAAGAAGCTATGGATGAGGGAGCGCACCTTCTTTGGCCAAAACGGTGGAGCCTTTTTGATCTCATGATGCAGTATTACCGGGATGAAGTAAGCTTTATGAGTGAGATGCAAAATGAGCCGAAAGATTTAAGCGAATTCGCTTTGGACGTCGATAAGTTTCATTATTGGGATGAACGGTATGCTTGTGCTGATGATATCTGCCAAGAGAGGGGCATTGAGTTCTTCGCGGCCTGCGACCCAAGCTTGGGCGAAAGCTCCTTAAAGGGTGATTATTCAAGCATCGCGATCATTGCTAAAAAGGGTAGTTTCTATTACATTATTGAGTCTGATACCGCGCATAAGAAAACTGAAAGACTTATCGATGATATTATTGCATACTCTGGCAGGTATAATTTTAATCAATTTGGTATCGAGGCAAACGGATATCAGATTTTGTTGGTTAAGCAGCTTAATGATAAAGCAGCAGCCGCTGGCATACGAACAGAGTTTGTGCCAATAAAAAACATGAAAGACAAGATCATGAGGGTGCATACACTCTCTCCATGGATTACAAACGGCTATATCCAATTTAGCAGAAGGCATACGATGCTTTTGAATGAGAGTCGCCAGTTTCCGAATTGTAAGCACGACGATGCATTAGATGCCCTTGAAATGGCCATAAGGATGGCGTCGGAAGGTCGCGGCGGTAAGCTAGACATTCACGCGAAAGATAAGAAAGATATAGTTTCTCCTTATTTCGAGGGGTGGGACCCTGCTGATCGTGAGTTTTTAGAATTTAGGGATGACGATGACGACGGCCCTTCACCAAATTCGAGAGAGATAGAATTTTTATAGCTTAAATTTCAAGGAGACTGGAAGGATCAACTTTCAGGCTCCTTGCCAAGCGTGCAATGGTTTCGATTTTAACGTTTGGAGGATTTTTCCCTTCCATGCGCTGAATGTATTTATAGTCTATACCAGCCAATTCAGCTAGCTTATCTTGGGTTAGCTTACGTTTTTCACGCAATTCCCTAAGATTATTACCAAATTTTAAGCGTATTGACTTCTCCATACCACCGTATTATCATACGGTCATGCCTGAATTTACACCTAACTACACTACGGTGTAAAATAACTTGATAATTTAGGATTATTATGCAATATATGCAATGACGTTAAAGAGGAGGCTAAAATGAGAAAGCTGATAGCGCTGCTTATTACCTTGCTTTGTATAATTATTGGTTTATTATTCTATCAATTTATTGTCGTGCCAGCCAAAGCCGACGCGAAGAAAAGATTGATAGAGAAATTTACTGATTGCGTTTCAGACGGGCTCAGGGAAAGGGTTATGAATCATAAGATTATTAAGTGGATAGGTTCAACTCATGATCAGTTTGAAGATATGAAGATATGCGATGAATGCATGAATAAATTGGGGATAACTCCTACAAGGGAGATGATGGAAATTGGAGACCAAACGAGATTTAAATATTATAATCATTAACTATAAGAAATAGTTAATCAGGATGATTTTAAAGGTAAAAAAGGAGGTATTAATGCAGACATTGAAACTTGCTTGCATGAGTATTATCTGCGCCGTTAGTATTGGTTTAACTGGGTGTGCTACTACGGGACATCTTCAGACGCCATCAGGTCGTCCGGAGGTATTTATTGAAGGAGTTACGCTCAAGGATGTCACAAATGCCTGCGTAAGCACGCTTTCTTCTAGCGGATGGCAGATTGAACAAGCTTCGGATTATATGGTGCAAGCAGTTCACACAAGCGACAATGCGATGGTGGATTTTATGTGGGGGAGTAGTTACGACTTTCATCAGACATTCTATAGATTTATTTTCACATTCAGTCAAGAAGGCAATGGCGTGAAAGTATACGGCGTGCAGCAGGTTGTTGGAAATAAAGGCACTGGACTTGAGAGGGTGATGGTGCTTAATGGTCAGAAAGCTTATCAAGGAACACAAAATTATTTAGAGTCAATTCGAAGTAGGGCGCTACAAGGAAGGTTTTAAAGAGAAGATTATGGGAAGAACTATATAAATTTGTGATAAACGCTCTTAGATTACGACCATAAAATCACTTCTATAGTTCGATATAAAAAATGCGTTGACAAACGGAGTACTTATGATAGAAATAGGGTGAAAAACAAGCAATCGTCCCGCGTTCGAAGGGGTAAATCCCGGACGTTAAAAAAGTAAAACCTTCGTTGGTCAGTTTCTGACCGGCGGAGGTTTTTTCATTTTATAGCCAGAGAAAGGAGGCGTGGTATGTGGAGACAGGGAGATTTGCTGATTGTAAAGATCAAGAAGGTTCCTCAGGATGCGGTTAAACTGAATAATCGCATATTGGCCGAGGGCGAGGCGACTGGGCATATGCATGAACTGGATAAGGGCGAGGTTTATGAATGGAAGGGAACTTTGTACTTTAGTGTCCCTGAAAATGATGCAATAACTCTGAAGCATCCGGAGCATAATCCAATTACATTTGAGTCTGGCGAATACAAGGTGATCAGGCAGAGGGAGTATGAGCCTAAAGGGTGGAGGTATGTCGCAGACTAAGCTTCTTATAAAGAGTTATTCCTGGCTAAAAGGTAATTTGCAGTATCACCATCTGGATCTTTCGAATAGCGAAACAGTTGGCTATTATGAAAGCGGAAAGATGCGCTTCCACTATCCTTTGCTGGATGGCAAATTTCACGGTATCTGTAGGCATTGGTATGAGAGTGGGCAACTCCTATCAGAAGAATATTACTGCAAAGGTCTCTTAGAAGGAATCAGAAAAAGATGGTATGAAAATGGACAGTTGGATGAACAGGTAAATTACCGAAACGGTCTTCTTGAGGGTGTGGCAAAGCGTTGGCATCCAAGCGGTGCTTTAGAGGCAACATGGTTTCACGTAAGAGGCGTTCGTCATGGTGCGCATCACGAATGGCATGAAAACGGTAATCTACGAGTAGAGTCAAGCTATGTAAATGGTCTTATTAATGGAATCTTCAAACGATACGATACGGATGGAAAGCTTAAATCAAAAGAAGTCTATGTAAGAGGCGTGATCATAAAAGGAGAGGTTAAGAAGCTTCTTGAGAGCAATGGCTTAACCGCAGACCGAATCTTAAAAATAAAGAATGCTGCGTTACGCAGAGTTTGCCTTGAAGAATTCGGCTATGAAAGATTCTTGACGCAGGTTAAGCATGAGGTTATTTCTCGGGACGGGGAGTATGAACTTATCCGGATCGACTGGCATAAGAGGGAAGAACCGATTTGTTTGGTTAAGGTCAAATGCTCTTCTACGGGCGTTTTCTATACGCTACGTGTGCCGCCATCAGTAAAAACAATCAAAGAAGCTGTAGCCTGGACATTTGGCTTAAAAGATAACGAGTATAGCCCACAAAAAGAAACCTGATATGAATAGAGAATTACTGAAGCTGAATTTAGTACACTTTTTTCTGAATCTCTTCTTTATAAGTCCAATAGCGATATTTTTCTATAAGGAAAGAGGGCTTGATTGTGTTCAAGTGCTTATGCTTGAATCAATCCTCGCCTTGTTTATTTTTCTGTTTGAAGTTCCAACCGGAATTTTTGCCGATAAGTTCAGCCGGAAGAGTTCTATTATTGCAGGTATTGGCGTATTTTTTATTGCAACAGTGATGATGTTCTTTGCCAGGGGCTTCTTTATGTTTGCAGTTATTTTCGCGCTGACCGGGATATCTACCACATTCATGTCGGGAAGCGTGGAGGCCTTGATATATGACGTCCTTAAGAAGCAGAAGAAAACTCATTTAATGAAAAAATCTATGGGTAATTATGGTTTCTCTTCGCTTATGGGGAAATTTATTGCGCCTGTTGTCGGGGCATATATTGCGCGCGATCTCCTACCCGTGCAATTTACTGTTCTTATATATTTTACTTTAGCTGCAATTGCCATCTCTTTCTTTATGGCTCTATCTTTAAAAGAAGAGGGCAAGAGGGGAGCGGAGCTTCAAAATCGTGCCACGGTATTTTACTTCGTGGACGGGATAAGGTTAATACGCATCAATAAATATCTTATGAGGATAATTCTTTTAGACATATTGACAACTCCGTTTATATTTGAGTTTAAATATTTATCGCAACAGAATTTTAAGAACGCAGGTATAAGCATATCTACTTTTGGTTTTATATTTGGGGCAGCGCTTCTACTGTCAGCTTTAGCCAAAAAATACGTTTATAAGTTTGAGGCATCGCTAGGAATGGAAAAGGCGATGTTTATCATTACATTAATACCAGGGGTTTGTTTTTTTTCTTTGGCCTTTATCTCTAATCCGTTATGGCTTGTGGTTACCTTTGTGCTTGTAAGAGTACTTGCAGAGAGCGCAGGCCCGCTTTTCTCGGAATACAGGAATGGCCATATTGATACCGCGAATAGAGCCACGGTGATATCGCTGATCTCCATGTTTGGCTGCTTCTATTTAATGTTTGCCCGGATTATCATCGGTAAATTGGCAAGCATAGGCGTATCGCACGCCTTTGCCTTTATGGGGCTGGTAATAATCGTTTCCTCTCTGTTTTTAAAGCTTCAGAAGGCCCATATTAGCGTACCTGAAGCCGCATATTTAAAGTGTTAGGCGCAGTATATCTGTATTTGGCAAGCAGGATAATATGATATAATAGCAAAATGATATTGGATAATATGTTACTTATTGGGAAGGGATATGATGCAGAAACATATAGCTCCATTTATATCTAAGACAAAATATCTTGATGGCCTAAAATGCTATAAACTTTTATGGTATGAATATAATCGCAAAGAAGACCTTCCTGCAATTGATGCCGCAACGCAAGCCGTTATGGATCAGGGGAAACTGGTTGGAGAATTAGCGCACACCCTTTATCCCGGCGGTATAGTAGTTCAAAGAGAATACAATCCCGACAAACAATCAAAGAAATCGTTAGAAGCTTCAAAGCTTGATAAACCCCTTTTTGAGCCGGGGTTTATTTATAAACAGGCATATGCTTTAGCTGATATTCTTAATCCAGTTGGAAAGGATGCGTGGGACCTTATCGAAGTCAAGAGCTCTACTGGCGTAAAAGAAGAATATTACCATGATGTTGCCTTTCAAAAATATACATATGAAGGAGCAGGGCTTAAGATCCGCAAATGCTATCTCATGTATATCAATAATCAATATGTGCGTAAGGGAAAAATCGATCCCAAGAAACTATTTGCCACAGAAGATGTTACCAAGCAATGCGATGAACTTATTCCTGAAATTGAGCAAAACATAGCTGATATGCTTGGGGTAATAGATAAGAAGTGTATACCTCAAGTAAAAGTTGGTCCGCACTGTAGCAGCCCATATTCTTGCCCTCTTGAAGATATATGTTGGGATTTTCTGCCAGCTAAAGATAGCGTATTTTGTTTATATTCTGGCACGAAGAAAGCCTATGAGCTCATGGAGCAAGGCATTCTTCGCATTACTGATATTAAAGATGATGTCACGCTTAGCCAAAAGCAAAGCATTCAGCTAGGGTGTCACAAGTCTAAAAAAGCACACATCGACCGAAAAGAAATAGAAAAGTTTTTGGATGAGTTAAAATACCCGCTTTATTTCCTCGATTTTGAAACCATAAATCCAGCTATACCAGTCTATGATAATTCTAGGCCTTATGAGGCCATCCCTTTTCAATATTCATTGCATATAATTAAAAATAAGGGTGCAAAGCCCGAGCATCGCGCCTATCTTGCTCCCGGAGATGAGGATCCTAGGCCTGAAATCTTAAAACAATTGAAGGCATTGATGGGAGATTCTGGGTCAGTAATAGCCTATAACGCGACCTTTGAAAGAACAACCCTGCGGCATGCAAGCGAAGCATATCCTGAATATGCTGATTGGTTGGCGCAGATAGAAGAGAGGGTTGTTGACTTGCTGGTTCCATTTCGCGGATTCTTTTACTACCATCCAGATCAAGCAGGGAGCGCATCGCTTAAAAACGTACTGCCGGTATTAACAAAAACAAGTTATGAAAATATGGAAATAGCAGATGGTGGACTGGCCAGTATGGAATATTTTCGCGTAACCTTTGATAAAAACGTTGATGAGAAAGATCGTCAGCGCGTGCGCTCTGCCCTTGAGAAGTACTGCGCTCAGGATACAAGTGGATTAATCGATATATTAGAGGCATTAAGAAAAGTATAAAGATGAGTAAACTTTCAGAACATATTTTTTGGATTGATTTTGTCGAAGGCGATAGCCTCATGGATCGTATCCATGACCTTGAGCAACCTGGCACACAAGATGAATTGGGGCTTGGCAGGATTAGGGATTATTTTGCCGATAGCTTTTTCCCTGGCACGACAACGGTTATGACAAGAGCGCGGTATTTTCTATTTATTCCCGCCATATATTATTTTTATGAGAGAAGTGGTGAAAAGGTCGGCATTGATGAAATAAAAAGAAAACAAAATGAATTACGCGAACGACTCGAAGCGTATCGAAAAAAATATAAGGGTAAAGAAAACGCAGACAGTTACGGAATTATCGGCTCGGTTTCAAAGGAAAGGCTTAAACGATGGCCTGACAGTATTTATTGGAATGGGATAACGAAGCTTGGGATATTCAGCAAAAAAGAATGGTCTCGTAGCTATTATTTAAATGTAATTAACAAAAGAGAAAAAAGGCTTTATGACGATGATAATAACGCTCAGGATGATTCGCTTGGGCTAAATGCATGGGATTTTCGTTATGATGAATTTAAGAAGTTTTATTTTTTAAAGGATAATATCTTTAAGGGCGATGAAGATGGAATACCTTTAGAACTCTTAAAACCGGAGGCGTTATATCTTAGAGAGAAATTATCCTCCCAAGCCGATTCTTTATATCAATTCTTAATTAATCAGAAAAGAGAATACGGAGAAGGTATCTTTTGGGCAATTTCTGGTTTGCCCAGATTCGATGATGTTAGGGATGCAAAAAATTTCAGTTTCTTCAGTAAAGGTCTCTGGCTCTCGTATTATTATTTTTTGTCTAAGAAAAAGAAGAATGGCAAGGAAGACTATTTCTATGATTTGTTTAAGAAGTGGTATCAAGTCACAAAGCATGAGCTAAAGAAATGGGACTACAGTTCTTTTCTTAGCAAGCATCAAAAAGTTAAATATTTTAACAAGCCGGTTATCAGAAGCTCTGATCTTTCCTTCCTTGCAGAGACCTACCAAAATATATTTAAACTTTCTAGCAATATCAGTTCAATGCTTCAAAAAAACGAGATTCATATAAAGAGTAGAGAGCGTTTTGTAAAAGGTGATGTTCGCGCCAAGCTTTTTAATGATAAGGCTATGGAAGAGTGGGATGGGAAAATCGAGACTTCAGAAGATCATTTATACGAATATGATTACCGATGGCAAAGGCCCGTTAAGACTATTATAAATGATGTAATAAGGGGACTGAAGCGTGTTTGAACTTAGCAATAGGAAAACGCTGATTGATCTGGTTACGCCTCCAACAGGCTATAAGTTTGAGCGAGGCATCGCTACCTCATACTCATTAGAGCTTGATACGCTTATGCGAGTACTGCTGGCGCTTCAAAACTATAATTCAGAATCAGATATTATAAATGATCGGTTTGCATTTCTCCAAACTCTCACCAAAGTAATTAATAAGGGTAATTTTCTGATATTTTGTAGTTCAGGCCATATAAGTTCCTATAAAAGTTCAAAGGTAGTTACGTTGTTGGATAATGTTATCTCAGATATTTATGTCGAAGATGGTAAATTCCATCCTAAGGTTTGGCTACTTAAATATGCTTCCCTTGAAAAAAATAAAGCAGATCAAGATGATATTTATCGTTTTATTTGTATGAGTAAGAATTTAACAAAATCGGATTTTCTTGAAGCGTCATTTAGCGTAGAGGGCAAGCGCAATAACCGCTTAAGAGGTAAGAATAAGAATCTGATCAGTTTTCTTAAAGATGTTTTATCTTTCGCAGATAAAAATAAAGTTAATAAAGAGGCTTTCGCATCTTTGATAAGTGAATTGGATGGCGTTGAGTTTGAGATTCCAGATGCTAATTTTGAATATTTTTACCAATTTGGCAAAGAAAGCGCAAAGAAGCTTGAAAGAAACCTCGAAATAAAGAGCATAAAAAAAGGCGCTATTATTAGCCCATTCTTGAATAGCACGTTCATAGAAGGGATTGCTAAGAAGGTAAAGGATGTCGTCATTATTTCTACTCAAAGCGCCCTTGATGGAATTAGCGATAGAGTGTATGACGCGTATTTAGAGAACAACGAGGATGTGTATATTCTTGCAGATGATGTGGCTTTAAAAGAAAGCCTTGCTGGCAACGCGGATTCTAAGCAAGTCAACCTTCACGCCAAAGTGTATATTCTTGAAAATGGTAATAGTTGTGAAATATGGTTGGGATCAGCCAATGCTACCTGTAATGGTTGGAGAGGGAATAACGCTGAAGCAATGGTCTGTGTAAGTGTTAATAAAGATCGTTATAATCTAGACCGATTTAAGAAAGAATTGATATTCAAAGAGCGTGACATCCATAGATATCTTTCCAAATATGTAAGGCGAAAAGGCGAGCCTGAGAAGACAGAGGAAGAAAAGGCGGTAGAAGCCATCTTAAACATTTTCGGTAAGTATAAATTTACAATTATTTATTCAAAAGGGAAAAGAACTGCCGATATCTCCCTGTCTAACATTATCCAGTTTAGAAAAGATATCCGCAAATATATCGATGATTATAGCGTAGCGATTAAATTGTTTGATTTTGGTAAAGAAATAAATGCAAGGGTGTTTTTGAAAAAGAATAGTGCAACTATTGCTGATATAGGCATTGGCAACATCTCGGATCTGATTGAGCTTAAAATTCAGGGTAAAAAATTCATTTTTCTGGCCAAAAGTAACATTTATCGGTTTAGAGAAGATCGAGAAAAAGAAGCGCTAAAAAACCAGATTTCATCCGGAAACGGTTTAAAAGAATACATCCGATATATTTTATTAGAAGAGAATGCAACTTTAGGCGCGGGTGGAGTTTCCATACCTCATATTATATCGGGTGGTCTACCTCAAAAAGTAGGGCACGATCTATTTGATCTATCAATGGAAGAAGTACTTCTTAAATATGATAGCGAGAAGTTACGTGCGATAAATAAAGCATTATCTGGTTTAGGAGAAAAAGGTGCAGATCGTGACTTTATGAGGTTTTGGAGTAACTTTAAAAAAGCGTGTAAGGAATCATAAATGGCCGGCAGTTTAAATTACGAAAAAGAATTTCAAAGAAAATCAGCTGATTATATATATAAACGGCTATTTGAGCTTAAGGGCGATGGCTATAAACGTTTTCTCTTGGCCGATGAAGTTGGCTTAGGAAAAACGATTATTGCGAAGCTTATTATCGAAAAGCTATTCAAGAATTCAAGAAGTGGCAATGTCTTATACATATGCTCCAATGCTGAAATAGCAGACCAGAATATCGAGAAGTTGGTAGCAAACAAAGAGGATGCCATTAAAGGTAGCAGATTAACTTTGCTCAAATTAGATTTACCAAAAAACAGAAATAAGCTTGTTATTTCGCTCACCCCGGGCACTTCAATTAATATATCAAATACGACAGGGAGAAAGGATGAGCGAAAACTT
>Ga0172375_10001261_pt1 | contig 40869 bp, 37 predicted proteins | sample LakKiv1m_FD_114537 | JGI IMG/M metagenome (GOLD analysis project Ga0172375, IMG submission 114537) | Freshwater microbial communities from Kabuno Bay, South-Kivu, Congo - kab_092012_11.1m | ecosystem: Environmental > Aquatic > Freshwater > Lake | place: Democratic Republic of the Congo... | reverse complement strand
GCCGCGTCCACGATCCCGTTGAGGCTGTCGCAGCCCGCGAGCTGCCCGTACATCAGCGCGACCACGTGGCTCACCGCGGACCACTTGCGGATGTCGAGCCTGTGCTCGTCCGCCAGCCGCTGGGTCATCCCGGAGGGAATCCATTGGACGAGCTGCCGCAGCACGGTGTATTCTGTCTTCGTCGGCTTCGGGGGCGTGCCCCCGAGCAATTGGGGTATCAACTTTTTCATGCGCCTGTAGGCTACAGGCGGGACGGCCCCGGGGCCAACGGTTTTTTATGCGGATCTTCGGGGTTGACTCTTTTCACCCCGCATAATAGGTGCCAATCATAGGAGACGGTGTGTTGCCGGCGAATCCTATGGGATGCTAGTGAATCAAGATTATGATTACGAGCAGGATTACGATTACGAATCAACGACCTCAACAGAACTGCCATGCACCCCGGACGTACAAGCGTAAGCGTCCGGCGTTGACGGCGGGCGTCGAAAAGCCGTATGATGGTACCGTTTTCCGGTCGGGAAGGAAGGCTCGGCCATCCCTCTTTGCGTGGCGGATCGTGAGGAAAAACGCGATCCCACGGTGCCATGGCGATTGAACGACGATGGGCGCTTTTCTTCATACCGACTTGTCCTCTGGGTCTCCGAAAGGCCCGGATCGCGACCTTTTGGACGGTTTGTCCGAGGCGATCGAACAGCGGCGTGGGCACAAGGCGCTCGGGCTGGTCAAACTCCTGCGCAAGCATCCCGCCTACGGGCCGGCCTATTTTCCGCTCGTGGCCCGCGCCTACGAGATCCGGCTGTCGGAAATGCACGCGGCCGCCCAGCACAAGGACGCGGCGGGGTTGCTGCAGATGCTCGCGGAACAGCAGCCGGGGATCGCCGCGCTGCTGTCCAGACGGCCGTCGCTGCTTCTCGAACTGGAGGGCGGGGCCGGCTCTCTGCTGGCGCGTTATGGGCAGGATGCGGTCCTGACGGAAGAGGTCGACGCGTGGGTGCGCACCGAGTGCCGCGATCCTCGCCCGCTGGCCCGGCATCCGGGGTTGGCCGAGACCCATCCGCTGAAGGCCGGGGCGCTCGCGGTTCTGAAGGCTTGGGAGGAGGTGGACGGCGGGCGTGCCGGGGAGGCCTACGCGCGGCTTCCGGAAGTGATCGGACGGCGCTCGCCGTTCATCGCCTGGCGGCTGTTCGTCCAAGCCCTGAGGGCGGCGGCTGCCGGTTCCGACAGTGGGGCGAGCGTCTGTCTGGCCCGGATCGCGGAGGACAGCGCGGTGCGCCCGCTCGCGGATATTCTCGGGCGGACTTTGGCGGACGAGCCGCCGCGGACCGTCCGCGAGAGCGCGTTGCGCGCGCGGATCGTCGTCCCGTCCCTGCGCGGGGCGCTGTCGGAAACCGACCGCCTGCTGGCTGCCGGCCGCCTGGCCGAGGCGCAGCAGCGTTTCGACGAACTTCTCTCCCAGCCCATTTGGTCGGGCCGGCAGCAACTGCTCGGCGAGCTGTCGGCGCGCTTTATGGCCGCCGCCAACCGTCTGTTCCTTGCGCACGGCCCGTCCTTCGGCGCGTTTCAGCAGGCGCAGGACCACGTCGCACACTTTCGACGTATGCCGCAATTCGCCATGAGCCTTGCCAAGTGCCTGTATTGGGACAACGCCGACAGCGCCGATGATTGGGAAAACGTGATGGCGGCCAGCCAGCCGACGCCCTTGCTCCAGGCCTTGCTCTTCGACCGCCTGGCCGTGATCGAGGTGCTGTCTGAGGACGAGGACGACGAGGCCGAGGAGGAGGACAACGAGGACTACCGCCGGGCGGTGGCCTGTTGGCAAAAAAGCGCGCAGCTCTATCCCTTGCGCGAGACTTTCGTTCACTGGCATGACGCGGCGAGGCGCAGAAGGGCGGACGTGGAAGAGGCCTTGGAGGCGTGGAGCCGGGCGTTCCCCGAAGACGAGGCGCCGCTGCTGGAGTTGACGGTCCTCTGCCGCGCCAAGCGCACGCCGCAAAAGGCCCTGTTCCAATTCACGCGGCTGGAAAGCGTCGCCGGCGGCCGTCCGGAGGTGGAGGCGTTGCGGCCTCTGCTGCGCTTGGACAGCGCGGCCGGACGCCTCGCCCGCGGGATGTACGGCGCGGCCGAAAAAGATCTGGACGGGGTCGGCCCCGACGCGCCGGAGTTTGTGCGTGTCGTCCGGGCCGCGCTGCGCTGGATCTGCGCCCTGCGCAGCGGCGGCGGGCATGCGGAGGCGCGGCGTGCGGAATGGGCCACCCATCCGCTCTGGGCTTTTCAGGCCGTGACGTTGCTGAACCGGCACTGGCGCATGGACGCGTCGGCGGAGACGGCCGAAACCCAGAAGCTGATGGAGGCGCAGTCGCGGGCCGAGCCGGCCCGGCTGGTGGCCGACTATGCCCGGCTCGTCCGGCTCCCGGATGCCGTCTGGTCGGTCAAGCGCTGGTTCCCGTGCGGCCCCCCGGTTGAGACTGCCTTTCGGAGCCGCGCGGCGGAAGCGGAGGCGTTGTGGGAAATCACCGAACGCTTCTGTGCGGTTCAAGAGTTGACCCTGTTGTCCGTACGCGCCATGGCTTGGTGCCTGACGGGCAACGGGTTGGCACGGCGCGACGTGCGGATCCCGGAGTATCTGGCGTGCCGCGCGCTGCTGTACGACCCCTATATCGCGCCGCCGGAGGCGGGTCTCGATGGAGACAAGGCGCTGAAACACATGGACGAGTGCATGGCGGTCGCTCTCCGGCTGGCGCGAGCCTCGGGCCGCCTGGAGGCGGTGCAGACGGTTGAGGGTTTCGCCGAGGCCAGGCGCTGCGCCTGCGACGCCGGAAGCGAGGCGCGTCTGACGGACGCGGCGTGCGCCCGCGTGCTTGAGCGGGAGGCCGCGATCGGCGCCTGGTCTGACGTGCCCGCCGCGCTGAAGAGTAAGGAATTGTGGTAGCCATGTTCTTCCCTTACCTTGTGCTGGACGTGCCGGAAGCCGCCACTGACGATGACGTGCGGCGGGCCTACCTGCTGAAGATCCGCGAATTTCCTCCGGAGCGGGCTCCCGCGGAGTTCCAAAGGGTGTGTGACGCCTACGCCTTGATCAAGACCGAACTGGACCGGGCCCGCCTGCGTCTGTTCGGGATGCCGAAAACGAACTCCGGCGCACGGCTGGCCGAACTGGTGCCGGAAGAGGGAAAAGGCGCGAAACGGTATCATTTGAATGTGGGAGTGGGCGCATGGATCGAAGCGACTGCGAGCAGACCGTGAAACCGGCGGCCTCAGCCGGGCCTCAGGCCGAATCTGAGGCTGAAGCGCGGGAAGTTTCCGGCGGACGGGATGATTGGCGAGAGCGCTGCCTGTCGGATTTCCGGGATTGGCTGTATGCCCTGACGGACGACGAGCTGGAGGCGGCGCTTCAGGACGGCGCCGTTGGCGGCGGGGCGTGCGGGTCGGCGTTCGGAGACGGTGGGCCGGAGACCGCGGGGCCGGATCTCGAGACGCTGTTCGGCGAGCTGGCGGCTTTGCGTCAGGAAACGCGGCTGCTGGGCCGCGCCGGGCAGCAGTCCGAACGGCAGCTCGGCGTTCTGGCGGAGGCGCTGCGCGTCGAACTGCGCGAGCAGGGCGAACGCTTGGCGCGCACCTCTGCCGACCTGAAAGCCCAACTCCCGTCAGCCCGGCGCGAGGCGCAAGGCGCCGTATTGGCCGAACTGCTGGCCGTCCGGGCAGCCTTGGACGACGCGGTTCGCGCCGCCCGCGGCCGGACGCTGCCCGCCCGTCCGTGGCTGGCAACGGCCCGGCGGCTGCTTGCCGAGGGGGCGACGGGCGCGCAATTGGCGTTGGACAAGGCCGACGACGCCCTGCGGCGGCTGTCCATCGTCCCGACGGCGGAGGCGGGCGCCCCCTTCGACCCCAAATGGATGCGGGCCGTCGCGGCGGTCGTCCGCGCGGACCTGCCGACGGGGACGGTCGTGACGGTGCTCCGCCAGGGCTGGCGGCGCGAAGATCAGATTCTGCAAACGGCTGACGTGGAGGTTGCGAAAGACCATGAATGAGGAACCGGTCATCGGTATCGATTTAGGCACGACAAACAGCGAGGTGGCCGTTTTTATTGACGGCCGCGTGGAAACCGTGGAGGAGGACGGCTCGGCCATTCTGCCGTCCTGCGTGGGGCTGGATCCGGCCGGCAATCTGCTGGTTGGGGTCGAGGCGCGCAACCAGCTCGTCCTCTACCCGGAGCGGACGGTGCGGTCCGTGAAACGCAGGATGGGGACGGACGCGAAGCTGGCTTTGGGCGACCGGTCCTTCCGGCCCGAGGAAATCTCCGCCATGATCCTGCGCCGGCTCAGAGAGCGCGCCGAACGGCGACTGGGGCGCGCCGTCTCCAAGGCCGTGATCACCGTGCCGGCGCAGTTCAACGATGCGCAGCGCCAGGCGACGCGCGACGCGGGCACCATTGCCGGCCTTGAGGTGTTGCGCATCATCAACGAGCCCACGGCCGCCTGCCTGGCCTACGAGGCCGCGCACAAACACGGCGCCCGCACGGTCCTGGCGTTCGACCTCGGGGGCGGAACCTTCGATGTCTCCATCGTGCGCATGGAGGGCGACGTCGTCGAAGTCATCGCCAGCTACGGCGATAACCAACTAGGGGGCGACGATTTCGACGCCGCCTTGTCCGCCGGTGTCGTGGACCGCATCTACGCCCGGCAGGAGCGGCCGTCACTCCTGACCCCGATCTCCCTCATGCGCCTGAACCGGGCGGCCGAAACCGCAAAAACGCATCTGTCCGACCAGACTTTCGCACGGCTGCTCGAAGACCAGTTGCCGACGGCGGACGGGAGTACGGAGCGCGTGGACGAAGAGATCACCCGCCTCGCGTTCGAGGAGCTGCTGGCGCCGTTCCTCGCGCGCATGGCCGCGGCCATCCACAGCGTTTTGGCGGCCGCGGGTTTGAAGGCGCGGGAGATTGACGAGATCGTGCTCGTCGGCGGCTCGTCCCGCATCCCGGCCGTGCAGGACCTGCTGGAGCGCGAGTTTGGCAAACGCCCCCGCAACGATGTGCATCCCGAACTGGCCGTGGCCTACGGCGCCGGCGTCATGGCGTCGCGTCTGATGGGCGCGACCGAGCAGCGTATTCTCGTGGATATCACCCCGTACACCTTCGGCACGTCCTGCCTGGGCGAGGTGCGCGGCCAATACGGCGCAAACCGGTTCGAGGCCGTGATCCGTTCCGGCTCGCCGCTGCCGGTCCGGCGCGCGGAGAGCTTTTACACGGCGTACGACCATCAGAAAGAGGTGGAGGTCAACATCTTTCAGGGCGAGAGCGAGGATGCCCGCGAAAACACCCTGATCGGACGGTTCCTGGTCAAGGGCCTGTCCGCCGTTCCTCAGGGCAACGAGATCGTCCTGCACATGGCGCTGGATCTGGACGGCATCTTGCGCGTGACCGCAACGGAGAAAGCCACCGGCCTGTCCAAGGAGGTGGCGATCGAAAACGCCTTGCTCAAACTTGACGACGCGCAGATCGAGAAGTCGCGCCGGGAGGTCGCCGCCCTGTTCAATCAGGAGGCCTCAGACGCCGAAGAAGGGGACGGCGATGAACCGGATGCGCCGGCGGCCGACGAGGCAGCCGGACCCGACGCCCCTGCGGGAGCGTCGTCCGATCTGGCGGACTTGCTGACACGCCTGACGCGCGCGCGCCCCAAAATGGACGCCGCCGATCAGGCCGACACGGACCGGCTTCTGGCCCGCCTGGCGGAGGCCTGCGGCGCGACCGACTCCGAAGCCGTGACCAAGACGGTCGGGGAGCTAGAGGACATCCTTTTTTATCTGGAGGCCGAATGAACGGTTGCCCCACCTGCAGGCGCGCTCTGACGGGGGAGGCCGTTGAGTGTCCCCGCTGCGGTTGCGATTTGTCCACGCTTCGGGCGGGAGAGCGTGCCGCACTCAGACGGCTCGCCGCCGGTAAAACGGCCCTGCGCGAAAAAAAGTTCGCCGTTGCCCGCGCCGCGTTCGACCGGGCCTGGCGCTGGCGCCGCGACGCGGCGAGCGCCCGCGGCCGGGCCGTGGCCGCGCTGGGCCAGGGCTGTTACGCGGAAGCGCTCCGCTACCGGGAGCAGGCGTCCCGTGCGGGAAACTGAGCGTGGCGGAGCGGATGAGCAGCCGATTTGAACCTCAGCGGAAGGGACTGGGTGCCTATCGGCACATCCGATCACCCGTTTTGCGGCACCTTCGACGGATCCGGCAAAACCATCGGCGGACTCGTCATCAACGCCCCAACTTTGGACTATCAGGCGCTGTTCGGCGCAACGGACAGCAGCGCGGTGTTGGGCAATCTCACGCTGACGAACGTCAGCGTTTACGGACACAGCTATGTCGCTGGTCTGGCAGGGAGCGCCTATGGCGGCCAGATCGTCAACTGCACGGTTTCCGGCTATGTCAGCGGCACTTACCGATACATCGGGGGCATCGCCGGCTACTTGTCGTACGGGTCTCTGTTCAACTGCGCCAACTCGGCATCAATCCGCGGGGGCAGCCGCGCGGGGGGCATCGCGGGGGACGTATACAGGGGCTCCGTGGAAAACTGCGCGAAACTGGGGGCGTCCGTCTACGGCGGCACAGCGGGCGGCGTCATCGGACGGCTTGACAGCCACTACAGGGTGGAAAACTGCATGTCCATCGCCTCGGTCAGCGGCTCATCACCGCTCGGCGGCGTGATCGGATACAACTAAAAGTCGTTCTCTTTCCCGTGGGCAACGTGATATGGTCATGCCGTGAAAGATGATCGATCCCTTGTGTTTGGAGCGCAATGAAAAATCCCGAATGGACAACCCCGAATGATCTCGGCGGCGACGGCCTCGTCTGATACGTCGTGAACCTGTTTCAACGCATCGTCGTGCATTACGCCACCTGGTTCGCCGAGGTCAAGCACCAGATTGGGTTGGAGAAGGCGGTCGAGGTTCTGAAAGCGGCTACCGCCCGCAGGCTGAAAATCCAGATGGTCCGGTTGTCCAAGACGCTGGGCTTTGAATTGCGGGACGATCTGCCGGCGGCGGTGATGGCAGTTCCGAGGGAATCGCTGCTTGCGCTGATGGAAAGCGTATCTGCCAATTGGCTGGTCAACGACGGCGTCTGGTTTCAGGCGGTCGAATTCGCTTATGGCATGACGGGCGCCAAACGCTGCAACGATTCCGCTTGGGCGCGGTTCTCGCCTTTCGAGGCTTCGTCCATCAAACGATTTTTGAACCTGCCCGTTCGCCCGCTCCTGCTCCCGCCAACGGCCCACTCTCCGTTTGACAGAAGCGTTCCCCTGCGGTAAAGTCCTCCACTAAGTGACTTGCTCACAGTGATCGAAGCACATAGATGGGGGTGCGACATGCGGACGAACGACTGGATCGAGGGCCTTCTGAAAGAGGCGGGGGAGGGACGGCCCATCGCGCGGGCCGAAGCGGAAACGCTGCTGGCGCTTTCGCCCGACTCGCTGGAGGCGGCACGGCTCTGCGCCGCAGCCAATGTCGTTTCGCGGCGGCGGTTCAACAACCGCGGCTTGCTGCTCGGTCAGATCGGCGTGGACATGGCCCCCTGCGACGGCGACTGCGCGTTCTGCTTTTTTGCCAAGTCGCACACTCGGATCGAACCCGCTCTGCTCCCGACCGAGGAGATCGTCCGTCGCTGCGAGCGCTTCGCCGCGGGCGGCGCGTCCGGCGTGTTTCTGATGACCATGCACCGTTTCGGGTTTGAGTGGTTCCGCGACCTCTGTGCGGAACTGCGGCAACGCATTCCCGCCTCGCTCGAAATTCTGGCGAACGTCGGCGATATCTCGCTCGGCCAGATGCGCGAACTGCGCGACGCGGGCGTGGCCGGCGCGTACCACGTCTGCCGTCTGCGCGAAGGGACGGACTCCTGCATGACGTCCGCCAGTCGGCTTGCGACCATTGACCGGATCATCGAGTCGGGACTTGACTGGTACACGCTGTGCGAGCCCGTCGGTCCGGAACACACGCCTTCCGAACTCGCGGAGCAAATCTGGATGGGAGTCGAACGTCCCTGCCGCCAGCACGGCGCGATGCAGCGTTTTCCGGTGCCCGGTTCCCCGCTCTATGCCAAAGGGCAGATTTCCGTTCAGCGTCTGAATCAAATTGCAGCCGTCGTCGCGCTGGCGACGCGGAACAAACCGGAGGTCAAAAGTGTCGCGGTGAACGTCACAAATCTTGCCGGCCTGTTCTGCGGCGCGAACGCCTTTTTTCCCGAGGCCGGCGAACCCGAAAATCAGCCGCAGGCAGAAGCCGCCGCCGGTTTTACCACGGCCCTCTGGCGGCAGAGCGCGGAGATTACGACCGCAGACTGCAGCGTTCTTTTTGCCGCCGCCGGTTTCTCCGGCCCGATTTGAGACGGAAGAACAAGGCGCTTCCAATGGATTGAAAAACAGACCAAAAATAGACAATAATGCAACAAGAGCAAGACTGTGCTTGTCAAGAAACAAAGTACTATATTTTGTGGTTGAAGTTGTTTTGTGAACTATATATAGTCGTCTTCATCATTTTAACGCGATTATTCAAGTCGTCTTTTCGTGATTTGGTTTCAACTTTTGACAAGGACACTCCATGAACGATTATGTTCAGCCTGATTTGGTTCTCAGAATCCGCAAGCGTGATGGTCGGGCCGAAGTTTTCGACAGCAAGAAAATCACCAGCGCCATTCAGAAAGCTGGCGAGGCGACTAGCGAGTTCGGCGCGGAGGATGCCCGCAAACTGACGCTGAAGGTGTTGACGTTGATCCATTCTTTGGCGGACACCATGGATCTCTCGGTGGAGCGGGTGCAGGACATCGTGGAGGAGGTATTGTTGGCTTCGCCCTACCGCCGTACCGCCAAGGCCTACATCATCTATCGCGAGCAGCATGCCCGCATCCGCGAGATGGTCCGCAAGGCCGACTTGGATCTGATCGACAGCTATCTTGCGAAATCCGATTGGCGCGTGCGCGAGAACTCCAACATGGCGTACTCGCTGCAAGGGCTCAACAACTACATCTCCAGCGAAGTCAGCAAGGTCTATTGGCTCAACAAAGTCTATCCGTCCGAAGTGCGCGAGGCGCACGACAGCGGCGCGCTGCACCTGCACGACCTCAACCTTCTCAGCGTCTACTGCGTGGGTTGGGACCTTCAGGATCTTCTGCGCAGCGGCTTCAAGGGCGTGTCGGGCAAGGCGGAGAGCCTGCCGGCCAAGCACCTCCGCACGGCGCTGGGACAGATCGTCAACTTCTTTTACACGCTTCAGGGCGAGGCTGCGGGCGCACAGGCGTTCTCGAATTTCGACACGTTGCTTGCGCCCTTCGTGCGCTACGACAAGCTGAGCTACAAGGAGGTCAAGCAGGCGCTTCAGGAGTTCGTTTTCAACGTCAACGTGCCGACGCGCGTAGGCTTTCAGACGCCCTTCACCAACCTGACCATGGACCTTCTCGCGCCGGCCTCGCTGGCGAACGAGAACGTGCTCGTCGGCGGCGAGCGCATGCCCGAGACGTATGCCGATTTCCAGCCCGAAATGGACATGATCAACAACGCGTTTCTCGAGGTCATGACCCAGGGCGACGCCAAGGGCCGCGTGTTCACTTTCCCGATCCCGACCTACAACGTTTCCAAGGATTTCGATTGGGAGCGTCCGGGACTGGAGAAGCTGTGGGAGGTCACCGCCAAGTACGGCATCCCGTATTTCGCCAACTTCGTCAACTCCGACATGAGCCCGGACGACGCGCGCTCCATGTGCTGCCGTCTGCGCCTCGACAAGCGCGAGCTGACCAAGCGCGGAGGCGGGCTCTTCGGTGCCAATCCGCAGACCGGCTCGATCGGCGTGGTGACCATCAACATGCCGCGCCTCGGGTATTTGGCGAAGGATGAAGAGGAGTTCTTCTCGCGTCTGGACGGCCTGATGGCCATTGCCCGCAACAGCTTGGAAATCAAGCGCAAGGTGTTGGAGCAGTTCACGGCCCAGGACCTCTATCCGTACACGAAGTTTTATCTGCGTCAGGTCTACCAGCGTTTTGGTTGCTACTGGCAGAACCATTTTTCGACGATTGGGCTCGTGGGCCTCAACGAAGCCTGCCTGAATCTCTTCGGGAAGGACATCGGCACCGAGGAGGGCCGCGCCTTCGCGCTCCGCGTCATGGCGTTCATGCGCGCGCGCCTCGCCGACTATCAGGAACAGACCGGCAACTATTACAACCTCGAAGCCACGCCCGCCGAAGGCACGACCTACCGCCTCGCGCGGCTGGACAAGAAGTTCTATCCGGACATCATCACGGCGGGCGAAGGCGGCGAACCCTACTATTCGAACTCGACGCAATTGCCCGTCAACTACAGCGACGACATCATCCGCGTGCTGGACCTTCAGGACGAGATCCAGACCAAGTACACGGGCGGCACGGTGGTCCACACCTTCGTCGGCGAGGCGGTCAGCGATCCGACGGCCGTCAAGGCCTTCGTCAGGATGGTCTGCGAAAACTACCGGCTGCCGTACTTCACGCTGACGCCGACCTTCAGCATCTGCGAGGAGCACGGCTATCTGAACGGCGAGCAGCACACCTGCCCGCGTTGCGGCAAGAAGACCGAGGTCTACTCGCGTGTGGTGGGCTACATCCGGCCCGTCCAGCAGTGGAACGAAGGCAAGCAGCACGAGTTCAGCCAGCGCAAGACGTATCGGGTGGCGGAGGCGGCGGTGCGATGAACGTGGCCGGCTTCGTTCCGCTCAGCCTGTGCGACTATCCCGGGCGGGTGGCGGCCGTGGTCTTCACGCAGGGGTGCAACTTCAGATGTCCGTGGTGCCACAACGGGCATCTGCTTCCGCTTTCGCCCGATCCGCTCACGCGCGTCGACGAGGCGCATGTTTTCGCGATCCTCGCCGAACGTCGCACACGCCTCGGCGGCGTCGTGGTGACGGGCGGCGAACCCACGCTCCAGCCCGATCTCGCGCGTTTTCTCGGTCGCGTCAAGTCGCTCGACCTCGACGTCAAACTCGACACCAACGGCTCGCGCCCGGACGTGCTGAGGCGGATTCTCGAGGCGGGCCTTGTCGACTACGTCGCCATGGACGTCAAGGCACCGTGGGACAAGTACGACCGACTTGCGGGCGTGGTCTGCGACGTGGACGCCGTGCAGGCCAGCCTTCGGTTGATCGCCGACTCCGGCGTGCCGCATGCCTTTCGTACCACGCGCGTCGATCCGTTGCTCTCCGAACGCGACTACGCGCGTCTCGTCGCGCAGATACCGGTCGACAGCGCGCACACGTGGCAGCGCTTCCGGCCCGCCTACAGCCGCGACCCCGCCTTGCGCGGCGCGCCTGCGGAGGACAAGCCGACGCAAAAGGTGCGGGATGAGCGCTAAGGAAAGCGCCCAAAGCGCTGTCGCTTGAAAACCTTGTTTGCTTTTCAGCCGTTGTTTTTGATACGTTGAAACAAAAGCGAGAGACGCATTTATGTTGGCTTTGAAACCTGCTTATATCGTCGATGAACGGCAAAGGCGCAAGTCGGTCCTGTTGCCTGTTTCTCAGTGGAAACAGGTTGTGGCTGCTCTTGAAGAACTTGATGAGATTCGTGAGTATGACCAAGCAAAGCGTGGTGCGGCCGAGTCGGTTCCGTTTGAGCAAGCCGTTCGTGAAATCAGAGAAGGTTATCGCGGGTGAGCCACGCCGTTGAGATCCTGCGCTCAGCTCAAAAGCAATTATCCCGTCTTGAAAAACGGGCACAAGAACGAAGCATCTTTGCCATTCTCGCGCTTGCGAATAATCCGCGTCCAGACGGATGTCGTAAGCTGACAGGACGGTCGGCATGGCGAATTCGGATCGGTGACTACCGCGTCATTTATGAAATAGAAGATGATCGTCTTCGCATTCTTGTTGTAAGCGTGGGCCACCGCAAAGAGATCTATCGCTAGGCCGTCATTTTTCGCGTACCCGTGTAGCACGAGCAGATGCCGAAGGTGTAGCGCGCGCAGTGGCACTCGGCGAAGCCCGCGTCGCGCAACAGCGTCAGCATGGCCTCGCCCTGCGGGACCTGTTCGATTGAGGCGGGTAGGTAGGCGTACTCTTCCGCGTGGCCCGTGAGCAGCCGCCCCGCGAAGGGGATCCAGCGTCGCAGGTAGAAGCGGTGCAGGCCGCGCAGCAGGAAGGCCTGCGGTTCGGAGAGTTCCAACACCACGAAGCGTCCGCCGGGCTTGAGCACGCGCCGGATTTCCCGGAATCCCGCCGCGAGGTTCTCAAAGTTTCGCACGCCGAAAGCCGCGGTCGCCGCGTCGAAGGTTGCGTCGGGGAAACCGAGCGCCAGCGCGTCGCCGACTTGCAGGGCCACGCGGTTTGAGAGGCCGGTCGCGGCCACCTTTTCGCGCCCGATCGCCAGCATGCCCTCCGAGAGGTCCACGCCCGTCACGGTCGTCTGAGGCAGCAGCCGCGCGGCGAGGACCGCGAAGTCGCCGGTGCCGGTCGCCACGTCGAGCAGCCGCGCGGGCGGCGCGTCGCGCAGCGTCCGCAGCGCGCGGCGTCGCCAGCCGAGGTCGAGTCCCAGCGAGAGCACGCGGTTCAGGTGGTCGTAACGGTGCGCCAGCACGTCGAAGGCTCGCGCGATCTGTTCGCGTTTGCCCTCGCCCGTGTCGTAGGGTTTGACGGTTTCAACGTTCATGGGAAGAGACCTGCAGGCCGTTGGACGGATGGGTGGTTGGAAGAATGGGCGCCCCGTTGAGGTCGGCGGCGGTCAGGCGGTCGGCGTCCGATGGGGAAAGCCCGCAGGCTTCGACGAGGTGGGCGCGCAGATGGCCCGCGAGGCGCGGCAGGCCGATGGCGTGCAGGCGGCCTTCCTGCGCGTGGATGCGTTCGGCGAGCGATTGGACGGACTGAAAGAGCGAGGGAGCCGATGCATTGCGCAGCGCGGCGAAGGCGTTCGGGAAACGGCTGCGGTTGTGTACAATCTCCCAGGTGCGCGCGGCGCGTTGGAGGCGCAGCAGTGTCTCGAAATCCATCGCGTCGGACCGCAACAGCTCGTAGGGCGGTTCGGGGTTGAAGGCGAGCCCAAGCGGGGCCGCTTCGCGCACAAAGCGCGTGCCGGGGAGCCCCTTGAGCAGGTTCACCTGCAGTTCGGGCGGTTCGCAGGTTTCGAAAAGCCGGTCGAAGCCCCGCGCGAAGGAGGCTTCGTCTTCGCCGGGCAGTCCGAAAATCAGGTCGGCGTGTACGACCGCGCCGGTTTCGCGCGCGAGGAAGCGCAGGTTGGCAAGCGTGCGTTCGCGGTCGGCGGTGCGGCCCGCGATGAGGGCCGTGCGCGGGTTGAGCGTCTGGATGCCGACCTCGAGGTGCAGCGCGCCGCGCGGGAAGGCGGCGAGGCGCGCGGCCACGTCCGGGTGCAGGTGGTCGGCGTTGATTTCGAAGTGGAGCGACGTGTCGGACGTGACGCGCGGTGCGAAAAAGTCGAGCACGGCGACCGCGTGGGCCGCGGGCGCGTTGAAACTGCGGTCGAGAAATTTGAAGCGCCGCAGGCCGCGTTGCCACAAGCGGTCGAGCGCGGGGAGCAGACGGTCGAGCGGAATGAGCCGCAAACCCGTGCCCGCCGAGGTGCAGTAGGCGCAAGCATGGGGACAGCCGCGCGAGGTCTCGGCGTAGACCGTGCGCTGCGCGAGGTCGATTTCACTGTAGAGGTCGTAGGGTAGCGCCAGCGTCGCAGGAGCCTCGGGCTCCGCGACGATTAGACCGTTCGACTGAGCGTTGAGCGTTGAGCGTTGACTGTTGAGCGTTTCCCCGATCCATGTTCCGCACAGGCGGCGGAAGACGGTTTCGCCTTCGCCGACGATCACGGCGTCGAAAGACGCGGCGTGCGGATAGGCGGCCGTGAGTTCGGGGCCGCCGGCCGCAAGGCGCAGGTGCGGTGCGACCGTGCGCAGCAGGCGCGCCGTCGCCTCGACGAGCCGCACGTTCCAGAGGTAGACCGAGAATCCGACCACGCGCGGTCGGCGCTCGACGATCTGCTCGGCGAGTTGGAACGGCGTGACCTCGAGGTCGGTTTCCAGAAAGGCGGCGCGATTCGCAAGGTCTCCCAGATTCGCGGCAAGCGAACGCACCGCGTGCGAGCAGTGGCTATAGCGGGCATTCACGGCGACCAGCAGAATGTCGGATTGAAGAGCGGTCATGGAGTAGTTCGAGGTATAGAATACGGAATCCGAGAGGTGGTGAGGAGGAAAAAGCAGCGCGTGGGCATAAAACACGGAAACGACGCGGCAAGCCATGCCGGTTTGTCGGCCCCACTTCCCCATTTACCCCGGCAAGAAGTGGGCGGGTCGTTCGCCCCACGGCATCTACTCCGACTGGGTCGAGGAGGTCGACTGGAGCGTGGGGCGCGTGCTGGATACACTGCGCACGCTGAAGTTGGCTGAACGCACGCTCGTCATCTTCACCTCCGACAACGGCGGCACGCCGCGCGCCGTGAACGCGCCGCTGCGCGGTCACAAGGGGAGCACGCTGGAAGGCGGCATGCGCGTGCCGATGATTGCTTGGTGGCCGGGCAAGATTCCCGCCGACACGGCTTGCGACGCGGTTGTCGGCATGTTCGACGTGCTGCCCACCTTCGCCGCGCTGGCAGGGACGGCCGCGCCCTCAGACCGCAAGATCGACGGCGCGGACATCTGGCCGCTTCTCTCGGGCGCACCCGACGCCAAACCGGCGCACGAGACTTTCTACTATTTCTGCGGTCTGCGGCTCGAGGCTGTCCGAAACGGCGACTGGAAACTTCAGCTTCCGCCCGAAAAGAAGTCGTCGGACAACCCGCAGCTTTTCAACCTCAAGACCGATATCGGCGAGTCGGTGAACGTGGCGGCGGCGAACCCGGAGGTGGTCGAACGCCTGCGTACACTCGCCGCTGCCATGCGGGACGATCTCGGCCTCGACGGCATCGGTCCCGGCTGCCGTGCGCTGGGCAAATCCGCGACGTCGGCCCCGATCCTCGGCTTTGACGGCAAGCCACGTGCCGACTTCACGGCGCAGTGACCATCGCAGGCCTCTGTACATGGGGCGGGGCTGGGCGTGATTCGATTTTAGTGGGAGAATTGTTTTTGCGAGCAGTGCCTCATCCAACGATCAACCCCCGATTTCACAGGTTCCGGTTGGCTTTTGGTGCATGTGGGCGGCAAAGTGTGCTATGCTGTCACCATGATGACACGCTGCGTTTCGGTCTTCTTGATGATGGTCGCGTTCGGTTCCGTGCGGGCCATGGCCCAGCGCGACGTGGTGCCGTTCAACGACGGGTGGGCCTTCGCCAAGTTCGGCGAGCAGCCGGACGGCAAGGTGGTCGAGGAGCCGGCCGCGCAGGCCGAAGCGTTCGACGACTCCGCCTGGCGCGCTGTCCGGCTGCCGCACGACTGGGGCGTCGAATCGCCGTTCCGCACGGACATCAACGGGTCTCAGGGGCGGCTGCCCTACTTCGGCATCGGTTGGTATCGCAAGCGCTTCGTGCTGCCGGAGGAGGACCAGGGCCGTTGTGTCTTTCTCGACTTTGACGGTGCGATGTCCGATTCGACCGTTTGGCTGAACGGCGTTCGGGTCGGCGGCCGCCCCTACGGCTACAGCTCGTTCCGCGTGGATCTGACGCCCTGTCTGCACGAAGCGGGACAGGCCAACACGCTGGCGGTCCGGCTGGACAACAAGCGCCACAGCGCGCGCTGGTATCCCGGCGGCGGGCTCTACCGCAACGTCTGGCTGGTGAGGACCGCGCCTGTGCATGTGGCGCAGTGGGGCGTATGGGTGCGCGCGGTGACAAACGGCGTCGGGGCGCGGGTGACGGCCGAGGTGAGTCTGGAAGGACCGGTGACGGGGCGCGTGCCGGTCGAGGTCTCCGCCTCCGTCTATGAACTCGACGCGGCCGGAAACCCGGGCCGTCGCAGCGTCGCGGAAACCGCGCTTGTTCCGCTGGAACTGGCGGGCGAAGGGCGCGCGACGCTCGCGGCGGACTTGCGGCGCGTGCGCCTGTGGGACACCGACTCGCCGAACCTTTACCGCCTCGACGTGACGGTGCGGTCGGGCGGCCAGACCGTCGATGTTTTCCCGCAGACGTTCGGCGTGCGCACGGCGGTCTTCGATCCGCAGCGGGGTTTTTCCCTCAACGGTCGTCATCGTCAGCTTAAAGGCGTGTGCATGCACCACGACCTCGGCGCGCTGGGCGCGGCCGTGTATCGCCGCGCGCTGGAGCGCCAGTTGGAGATTCTCAAGTCCATGGGCTGCGACGCGATCCGAACCTCGCACAACCCGCCCGCGCCGGAGCTGCCGGAACTGGCGGATCGCATGGGCTTCCTCGTCTTGGACGAGGCGTTCGACATGTGGGAGAAACCCAAGACGCGCGACGACTACGCGCGCTTCTTCAAGGAATGGCACGAGCGCGATCTGTCGGACCTCATTCGCCGCGACCGCAACCACCCCTCGGTGATCATGTGGTCGATCGGCAACGAGGTCAACGAACAGAACGATCCCGCAAACGGCGTCCGCATCGGGAGGCGGCTCACCGAGATCGCGCACCGCGAGGATCCGACGCGGCCCACGGTGCTCGGCAACTGGCGGGCGGAGACGATGACCAACGGTATGCAGAACGTGACGGACATCTTCGGCGCGAACTATCTGCCGCAGCACTATGGCGAGTTCTCGAAGAACAACCCCGGGCGCGGCATCGTCGGCAGCGAGACGGTCTCGATGGTCAGCTCGCGCGGCGAGTTCTTCTTCCCCGTGCCGGCGGGCTTCGCGGACCCGCCGATGCCGTTTCAGGAAGGTTACTACAACTTTCAGGTGAGCGGCTACGATGTCTTCTCTCAGCGGCCGAACAACTGCGCGCCGGACGTGGAGTTTCTCTGGCAGACGCGCAACCCGCAGGTCTTCGGCGAGTTCGTCTGGACAGGATTCGACTACCTCGGCGAGCCGTCACCTTACGAGTGTCTGCCCAAGTCGATGAAGTGGCAGGGCGAGACGGACCGGGCCCGTTGGGCCGAGTTTCTTGCGAAGTATTCGGGGCAGTCGCCGGCGCGCAGCTCGTACTACGGTATCGTCGACCTGTGCGGCTTCCCGAAGGACCGCTACTACGCCTATCAGGCGCAGTGGCGGCCCGACCTGCGCATGGTCCACATCCTGCCGCACTGGACGTGGCCGGGGCGCGAGGGTCAGAAAATCCCGGTGCATGTCTACACGAGCGGCGACGAGGCCGAGCTGTTCGTGAACGGCCGCTCGCTGGGCCGCAAACGGAAAGGCCCCGAAACATTCCGCCTGCAGTGGAACAACGCGGTGTTCGAGCCGGGCGAAGTGCGGGCGGTCGCGTACCGCAAGGGGCAGAAATGGGCCGAGCAGGTCGTGCGCACGGCGGGCGCGCCCTCGCGTCTGGAAGCGCAGGCGGACCGCGACCCGATCGCGGCCGACGGCGAGGGGCTCAGCTTCGTGACGGTCCGTGTGCTCGACCGGCACGGCACGCTCGTGCCGCAGGCCTCGACGCTGCTGCGCTTCGCGGTTTCGGGGTCGGTCGAGATCGCGGGTGTCTGCAACGGCGACGCCACCGATCTGACGGGATTCCAGATGCCGTATCAGCGCGCCTACAACGGGCTCTGCCTCGTGGTCCTGCGCGGCAGACCCGGCGCGCGCGGCAAGGGACAACTCGCGATCCGCGCCGACGATCCGCGCCTGCCTGAGGCGACGGTCCTCATCCGCGTGCGGTAATCCAGAAAGAGCTGTTGAACTACGAAACGCGAGACCATTTTCGTGAATTTAGCGTGTTTCGTAGTTTTTGAACGGCCGGGCGCAGGGTAGACGTTTGTTGGATTTCGGGAGCCGGAACTCGGGAGGTGAACATGAGGCGTATCGGATTCGCTGTTTTGTGGGGTTTGCCGGTGGGGCTGGCGCTGGCGGCCGATCCGGTTGATTATGTGAACCCGTTCATCGGAACGGGCGCGCCGAAGCGCGATAGCGAAACCTCGCACGTGCCGATCATCACCTCCACGGTGCCGAGCGTCGCCGCGCCCTTCGGCATGACCCAGTGGCTGCCGATGACGCGGCTCAACGAGCCGGGCCGAGTCGTCTACGATTCGGGCGACACGCATCTTCTCGGTTTCGTCGGCAGCCACCATCCGGCCATCTGGATGGGCGACTACGGCCAAGTGTCGCTGATGGCGCGCGTGGGGACGTCGTTCATCGGCGTGGAGCAGGCGCGCGAAAATCTGCGGCGCGAAATTCCCGACTGGGATTTGGAGCGGGTCGAAGCGCAGGGACGCGCCGCGTGGAACGCGCAGCTCGGGCGCGTAAAGGTCGAGGGACGCGACGAGGACGCGGAGCGTGTGTTCTACACCTGCCTCTACCACGCACACCTCTATCCGCGCGTGTTTTCCGAGTACGGACGCTACTACAGCGCGTTCGACGACGCCGTGCACGCGGGCGACTGCGCGTACAACGACTATTCGCTCTGGGACACGTTCCGTGCGCTGCACCCGCTCCTCACGCTGACCGCGCCCGAACGGGTCGGTCCGATGGTGACGAGCCTGTTGCAGATGTACCGCGAGGGCGGTTGGCTGCCGCTCTGGCCGAATCCCGGCTACACCGGCATGATGATCGGCTCGCCCGCCGACCCGGTGATCGCCGACGCGTGGCAGAAGGGCTTGCGCGGCTTCGACCTCGCGCTGGCCTACGAGGCGGTCCGCAAGAGCGCGATGGTGCCGCAGGCGGGAGACGCGGAGAAGAAGTGGCCGAACGTCGGTCCCTTCGGCAGCGGGCTGGGCTGCAACGGTGCCCGTCCGGAGACGCGCGGCGGTCTGACCGGCTACATGGCGCTCGGGTATGTCCCCGCCGACACGTGCCTCGAATCGTCGTCGCGCACGCTGGAGTACGCTTTCGAGGATGGGTGCGACGCGCTGCTGGCGCGGGCGGCGGGGCATGCCGACGACGCGGCGCTGTTTGAGGCGCGCAGCAAGAACTACCGCAACGTCATCAAGGACGGTCGGCTCTGGGCGCGAACGGCCGCAGGCGGGTGGATCGTGCCGAAGGTGGAGGTCGACATCACGGAGGGCGACGCGTGGAGCTACCTGTTCTGCGCGATGCACGACGTGCCCGGGCTCGTGTCGCAGTTCGGCGGACGCGAGGCGTTCATCGCCAAGCTGGATGAAAATTTTGCGTCGCACAATGTCCACGGCAACGAGCCGCAGCACCACTATCCTTATCTCTACGACTACGTCGGACAGCCGTGGAAGACGCAGGCGCTGGTGCGCGAGTATCTGACGACGCAATACCGCAATGCCGGATCCGGCGGTTACGACGGCGACGAAGACTGCGGCCAGATGTCGGCGTGGTACGTGTTCAGCGCGCTGGGGTTCTATCCGGTCGCGCCGGGCTCGGGCGAGTATGCGGTCGGGAGCCCGCTGTTCGACGAGGCCGAGATTGTGATTGGCGCACCATATGCGCCCGCGCGGTTCAAGGTGGTGGCGAAGAACCAGTCGCCCGACAACCGCTACATCCGGTCGGCGTCGCTCAACGGCCGTCCGCTGACGCGCCCGTTCCTCCGCCACGCGGACATCGTGAAGGGCGGAACGCTGGTTTTCGAGATGGGACCGGAGCCCAACCAGGCGTGGGGCGCGGAAGACGGCGAGTAAGACGCGGCGGGAACGCCGCGCTCGCAGCGCGTCAGGCGAGGGCGTCGAGCATCAGGGTGGACCACGTCATGACGCTCTGGAACTGGTCGAGGCCGAACGACTCGTTGGGACAGTGAATCTTATCCTCCTCGCGGCCGAAGCCGACGAGCAGGGGAGCGGCGCACGAAATGTGCTGAAGCTGTGCCACGATCGGGATCGAGGCGCCTTCCCAGCGGAAGAGCGCGCCGCGCGGGTCCATCTCTTGCAACACGTGCGCTGCGAGTCGAAAGACCGGCGAGTTGAGCGGCAGGCGGAAGCCGGGCGCGCCGACGCAGGTCTCGGAGAAACTGAGCGTCATGCCGGGAGGACAGCGGTCGGCGAGGTGTTTCTGTACGGCGGCCATTGTCTCGTCGGGCCGCTGGTCGGGCACGAGACGCATGCTGAGCTTGGCGAAGGCGGTGCAGGGGATGACGGTCTTGGAACCGGGGCCGCCGTAGCCGGAATGGATGCCGTTGACCTCGATCGTGGGCTCGAAGCTGCCGCGCGTGATGGGGTCGAGCGTCCGTTCGCCGCCGGCGGGCGGGCAGCCGACTTCTTGGGCGTACTGCTCGTCGGTGAGCGCGGCTTGACGGGCGAAGGCCAATTCTTCGTCGGTCGGGGGGCGGACGTGGTCGTGGAAACCTTCGACGGCGGCGGCACCGCCGTCGAGGTGGAGCGACGCCAGCAGGCGGGCGAGACCGTGGGCGGGATTGGGCGCGACGCCGCCGTGAACGCCGGAATGGAGATCGTATGAAGGGCCGGTGAGGGTGACGGTGAAGTGCTGGACACCGCGCAGGCCTGCGACGATGGAGGGCTGTTTGTCGGGGCCGCAGGAGGTGTCGCTGACCATGAGCACGTCGGCGTGAATGCGGTTCCGGAGGGCGGGGGCGAGTTCGGCCAACGCGTAGCTGCCGTTCTCCTCTTGGCCTTCGAGTACGATCTTGATGGTAGGTAGGCGCGCGCCGGCTTCGACCAGCGCCCTGACGCCGGAGAGAAAGCCCATGAGCTGGCCTTTGTTGTCCTGTGCACCGCGTGCGTAAACGCGGTCGTCGATCAACGTGGGCTCGAAGGGCGGGGTCTTCCACTCGCCGAGGGGGTCCTCGGGCTGGACGTCGTAATGGCCGTAGAAAAGCACGGTCGTGCGGCTGTCGGCGGAAAGGCGTTCGGCCACGAGCACGGGCACGGGAAGGCCGGAGGCGGGCGTGAGAATGTCGACGTCGAAACCCAGCGGACGGAGATACCCCTTGAGCCAAGCGGTGGCGCGGGCGCAGTCGCCGAGCCGTTTGGAGTCTGCGCCGACGGTGGGCAGCCGGAGCAAGGCGTACCAGTCGTCCAGAACCCGGGATCGGTGCTGCTCGAAATAGGTTCGGGCGAAGGCCGTGTCGATCATGGTTGTGTCTCGCAACGGGGCGCGAATGAAAACTCGTGCCGACGGCCCAGCGGCGCCCCACGGTGGATCGGCGCAAAAAGAAAACTGCGGTCTTGGCTCGCGCAAAAACCAACGGTCAAATATGGAGGTGCGAAGCGGAATTGAACCGCTGTACGAGGTTTTGCAGACCTCTGCCTAACCACTCGGCCATCGCACCCTGACGAAAAAAGGATTACTTCTTCATCGCAGCGCGAACGCGTTCTTTAAGCCTTTTGTTGCGGGCTTCGCGGCGTTGGCGCTTCAGTCTTTTTCTAAGTTGTTGTCCCATAACGGGCCGAAACTTTAACAGAGGCGTCGTCGGCGTGTCAACTGCAAGTTGGCGTTTTCTTCTTGGTCGGTCGAAAGATTTGTGTTTTACTCTTCCTTTTTATGCAAAAATCGGGTGGCGAGGCGGTGCCGGATCCCGGCACATTCGAGATTGTGAAGGAGGACCGGCACACGGGCGCTCGGCTGGGGCGGCTCTGGACCGCGCACGGGCCGGTGGAGACGCCGGTTTTCATGCCGGTGGGCACGCAGGCTACGGTCAAGGCGCTCGAACCGCGCGATTTGGAGGAGTTGGGAGCTTCGATCATCCTCGGCAACACGTACCACCTCTTGCTGCGGCCTGGCATGGACGTGATGGCCGCGTGCGGCGGGCTGCACCGGTTCATGGGGTGGGGGGGGCCGATTCTGACCGACAGTGGCGGGTTCCAAGTCTTCAGCCTCAACAATCTGCGCAAAATCAAGGCGCACGGCGTGGAGTTCCGGTCGCACATCGACGGCGCGAAGTTCTTTCTCGGCCCCGAGGAGGCGATGGGGGTGCAGCGCACGCTGGGTTCGGACATTGCGATGTGCTTCGACGAGTGCATGCCGTATCCGTGCGACGCACAATACGCTTGTCAGTCGGTGGACAAGACCCTATCATGGGCCGCGCTTTGCCTGAAACAGGAGCGGGCGCCGGGGCAGTTGGTCTTCGGCATCGTGCAGGGCGGCGAGTCCGCGGCCCTGCGCGAACGGTGCGCGCGCGAGTTGACCGCCATGGGTTTCGATGGCTATGCGGTCGGCGGTGTGAGCGTCGGCGAGCCGGAGGACGTGATGCTCAAGGGCGTGGAGGACGGCGTGCGCGGTTTGCCGCGCGAGCGGCCGCGTTACGTGATGGGCTTGGGCGACATGTTCCAGATGTGCGAGTCGGTGGCGCGCGGGGTCGACATGTTCGACTGCGTGATTCCGACGCGGGTCGCCCGGCACGGCACGGCACACACGCGGGCCGGTTCCTATCCGGTGAAGGGCGGGGCGTACAAGACCGATCAGCGGCCGGTGGAGGAAGGGTGCGACTGTTACTGCTGTCGCCATTTCTCGCGCGCCTATGTGCGCCATCTGTTGAACGTGGGGGAGATCTTGGGCGTGAGGCTGTTGACGATCCACAACATGCACCGCTATTTGGCGTTCATGCGCGAAATGCGCGAGGCGATCGCCAACGACGCCTTCCGCGAATGGCGGCGGTCGGTGGAGGCGGTGCTGCGGCCTGCGGGGTTGAAGTCCCGCGCGGCGGCGGTCGGATGAGCGGGTTCCGCAGGAAAAACGAAAAGAAGGAAAACGAACGATGAACACGGCGATGTTTTTGGCGCAGGCGGCCCAGCAGGGGGCTTCGGGCATGGGTATGCTGATTCCGATGGTGCTGGTTTTCGGCATCTTCTACTTCATGATGATTCGGCCGCAGCAGCGCAAGGAAAAGGAGCGCCAGCGCATGATCACCGAGCTTCGGGCTGGCACGCGGGTGCTTTTCGCCGGCGGCTTCGTCGGCACGATCACCGAGGCGCGCGAGCGCACGTTCTTGATCGAAATTGCGCCCAAGATCGTAGTCGAGGTTGCGCGCGGAGCGGTGAGTCGGACCCTCAAGGAGGGCGAAGCCGTGACCCTCGAAGAGGGACGCTGAGACCTTCGGTGTTGAAAATCATGATGAAACAGATGGTAGAAGTGTGATATAGTTAACTCTCTTTTGACTCTGTTAGGCAAATTGTGCCGAAATGTGGAGCTGTTGAAGAACATGAGCAGAAACGACCTCTGGAAGTGGCTTGTACTGGCGACCCTAGCGATTTTTTCAGTCTATGTGGTGATGCCCCCCAAGGAGAAAATCCGGTTGGGCCTCGATCTTTCGGGCGGCACGAGCTTCACGGTTGCGATCGATGAGGCGCGGCTTCGCAACAACATCAAGTCGGAAGATGTGAATCTGACGGACGCCGAGGTTCAGGCCAAGGTCGACAACATCCTCCGCGACGCCGATGCGCGCGCCATCGAAGTCATGCGCAACCGCATCGACACGCTGGGCGTCAACGAGCCGGTCATCCAAGGCGGCAAGAACCACCGCATCACCATCCAGCTTCCGGGCATCAGCGCGGATCAGCGCGACGCCGCCGAGAAGAGCATTCAGAGCGCGGCCTTCCTCGAGTTCAAGCTTGTCCACAAGCAGAACGACCAACTGGTCGACAAGCTGTTCGCTTCCGGGCGTCTGCCGGAGGGGTATGTGTTGGGCGAGGACGGCCGTTCCTACAAGCGCGCCGCCAACTACAACGCGCTGGTCAAGGACCCCGAGTATGCCCAGCGGTTGTCTCTCTTCGAGGTTCCCGACCCGCGCTACGCGTTCATGTTGGAGAAGGTTCAGGCTCCCACGGGCGCGGTTTCCTACAGGCCCGCGTATGTGCTCCGCAAGGCCGAGATGACGGGCGAGGCGCTCTCCAGCGCCTCGGTCGAGTTGGAGTCGATGACCGGACGCGTGCATGTCTCGCTGACCTTCAACGCCAAGGGTTCGGCGGACTTCGCGCGCTTGACCAAGGCCTATGCGCCGCACGGTTCGCGCAACAAGGACAGCGAGGTGGGCCGCCAGTTGGCGATCATCTTGGACGACACGCTCTATTCCGCCCCGGTCCTCAAGTGTGAGATTCCGAACGGGCGCGCGGTGATCGAAGGCAGCTTCTCGTGGTCGGAGGCCGCCGTGCTCCGCAACATCCTGAACGCCGGTTCACTGCCGGCGCCGATGAAGATTTTGGAGAAGCGGTCGGTGGAGTCCACGTTGGGTGCGGACGCCATTCACAGCGGGTTGAACGCGGGTATCATCGGCACGCTGCTCGTCGCGCTCTTCATGGTAGTCTACTATTTCTACTGCGGCGTGATCGCCAACGTGGCCCTCTTCCTCAACCTGTTCCTGCTCCCCGCGGCTCTCATCATCACGTCGAGCATCATGGCGATCTTCGTGAAGGATGCGGCGGTCGCCAAAAAGGCGCTGGACCTGCCGGTGCTGACGATGCCCGGCATCGCCGGTATCGTGCTCACGCTTGGCATGGCGGTCGACGCGAACGTGCTGATCTTCGAGCGCATGCGCGAAGAATTCACGCAGGGCAAGTCGGTCCGCGCGGCGGTCGCGGCCGGTTACGAGCGCGCGTTCTCGGCCATTTTTGACTCGAACATCACCACGTTGCTCACCGGCGTGATTCTGTTCATCGTCGGCGCCGGTCCGATTCGCGGATACGCGATCACCCTCTCGGCGGGCATCATCGTCAGCATGTTCACGGCCTTGGTCGTGACGCGGCTGATCTTCAACGCGACGTCCTCGGAAACGCGCACCGAGCCGTACAAGATGATGCAGGTCCTGAAGAACGCCAACTTCGATTTCATTTCGATCGGCAAAGTCTGCGCTTTCACGTCGCTGGCGATCATCGTGGTGAGCCTCGCGATCTTCTTCGCGCGGGCTTTCAAAGCGCCCGCCAGCGTGATGGCGGTGGACTTCACGGGTGGCGCGTCCATGACTTACTCGTACGCGCAGAAAGCCGATATCGGTGAGGTCCGCAAGGTTGTGGACAACGTCGTGAACGATGCGACGATCCAGTACCAGTCGACGCCCGACGGCACTGGAAACATGCTGCTGATCAAGACCGGCATGGTGAAAGTCGGCGACGAGAATTCCTCGAAGGTCATTCAGACGGCGCTGGCGAAGGCGCTACCGGATAGCAAGTTCGTGTTGGCCGGCGAGGAAGACGTTGGATCGGAAATCGGGGTGGACCTCAAGCGTTCCGCGCAGTGGGCGATTTTCTGGTCGCTGATCGGAATCTTGGTCTATGTCTCCGTCCGCTTCGAGTTCGGGTTTGCGCTGGGTGCCGTTGTGGCGTTGGCGCACGACGCATTCTTCACCTTGGGCGTCTACAGTCTGTGCGGTCGCCAAGTGAGCCTGACGATCGTGGCCGCGCTGCTGACCATCGTCGGTTACTCGGTCAACGATACGATTGTGGTGTTCGACCGCATCCGCGAAGATCTGCGCGCGGATCAGAAGATGGAGTTCAAGGTGCTTTGCAACCGGGCGATCAACCGCACGCTGAGCCGCACGATTCTGACCTCTGTCACGACCTTGATCGCGGCGCTGGCGCTGTTCGTGTTCGGCGGTGGCGCAATCAACGACTTTGCGCTTGCGATGGTCATCGGCTTGGTCGTCGGCACCTATTCGTCGATTTTCATCGCGACGCCGATCATGCTGGCGTGGTATCGCGGGCGTCGTCCCGGCTTCGTGCAGTCCAAGTGAGCGGGCCGAATTGAACCGGGAGAAGGGCGGCGTGTGCGATGGCGCGCGCCGCTTCTTTCTTTGAAGGGATTGGGGTTGCCCTTGACGGCCGGGCGAAGGCTTGTGAAAATAAGGGCGAAAGGAGATTTCGAGCGATGGAACTTTCTGAACAACAACGGCAGGCCGTCAAAGACTGGGTCGCGGCCGGAGCCTCCCTTTCTGACGTGCAGCGCAATCTGAAGAGTGAATTCAACGTGGCCATGACCTACATGGACGTGCGCCTTTTGGTGCTCGACCTCGGAGCGGCCATCAAGGACAAGCCGGAACCGAAACCCGTCCGGACGGAGTCTTCTCGTTCGGCGACCGTGCCGGCCGGGGACGATCCCGGCGGCGACGCAGCGTTGGACGAGGGGGACGCTGGTCCGGAGGAGGGCGACGATGTCTTCGCCGTTGAGCCGGATGCCGACGGGGGTGCCGGTATGGCCGCGAAGGTGTCGCTCACGCTGGATCGCCTAGTCGTTCCGGGTGCGATGGTGAGCGGTACGGTGACCTTTTCGGACGGGGTTAAGGCACGCTGGCTCATCGATCAGATGGGACGTTTCGGGCTGGAAGCGGACAAGCCGGGATATCACCCGTCGAACGCGGATTTACAGGCGTTCCAGATGCAGTTGCGCACGGAGTTGCGGCAGCACGGGTACGCGTAATATGAGGAGGGGGCTTCTGCGCCCGCCTGTTTGAAAGGAGCGGTTCATGACGATCGGTTTTTTGGGATCGGGAAAGATGGCGGAGGCGATCGCGTCTTCGCTGGCTCAGTCCGAGTTGTGCAATCCGTGGGAGGTCGTGGCCTGCGACAAATCGCCGGAACGGCGCGAGCTGATGGCGAAGCAGTACGGGTTCGTGGCCACCGAGGATGCGGTGCAGACCGTCAAGGAGTGCAAAGTGTTGGTTCTGGCGGTAAAACCGCAGGACCTCGGAGCGTTGCTGTCCGACGTGCGGCCGCTGCTCACGGAGCGGCATCTGTTGATTTCGATCGCCGCCGGCAAGACGCTGTCGGTGCTTCGCAAGGCGGTCGGCGCGAAACCGCGCTTGGTCCGCGTGATGCCCAACTTGGCCCTCATGGTGCAGGAGGGTATGAGCGTCTACTGCGCGGCCAAAAACGCCAAGCCTGCCGACAAGCGGTTCGTGGCCCGGATATTCGGCGGCGCGGGTTCCGTGTTGGAACTGCCCGAGAAGCATTTCGACGCAGTCACGGCGCTGAGCGGCTCCGGCCCGGCCTTTTACGCGTATGTCGTGCAGGCGATGATCGACGGGGCGACAGCCCTGAAGCTGCCCAAAGACGCGGCGCGCCTGTTGGCCGAGCAGACGCTGGTCGGAACGGGTATCTATCTCCAAAAGACGGGCCGCGACATCGGCGAGTTCATCAAGGCGGTGACGTCTCCAAAAGGCACTACGGCCGCCGGACTCGCGGTCCTTGAACCGTCTTCGGTCCGAGCGACGCTGGCGGCGACGCTGGCCGCCGCCGCGGCCCGCAGCGCTGAATTGAGCCGCGCGTAGGCGCGGTGCGGAGAATGACATGGAGCGCCGGATCGGATTCGTCGGCATCATCCTCGAGGACCGCGAATGCGTGGACGCCGTGAACCACGTGCTGAGCGGACACGCCGAGTTGATCTTGGCGCGCATGGGCCTGCCGCGCCGCGATAAGGGCGTGGCGGTGATCACGCTGGCGGTGGAGGCCTCGACCGACGAACTGGGGGCGCTCACCGGACAACTCGGCAACGTGCGCGGTGTGTCGGTGAAGTCCGCGCTGTCGAAGTCTTTGACCGAACGGAAATAGGGGAAGGAAATGACCCCGTTCTGCAAGTTGAGGCTGGTGGCCGCGTTTTCGGCGTTGGTCGCGTTTTCGGCCGTCGCCGGGCAGAACCCCGTTGTGTTCGTCTCGATCCCGCCCCAGGCGTGGCTGGTGAAGCGGCTGGCCGATGGGACGATCGACGTGCAAACGCTGCTGGCGCCGGGCGCGAATCCGCACACCTTCGAGCCGACGGCGCGGCAGGTCAGGGCGCTGGCAGGCGCGACACTTTACCTGTCTGTGGGCATGCCGTTCGAGCGTACGCTCGCGGCGCGTCTGGTCGCCGTGAATCCGACGCTGCGGGTGGCTGGGGTCGACGTTGGCATCGACAAGAGCCGGGCGTGCGGACACGAGCACGGCGGCGCGCACGGTTGCGCGGACGAGGACTTCGACCCGCACGTCTGGCTGTCGCCTCGGCGGTTTGCGGCGATGGCCTCGAACACGGTGGCGGTGCTGTCGCAGGCCCTGCCGGAGCGACGCGGGGCGTTGGAGCGGAACTTGACGCGGACGGTCGGCGAGATCGGCGCGGCGGACCGTGCGGCGCGCGAGGCGGCGCGTACTGCGCGCATCAGGACGTGGGTGACGTACCATCCGTCGTGGAGCTATTTCGCGGCGGATTATGGGCTGACGCTGCTGATCATCGAGGAGGAGGGCAAGGTGCCTTCCGCGCGGCATCTGGCGGACGTGATCGGACAGGCGAGGCGCGCGGGCGTCCGGGTTGTTTTCGCAGAGCCGCAACACGACGTCCGTCCGGCACGGACGCTGGCCGACCAGCTCGGCGCGCGGCTCGTGTGCCTGGACCCGCTGCAAGAGGATTGGCCGGCGCTGATGCGCGCGGCGACAGAGACGCTGGCCGAGCGCTGAGGAGAGAAGGCCTGGGTTCGGGGGTCAGAAAGGCGATGCGGTGGGAATGGAACCAGCGACACAGAGTGAACCGGCGATTGAGGTGCGCGACGTCTGCTTCGCCTACGGGACGCAAGAAGTGCTCCACAACGTTTCGTTCATGATCGCGCCGCGCTCGCTCGTTGCCGTGGTGGGGCCGAACGGGGGCGGCAAGACGACGCTGCTCAAGCTGATTTTGGGTGCGTTGGTGCCGCGGTTCGGCGAGATCCGTGTGCTCGGCGCATCGCCCGAGGAGGCACGGCCGCGCGTGGGGTACGTGCCGCAGTCGGTGCCGTTCGACCCGCGCTTTCCGGTTTCGGTGCGCGAAGTGGTTCTGATGGGACGCGTCGGGAAGAACCGCTTCGGAACTTACGGCCGCGTCGACCGCGACGCGGCTCGCGTGTCGTTGGAGCGGGTGCGGATGGAGCGTCTGGTGGCGCGACCGTTCGCCGAGTTGTCCGGCGGCGAGCGACAGCGGGTGATGATCGCTCAGGCGCTTGCCGGAGGTTCGGATCTGCTGCTGCTGGACGAACCCGTGGCGAGCGTCGATCCCGAGCACACGAGCCAAATGTACGAACTGTTCCGCGAGCTGACGGCGGATGTGACGGTGATGATGGTCTCGCATAACCTGAGCGTGGTGACCGGACATGCGACGCACGTGCTGTGCGTGAATCGCACGGCCGGCCTGCACGCCATCGGCGAGGTGGCCTCGGCGACCTTTAACGAGGCCTTCGGCGGCAGCCTCACCGCGATCCGGCACGGCGCGGATTGCCACGTGCTAGATCCCACGGCCGCATTGAACGCGCCGCATCACGGCTGCGCGTGCGGAAACGAAAAATGAACCATCACGCCATACTGATTGCGGGCTTGGCCGCGCTGGCACTGGCGGTTGCGGCGGGCGAACTGGAGCGCCGCGAATGGACGGTCGAGGGCGTCGTGCGCGAGGCGCTGGTCTACGCGCCGCCGCAGGCGAAGACGAACGCGACGCCTGCGGTTTTCGTGTTTCACGGTTACGGAGGCAACATGCGCGACATCGCGCTCAATGACAGGGGGTGGGTGACTTGACATTCAGGGGGGAATAGCGTATACACCACAGCCACATGCACACAGAACCCCCCTTTGAACGGCACGGCAGACGTCCGCGCCCGCCTTTCCGTCGCAGAAAAAACCGGCATCCCGGGTTTGCCGAACGCGACACGCCTCGCACGCCGCCCACGCCCAAGGGCGAGATTCCCCCGTCGTTTGCTGAGAACGTCTTCGGACTGGTCAACCCGCTGCTCCAGCACGCCATCGCGGAGGAGGGGTATCTGACCCCCACGCCGATCCAGCAACAGTCGATCCCTCACTTGTTGGAGGGCAAGGACCTGTTGGGTTGTGCCCAGACCGGCACCGGAAAAACGGCCGCCTTTCTGCTGCCGATTCTGCATCGGCTCGCCGCCGACCCCAAGCTCGTGTTGCCCGGCCATCCGCGGGCGCTGATCCTCGCGCCGACGCGTGAACTCGCCGCTCAGATCGCGACGAGCATGGGGACCTACGGCAAGTTCATCGGCCTGCCTTTCGCCGTCGTCTTCGGCGGCGTCAGTCAGTTTCCGCAGGTCACCGCGCTGCGGCGCGGCGCAGCGCTGGTCGTGGCCACGCCCGGTCGTCTGCTTGACCTGATGGAGCAAGGGCACGTGACGCTGGATGCGGTCGAGGAGTTCGTTCTCGACGAGGCCGACCGCATGCTGGACATGGGTTTCCTGCCCGACATCCGCCGCATTCTGTCGAAGCTGCCGGAAGTCCGCCATTCGCAGTTCTTTTCGGCGACCCTTTCTCCCGAAATCCTTCAGTTGGCGAAAGAACTGGTCAAAGACCCCGTCGAGGTCACCATTTCGCCCGAACAGCCGACGGTCGACAAAATCTGCCAGCGCGTGATGTTCGTCGACAAGCCGAACAAAGACGCACTGCTCATCAGCCTGCTCCAGACGCGAGAGGACATGACCAAGGTCATCGTCTTCGCACGGACGCGTCACGGCGCGGACAAGATCGTGCGCAAGCTGGACAACGCGGACATCCGCGCCGAAGCGATCCACAGCGACAAGACCCAGCGGGCCCGGACCGTGGCCCTCGACGACTTCCGTCGCGGACGGGTTCGTGTGCTGGTCGCCACCGACATCGCATCTCGCGGCATCGACGTGGACGGCATCACGCACGTGATCAACTTTGACCTGCCGATGGAGAACGAATCCTACGTTCATCGCATCGGCCGCACGGCGCGCGCCGGCGCGGCGGGCGTCGCGATCTCGTTCGTCAGCGCGGAGGAACGCGGCCTGCTGCGTTCCATCGAGCGCTTGATCAAGATGTCCATCGAGGTCGACAACGCGCACGAGTACCATTCCGAGCGCGCCGAACACGCCTCCGGGCGCAGCGGTCCCGACCAGTTGCCGCGGCCGCCTTGGGCGGGCAAAAAAGACCGCGGCGGTTTCCGCCGCGACCGTCGGGATGACCGCCCTAGGGAGCGCCCGAACGGACAGGGACGCCGCCAGCCGGACTTCGGCCGCGGCCACCATGAGGCGTTTTCCCGTGAGGATCGTCCGCCGCGCTTTGAGCGCCCTCCGCGTGAGGATCGTCCACCCCGCGACGAGGATCGTCCGCCGCGTGATCGTCGACGCGAGGAACCGCCCCGCCGTCCGTCCGAACGAGGCCCGGACGGTGGCGCAGGCAAATGGTATCAGTCGTTTGTGCGGAAGCCGCACGAATCGGAAGGCGGCGAGCGTCCGGAACGGAATGGCGACGACCGCGACGGCGAGCGTCCGCCCCGGCGCGACGAGATCGCTGGCGACGAGCATGCCCGCAAGCCGTTTCACAAAAAAGGCGGCTTCGGAAAACCGTTCAACAAGGGCGGTTTCGGCAAGCCCCACAGCGGAAGCAAGCCGCAGTTCGGGCACGGCGGTCCCCGCAAAGGCGGCGGAGGCGGCGGCTTCAAACCGAAGCGTTCGTCGCGCCCGCCTTGGGCGAAATGAGCCAATCTCATCGGCGGCTGAACGCGAGACGGACGCCGAAACCGATCAGCGCCGCGCCGAACAGGCGCTCCAGCCAGAACACGGTTTTTGAAGACCGGAGTCCCTTTGCGCCGCGCGCCGCCAGCGTGGCGTAGATCGCCATCGACGTGATGTCCACGAGGAACGCCACGACAAACAGCAACGCGATCTGCGGAAACATGGCGCGGCGGGCGTCCAGAAACTGAGGCAGCAGGGCCGTGGCGAACAGAAGCGCCTTGGGGTTGGTGATCTGAACAAGCAGGCCCTGCCAAAAGGCGCGCGGCTGCGCGACGCCATTGGCCGCAGCCGGCAACCGTTCTGCGCGGGACGTCTTCTTCATCGATGACCGGATCATGCCGGTCCCGAGCCAGCAGAGATACAGCGCGCCCGCGATTTTCACGGCGGTGAAGAGCGTGGTCATGGTCGCCAGCAGCGCGGCGAGTCCCGTGCCCACGGCGGTGAAGAACAGCAGGCTGCCGAGCTGGAGTCCGGCGATGCCCGGAATGCTGGCGCGCACGCCGCCGCGCGCGGCCAGCGCCATCACGTAGAGCACCGCCGGTCCCGGCGAAATCGCCACCAGCGTCCACGTTCCCAGATAAAGCAATAAGGTCGTCGTCGTCATCGTCTCCCTCACGGAATCTTGTGGCCCTGCGCCGCTTCCCAGAGAGCATACCAATCCTCGCGCTTCAATACCAGCGCATCGGCCTGCGCGGCGCGGCGGATGCGTTCGAGTTTGTTGGTGCCGATGATCGCCAGCGGCCGACTCGGATGCGCGAGCACCCATGCGTAGGCGAGCTGTTCCAGCGTCGCGCCGCCGGTGCGCGGGGCCATCTCGACGGTTGCGGCCGCAAGGCGCGGCGCGGCGGGATTCGAAGGATCGAAAATCTTGCCGCCCGCCAGCGGACTCCACGCCATCGGCGTTGTGTTGAGCCGTTCGCACTGCGCCAGCGTGCCGTCGGTGAGCGGATCTGTGTGCAACAGGCTGAACTCGATTTGATTCGTGGCCAGCGGACGGTCCATGTGCGCGCTCAGCAGCTCGAACTGCTCGGCACTGTAATTCGAGACTCCCGCCGTGCGGATCTTGCCGTCGCGCAGAAGCGCATTCAGCCCGTCAGCCGTGTCGTCGGCCCGCGTCAGCCAGTCGGGCCGGTGCACGAGGAAAAGGTCGATGTGGTCCGTGCCCAGCCAGCGCAGCGATTTCTCAAGGCTCTTCATCAGCCGCTCGCCCGTCGCGTTGTAGAACGCGGTGCGCCGTTCGGGATGGTATTGGCACGGCACGTAGATGCCGGCCTTGGTGACGATCTCCAGTTTGTCGCGCAGTCCCGGCGAGAGTGCGAGCGCCTCGCCCAGCGCTTTCTCCACTTCGTACCTGCCGTAGATCTCCGCCGTGTCGATGGTGGTGATGCCAAGTTCGAGACAGACGTTCAGTCGGCGGTTGATCTCCTGTGCGCTCGGCTCCGTGGCCAACAGGCGCCACGTGCCGTACGCCAGCCGCGAAAACTCGGGACCGTCTTTCGTCATTGGAATGCGGTGCATGGTGGGGGCTCCTGGGGTCAGGGTTCGGGGTTCAGTGGGCGACGTTCAGTGTTTTTGCCGGGCTTCTTCCGACGGGCCGCCTCGCGCGTGCGGGCGGCCTCGACCGCTTCAAGTGTCCGTTGCCACTCGGCTTGAAGGAAGGCTGTGAACCGTTCGATGACGGGATGCGGCGGTACAAGCACGGAATCCCGCTGAATTTTGCCGACTGCGTTCTGATAGCTCCACAGCAGGTCGATGTACTTGCCGCGACATTCCTTGGGGACGACGATGGGCGGGTGTCCGCCCCGCAGCACGGGCAGATTGGAGATCAGCCGCGCGATGCGCCCGTTGCCGTCGAAAAAGGGGTGGATGCGCACGAACCCTAGGTGCGCGCGGACGTACGCGTCCACGGCATCGGCGGGACGTCGGGCCGAATCGAGGGAACGGTTGAACGCCTCAAACCAGCGCCGCATGAGACGGGGTACATCCAACGGATCGGCGTACTCCATGAAGACGGCCTTCCCGTTGTCGACGCCGGTGGTGCCGTTGTACGACTGCTTCCAGTCCCCGACCGGGTTGAGCGCGTCGATGGCCGACAGCGGCATCACGGCCCGGTGCAGGGCAAACAGGTCTTCCTGCGTCACTTCCGGCTGCCGGATCATCCGGTAGATCAGCTCGATCGCCCGCGCGTGCCCGTAGACCTCCTGATGTTCGCGCAGGGGCTTGCCGCCGATGGTCAGCCCCAGTTCCAGCACCTTGACGGTCTCGCCCAGCGTCAGCGTGTTGCCCTCGATGGCGGTCGAGTCGTGCGTCCAAACGGCCGCGACCTGCTTCAGGAGCGCGTCGCGGATGTCCGGCGAAAGACCGTCATAAAACAAACGGTTGCCGCGCCGACGGCCGCGCACCTTGACAAAGGAAAAGACCGCGTTGTGCGTCACGGAAAGACCGTGCGCGGCATTCAGCAACCGCGCGGCCTCTCTGAAACTCTTGCCCGAATCCAGCAGAGCGAAGATCTCGGCTTCAAAGGGCTGTAGTTTCGATTGGAAGGGCTTTCCCGGCATTGTCACCTCTTTTTCATCGTCAAAGCCCATAACGTAACGACTTATTTAGCCTTTATCAAGTCAATAAGTCGTTACATCACGCGATTGCTGTGAAAGACGGTTTACAGCAAGGTAATCTTATCTGGCGGAAACGTTGCAATGAGACTTGCCAAGTTCCCGCCGGGGGTGAGAGCGCCGAGAACCACGCGGTCGGCATGGTCGACGATGTAGCGGTTGCGCTGGCGGGTGGTGGTTTCGCCGGCGCGGGCGGCGGAGCTTGTAGAAACGATCAAAAGCCGGTTTTCGTTCAGGGCTGCGTTCCACTCTTCGGGTGTCTGGTCGTACAGGCGTCGGGCGAGAACGACGATCAGCGGCTGGCGGCCTTTCAGAAGAAACCGCAGAACGTCTTTTTCGAGATCGGAATGGAACCCGCTGATGACGCACCGCCCGGCGTCGCGCTGGGCCGTGGCCCAGTCGTAGCACGCCAGCACTTTCTCAGGCGGAATCCGGCGGGAGGAAAGAAAAGCCGTCTTGGGTAGATCGAGCAGAGCCTTGTTGCCGAGGAAGGTGAACGTGCGCATGACCGACTCCTTCGCACCATCATGTGGTCACTGTTGCAACACTTCCGCTGGGGGGGGCATCCATCCTTTTTGAGTCAGGATGTCAACCGCCAATCCGATTTGACGCGGCGTAAATTGCTTTTTGTGATCGTTCCAGCCGTATGTTTTTTTGATGACGGAATCAAGCGTTTGGGCGTGTTCATGGACTACGACCCAGTGAACGGTTGACAGCAGTTCAAGGCCGAAAGGGGTCTCAAATCCATCGACCAAATCTGCCACCCGGTCGATGTTCTTTCGTGTTGTTTCTTGTGTTTGGAGAAACGTTTCAGCATCCGCTTGGGCGCAGGGAACGAGCGACAGTTGCTTGTCCGGAGCATCGCCTCCGTCCGCATACCCGGAGATCAAGTGTCCCTCCACCTTTTTGAGGACGTGCCGAAGGTTCTCGGCGTATGGACCGTAAGGGGCTTTCACGTATTGCAACTTCAGCGGTTCGCCTGCCGCCAGAAGGAAGTACATCAGTTTGTGAATCTCAAGCAACGTGATAAAGGGATCGAGAAGTCCCTGCAGATAGCGACTCATCAAACAGACGAGCGCCGCCCGTCCGGGTGTCATTTTGGGGACATCGGTAGAAATGTTGGCGCGCGTATCGGCAGGCGCACAACCGGGCTCGAAGACAACGGCCTTCAGGTTTTCGAACGGACGCAACGCCGCCTCAATCCGGGGGCGCACCTGAGACCAATCCAGACCGCCCAATCCGCAGCCAAGGGGCGGAATCGCGATCGAAGTGATCTCTCGGTCGCGAATTTCATGTGCCAGGGCTTTCAATCCGGCGTCGATGTCTTCCAAGCGGCTCTTACCACGCCAGTGCCGCTTGGTCGGGAAATTGATAACCCAACGCGGATACGTGAGATTGCCCGTCTCAAAAACAAACATCTTGCCAGGCGCAACCGTCTGACGCTTGCAGGCGTCGGCATAGGCGGCGAAGTTTTCCGGGAAGCGATTTTTGAACTGAAGCGCGATGCCGCGTCCCATGATGCCGACACAGTTCACCGTGTTCACCAGTGCCTCGGCGTCTTCCGCAAGAATGTCGCCTGTTTTGAATGCAATCATCGTTTCACCTTGATGGGTCAATAATACCAATCCGGTTTAACCTCGACCAGCGGTTTATGAGTGACGGATACAAGTTTGTCTGACACCTCGACTCGCCTTCCAAGGGAGTACACACCGATTCGTTCAATCAGGTGCCAGGGGAAACGATCCTCGACAAGAAATTCCGCCTGTTTGCCGTCACGGCAAGACCTCCAATCTGTCGCCCGAACGGCCTGCCAGTCAACTTTGGACAAATTGGACAGGTCGCAAAGATCTTCAAAATATCGTGCGCCCGCATTCGACAACGTGAACGCCCAGCGAAGGTTGTTTTGTTCCGCCCAAGCCACCGTTTTGCGAAGATCCGCTTCAAGATGGATGATCGGGGCTTGTCCGCCTCGATAGCTGATTTCCGTACTGTCGCCACGGTGGATCAGATAGAGCATGACGGATCGGGGGCAAAAATAAAACGGCACACAATCACCGACAAACAGACCGAGATGACTCATCAAAGGATTGTTAAGACGGCGCTCTTTGATTTTGGGCATACCGATTATCGTGCCTGTCGACGTCCGCCCGCTCATCGTAGCGTCGCAAAACAGATGTCCGTCCGACAAAATGGACGTCAACCGGTCCACATGTATGATGTGATAGATTTTGGGATTGGAAGGCGGAGTGTTCATCGGGCATGACTTGAGTCGCGTTTCTTTTACTCCGGCAATTACTCCGGCACCTAAACCGTCAAAACCTTATCATTTTTTGAAGGAAAGGACAACGTGGCAGGTCATGAAAAAGGGGTTCAACCGCATTCACTCGATATCCGGGACATCGCAGTCTCGTGTATCGAGCAACTCTTTGGCTTTTTCATAGTCGCGCCACGCCATGAACACGGGGATGAACGCCCAAAAAGCCACGCAGGCAAGCAGGAATGATGCACGAAGCAGATAGTAAGGCACATAGCCTTTGCCGTAAAAAAACAAGCATCCATAACTCGTGGCAGTAATCGCCAGAACCGTCAAAAATTTTCTCCATAGGTAACGCGACCGCCGGCAGATGGCTTTTGCAAGTTTTAGCTTTTGGGGATCGGTCAACGAATTTCGCTCAAGAAGCTTCTTCGTGTCTCCCTTCACAAATTCGACGATTTTGTAAAGCGCAGCAGAAAAAATTTCACCTGCGAATACAGCGCGGTGCGCCCACTTCACTCCGTCCCGCATGAGCGGCTCAGGAAGGTAGAAAGCCAACACACCCGCCAAAACGAGAAGCAGGCAGATACCGGTGGCAGAAATTAGAGCGCGCATACTCAGGCCTTGCGGAAGATCCGTTTTGTTTTAAGCAGTGCATCAAGCCAGTCGTTCATCTTGCGAAAAACCTCCAATTGATTGATTTTTCCGTCGACCAGTTCGAATGGCCAATGATGCGTCAGTTTGAACTCGTTGCTCTTAAGCCTTCCGTGTTTTCCCATGTCGATGGTGAAGTCAAGATTCTCCTGATTCCGTGTGGCCGTCGCGACCTGATTGAAAAAATCTTCGGCATCTTTTCCCTTGCGGCCGATTTTGAGCGTCAAAGAAGCGCGAATCACCTCATCCGTCAGGGCTTTGGTCAGCGAGACGTTTTCGGGAAGGTCTGGGATTAGACTCCTAAACGCCTCCCATAAGTGTCCCTCGGGCTTGACATCGAAAATCTTCGTTTCACTTTTGTCTTTTTGGAGCGAAGATGAAAAGCTGATCGAATCGCCGATGGTGAGGCTCTTCACGTGGTCGATTTTTGCCAGTTTGTCCAGCGGCGGCTGGTCTTGAAGATAGATCGTCTCTGGTGCCTGCAACAATTTGGCGCGATCCCGCAAAAGCCAGTTGAAATAGTGCTCCGCCTTTTCCGGCCTGAACGCCATCGACGGTGAAAGGACAACATGGTTGCCTCGCAGAATGAAATAGAGGGAACCCTCCGGAAACTCCTGCGTGATTTTCTTGCCGTTCCGGGTGATGACCTTGGGCTCAAGGGAAGATAAGGGAACGGTCGTTGCGGTATCCTCAATCGGGAAGATTTGCTGCTGACGTCCGGGAGAATATGAGCACAACACGCCTGCAAAATAGGTTGGCGGCATGTCGTGGTAATCATTTAAAAGATGGAACGTTTCTCCATCGCCATACGTTGAGACGTCAAGCTTGCGGCTGCCGATTGTCGGTGACTGCTTCATCGCCAGCCGGATGAGATCTTCCAGTGACGCTTTGGTGTATCCGTCAGCTCGCTTATACGCGAAAGTCCGTGTCATCTTTTTGGCCATAGCCATAGGTGGTTGCCTCTCTCGTTTAGCACGTCGTCAAGTTTCCGAACCCAAGTGTTTTATAGTGTACTCGAGCAAGAAGTCCTGTTTGCATGAGGGTTTCCGTTAAAAATCAAATCGAGCTGTCGGTGCAAAAACTCGCAGTTACGGCTTGTATCTACGACCTCGAGTGGTATGTCTAACTGTTTGGCTACTCGTTTCGCATATTCGAGTTCATGTTGCTGAAACTTTCCAAGGCTCGTTCTCAGAGCTGTTTTATTTTTTCGTTGTGCGAGTCGTTGTTTGATAACCATCAGGGGGGGCATTGCCAACACAATCAATTCGGGATTTAGACTTTCAAAAGTTTCGAATGGAATTTCTTCGACTTTCCCTTTTTCGTTAATCAGGCAAAAATGTCCATCTATCGCTAAATGCGAATAGATTGATTGAGCCTTTTTTATTCCGGCAAGTAGAAGTTGCTGATTCTCATCAATAGACGAGACGCTCTTGTCGGAATTTACCTCGCCGCGTCCATTTGCAATCAATTGACTGGCCGAAACACAATGATAGCCGTATGAGGATATGATGTTTTGCGAAAGATAACTCTTGCCGGATGCGTGTATTCCTCCGACAAACACTTTTTTTGTTCCGCCAGAGACCATTTTGTCGGAACAGTCTGCCAGCCAGGCAGATTGCTTGGTATCCAGATAAGTGAAGGATTGCGGGGGCGTTTTGGCCAATCGGGGATGCGAAAGTCTTATTTCTCTGCTGATTAAACTCAATCGCCCTAAACGGATGGCGTATGCCTTGTCAACACCCTTAAAATAGGTGCTGTAAAAGGGGAAGTCAACACATGCGGCGCCACAAATCTTCGGCCACAGCGCGTCCGGAGTCCCTGTCAGAATATCTTCTATTTGACAGATGCCAATGATTCTGGATTCAGGTGCGGTCGCATAAATGGCGATTTGCTTAATATGGAGCGGGATTCTCCGGCGCAGTTCAAATCGCTTGATACCCTTCACAATGTTGCTCACATGCGTAGGGTGTATTGACAACAGGACGGTGTCGGGGGATTGGGTCATACGAAAATTCCTTTTAGCTTGCGAATGGATTGTATCGGTCCGGAAACTCCTCCCCGCCGCAAAGCGGTGGCATCAATAGGCGGGATCAGGTATTCCAAAAGGCGGAATAGGATAACCAACGTTTCTTTACGCGCCATTCTCTCGACATCGGTCTGACTGTAGACAGAGCGCTTTGAAATTGCGGTCAGAACATCTTGCACATTGGTGCTTCGGAAACTGTGTTCGACAATTCCGACGCACTGTACAGACTGTCGATCTTGGGAGCGATAAAAATAAACAAGGTCGCCCGCTTTAATTTCTCTGACATTCGAATGACACAGATATGCCTTTTTTATCGTATTCGCATACGGGCCATACTCGTCTGGGTTATCCCTGAATTCTGGGAACCAAAATCGTTTATCGGATACATCGGGAAACAACATCTCGTGGTATGGGGGGCGAATGGGGATCAACCATTTTGAAAACGCGCCGCCTTCCCGGTAATGCGGGTAATATCGTACAGCATATTCAAGGTCTGAGAGACTGTTGGTCTTTGACGGAGTGCGCATATCCTTACACCAAACGCCGTCCCTTTTGCCTTTGACGTCGACACCGATAGGGTCAAACCCAAAATCTTCGCAAAGGGTTTCCAGTTCTTTCTGAAGATTCCCGTCGATCGTGAGGTACACCCAAGCAAGTCGTTGTTGTTGCGCGAACTGAAACGCGGTGTAGAACAACCGTTCGCCGATTTTTCGTCCGCGCAATTCATCCGCCACTTTGAACGTACAGAGCTTCAAAGCTTGGCCTGATAGTGATTTCCCGTCTTGTGTGATCACCTCATCAGTTTCCACTTTTCGGATAACCAATGCGCCGATTTGCTCTGGCGTGCCGATATACCAGCATTCGCGGTTTTCGCGCGCTCCCCTTACAAACCAGTCATCGAACCCGTGATATCCTGTGCGCAAAGAATCAAAAAAACGGTTCTTGAGGTTGAACTGATGAAGATAGCCCGATCTTATGCCTAAAGGCAGTTGGGTTGCTGATTGCGGTGTCAGGCGGTCGCGCAAATAAACGAGAAAGGCATCAATGTAATAAACCCGGTCTTGAATTCCCAGATGGATCGCCTTGCGATGTATGGCCTTGTCTTCCGTGAGCAACAGGTGAACCGCATTGCGGTAGACGGCACAAAGCAACGCATTGTCAACTCGGTCATTATCAGATGCAGGAAGCAATGACATGTCGTCTAAATCCGCTTTAGACCATTGCGGCGGGTTCGGAATCGGACTGTATTGTTCTATCCGGGAAAGCATGATTTTTTTGCGTGCGTCATCCCCGTCCCGTTCGATATCGTGTTTCTGATCGGGATGTGTGCGAAAAACAATCGACAGAGCGGAGGAAAGGCGTTTTATTTCCGCCAGCCGCTTGTCCAATTCACGGCCCGCATCTTCAAGGGGAATGATGATGTTTGTGTCAATTAGGACATTCATGGTGTAGGCGTTTCTTGTTGCTCTACGTTTTGAATCTGTACTTCCCGTTCGTTCAACTCATCCCCCATGCGATACTTGATGTCGTAGTTGACGATGAAGTCCAATTCCTCTTCCGTGAAACCGTAGTGCTTCGCAAGTACCGTGTCGATTTCGTCAATGATGGGCTTCGAATGCTTGGGAATAATGCACTGCACGGTCAGTGCGTCGTGCTTGAACCGCATCGTGCGCATTTCGGAGTGCATCCGAATATCCTCCATGAGGCGAGTTGCCAACGAGATGATTCGGTCATCCCCTGCACGCTTCATAAGCGCATCCAAATCAACAGGAAATGCCTCAATCTCACGTTTATTGACATTTCGACAATCAGAACACACGGTGAAGAACCAATAAAATAAATTCGAGTTCAAGCAAATTACTAAGCGTCTCAAAATAGAAACAACTCATGCTGCATACTTTGTTGTTGGTGTCTGATAGAATGATCGGACCAACTCCTCGTTCTTCTGCATGGAACGCAAATGCCCCACGACCAGTTTC
>Ga0172375_10001260_pt1 | contig 40877 bp, 32 predicted proteins | sample LakKiv1m_FD_114537 | JGI IMG/M metagenome (GOLD analysis project Ga0172375, IMG submission 114537) | Freshwater microbial communities from Kabuno Bay, South-Kivu, Congo - kab_092012_11.1m | ecosystem: Environmental > Aquatic > Freshwater > Lake | place: Democratic Republic of the Congo... | reverse complement strand
GCGACGGCGCGCACACTCGAGCGGGAGGCGGCAGAGCTCCGGGCCAAGGCCAACCAGCTCAACACGGACCATGACACTACGGCACGCAACCTGGAAGCATCGCAGGCAGCTCTCAAGCAGGCCGATGCCGCGGTGGCCAAGGCCCAGGCATCGGGCGCGGCTGTCGAGGCCGTCAACCAGCTCAAGGCGCAGCGTGATGCCGCCGCAAAGGCATCGCAGGAACAGGCCGCGGTCCTGGCCAGGCTGAAGAACGAGAAAGCCGGGGCGGACGGCACAGCAACTGCGAAGGAGAAAGCCGCTGTCGCTGCCGGGGAACGGGCCCAGGCGGCGCGTCTTGCCGCTGCTCCAACAACAACAGCAAAGGCAAACGCCGATGCAGCGTTCGCGCAGGCTGCAGCTGCATCACAGGCTGCCGACCAGGCCCTGGCAGCCGGCAAAGCCAGGGTTGTGGAGGTCACAAAGATCAAGGGCGAGGCGGAAACCAGGCTTGTCGCCCTCATGCCCAAATTCGAGCCGCTGAAGAGAGCGGCGGAGGATGCGGCACGCGAAGCCGAACAGGCCACCGCGGACGCCACGACCAGGGAAAAATTCTATTTCGATACGGCTTTCGAAGCCGACCCCCGGCTGTTCAAAGAAGGCCTCACGGTTGAGTTCCGAGAGTGGAAGGGCGACAAGCTGAGCAGCTGGCCGGCGGTGGTAGACGGGCTCCAGAAATCGGACAACGTCATCGGAGCGTCGGTGATCGGCGAGCTGCTACAGAACGTTAACCCCTTCCGCCGTTCTGATCCGCGCAATTTCGCGGCGTCGTACCGCGGTTACCTGAAGGTCGACCAGCCCGGGATATACAGTTTCTTCATAAACGGAGATGACGCCAGTTTCCTCTTCATCAACGGGTACCTCGTCTACTCGCGCCCGGGTTCGAACGCCCCGCTCCGCGGCAAGGTACCCCTCTACTCTGTCGGCGCGGACATCCAGCTCGACGTCGGTATCCATCCCTTCGAGATCCATCACATAGTCGGCAACACGCCCGACGCAAGCGGCCTGTGCACGCTGTCATGGTTGACACCGGGGTCCAAGCAATGGGCGTTCATTCCACGGACCTCTTTTGTCCAGTCGCTGACCGCTGTCCCGGCGGGGATGGAATCTTTCGACGGCAAGCCGGCGGCCGTATTCGACGCGGGTGTATCCGACACACTTGCATCCGACGGCATATCCATGTACCTGGTGCGGTTCGAAGCCCAGGGTACCGCGCCGGACCTGAAGGCGGTGCGGTGGGATTTCGGCGACAGTGCCGCAGCCACCGGCCCGTCCGCGTACCACGTCTTCTTTGACGCAAGCACGTACGAGGTCAAGCTGACCTCCCACGGATCCCTGCCGCCGTTCCGCCGCAGGTACCAGCCATGGGTGCCGCCGATCCCCACATGCCCGGCTTCGCTGGAACTCGCAATCCGGTCATTCGAGAAGGTTGATCTCGCACGCCTTGATATTTCCCGCCTTAACGACTTGTTCCATTTTCTCCTGATATGTGAACAGCCTTCACGCTGGCCGCTCATGGAACGCGTATGCCGCCAGATAATGAAGAATCCCCGCCTGGACCTGCGCTACCGGGCCGGGCTCTACGCATCGCTGATGAAGTCCCTGGCCGAACAGGGCAAGGCCAAGGAAGCCCTTGCCCTGCTGGACACTTCGCTGAAGGAAATCGGCAACTACCGCACGTTGCAGATCCTTCTGAACCTGAACGCGGCGAACATTCAGCGTGACTACCTGCGCGACTACCAGGCCGCCGACCCGCTCTACGCGTCGATCCTCGGGAACAACCTGCGCCTGCGGCACCCGCTGGTGCGGCAGGCTGCCGTGGAATGGGGCGACATGGCGCTGGACGCCGGGGACCAGTCAAAGGCATCCACCGCATACCGCGCGGCAATGTCGTTGGGTGGCGTTGGCGCATCCGGCGAGACACAGGGCGATGCCGTTGAACGCGGCGCCCTCCTGCGGATGGCCGAACAGCAGCTTCGCACCGGCAATATCCGGCAGACACGCCGGCTCCTCGAACGTATCGAGACCGAGTTCCCGGAACAGAAACTGGAAGGGCTCTACCGTTTCCTTCGTGGCGACGCTGAACGCAGCGCGGGAAGGTATGACGTGGCCATCCGTAACTACGAGATCCTTCTCCAGCTCCCCCAATGGGCCGGCTACCACGCTTTGGCAAGGTACGGCATCGCCGACTGCTACTACCGGATGTCCGAACTGACGAACTCGATAGGATGGCTCGCGGACCTCGAATCGCGCGAACCGGCCATCTACCAGGAACGCGGCCTCGATCTGAACAACCGCATCAAGGCCCGGCTTACGGCAATGCAGGCAGTGACCGGCAGCAAGGCGCCGGTGTTCAGCTTCTTCGAGAATGCACTCGAACCCGGCCAACCGCTTCCCGATCCGGCCGTCCCGTATGCAAGGGTGATGCCGGGCCTCGGTTTCCATGGGCCGAATTCGGCATGGCTTAACACCAGGAACGGCGCAACGCAGTTCTTTTCCGTCCCGTTCGGCACCATGAGCAATCTGCCCCCGCAGGGCACTCTGTGGATTGAACTCTGGTACCGTGACATACTTTCTATACCCGGCGGCGACAACACGCGCCACGTGCGCGCGGACATAACAACAGACGCCGGCGAAGCAGTCGCGGCGGTCACAATGCTCCTGGAACGGACTTTCGGGCAGTGGCACAAGGCCGGCATGCTTGTGAACGTGCCGCGCACGCTCAATGGAAAAGGATCTGTCGCGATTTATGATACCGGCGGCTACCTGGAAATCGACGCCGTGAGCGTTCGGCATATAAGCGACACAAGCCTGGAAGGGCTCACCCGGTTCCTCGAAGGGGCCGATCCGCAGTAGCATGCTGGTGGGACACGTAGAGTCTTTGTGGTGCAGGTAGGGGGCATTGCAGCGCCTTGCCTATGGGGAGTCATGATGGGTATTCGGGAGCAGGAACGCGAAATGAACCGCAGAACCGCAGAACCAGGAATAACGAATAACGAAGGGCGGACGGATCCGTGTCTGCCTCTGAACTTCGACATTCTGAGATCCTTGTTCGGTGTTCTGCGGTTTTTGGTCCCCTCTCTCTGCCTGGTCATACCTATGCATGCCGCCGAGATCCACTCCAACGGCACCGGCGGCGGGCCGTGGAGCCAGAACGCCACCTGGCACGGAGGCAAGGTCCCCACATCCAACGACACAGCCGTCATCGCGATGCGGGATAGCGTGGTCTTCGATCGTGCAGGAACAGAGGAACCATCCTGCGCCGACCTGCTGGTCGATCCCGAAGGAGTCCTGTCTTTCAAGAAGATGCCCGGCCGCCTCGTACTGACCGTGCGCGGCACGATCCGCACCTACGGAATCATCAGGTTGGACGCCACCGGCGCGGAAGCGGGGATACAGGAACTGCGGATCATGCCGCGCGACGGCGCGCGGCCGGAGGTGATCCTGCTCGAGAACGGCGCGCTGATGGCCTACGGGCGCGAGGCAGAGGGAACGAACGCCGCCCGCAACGTTGTCGTCGCCGGACCGCCCAACGTCCAGATCATCGGCAACGACAAGTGCAGCATTGATTTCCAGAACGCCGCCGTCACGGGCCTCACGGTTCGGGCTTACAACCTCGACAACACCGGGAACAAGCCGAACGAACGGATAAACTTCATAGGCTGCACGTTCTCCGGAACCGCGAAGATCTTTCTGCACTCCTGCGATACTCCGGCCGTCCGCAACAACGTGTTCGTGACCACGTACAAGGCCGCGGATCACTCGGCGGTCTATATTGTCTACTGTTCACTCGCGCAGGTTTCAGGCAACAAGTTCCGCGGATCGTACGAACGGGCAATCCAGTCGGAGTACGACACCGATTCGACCTTCTCCGGCAACACGATTGAGGACGCCGTCTACGGCATCTACTGGGCAAACGGCAAGCAGGCCATGATCAAGCACAACCGGGTTTCCCGCTCTACCTGGGGCGTCTTCCTGCTCACGACTTCGGGCGTTGTCGAGGACACAGTCGTGGACTCCGCCAGGACCGCGTTCGCCATGGCCGCGCTCAACATGCAGCTTACCGATTGCCGCGTGGAAAACGCCGGCACCAACTGCGTTCTGCAGATGGAGAACTCGTCGGTAACGCTCCTGAACTGCAGCATTGCCGACGACCAGATCAAGGCCACCGGCACCCCGCCCGGACAGGATTTCGCCGAGAACATGCAGTATGTCGTGGCCAAATTGAACGGGACCGTACCTGCCAACACACAGGTGGAAATGCAGACAGCACAGGTGTCCGGCGGCGTGCCAGCGGGCAAGGCGGACCTGAACGTGCGCAACTCGCCCGCCCGTGCAGGTGTCGACGGCTGGACGCCCATGCCGCGGTCCATGCGGGCCCTCACGGTGCGATCCTGGAGGCTGGGCCGCGACGGCAAGGTTGTCCGCGCGCCCTTCTATGACCTGGTAGCGTCCGTGCTTGAGCCGGGCAAGCCGGCTCGCGAATTGAAACGCCAGCTTGTCGAACCACAGGACAAATGGTATCGAGCCGATCCCAACGAACGTGTAGCGACGGTGGAGATTTCATTGTGATGCAGGCAAGTGGGAAAAGAATGATCGGCTGGCGAGAACTCTGCGGATCCGGGTTCCGTTCCTTCCTTTCACTGATCACCGGTCACTGTCTGCTGATTACCATCTTCATCCTTCCCTTCTCCGCGTTTGCCCAGCGCGAGGTCAAGTTCCCCCCCGCGGAGAGCAAGCCGCCGCCACCGCTCAAGCAGCCCCCCCGGACACAGTCCAGCGGTGAAGAGACAGGCATTCTCCCGGACTATGGCCCGACAATGCGCAAGACACAGGAACGTCAGCCGCCGCCACCGACCTCGCTTACTGTCATGTACAAGGTGCAGTACGGCGAATCACTGAAGTACGTGTATCCCGATGGGACCGTCCAGGAATTCCCGCAGTGGGAAAGCTTCAAGAACGACGGCTACCAGATCGTGAACAAGTATGTGAACGAGCGCCTCGCAGATGGCAACAACTACCAGTACGCCGTCAAGCCGCTTGCCAGTCCCGGCTTCGATCCGGTTGACATACCGATTCTCTACATGACGGGTGACTACGATTTCGTCCTGACTGATTCCGAGGTGGACAACCTGCGGAAGTTCATCCTGGATGGTGGAACGATAATCTTCAACGCGGCCAGGGGTCGTGACGACTTCTCAATGTCTGTCATCCGCGAAATGGGCAAAGTCTTCCCGCAGAAGACTTTCATGAAGCTCCCGCTGGACCATCCCGCCTACAACAGCCGGTTCCGCATCCAGCAGGTGCTTGTGATGATAAATGGTGTCCAGTTCATGCAGGAACCGGAAATCTACTCCATAGATATCGGCACACGGGCGGCGGCCATCCTTGTGCCGGGCGGCATGGGCACGGCATGGAGTGAGGGCACGTACCACCCTGCCGGCAAACACGTCGTCGGCGAATCCGCGATACGGCTGGGAGTCAACCTGGTTGCCTACGTGCTAGGCTCGACCGAGTATGGCCGTTTCCTCGCCCAGCAGTTCCCCACCTACAACGGTGCAACGCGCCCCGGCGATGTTGTGCGGTTTGCCGCTCTCAAGTACGCCGGCAGCTGGGACGTGAACCCGGCGTTGCAGAACAGCATCATGCAGGGGATAAACGAGAACATGGCGGTCGATGTCGATTACGCCCCTCACGTCGTTACGCTGGAAGATCCCGCGCTGGGCGAGTACCCGCTGCTGTTCATGACAGGTCACTACGATTTCGAATGGTCCGAGAAGGAAGTCGAGAAACTGCGCGTGTTCCTGACCCGGGGAGGCACACTCGTGGCCAGCGCCGCTGCCGGCCTCAAGCCGTTCGACATCGCTTTCCGCCGCGAGCTCCGAAAGGCGCTCCCGGACTCCGAACTGATCCGCCTTCCGCCGTCGCATCCCCTCTTCGCGATGGGGTGGAACAGGGTGTTCGAGGTGGAGTACACGCCATCCGCTTTGCGCGACAACCCGATGCTGCAGAACCCGGAATTCTACGGCGCATTCGTTGACAACCGGCTCGTGGTTCTGTACTCACCTTATGATTTCGAAAGCGCATTGAACCGCGAGTCAAACGCCTATGCAAAGGGACTGACATCGGATGACGCGCTTCGCGTCACCTTGAACATCGTATCGTATGTAATGAGTCACTGAAGAAAGGGGTATCAGATGAGCGCACCTAAGGCGCAAGCCATGGACAGCCGTGAGATAGAAACCAGGATCGCAGCCCTGCACCAGTGCCGCGAGAAGATGATGGAGGGATTCGGGCGAGTGATCGTCGGCCAGCGCGATGTCATAGACGAACTCCTCGTTACAATTTTTGCCGGTGGGCACAACCTGCTCGAGGGCGTTCCCGGACTCGCGAAGACACTCATGATCCACACCCTTGCCCGCCTGCTGTCCCTTGACTTCAAGCGCATACAGTTCACACCGGACCTGATGCCGTCCGACATCACGGGGACAAACGTGATCGAGGAAGACCATACGACGGGAAAACGCATCACGGTCTTCGTGCAGGGGCCCGTGTTCACAAACATCGTTCTTGCCGACGAGATCAACCGTACTCCTCCGAAGACCCAGAGCGCGCTCCTCCAGGCAATGCAGGAGAAAGAGGTGTCTGCCGGCGGCAAAACATACTCCCTTGCCCAGCCGTTCTTTGTCCTGGCCACGCAGAACCCTATCGACCAGGAAGGAACGTATCCCCTGCCCGAAGCCCAGAAGGACCGGTTTCTCCTCAACACGTTCATCGGCTACCCGAACCTGGAGGAGGAGGAGGATATCGTTACCCGGACGACGATGAACGAGGATCCCGACGTCGAACGGGTGTGCGACCGCGAACAGCTTCTGGATTTCCAGAGGCTGGTAAGGAGCATCCCCGTGTCCAGCCACGTGACCGGGTACGCAGTGGACCTGGCAAGGTCCACCCGTCCCCCCGAGCAGACTGCCCCGGCATTCGTCAAGGAGCAGTTGAGCTGGGGTGCCGGGCCCCGCGCAAGCCAGGCGCTGATCCTCTGCGCCAAGGCACATGCGGCCCTGTCGGGACGCGCAAACGTGTCATGCAACGATGTGCGCCGTAACGCGCTGCCGGTACTCCGGCACCGCGTTTCCATGAGCTTCATGGCTGAAGCCGAAGGCGTAACGGCCGACAATGTTATCCAGCGCCTTCTGAAGGAAGTCCCGGAGCGCCCAAACGCCTGACATGAAACGGCTGGCCCACTACCTCTCCCGCTTCCGGCGTCCGGGGGCGTTCCGCAAGGGACCGTCGGTCCAGACGACGGTCATGCAGGACCGCAACCCGACCCGCTACCTTGACCCGGCAGTGCTCGCACGCTTCGGGTTAACGCCGCTCATAGCGAGGAAGGTCGTCGAGGGGTTTATCAGCGGCCTTCACCAGAGCCCCTTCCACGGGTTCTCGGTGGAGTTCGCCGATCACCGTGAATACGTCCCCGGAGACGACCTGAAGTTCCTGGATTGGTACCTCTATGCGCGCACGGACCACTATTACGTAAAGCGCTACGAGGAAGAGACAAACGTCAGGTGCCATATCCTCCTGGACCGATCGGCTTCCATGGCCTTCGGAACGGCAGGCATGACCAAGTGGGACTACAGTTGCTTCCTTGCCACCTGTCTCTCGTACCTCATGCTGAAACAGCAGGATGCCGTGGGGCTCGGTCTTTTCGGGGCGCGGCCTGGAGTGCTCGTACCCGCGCGCTGCCGCAGCACGCACCTGCACCAGCTTATGCGGGTCATGGTCCAGAACCCGCCGGCCGGGACAACCGACCTGCCCGGCAGTCTCCGGTCCCTTGTCCGCAACATCAAGCGGCGGAGCCTGGTCGTCGTGATAAGCGATCTTATTGACTCGCCGGAGGAAACAGTGAAGGCCATCAGGCTCATCGGGAGCCGCAGGCACGACGTTATCGTGTTCCACATCCAGGACCCGGCCGAGATAGAACTCAACTTTGACGGTTCCGTCCTGTTCCGCGACGTAGAAACAGGGGAAAAGCTTGAGGTCAACACATCGGCCATCCGTGCGGAGTACCAGGCACGACTGGCCGAGCTGATGGATTTCTACCGGAAGCGGTTGACCGAGGCCGACATCGACTACCAGGCCATTGACACGAGAAAACCTTATGACCATGCCCTCTGGTGGTATCTCCAGAAGCGGGCGGCCATAAGAAGATAGACTGTATGAAGAGACGAATCTCAGTTGCGGAGCATTCCGCCGCATGCGGGGTGTCCCGATGATCGGCTTCCTGTTCCCATTAGGGCTGCTGGCCCTCGGGTTGGTGGCCATCCCGATCATACTCCACCTGTTTCGCCCGAAGCGCGTGCAGGAAACGCCGTTCAGCAGCTTGCGATGGCTTCAGTTGAGCCAGCACCGGATAAAGCGCCACATCCGCTGGCACCAGGTGCTCCTGCTGCTTCTCCGGGTTGCGTTTCTGACGTGCCTCGGCCTCGCGATGGCCAAGCCGATCATGTCGTTCGAGCGCAAGGGTGGCACCTCGGACCGATTCATACTCGTAGATATCGGCAGGCACATGGCCTACAAGAGCGCCAACGAATCCCCTCCGCTTGAAACCGCCTTCCGCATGGCGGAAAGGCTGGCTTCGCATGTGCTGGCGGGAGATCGCACAACGGTCATACTGGTGGGGCGAAAGCCCGTCCTGCTGGGCCCACTCGTTTCCGACGCCACGCCATACATCCAGCGGATGAAGGCTGCCCGGGCTGAACAGGCTGACGCCGGCATCGCCGACACCCTGCGGCTCGTGCGTACGATGGTCAACTCGTCCGACTCGCGCAAGCGCATCGACCTCTATTTCATAACCGACAACAGCGTCCAGGACTGGAGCCAGGGAGGCGTGGCCTCTTTCATGGAAGGCATGAAGGCCCCTGTCAGGGCGCACGTTGTGGAAGTCGGGGCAGCACTGCTCGAGAACGCGTGGATAGCGGATGCCAGGCTCATCCCGGCATCCGCCACGATCCCGCGCCGCCTTTCGGTTCGCATGTCCGCGTCCGGCAGCCGCCAGAAGCGGACCCTTCGCGTAGCTGATCTGCAGGGCATTCCGGAATTGCGCCAGCCGGTAGAGCTCGAACAGGGCGGCACACTGACATCCGATTTCGAGATCCCGCAGGACTATGACCTGGGCGGAAAGATTGCCCGCCTTGAAATCACGCCGCCGGACGGCCTGCCTGCGGATGATGTTTTCTGGCTGAATGCCGATGCCCAGTGGGCGGTGCGCGCCCTCGTCATCGAACCGGAAACAACGCAGATCCCGGAATTGCAGCCGGGCTTCCACCTCCGTACGGCGATGGAAGCCCTCGCCGCATCGTCGGGCGGGAGCCCGGCCATCACACGGTGCCCCGAAACAGCCATGCTCGAGCCATACCTGCAGAACGCCGACCTTATCTTCCTTGTCGACGTGCCGTCGTTGACCGATACCAGCATCAGGCTGCTCGAAAATAAGGTGGAAGACGGCGGAACACTGGTGATCTTTGCAGGTCCTTCCACTACGGTGGAGTTCTACAATACCCGCTTGCACGACCCTGTCAGACCTGCCGGTTCCCTCTCTCCCGTATCGCTCCGGCGAAAGACGGCCGCGCGTGGACCGGACGGTCTTGACCGCGTGACAGGCATCGACTGGACTCATCCCCTCTTCGCAGGCCTGTTTGACCCGCTGTACGGCGACCTGGCCCAGACGCGATTCAGCGCCTATTTCACGGCGGACGTGGTCATGCCTGAAAAGGACAGGGTACTGGGCCGGATAGCCGACGACGCGCCATGGATCGTCGAACGCACCCTGGGGGAAGGCCGGGTGATCTTCTTCAACGGTACAGCCAGTGATACGTGGACGGACCTGCCCCGCCGGAAGAACTTCGTGCCGTTCATGGATCATCTCCTCCGTTACACCGCGGGCGGCGGCCGGCGCGGGTCCTTCGAGGTGGGCGAGACCGCCGTGCTGGCGCTTCCGCCCCGGCAGATCACCGAGTCGAGCGTCGAACTGACAGGCCCTTCAGGGCAGTCCCTCCAGGCCCGCGTCGTCCGCACGGGAGACAAGGCATGGGCGCATGTTCCTGAACTGCCCGAGCCCGGACCGTACCACCTGCGCCTGAAGGGACCCGACAAAACCATTGAGATCCCGTTTGCGGTGAACGCTGCCCCGGGCTCGACATGGAACCGCATGGAGGCAAAGACGCTCCTGGCATGGTGGGCGCCGGCAGAGATGCAGGTGGTAAAGGCTGATGCGGCATCTTCCTCTTCCGTCCTCGGCGGAACACGCCTGGCACTCGACCCGTGGCTGATGTTCCTGGCGTGCGCAGTATTTATCGCAGAGATGCTCTACACACACAGGTGTTGTCCGAGGCTCAATCCGACGGTCGTATCCGAATCGTTCGTCGCGCGGCGCGGGTTCTTTGCCCCCACAACACCAGATGAAACTCCATCGGAAGGTGCCGAAACAAAATGACGCTGACCTGGCTATCTGTATTGCCATTGTGGATTGTGGCGCCGGTGCTGATCGCGCTGCTGGTGCTGCTGTTGCAGGGAACCATCATGCTGCTTGGCAAGAGGATCCCCGGCCGCATGGTTGCCATTCTCGCCCTGCTCCGGCTGGCGGCCATAGTCGTGTTCGCCGCCTGCCTGTTCCGCCCGGTGCTCAACCGCATCCACCCCGTTGAGCAGAAGCCGTCCCTGCTGGTGCTGCTTGACACCTCCGGCAGCATGGGTCTGGCTGCGAAGGGAGATGTTAATCGCCTCGCAGGAGCCCAGGAGACGCTGCGCCACGGCAAGCTGCGGGATCACCTCAGTTCTGCCTTCGCCCTGCGCTGGTTTGCCTTTGACCGCGACGCCCGGCCGCTTACCGCAGAACAGGCCATGAAGATTGAGGCGACCAGCAACACCACCGACTGGGCCACGAGCCTGGAAACAGCCTGGAACGGATGCCGGCAGGACGAGTCCCTTGAAGGAGCACCACCCTCCAGGGTGCTCCTGGTCAGCGATGGAAACGACTGCGGCCTCAAGGATCCTGTTGAGACGGCACGACGGCTCGGAGCGGTCGTGTACACCATGCCCGCGCCCGGCGCAGACAGTGCAGCGGCCACGCAGGCGCTGTTCCATATCACGGGAGCACAGGGCCCCGGACGGGTCCTGCTGGGGTCAGAGTGCCGTTTCCGAGTCTCCGTACGCAGGAAGACAACGCAGGATGTGCCGGCCGCCCTGATTCTAAGGGAAGACGGTCAGCCGGTCATCTCCCACGAGTTCAAATTCGCTCCCGGCGAAGACGAACACAGCATACAGCTCGTGCACAGGCCCACCACGACCGGTATCCGCCACTACGCTTTCCATGTCGGGCAGGTCGGGGATCCCCCGCCGGCAACAAATGCGCCGGCCCAGTACGCTCTTTCGGTGCAGGTTCTGAACCGCAATACCCGTGTATTGATCCTCGAGGATGCCTGGCGATGGGAGTTCAAGTACCTCAGGCAACTGCTCGAGGAGGACCCGAGCTTCACTTTCGTGGCATTCCTTGCACGGTCCGGCGGAACGTACATGCAGTTTGCCGAGCCGGACAATTCGCTCAAGCTCGGCGGGTTCCCGCAGTCAAGGGCTGAGCTTGAGTGGTTCGACATCTTCATACTCGGTGACGTCCAGCCGCAGCGATGGCCCGACAACGTTGCCCCCGCACTCCACGAACTTGTCGTGCAACGCGCGCGTTCGATGATCGTCATACCGGGCCCGCGCATCGGGCGCATGGCCGGCATTCCGCAGATGGAAGCCTTGCTGCCGGTCCAGGTCAACGATGAGACTCGCCGGCCCGTGACCGGGCCGGTCAACGTCCGCGTCACGCGCGAAGGCCGCGTATCGCCTTTCTTCTACACACCTGCAGGCGAGAACCAGGCGGCGGTGTGGAAAGATCTCCCGCCGCTCGACCAGATCTATGCGCCATTGCGGAAGAAGCCTGCAGCGACGATCCTTCTCGAGACACCAGATCGTTCAAACCCGTTCGGCAACCTCATCGTCATGGCGGAACACACGGTAGGACGGGGACGTATCCTCTATCTCGGGACTGACACACTCTGGAAGTGGCACATGCTCGGCCAGGAAGCCAACGGGGGGAATACGCCGTACCGCCTCTTCTGGCAACAGACCCTCCGTGCGCTCAGCCCGGCTCGCCAGGCGGACAGCCGGACCCAGCTGGAAATACAGACCGACCGCACTCGCTACATGGCCGGGCAGACCGTATCGCTCCGTGTCACGCAGGAAGGGGAGGAATCCTCCGGAACCACCCTCGAAGCCTACGTGGAACTGCCCGACCAGCGCCGCATGCCCCTCGCCGTGAAGCCGGACCCCACCGCGCCGCGCGTGTCACTTGCCGATTTCCAGGTGCTCGTGCCCGGCCGTTACCAGGTTACGGCTGAGTTGTTCGCGGAGAACCGCCCTGTGGCCGACGTCGTGGCGGTTTTCGACGTCGCCCCGGTCGCCAATGAACTCGATCACGTCATGACCGACGAGGACATGCTGAACCGCATTTCCTCCCAGACAGGGGGAAAGACAGTGAAGGCCGACGATCAGGAAACCTGGCCGGCAAGGGCGGAGAAAGAAGCCACGGTCACCGTCAACCGGTCCGAGCCTGTCGATCTCTGGCAACGCAGCATCCTTCTGCTGCTTCTCGTTGCACTGCTCGCCGCAGACTGGACAATCAGGCTTATCAAGGGTTACGTCTGATCCGGAGCAGTCTGCGCAGGACCGTCAGAGCATCATGGTCAGGCATCAACAATCAACATTCTTGGCGCCTTGCCTTTCCGCGAACCGCATGCTCACCGCCACCGGCTATCTCAGCAGACAAACCCGCAATCCGGGATACAAGCTCAGTATCTCGCTCCTCCAATACCCTCAACCGCTTAAGCTGTGCACTTACCGCCGCCCCTGTCCCCATCCCCAACCACGCACCTATGTCCCGCTGATTCATCCCGGCGTGTTTCCCCAGCAGATACGCCACCACTCCCCGTGCCACACAATTGTAACTCCTCTGCCGTAGACTCCCCGCCTCTACCCCAAATGACCCGGCCACCGCCTTCAGAATCACCTTCGGCTCATACAGTCGCCCTGCCCGCCGGTACGACACATCCTCTATTCGCTTCCTCTTGCCTGCCATGTCAGCGTGGATATCCCGTATCCTGTCCTGAAAGTCCTTCTCCCCGACACCCCATCCACCGCCCTTCAGCACTTCCAGCAGTTCATCATCTTTCTGCGCAAGCCCAGCTTCCACAAACCGCCGGTATGCCCTGCGCCTGTCATTCTCTGCCCCAGCCACATGAGAAAGGACAGGCCCTTCACAGACAAAGCCAGGCTGCTGGCCAAGCCCGGCATACCCCCTGTAGCTGCTCCAGCGATACTCCCCGAGCCTCTTCACCCGTTCATTGACAGGCCTTCCAGCCACGCCGCCGACACAGACCGGGTTCAGGTGTATATACCGGGAAAGTTTCAGCAGATATGAGTCCCCATCCACCGGCCTGGCAGCGAACCGCCCTTGCGTGAGGTGCCCAGCCCGCCGATGTCGCAGGTTGTAATACACAGTATAGGCCGTCTGAAGCTTCTGCATGAACGCCGAGAGATTGGCCTGTGGTGTCTCCAGCAGCAGGTGGACGTGGTTGGACATCAGGCAGTACAGATAGAGACGCACCCCGTATTCTTCGACGGCTTCCCCGAGTCGTTTCAGGAAGCGCTCACGGTCAGCATCATCATCGAAGATCCGTCGCCGCTCCACTCCACGGATCGTGACGTGGTAGATAGCTCCTTCGTATTCAACCCTCAGTCTCCGCGCCATGCCCAATACGCTACCACCCCCACCTCAAGCACGCAACAACATTGTTGATTGTTGAGGGCTGACCCCGTGCTTCCGTCGTGCTTGGCCTGACCCCGTGCTTGGCCTTATGGACGTTCGTCGGGGCGGCACCTTGATACTCTGTCACCGTGACAGTGCCGTTGAACGTCGCTGCGTCCCGAACCGTGAGTGTGTCCGTGGTGACATCGCCCGCAATGCACACCCCTATAGCACACAGCAGGACAGCGACCCCGAACACCGTCGACTTCACCCAGACTGCGCCACATCGTGTCTTCATGACTACTCCTTGGCAGGATTGTTCGTACTTGATTCAGCCCCGGCCACAGGCATGTCGTCCCACGGCAACTCCGTCGTATTCACCGCACCACCGCCGCCGTGCCCGGTCAGATCCACGTCACCCGTGATCTGAACACCGACATCCCTTCCGGCAACATTCAGGTCTTCCGCATATCGCCCGCCTCCGACGACCACCGTGTCGCCGGCCGCGGCAGCGGCGAGCCCCGCTCTGATCGAGCGCTTGGGACCATGTTCACCGCTGACGAATGGAATCCGGCCGCTCAATGCATCATTTCCGGCGCGCTGGTCCACATAGATGACCTTGCCGTCGAGAATCTGCACGGCATTGATCAGGATGTTGGTTCCAACCGCGTTGCTGGAAAGCGAGCTTGGCGTTCCGGTTTCCACCCCTGCCGCGTCGCTGTTTCCCGTTGCTCCACCCTCCAAGCCGGCAGCTGAAGGATCCATGCTCTGGTGGATGAATATTTCCCGTCCATCCGGGATGCCGTTCCCGTCACTATCGATGGTGCTGGCAGCAAGGTAGCAGCGGCCCATTGGAGCCCGGGACGGCAGGGGCGTGGTGTCCAGCCAGAGGAGAAGTGTACCGGTTGAGGCCAAGTCCTGTGCGGCAAGCGACCACCCGTGGTTGGGATCAAAGCGGTTGGTCGTGAAGTCCTGGGAGAACACATCGTACTGATCTTTCGGATCGCCGGACGTGGTTATTGAGACCGCAATGCCGTTTGGGATGACGCGGATATCAGCAATGCGGGGCGGACTTTCGTTGGTGGGAAACAGCCCCGTTTCGTACGGGCAGGGCTCGGTCCAGAGGACTGGCACGGCATCCGTAACAGACAGCCAGAAGGGCTGGCCGGGGACAAGAATGCATGGCGCATGGGGCACAGCGCATGGCGTGGAAGACGGAACGTTGACACGCTCCGCTCCGACTGCGGGAAGAGCTGTGTTGGAGACGGGGATAGCAGTGGCGTAGGGGTAACCGGCAAGTGAGAAGGCGGGAGGAAGGAGGGTCTCGTGTTCGGCGTCGAGAAGGATTTCGCCGGCGAGGCAGACATGCTGGGTAAAGGACTGGTTGTTCTGAAGGTAGAAGCCTTTGCCCGGAGAAACGCCATATGCAGACGGCTCGACAGGCGTCTCGCCCTCCATAAGCTGTCCATCCTGGGATTTCCAGATGCGGCAGTATCTCTGCGAGACAGCGTCCCAGAAGAGAACGTGATCCGCGGACGTGGCATTGGTTGAGCCGGTGAGTTGGTCGAACAGCACGGCACTGAGTGACGCATCCCAGGGATCAAAAGGCTGGGCTGCGGCAATCAGGCTCTGTGGCGGTACGGCAATCCGGATTATGCCGGCTGGACGGGAGACAAGGCTATCAGCCAGGCCATGGCTCACCGCCAGCAGCACACACAAGAACATGGACATCCTGTTATTCATGCCGTCATTCCGGTCTGCAGTATCGCGGCTTCGACAGGGAAAAGTCTACAGGGACGACTACTACTTTTCGGGGTAGGAGAAGTCCTACCATTACGAGGTGGCACATCGGGCCGAAGTGGTGGGATTGAGCTGCGGAAACGGCGTTCCTCCGCCAGGCGGTGGAGCCGTAAGGAAAGATACCACGTTGCGTCCAATAGGTGCGATCTACTGACTGACTGACTGACTGACTGACTGACTGACGCAGGATTCAGGCCAAGCTTGCCGGAAGGTTCAGCAGGAGAAGAAGCCCCCGGACCTGATCCGATTGCGCACGCAGCAGTAGGATGTCGACATTGCTTCATCGTCCACCTCTGCCGGTACGCCCTCTCCGGCTTCCATACAAAACTCTTGAGATCACAACACCAGAATCATGAATCAGTGTCAACTGGTTTTGTGACTTTCTTCAGCCGCAGAGACTACCTGCTTCGTGCCTTGCAGCGGACATGCCGAAAACGGTATCCATGTCTCAACACCAGTCCGGAGAGCAGACTATGACATATACCCGCATCATGCATATGGCACTACTGGCCTCCTTTCTCGTTACCGGACGCGCATCCGCAGTGACGCTCGTCAAGGATGGGAAGACGATGGCCGAGATTGCCGTGCCTGCAGAGACCAACCAGTACGAAGCACTGGCAGCACGCGAACTGGCCGATGCCCTTGAAAAGATGACCGGTGCACGGCCTGCGATCGTTGCAGTAGAAGCAGACAAGATCGATGCAGCGACAAAGGATGCCGGAACGCGCGGGTTGTCCCTCGTTCTTCTCGGCCGCCTCGCCATGCCGGCCCTGGAAAAGGACCTCGGCGCCTCTTCCGGCGTACGCGGCGCCTTCGCGCTCAAGTCTGCAGGGAACACCGTCCTGATAGCGGGACCGGATGAAGGCACCTACTACGGCGTCATCGAATTACTTGAACAGATCGGCTGCCGATGGTTTCTTCCAGGCGATCTCGGGACGGTCATCCCGGCGCTGAAAACCGTGGAAATACGCGACCAGGTCACCGTGCAGGTCCCGTCGTTTCCATCACGCTGGTTCCAGATGCCCGACAGGGATTGGCAGATGCGCGTTCGGTGCGGGGGCGAGGTATTTGCCGGGGGACACGGGATCCCGCAACCGAAGGTGACCATCAACAAGGAAACGGGGCAGATTGAACCCGCCGAGTTTGCCGATTTCTTTGCCTTGTACAAGGGCAAGCGCACCACCAGGCAGCATTGCGTGTCCAACCCGAAGTTCGTTGAATACGTGGCGAACGACATCAAGGAACGGCGCAAGAAAGGCGCAGGCGCGGTGATCCCATGCGGACCGAACGACGGCGCGGGCTTCTGCGAGTGCGACAACTGCAAGGCGCTCGATGCCGGCGACTTCGATCCCTTCTCCAACGAAACGTCGGTCACCGACCGGTATATCTGGTTCTACAACCAGGTCCTCGACCGGGTGCTGCCGGAGTTCCCCGACACGAAACTCGCATTCTATATCTACCACACCTACATGAGGCCGCCGAAGCGGGAGAAACCCAACCCCGCGATCCAGGGCGCGCTTGCCCCGATCGCGTTGGACCGCGTGCATGGGTTCTCCAACCCCGTCGCGCCTGAGAAGAGTTACGCGAAGTGGCTCTTCCAGGAGTGGGGCAAGATCATGCCCGAGCTGTACGATCGCGGTTACTGGAGCAACCTGGCGTGTCCCGGTTTCCCTTTCATCATTGTGCACAGGCTGAGAGACGAGATTCCCGCATGCCATGAGCTGGGCGTCAAGGGCTGGCGGGTGGAAACCTTCCCGAACTACGGACCGCAGTTCCCCTCAATGTATATCGCCGGCAAACTCATGTGGAACCACAAGGCCGACGTTGATGCGCTGCTCAAGGACTGTTACGAGAAGTTCTTCGGGCCGGCGGCGGAACCCATGGGTGGCTACATCACCATGATGGACGCAGCCCTGCGCGACGGGGACTATTGCACCGGGTCATCGTGGGACATGCCCTTCTTCTACCCTTCCGACTTGCGGGCACGCGCCCGAGTCCTGCTGAACGAAGGCCTGGCAAAAACAACCGGCGCCGGTGCGTATGAAGCACGTGTGCGGATGATCACCGACACATTCGATATGCTCGAGGCATTCATCGCCATGATGGAAAACAGGATGAGGGGTGACTTCGTCACAGCAAAGGCCGACCTTGACCGGCTCGACGCGGTGGCACAAAAGCTCATGGACATGAAGCCTGTTCCGATGGTCGCAGCCGGGAGGCACAGCACCTACATTAACTACATGAAGCGCTTCTTCCGGAACGCCACCGAGCAGGGATACGCCCGCGTGACCAACGGCAACGAAGCCGTGGCCATGACGACCGATACATGGCAGTTCCAGATCGATCCCCTGAAGGTGGGCGAAGACATAGGCCTCTGGAAAGCCGGGACCGCCGGCGGAAACTGGCAGACAATCAAGACATCATCGTCCTGGAGCAACCAGGGACTTCGATACTACAAGGGATTGGCCTGGTATCGCCAGGTGGTGGACATGCCGGAGAAGTTCAAAGGGAAACGTGTCTTCCTGTGGTGCGGCGGGGTGGACGAGTCAGCCAAGGTCTGGGTCAACGGCAAGGTGATCGGTATCAGCCACGGGGCAACGTTCTACCCGTTCGAGCTGGATGCGACCGAGGCTGTGCAGGTCGGCCGTAACGTCATCGTGTTCTGCGTATCGAACGAAACGGTGAACGAACTGGGCACGGGCGGGATCATGGGGCCCGTCATGCTCTACGCGCCGGCTGCAGGGGCGGAGGCAAAGCTGGACAACGTGCGCGACCTGAAGCCCACATTCCCATGAGAGAAACAGAACGTCTCAAGGAATGCTGTAGCCGCGGCGCTCTGCCGCCGCGTCGTTCTTCGCCCCGACAGAGCCGTCTTCGCCAAGAGGCTACGACGGGCCAAGGCGGGGCGGCTGCAACGCAAACACGGTTACGGTGTTTCTTGATACGCTCCAGCTGGGGAGATAAATCATGCGTGATTACACAGTGGCGTGCTACTACTTCCCCAACTACCACCCGAGTGATGCGCGAAACCGCCGCGTGAAGGGGGAAGGGTGGTCGGAATGGGAACTCGTCAAGGCTGCGCGGCCAAGGTTTCCCGGGCACCACCAGCCCAATGCTCCGCTGTGGGGCTACACCGACGAGTCTGATCCGGAAGCCATGGCACAGAAGATCGATGCCGCGGCCGACCATGGCATCGACGCCTTCATCTTCGACTGGTACTGGTACAACGATGGCCCGTACCTGGAACGGGGGCTGGACAAGGGCTTCCTTGGGGCGGCAAACAACAGACGCCTCAAGTTCGCATTGATGTGGGCAAACCACGATTGGGTGGAAATCCATCCCTTCAAGCTCGGAGCTCCACAGCCTGTGCTCTACCCCGGGTGCGTCACGCCTGCCACATTCGACAGGGTATGCCGCCATGTCATCAAACGCTATTTCCGTCACCCGTCGTACTGGTGCATCAACGGCCGGCCGTACTTCTCTCTCTATGAGCTGAACTGCCTGATGAGGAGCTTTGGCAGCCTTGAGGCAACCCGTGAGGCTCTGGACCGTTTCCGCAGGATGGTGAAAAAAGCCGGCTTCCCTGGTCTGCACTTGAACGCCGTTGTCTGGGGCAGGCCGATCCTGCCCAACGAAGAGACACCCGTGGACGCGGCCGACGTGGTCGAGAAGCTGGGCTTTGACAGCGTTACCTCCTACGTATGGATTCACCACGTGGGGCTGCCGAAGATGCAGACCGGCTATCGCTACGTGCAGAATCGTTACTTTCAATACTGGAACCGCGCAGAGAAGGAATTCGATGTCCCCTACTATCCGAATGTAACCATGGGCTGGGACTCCAGTCCCCGCGCCAACCAGTCCGACCCCTTCGGTAACACCGGTTACCCGTTCATGCATACGATCGGGGGCAATACGCCCGCAAGATTCCGCAGCGCGCTTGAAGCCACAAGGGAACGCCTCTCCACGCGCAAAGCAAAGGATCGCATCCTCACGGTCAACTGCTGGAACGAATGGACCGAGGGCAGTTATCTTGAGCCCGACACTGTGCACGGCATGGGCTACATGGAAGCCGTCCGGCAGGTATTCGGGCACCTGACCTGACTCACGGCCGCCGGGCGGTTCCGCGCCGCGTCACACGTCGTGGATACCCTCTCCATCCGGATTAACCACGAGAGGCACCGAGCGGACTGAAACGAGGAGTCGGAATCCCCTCTCCCCCCCCTCCTGTGCAACGCGCCCTTTTGCGATTGAGCCTGCCGGATTGTCGCCGTAGGCTTTCCGTCGTGCGGTTCACCTGGGGAGGAAACACGACCCCGATCAGAAGGCGGTGACAATGATCTCAATCCCGAGAAGCACCTGCATAGCCCGTTTTGAGTGGCGGGGAGATCGCCTGGGTTACGGTGATCCGGATATCAAGGGCGATACGTATCCCATGACGTGGGCGGATGACGGGGAGATATGCACCTCCGCCGGGGATCCCCTCTGGGGTGAAAGCACCAGCGGCCTCGACGTAGAGAGGTTTGTCGGAGGACCCACCGACTACAAGATCCAGAAGGTCAGCCACATGAACGATTACCTGGGATGGGGCGGCGACGGCCCGAAACCCAGCGGGATGATCAGCGTTGGCGGGGTCCTGTACCTTGCATTCCAGAATATGCTGCGGCTCCGGAAGCCTCCGTTCAGCCTCCATTCACAGCACGGGAGCGACGCGCAGGTCGTCTATTCCGCCAACAAGGGCGCCCACTGGGTCCCGGCTTTCGGAAACATATCCTCACCGATGTTTCCGGGGCACAAGTTTGGCGGTCCGTCTTTCATCAACTTCGGCAGGGACAACGCAAACGCACGCGACAGCTTCGTATATGCCATTTCGTCAGACCAGTGGGACAACGGGAGCAATCTGCGTCTCGGCCGCGTGCCAGCCGACAGCATCATCCGGAAAGAGGCATGGGAATGGGTCTGCTCGTTTTCGCCGTCCCGCGAACCTGCCTGGAGCCATGATCTGCAGGAATCGATCCCGGTGTTGTGTCTGCATCGGTGGCTCGGGCTGCCGGAAATGGTGTACCTTGCCGGCATCCGGCGCTACCTGCTGTTGACGTGGCACTTACACAAGGACTTTTCGCCCGACGACGGCACGGACCTCATCATTCTCGAGGCGCCGGAACCGTGGGGGCCCTTCTCGCTCGTGCATTTCGAAGAGTACTGGCAGGGTCGCGAGTTCAATCCTTACTGCCCGCGGCTGCCCTTGAAATGGATAGATGCGGACGGTGTCAGCGGCTGGCTGCAGTTCTCGGGCAGCTGGTCACCCGCAGGGCAGAAGGCCGGTTACTACAGGTCAAACGTTCGTCCCTTCCGCCTGGTGATGGCATGAGTGAGCTTCTTTACAAACCTAACGCTGGAGAGGCAATCGCAAGGCTGCGGTCGCTTTACGAACGCAAGGCTGCAGACCGGATATTCGCAACGTTCCACTTACCCGGCAAGGATGTGGTCGCGGAGTTCGCAAAGACACACCGCGAAGGCGAATGCGAGTATCCCGATCCCCGGGAACGGATAGATTTCTGGAACAGACTGCTCAAGGAACGACCTGCTGTCGAGGATGACTCGATGCCCTTCGCCTACATGAGCGAGATGGACCAGGGACTGGTGGGGGGCATCCTCGGCGCCGACGTCCGTTTCATCTGCAACACCGGAAACGGCTGGATCTCCTCCATGGTCGCTCCGCTGCTCAAGGACTGGTCGGAGTTCGGCCGCCTCAACTTCAGCACCTCCCACCCGTGGTTCCGGAGATATATGAAGCAGCTCGATATCTTTGCAGAAGGCTCACGGGGACGATTCGGGATCTGCCCGTTTGTCCTTATCGACAGTCTTAACTTCGTTTTTGAACTGCTCGGCGCCACGCGGACCTACATGAGTCTCTTCGACGATCCAGACATGGTCCGAAAGGCGATAGACTTCGGGTTTGAGGTCAACACTGCCATCCAGGACGCCTTCTTCAGAACCGTACCCCTCCATGACGGAGGAACGTTTGACCTCGGTTGCCAGTGGCTTCCCGGCAGAACGGTGATGGAAAGCGTAGATCCGTTCCACATGGCGTCAGTTGCCTGTTTCGAGGAATGGGGCCGTGCCCAGGTGGAACGTATCTTCGCCCGCTATGATGGCGGCGAAGTGCATATCCACGCCAACGGCCGTCACCTGCTCGAAGCCGTCTCCACGCTGAAGGGGCTGAAGGCGATACTGCTCGGCGAGGATACGGGTTTCCCCTCCTCTTTCTCGATCCTGCGTGACATACGGTCGCGAACGGGCGACGTACCACTGGTGGTTGGCGTCGGCATCATGGAATTCGCCGAAGCCCTCCAGACCCGCAGGCTTGTCGGCGGGGTCATGTACCAGGTCAACGGGGTCACGACCGTCGCAGCCGCCAACAGGTACATGGAAGACGTGCGCGCCTGCCGCTGCTGAAGCGGGGCATGTCTTCGTTCACTTCTGCCTTGTTTTCGCATCGGCCCGGAGTAAAGCTTGCCCAATGGATACAAAGGATAAACAGATTCCCGACGTCCTGCCTGCATGTGGTGTCCTGTCCGCTTTCGACGAGAAAGACCGTCGCACCTTGACCGCCTACGGCCAGTTCCTCCGTTACAGGGCCGAACAGATATTGATCAAGGAAGGCGAAACCCAGGATTGCCTCTACATGCTCGTCGACGGCGTCCTGCACGCGCTTCACAAAGTGCGTGGCGGCGCCACACCCCTCGGAGCAATACAGCCGGGCGAGTGGTTCGGAGAGATCAACATCCTGGACCCCAACAAGGCCAGCGCCATGGTTGTTGCGCGAACCGACAGCTGGGTCTGGCGCATGTCCCGCGCAAAACTCGAGGAATTCCTGAACAACTGTCCTACCCTCGGCTGTCTTCTGTTACTTGGAGTCGCAGAGGTGCTGGCCCGGCGTACCCGCAGCCTGGTGGCCAAGCTGAACGCCGCCTGGGAAATAAGCTGGTAGCCCCTGCGCCAGGCCCTGAACGTAACGACCATGAGAATCCCCGTCACCATGAGCCACGGGATCGACCCGGGTAACCCGGATCCATGGTTGTCTCTGAGCCGCGAGCATTTCGAGGATCTGGTCCGGACGGCTTCCGGGATGGGCTTCCGATCCGTCAATTACAATGAACTCGCGTTGTGGCGAAGCGGCAAGGGTCGGCTCCCGGCCCGCCCGATCATGTTCGATTTCGATCATCCCATGAAGTCCATGCGCTACGCGGTGAACGACGTACTCTCGGCTTACGGCTACAAGGGAAACCTTTTCGTCAACACCGGTATGCTGGACAAGATTCATTCCTCGCTATACCCGCCGGACAGCAAGCTTGAGATCATGACCTGGGACGAACTCGGCGAACTGAAGGACATGGGTTGGCATATCGGTTCGCACACAGTGACGCATCCGAGCCTCTCGAAGCTCGGCGTCGAGGACCCGAGTGGCGAACGAATACGCGAGGAATTGGAGCAGTGCGATGAGCGCCTGAAGAGCCGCCTCGGCATCGTGTCGAAAGACTTCGCTTTCACCGGCACGTCATGGAGCAAGGTGGCGGAGGACGAGGTCGCCCGGCGTTACCGCTTTGGCCGCCTGTGGATCATCGGACGGGATTACGATGCCGACGGTAAGAAGATCCGCTTCGCCGACCTGGTTGGCAGCAGTGAGCCCGACGACGCGGATGGTGGTCCGCCCATGGACACCCGCTATATCACGGAGAAGACTCATCCCTATCGCCTGCCTTCGGTCGAGATCCAGAGCACGCTTATCGCCACGGTTGACACTTTCCGCAGGTATCTTGAAGGTGCATTGTAGGATGCCGGTGTAACAATGGCAGACTCGGCACAAGTCAGTACCGTACCGACGACACGTCGCGCAAACCTGTGTTTCTTTGCGATTCTGGCAATTGCCCTATCCCTTGGAGTCAGTTCGACCGCCCGGAAGTCGGTGACCACCGACGAATTCACCATATGCCCCAACGGTCTGCTCCTCTGGCGTTACGGTGCCTTTCACCTCGACAACGGCGTTCCGCCGCTGGCCAAAATGCTTGTCTCCCTGCCCCTGCTTCTCACCGATGCACATACCGAACCGGAATGGGTTGAAGGCCACAACAGCGGATGGCGGTGCGGACGCTACTTCGCCGCCGCCAATGCCGGCAGTTACCACACGTACTTCTTCTACTGCCGGCTGGTATCCCTCGCATGTTTTGCCGCGCTGGGCTTGCTCGTGTTTGCCTATGGTCGCCGACTCTACGGTGAACAGGGCGGCCTGCTGGCCGGTGGCCTCACCGTGCTGATGCCAATTGTGATATCGCTCGGTCAGTTGGCAGTGACGGACATCTTCGTCGTGACGACCATGATTGCCGCATGCGCGGCAATGGACTTGCTGCTCAGGTCTCCCACGGTGCTTCGGGCACTGGCCCTCGGCACGGCGATGGGACTTGCCTCACTCTTCAAGTACACAGGCATTCTTCTGTTCGTATTCCTTCCGCTCACGGCACTGCTTGTCTTCCTGGCCGGCCGGACCGGGCGCAGGTCCGAGCCGGGCCCCGGCACCTACACATGGAGCCGCCGCACCGTGCTCGGTATTATCGGGGCACTGGCCCTGGCATGCGTTGTGATAGACATCGGCTTTATCGGCAGCGACGTATTCTGGCGGATGGACAGCTTCAAGTTCGAGACCCCGTTGTTCTGCACACTGCAGGATCTGTTGCCTGCCGGATTCCGTCCGCCCATCGCAGGCTGGTTCATCAAGGGCCTTGATACCCAGCTTGCAGAAAAGGGTTACCTCGCCTACCTCATGGGTGAAGTGAACCGCACCGGGTTCCCCCACTATTACGTTGTCGGCCTGCTGGTAAAGACACCGCTGGTGGTCCTGTTCCTGTGTGCCCTCGCGGCGGGGGTGCGGCGCAGGATCAGGGAAGACGAGTGGCTGTTCATTCTGTCTGCCATCGGGTTCTTTCTCTTCTTCTCCCTGGCAAGTCACAAAAACATCGGTGTCCGGTATGTGCTCTTTGTCTACCCGGTGATGGCCCTGTGGATTGCGCGATTGGTGGGAATGTCCTGCGGAAACACCTGTGACGAGACCCGGCCATGGCGACGGCATACCGCATGGACCGGCCTTGCCGTGGTTCTTGCGATAGCCGTGCTGGAGTGGCCCCACTACCTGCCCTTCTTCAACCTGGCCGCCGGCGGCAACGGCGGCGGCCATCGCATCTTCCTGGACTCGAATCTCGACTGGGGCCAGGACCTTGTCGAGCTGCGCGAGTACATGAGGCACGAGAATATTGAGAAGATAGACCTTGCTTACGGTGGACGAGTCGACCCCGCCATCTATGGCATCCGGTGCAATATGCTCGTGGACAAGCCAACGGAAAGATACGCTGCCATAGGCGCGAACCTCCTCTGGGGCCGCCCCTATTTCGTGAACGGTTCCTCCTACTGGCCCGCCGACCCGGACGCCTACGCCCAGTTCCGATCTCTCACACCCAAGGCCATTCTCGGATACAGCATATACGTGTATGATCTTGAGGAAGAGACGGGAGGAAGACCATGAAGCACGTTCTGTGCAGGACGGCTGTTGTCGTGTGCGTACTGCTGATGTGCGCGGGCTGCATCAACGAGAAGGTGCATGGTGGTAAGGTCATGTACACCTACGAACTCTGGACATTCCTGCTGCCCCTGCTCGGCGGACTGGGGCTTGCCATGGGCGTCTGGCTTGCGCGCAACATGGTACCCGCGAAATGGGTCTCGACCCTCGTGTTCGCCGGCGTACTCCTTGCAGCAGTCTCACCAAGCCTGTTTGTACAGCATGTCCTCGTTGATACCGATCACGTCGAGGCCGTTATTGGCCCATGGTGGAAGAAGGAGAAACACGCCGTGCGGTTTGTTGACATCAGGGACATCAGGGTCGAGAGCGGCGAGGGAAAGAACATGTCGGGGGAATCAACCACTTATGTGTTCTATGTCTTCAGAAAGAAAGCCGGTGGTGAGGAAAGGATCCACCGCGGCGAACTCATGCTACGCGCGGAAAAGACCATCTACAGGCTTGCCTCTGCACGTGGTGTCCTGTGCCCCTGACAGCCCCTTTTTCCTTGATACACGACACTGCTTTCTGTTCTCGTGAACGCCGTTGTTTGAATCGAACCGCGGAAAGGATACCATGAAGACAGTCGCTATCACGTGGAAGACCGGTGGTGTGTCTGGAACCCTCGAAGTGCGCAACGGGAAGCTCGTCCGCACACGGCTTGCAGCCGGCAAGGGCAGCGCCAAAGGGACGTCCATCAGCATCGGCACCGGCGAACCGGGACGGCTCGAAGTGACCGTCGGCGAGGAAAAGATCGGCCTCGGACCTGACCAGACGATCGTATCGGTCAACTCGAAGAAGAACGCCTTTTCCTTCCTCCTGCGCGACGTCAATGCGATCAACCCGGTATTTGTCGCGGCATATGGCGTAGCCGTGACGGATGCTGCCGACAAGCGTTCCTACGACCAGATCGCGGAAGATATCCGCCGGCTTGGCCTGCAGGACAACATGGCGCGGTTCGAATCCGAACCAGAGGAATCCTTTGAGAAGGCCTCAGCCGTCACGCGCAGCCAGATGTGTCCCACCTGGCTGGGTCTCAGCCGCGATATGCGTATTTTCGAAGTCGGGTACAATTTCGACCAGAAATACTGGGGTTTCGTGAATCCCCGCTATCACGGATCGATTCTCACACTGCCCGAGACCGAGAACCAGCCGGTGTGGTATGGATTCGTTGTTGGCCGCGGGGCGGCCTGCGTGAATCCCATCAGTCGCAGCATCGAGGATGGACGGCTCCCCATTCTGCACAGCACTGCGGAAGATGACGACATCCGCTACAACCTGACCGCTTTTGTCACCCTCGAACAAAGCTCTCTCACCCTCAAGAACCTGCGCGGAACCGATTTCCTCGTCGCCGACGGCTATGGCGCCGGGCACATGTTCACCGAAGCCCAGGCAAAAGAGCACGAGAGGCTTAAGCCTGCGGAACTGAACCGCGAGGAAGAGACCGTCCTCTACACCCGCGTCGAGGCCGTCAATACCGCCAAGGTGCCACGCTATGCCTGGTTCAAGAACGCCTATCACGGCCCGCGCGGTGAGGTGGAATACGACGCAAAGACGGGGTTCAAGGCCTTCAAAGCAACCGGCCGGGTCTTTGCCGTGAGTACCGTGAACGGCAAACCGCTTCCCCAGGAGGAAATGGCCGTCCTTCTCCAACCCGGCGAGAAGGCCGTGTTCGAATTCCGCTTGCCGCACCAACCGATCCCGGCAGACCGTGCCGCCCGTCTTGCCCGGCAGGACTTCGGGAAGAGGCATGCCGAGTGCCGCGCCTACTGGCAGGCCAAGCTGGCCTCGGGCGCAACAGTCGACCTTCCTGAGCCGGTTCTCGACAACATGGTTGCCGCAGGGCTCCTGCACCTCGACGTCGTCGCCTACGGCAAGGAACCCACCGGCAGCATCGCGGCCACAATCGGCGTCTACTGCCCCATAGGTTCGGAAAGCTCTCCCATCATCCAGTTCTTTGACTCGATGGGCTGGCACAAGGTGGCCGAGCGTTCGCTGGGCTATTTCCTGGACAAGCAGCATGACGATGGCTTCATCCAGAACTTCGGCGGGTACATGCTCGAGACCGGACCTGCCCTCTGGAGCATGGGTGAACACTACCGCTACACGCGTGATGAATCATGGATCCGGCGCATCAAGCCCAAGCTTGTCAAGGCCTGCGAATTCATGCTGGCCTGGCGCGACAGGAACAAGAAGGAAGAACTGCGTGGCCGGGGATACGGCATGCAGGAAGGTAAAGTGGCCGATCCTGAAGATCCTTTCCATTCGTTCATGCTGAACGGCTATGCATACCTGGGCATGAAGCGCGTAAGCGAGATGCTGCAACGCACGGCCCCCGCCGAGTCACGGCGCTGGGCCCGCGAGGCGGAGGCTTTCAAGAAAGACATCCGCGACACGTTCTTTGTAAGCATGGCGAAGTCGCCGGTGGTGCCGCTTGGCGACGGAACGTGGATCCCGTCCGCGCCACCCTGGGCGGAGTCAACCGGTCCCGTTGCGCTGTATGTCGAACCCGGGAATTGGTTCACACACGGCACGTTCACGGGGCGTGACTCCCTGCTTGGCCCATTGTACATGATCGCGCAGGAGGTGGTTGATCCGGACGAGCCAGCGGCTGGATTCCTCGTGAAATGGAACGGGGAACTGCTGTGCAAGAACAACGTATGCCTGTCGCAGCCATACTACTGCCGGAACGACATAGCCCACATCAGGCGCGGCGAAGTGAAGCCGTTTCTCAAGATGTTCTACAACGGGTTTTCGGGCCTCGCCGATCGCGAGACCTACACGTGGTGGGAACACTACTTCCACGCCAGTCCCCACAAGACACACGAAGAGGGCTGGTTCCTCATGCAGACCCGCTGGATGCTCTGGATCGAGGAAGGCAGCACTCTCAAGTTCCTGAACGCCGCGCCGCGCGCGTGGCTCGCGGACGGGAAGCAGATCAGACTGACCAATATCGCGACCTACTTCGGACCGGCATCACTGGTGGTCAACTCGAAACTGCGCGAAGGCCGCATCGAGGCCACTGTGACCTGCGCGACCAACCGGCGTCCCAAGGAAGTTCGTATTCGCCTGCCCCACCCCGAAGGCCTCAAGGCAGTCAGGGTCGAGGGCGGCTCATATGATCCGGCGACCGAGACCGTCATTGTGCGCGGGTTCAGGGGCAAGGCGCGGATCGTGGTCAGTTTCTAGCCGGGTTGTCTCACGCAAAGCCCACCTGCAACGCTATGCACAACGTTGCAGGCGGGCGCACCACTGCGGGCAGGACGCAAAGTTGCGGAAAGCAACTTCCATCGCCGCGCCTGCATTATTGTGATGATTCTCAGTCATCCGCCTTTTTAGTTGAAACTTGGCCTACCCTCCGGAATAATCGGCATCCACCGAACGCTTTGGGGGTTGTTTGCATGGGTTGGTTCACCAGATCAGAAAGGAAGCAGGCGGCGCCCAAGGGCACCATGTGGGAGCCCTGCCCGCGCTGCAAGGCCCATATCCACAAGGAGGAATGGGACCGCAAGCTCAAGGTATGCCCCACCTGCAACTACCACCACCGCATAACCGCTCAGGAGCGTATCCAGCTGACCCTCGATGCCGGGTCATTTGAAGAAATCAACAACCACGTACGCCCGTCCGACCCGCTCAAGTTCACCGACGGCAAGGTCGACTACGCATCCAAGGTCGAGGAATCGCGCACCAAGACCGGCCTGAACGAGTCAATCCTGACCGGCACCGGCAGGCTCCACGGCATGAAGGTTGCCGCGGGAGTCATGGACTTCCGGTTCCTCGGCGGAAGCCTCGGTAGTGGTACCGGAGAAAAGATACTCCTTACCGCTGAACACGCTTTGAAGCGGAAGATCCCGCTGATCATCTTCGCGGCATCAGGCGGTGCCCGCATGCATGAGGGCATCATCTCACTCATGCAGATGGCGAAAACATGCGCTGCAATTGCCCGACTTCACCAGGAGAAGATACCTTACATAAGCGTCCTCACCGACCCGACCACGGGCGGGGTATCGGCCAGCTATGCCATGGTAGGCGACCTGAACATTGCCGAGCCGGGGGCCCTCATCGGCTTTGCGGGGCGCCGCGTGATCGAGGAGACCATAAAGCAGAAGCTGCCGGACGATTTCCAGACCGCCGAGTACCTGCTCCAGCACGGTTTCATCGACCACATTGTCAGCCGCAGCGAAATGCGCGATTTCCTTTTCAAGGTCTTGAGCTACTGGAACCCGTAGAATACCGGCCATGCGGCCGCTGGAGGTCTGATCATGAAGAAGCAGTTTGTTGAGATTGAGACGAGTGCCCTCAGGACACGCTCGCCCGGCGTCAGGGCGAAGCTCGGAGACCTTTCCACCCTCGAGGGCTCGATCCGCAAGCTCGGGCTCATCAATCCCATAATCGTGGATGCCGACAACGTAGTGATATGCGGGAACCGCCGCTTCGAGGCATGCCGTCGGGCAGGCCTCACCCGTATCCCCGTATTCAAGGTGGACGTGTCAATCGGATCGACGGAAGCCTATAACATCGAGGCCGACGAGAATCTCTGTCGCGAGCCGCTTACGACAGATGAACTGGCGCAACTGATCCAGGCGAAAAGAATCTCCATGCACTCCCCCCTTGTTCGCTGGTTCCTCAGGCTGATAGCCGCAATTGTACGGTTCTTCAAGCGATGGAAAAAGACAGCCTGACGACAGGATAAGGTGCTATGGAGTTGGATTTCGAAAAACCGTTGGTTGATCTGGAAGCGCGGCTGGTTGAGCTCAAAAGGCTGAATGATAAGCCGGGCGGGCACTTCCGGACGGAGATTGCCCAACTGGAACGGGAGATGGGTACGCTTTTCAGGCAGATATACGGCAAACTGACTCCGTGGCAGACGGTCCAGGTGGCCCGCCACCCCGAGCGGCCGCTGATCAGGGATTACATCAAGGGCCTGTTCACCGACTTCGTCGAACTGCATGGCGACCGCCTCTTCGGGGATGACAACGGGATCATCGGCGGATTCGCAACACTGGGCAGCATCCGCGTGATGCTCATCGGTCACCAGAAGGGCAAGTCGGTCGAGGAGAACATAAAGTCCAATTTCGGAATGGCCAACCCGGAAGGATATCGCAAGGCGATGCGGCTGATGCATCTCGCCGAGAAATACGGGTTGCCGGTAGTCTCGCTCATAGACACCCCAGGCGCCTACCCCGGCCTTGATGCCGAGGCACGCGGCCAGGCCGAGGCCATCGCCCGCAACCTTACCGAGATGGCCACATTGCAGACGCCCGTTCTCGTCATCGTCACCGGGGAAGGCGGGAGCGGTGGCGCTATCGGGATTGGCGTGGGCGATGTCGTCCTGATGCTTGCCCATTCCGTCTACTCGGTCATATCGCCCGAGGGCTGCGCCTCAATCCTGTGGCGCGACGGCTCCAAGGCCCCGGACGCCGCGGCCGCCCTCAAGATCACCGCGCAGTCGCTCCTTGAACTTGGAGTGATAGACGAGATCATTCCCGAGCCGCCCGGCGGCGCCCACAGGGACCATGCGCTGACGATGAAAAACGTCAAGGAAGCCGTGCTCAGGCACCTCCACGAACTCCAGAAGACATCGATCCACAGGCTTGTGGATCGCCGGTATGACAAGTATGCCCGTATCGGGCGCTACCGTACGTGAGGGGAAAGGGAACGCCATGACGGAAGCACCTTCAAGGGCCGGGACATCCCAAAAGCACCGAGACGCCATTCCGCTCCGGATCACCGACACAACCCTTCGGGACGGCCACCAGTCGCTCTGGGCCACCAGGATGCGGACACAGGACATCCTGCGCATCGTGGACGTCATAGACAACGTCGGCTACTACTCGCTCGAGGTATGGGGCGGCGCAACGTTCGACGTGTGCCTCCGTTTCCTCCGGGAGAACCCCTGGGAACGCCTGCGCCTGATCAAGGCCAAGGCCCCCAAGACCCCGTTGCAGATGCTCCTCCGTGGCCAGAACATCCTCGGCTACAGGAACTACCCCGATGACGTGCTGGACCGCTTCATCTCGCTCGCCTGCGAAAACGGCATAGATATCTTCAGGATTTTCGACGCGCTTAATGACAACAGGAACCTGGAACACGCCATCAAGTCCGTGAAGAAGCATGGCGGCCATGCCCAGGGCACCCTCTGCTACACAATCAGCCCCGTGCATACCGTCGAGGCATTTGTCAGGGTTGCTGAAGAACAGGTTCAGATGGGCATCGACTCGCTGTGCATCAAGGACATGGCGGGGATCCTGTCCCCCATTGCCGCAGAGCGGCTCGTGTCTGCACTCGTAAAGGCAATCAGTGTTCCCATCCAGATCCACAGCCACGCAACCAGCGGGATGGCGACCTCGGCATACCTGGAAGGCGTTCGCGCCGGAGCCGGAGCGATTGACTGCGCAATCTCGTCGATGGCCGGTTTCTCATCCCAGCCACCGGTAGAGACAATGCTTTCGATTTTCGACGAGACGCCCTTTGCGGTGAAACTCGACCGGATCGCCCTCCGCAAGATCTGCAAGTTCTTCCTCGAGCTGGCCCCGGGTCGCATGCCTTCGCACCACCCGGCGAACACCATCGACCCGGAGATTCTAATCCACCACATCCCCGGCGGCATGATTTCAAACCTCCGTTCACAGCTCGAGCAACAGGGAGCGCTGGACAAGCTGGACCAGGTGCTGGCGGAACTGCCAAAGACGCGTGCCGATCTCGGCTACCCCCCACTGGTGACCCCCACCAGCCAGATTGTAGGCGTACAGGCGGTGATGAACGTGCTCTCCGGGGATCGCTACTCAATGGTCCCGCAGGAAACACGGGACTACGTGAAGGGCTTGTACGGCCGGGCACCCGCATCCATCGACCCTGACGTGCAGCGAAAGATCCTGGGTAATGAAAAGCCTGTCACCGGGCGACCGGCAGATGCGCTTGAGCCCATGCTCCCCACCGCAACCCGTGACGTTGAACCCGGCCTGATCCAGACCGAGGAAGACGTCCTGTCATATTGCCTCTTCCCCGAGCAGGCCCTCGACTTCTTCAAATGGCGCCGCATGCCGGAGAAAGACAGGCCGAAGCTTCCGGCAGACGTTGAACGGGAGCAGAAGACAACGTCGAAGACACCGGTTGGCCCACTTGAGAAGCCTGTGTTGAGCCAGACTGACTACGACGCACTGCATGCGCTTATCGACAAGGTCAACGCCCTGGGCCTGACCGAGCTGACCATCCGCCGGCACGATGTGTCCCTTAGCTTCAAGGGCGACAGCGCGCAGTTCGGGCAGGGCACAGGGACCGCCCAGGAAGCAGGCACACAACAGGCAGCCAGGTCACAGGCGCCGGCCGCAGCACCCGAAGCATCAGGCCAGGCAGTCACGGCCCCCTTGAACGGCACCTTCTACATCTCCTCCGGTCCGGGCAAGCCGCCTTTCGTGAAAGCGGGTGATACCGTGAAAGCCGGCGATCCTGTCTGCATCGTCGAGGCCATGAAGCTCTTCAACCAGATCAAGGCCCCCGTTGACTGCAAGATACTGAAGGTCCTGGTCGAACACGGCAAGGCCGTGAAGAAAGACCAGCCTCTGGTATCCTACGAACCTGCCGGAAAGTGAGTTTCCGCGTCCCGCGGACGGAAGTGCCAGTCCAATGCGATCAACTCAGGCAGATGGAGCTTTTTCGGATCTATCGGCCTTCCTGCTTCGAGGCGTACGGCGCGTGCGTTTGGCAAACAGGTCCATCTGCACGTCCTTGATCAAATCGTAACTCTTGAGAAGCCGGATCACCTGCAGCAGATCCGACTTCACGTAGTTGTGGTTCACTTCCACGTTTGTGATGAGTTCCCTGAGCATCGTCCCGAAACTTATCACGCCGTCAATCCCCCTGCCCTTAAGCGCTTCGATCGCCTCGTCCTTCAGCTCACCCGAGGCCGGCAGGCGGGGAATACACAATATCTTGGCCAGCGGGCCCGGCCCCAGCTGCCTCAGTGCAAATTCCAGCGATTCCGTCTCCGTGAACTTAAGAATCTCCGGCGTCTGTTCGAGGGTGGAAACGTAGAAACGTTCTGTGTGCCAACCCCTGACGCCGACAACGGCGCGACTGACATGCCGCAGATCCCCGGCGTTCCAGATGATATGGTCGGGAACCCGGTGCTCGGTGACCAGGGGATTGAAGACGATCAGGTCGACTTCCTCCTCGGGGCTCTTCTTCCTTCCGGGAATATCGTACTTGCGCGGCTGCTGCACCAGGAAACCACTTGCCTCGAAATATTCTTTGACCACCCACTCGTTGACAGCAGACATCTTCTACGCTCCTCACGTTCCGGTCATATGCTTCCGGAAAGTATCATCGAGAACGGCTTCCGGGACTTCGCACCCGAACACCACAGCCCCTACCCCCTTTGCCAGGACAAACCGCGGCACACGGTCACGGGTCTTCTTGTCGATCGACATGCGTTCACGCAAGGCCGCCCACCCGTCCCCAGGCTTTCCCACCAACTTCACCGGCAATCCGAAACCCGAAAGCAGGGCGCGAACCCGGCCCGGCACATCCTGTTCACACCTTCCTGTCGCAGCCGAGACCTCGGCGGCATAGACCATACCCACCGACACGGCTTCCCCGTGCAGCCATTGCGTATAGCTGCCTTCACTCTCAAGTGCATGTGCCAGGGTGTGCCCGAAATTGAGCACCTGCCTGATCCCGCTCTCTTTCTCGTCAATCGCAACGACCTCGGCCTTGATCTCACAACAGCGGGCAATAATACCCTCAAGGACAACCGGATCCCGGCGCTTGATTGCCTCAACCCTGCTTTCCAGCTCCTTGAAAAACGTTGAATCCCAGATCACGCCGTACTTCACGACCTCGGCGAGGCCGGACAGGTATTCACGGTCAGGCAGTGTCTTGAGCGCATCAAGATCGATGACCACTTCCACGGGTTGATGAAACGCACCGACGAGATTCTTGCCCTCGGGCAGGTCGATGGCCGTCTTGCCGCCCACAGATGAGTCAACCATGGCGAGCAACGACGTGGGTACCTGCACCAACCGCACACCGCGCAGGTAGATCGCGGCCATGCAACCAGCAAGGTCGCCGACCATTCCTCCGCCCACCGCCACCACCAGCGTCGTCCTGTCCATTCGCGCCGCAGCCGCGTCCCTGCAAAGCCGTTCCAGCATCTTGAAGCTCTTGGAAGTTTCGCCGGCAGGAACAACCGTCCGCGTAACAGCGCAACCGCGATCCCGCAGCGCCTGTTCACATCTGTCACCATGAAGCGGGCCGACATTCGTATCGGTTACCAGGAAGACCGGCGGACGATCGGAGGCATCCAGGAACTCTGCCGGACGCAAACCCGTTGCAATGCGGACATCATAACTCCGCTCTCCCAGGTTCACATGTACCGTTCTGCTCATTCAACCCATCTCCACGCTGTTACACCAGCTCGGAGGGCCTTGCCCCGCATAGTATCTCCATCTCGGAACTCGTTGTCCACCTGCAGCATGGAGGGCGACACTTGCGGAGCCGCCCTGTGCCGTCTACCCCAACTTGTCTCCAGCCTTCAACCCGTGCCCGCGCAGGTAATCTGCCCCGGACATCCTTGTACGTCCCTCCGGCTGCACTTCCGTCAGCCGCAGGCCATCCTCTCCCGTCGCGACAACAGGACCGCTGCCGTCCACACTCACCACTGTCCCCGCCACCCCGGCTTGCCGGCCGGCTACCTCGGAGCGCAGCACGCGCAGCCATTTGCCCGACCCGGCAGGGGCCTCGCAAAAACAACAGGGCCACGGGTTGAATCCGCGCACATGATTATAGATAACGCGGGCAGGCTGAGTCCAAGCGATTCTGCCATCGGCTTTCTTGAGCTTTGCCGCATAGGTGGCAGCAGATGGATCCTGGCGAGTACGGGCTATCTTTCCTTCACGAATCGCGTCAAGCGTTTGCCGCAGCAATCCGGCGCCGATCACCGCGAGACGGTCGTGCAGTTCACCGGCAGTCTCGGCCCGGCCGATCCCGGTCTCTTCCTGCAGGATGATATCTCCCGTATCCATGTGGGCATCCATGTACATCGTCGTCACCCCGGTGACAAGGTCACCGTTGGCCACGGCCCACTGGATGGGAGCCGCACCGCGGTACTTCGGCAGGAGCGATGCGTGGACATTTACGCACCCGCACGGCGGTATCTCCAGTATCGACGGCTTGAGAATTTGTCCGTATGCAACAACGACGGTAACATCCGGCTTCAGGTCCCGCAGCGCGGCAACACTGTCAGGAGTGTTGATGTTTTCCGGAGTCAGAACGACAAGGCTGCGTTGTTCGGCTGTTTCCTTGAGCGGGCACGGCTGGGGACGCAGCGATCTGCCCTTCGGCCTGTCGGGCTGCGTCACCACCCCAACGACGGCATCCGGGCCCCGGGCAACAGCATCGAGACACGGGCATGCAAGGGCTGCCGACCCCATGAAGAGTATCCGCACCTTCGACCTCCCCGCGTGTTATGTGCCGGCGTCAGGCCAGCAACTGCCTGAGCTTCTTCTCGGACGCCGTTTCAACCCGCTTGAAAAGGCTGCGACCGGAGGTATCCATTGCCACGATCGCCCGGAAACCCTTCACGTTCAGATCCCAGAGGGCCTCGGCAGGGCCGAACTCCCTGAGCATGTGCACACCATTCACCTGTTCCACCGCCGTGGCCAGGACCGCGGCAGCGCCACCCACCGCCTGGAGGTAGACGCATCCGCATTTGCGGCACGCTTTTCGCGTGGCTTCTCCCATGCCACCTTTGCCGATAACCACGCGCACGCGGAACTTCTCGATGATGCGTGCCATGTAAGGTTCCTGCCGCATTGATGTCGTGGGGCCGGCTGCAAGGACAGCCCATTTGCCGTCCTGCCTCAGGACAACAGGGCCACAGTGATAGATCGCGCCGTCTTTCAGATCAACGGGCGATGCTCCCTCTTCGGCCAGGTACCGGTGCAGCCGATCGCGACCGGTATAGATGCGGCCGGTAAGCGAGATTTCCTCCCCTATCCGCAATGTGCGGATGCTCGACTCCGTGAACGGGTATTGCAGGGTCTTCATCGTCAGTAGAGCCACCTCTGGATACCGCCCTCCGGGCTGAGAAGCACGCCACGGCGACGGAACGCCCAGCACATGTAGGACACGCTCACAAAAAAGGACGCCGGCAACCTGCTGACCGTGCCGATCTTCACGCCAAGCAGAGTGGTTCTGCCGCCCAGGCCCATCGGCCCGACGCCCAGCGTTCGTGACTCCTTGAGAATACGTTGTTCGAGGCGGGACAGGACCTTGACCTCGGAACGGTCGTTCAGCTTCCGCAGGAACTGTTCCTTGGCGCAATAGTGGCTGGTGGTACGGTCTCCCCCTATGCACACCCCGACAACGCCCGGCGCGCAGCCGCCCCCCTGGGCACGCCATACCGCGTCAAGAACACAGCGCCGCACTCCTTCCAGGTCACGGCCTGCGCCAAGCTCGGCGTCCGGAAGGCTGTACTGGCGGCCCATGTTCTCCGAGCCGCCCCCCTTCATCACAAGCCTGGCATCCACCGTCTTGCGCGCAACCTGCTGGAAACAGACGACGGGGGACGATGGCGCAATGTTGGTCTCGAAGGACGCACCTGTGATGGAATCAACCGTGTTCTGCCTGAGATAGCCTTTGCGCGTTGCCTGGGCCACGGCGTCACGGGTGAACGCCATCAGTGCGTTGGTGTCAAAACCGACGGGGACCCCGAAGTGGAATACGAGCGTTCCTGTGTCCTGGCACAGAGGGACGTTCCGTTTGCGGGCAAGGGCTGCATTTTCAAGGATTGTGTTGAGGATCCAGGCGGCACGACTGCCACGTTTTTCCCTCTGCAGGGCACGGCGTATGGCAGCTTCCACGTCCGCCGGCAGGTCGGTGGACGTGCGACGTATCAGCTCCAGCAGGTTCTTTGCCCAACGTGTGCTTCTCATTGCCGCGTGTCTCTTGCAGGGAAGGCGCCCGCCTTCACGGAATGCTATTTCTGAGCCAGCTTCTCACACGAGGTCTTCTCGTCCGCCTCGTGATGGTACGCCTTGCAGGCTTTGCAGTCGCCGTGTCGCGGACAGCCGGGGTACTTGCAGGGACAATCCTTCTTGAGTTCCTTTTCTTCCTTCACGTCTATCCTCGCTTTCGCGCCGATACTTCGTCTTTCACCCGCTGCAGATTCTCCAATACATCGTCCGGCACACAAAGCTGCCCGAATCCGGTCCCCATGCTGACTTTCGGGTTCACATCCCCATGAAAATCCGACCCGCCGGTTGCCACGAGGCCGAGGCTTGCACAGAGCGACAGGTACTGCTTTGTCATTTCAGGAGTGTGCTCGGAATAGTACACCTCCAGGCCGGCCAGGCCGTACGACTTCAGTTCTGTTACCGTATCCTTCAGTGCCTTCTGTGACAAGTCCAACGTGAAAGGGTGACTGAGGACGGGGACCCCGCCTGCTGCAAGAATCGTGGCGATGCTTTCCCGTGGTGGAAGCCGGAAACGGTCAACATACGCCGGCCGCCCCTTGGCAAGATACAGCTCAAAAGCTGCATCCTTGGAACTGACGTAACCCTTGGCAAGCAGGGCCTGGGCAAAATGGGGACGGCCCACAACGTCCTCACCGGCAAACGCGGCTACTTCGTCCCACGTCAACTCCAGGCCGGCGGCACAGAGTTTCCCGAGTATCTTGCGGTTCCTGCTCTCACGGCCATCGCGGATCTGCTCAAGAACTCCCTCCAGCTCCCGGCAATCGCGGTCCACGTGATAGCCGAGAACGTGCATGGTCCCCTTGGCAATTTCAGCGCTGATCTCCACACCCGGGATGCCGACTACACCTTGTGCGGCACACGCAGCCATGAACTGCGGAACGCCAGCCGTGGAATCGTGGTCCGTAAGGGCCATCCCCTTCAACCTAATCCTTGCCCCCTCTTCCACCAGTTGCGCCGGCTTGAGACTGCCGTCGGAAAACGTGGAATGCATGTGGAGGTCGATCATGGGCCATCTCCGTTCAGCCCGACGCCTTGTCAGGCTCGGAGTAGGTGGCACCACTGGTGGGGGTTTCGCAGACACGAACTCGCGACACGGAATGACCCGTCCTCCGCAACACAGGCGAGAGGCGCTCGTACAGGTAACGGGCAATATTCTCGGAAGTGGGGTTCTGTCTTCTGAAGGCCTTCACCTTGTTCAGGTCCTTGTGATCCAACTCATCCAGCTGGCAGGCCACGGCCTTTTTCAAATCCCGGAAGTCCACCAGAATCCCGGTTTTGTCCAGTGATTCTCCGCTCACGAACACCTCAACCTCCCAGTTATGGCCGTGGTGTTCTTCGCAGGACCCGTGGTACCCGCGCAGGTGATGCGCGGCCGAGAAGTGTGTCTTTACCGATACTTCGTACATTGGAAACCGCTAGACGAGCTTGTAGCAGGCCGCGACTTCCGCGTACGGCCGTGCGCCGAGGTATTCCGATATGGCCTTGTCGTAGGCTGCCGTGTGGCGAAAAGCCTTCTGCGACAGTTCAAGCCGTGTCTTCAGGCTTACCAGGCCGCCTGTCTTCTTCAGCTCATCAAGGATGCGACCGTAGTCAGCAGGATCCGTCACCGAGGCAACGCGCAGGAAGTTCTTGGCCGACGCGCGCACCATGCAGGGACCACCTATGTCTATGTTCGTGCGTGCCTCTTCAGGCTTCACACCGGGCTTGGCGACGGTCTTTGCGAACGGGTAGAGGTTAACCACGATCATGTCGATGGCCACCGCCTTTGTGCGCTTGAGATCCGTAACATGGGCGTCGTTATAGGTCTCGCTGAGAAGGCCAAGGTATATCTTGAAATCCAGTGTCTTCACGAGCCCACCCTGCATTTCCGGTTGGCCGGTGTAGTCGGAAACGGAGACGAGGTTCTTTCCTGCCTTTGCGCCGAGGAGATCCGCGATGGCCTTATGCGTACCGCCGGTGGAATAGATCTTCACATCCGGATTGATGGCAACAAGGCCGGGTACCAGTGTTTCGAGCCCCGTCTTGTCCGACACACTCATCAGCACATGCTTTACCCTGACCTTGTCGTCGATCTTCTCCACTATGTTCAAAGACATGCTTTCCCCCTGTAGATTCCTGTACCCCGAAACGGGAAAGAGAGGTTACCAGATGGGCCCGCTGCCTGCCAACGCGGAACTTCCCCTGTTGTGCCCGGCCCACTCCACCTTGACCATGTCGTGAACACGCCCTATTGTGACGCGGCAGATCGACGGGAGGACATCATGTCTTTGCAGAGAACATTCATTGCCGCGGCTTCCTGCGCCATGTTGCTTTGCGCCGGGGAGGCCTCCGCACAGAACCGGGCCCTTCAGGCAGGAACAAGGGAGCTGTCTGTGGCCGGGTCTGTGAACGACAACGACGGACTCAACCTGTACCTCAGGGCCGGAGCAGGTTACTTCTTTTTCGACAGGACAGAACTGGGAGTCATCGGATCATACAGCCGCGCCGAATCTTCTCTGGGCGACTGGGAAGCCCTGACACTGGGTGTATTCGCAGAGTATAACTTCAATCTTCAGACACTGCTGGTACCATTCATCGGAGTTGCAGCATCGTATGCCGATGACAACATGGAGGCGTCCAGCGGCATAGCGGTGGGTTCGGTTTCAGGCGGCGCCAGGTTCTTTGTCTCCGATAATGTGTCCATCGGCGGCAACCTTGAATTCTCCGTGGCCAGTGAGGACATCTACCCCTCGGGGACGGATCCCGAGGGGTTCTCGCTCGTCGAGAACACGGACCTTGCCTTCATGCTGGAAACACGGGTCTTCTTTTGACCATGTATACACTGGCACTTGAACTCTCCACGGCACGGTGCAGCGCGGCGCTGGGTAACGGAAACGGCTGCATTACCGAGAAAACTTGGACCGAAGAATCCCGCGCGAGCCGCGGCCTCTTTCCAGCAGTGCAGAGAGTTCTCGCAGATGCAGGACTGTCTATCGACCGGGTTGACAGCTTTGCGGCCGGTATCGGGCCGGGCACCTTTTCCGGCCTCAGGGTTGCCGTGTCTGTCCTCAACGGGTTTGCCCTGCCCGATCACAAACCTGTGTGTGGAATAAGCAGCCCCATGGCCCTCGCGTGGAACGTGGCGCAGTCTTACCGTGCCGACCGGGTCATCGTGGCCGGTGACGCGCGCCGGAACCACTACTGGTATGCGGCCTTCAACGTCGTCGGGAACCGGATACGGGAGTCCATGTCCTGTAGCATTGTTCCTGCCGACCAATGGCCCGCGGACGCCGGGACAACCGGAGTCCTAGTAACAGCGGACTGGGAACGGATTGGTGCTTCGCTGGCCGGCATCGCTCCGGAGACCGTTCATGTCATCCGTGAACCACGCCATCCCTCTGCGTCCGCCGTGCTGGCAATCGTCCGACAGATATCGAAATGCGGCGAGGCACTACCTCCACCAGTGCCCGTGTACCTGCACCCGCCGGTAGCAAAGGAGAAGATGAAATGAACCACCAGATGCTCGACTGCCACATTCATATCCTCACGCCCGACCAGGCGCCGGACCACAAGCGGTTACTGGCTGACATGAGGAAAGCCGGGGCATCCGGCTGCGTGATCATAGCACTTCCCCCCG